>Ga0209795_10000194_pt1 | contig 54284 bp, 41 predicted proteins | sample AgamicOrMarz_FD_187166 | JGI IMG/M metagenome (GOLD analysis project Ga0209795, IMG submission 187166) | Agave microbial communities from Guanajuato, Mexico - Or.Ma.rz (SPAdes) (version 2) | ecosystem: Host-associated > Plants > Phyllosphere > Phylloplane/Leaf | place: Guanajuato, Mexico...
GCTGGCCCGGGCACTGATGAACGGCACGCTCATCGCGGCGGCCGCAACCGACACCACACTTGCAGTCTTGATGAATTGACGTCTGTTCAGATCATGCTTGCCCATGGAGGACTCCCTTTGTTCTTTTAAGTATGAGGTGGCTCGAAACCATTGCGCCCGTACCGCCGGACATCGGCCAAAGCCCCGCATAGCTGGGGCTTGGCCGCTGCCCGAGGCCATCCTGAGGTCGTGCAAAATCCCTGACTATCGATAAAAACTCATTGAAGCCATGTTCCTGGCGCATGCCTTTTTTCGAGGCAGGCGTGACCCGTTAACGGGCCGTCAAACGGCCCGGATCACATGCTTGATTTCCTGAAACGCCGCCAATCCCCACGGGCCCAGTTCACGGCCCAGGCTGCTCTGCTTGTAGCCGCCCCACGCGGCCTGGGGGAAGATCACCTGAGGCGCGTTGATCCACACCAGCCCGGCCTGCAAAGCATTGGCCACCTGCTCGGCCGCCTCGGTATCGCGACTGACCACACTGGCCACCAGACCAAAACGGCTGTCATTGGCCAAGGCAATGGCGTGTTCCAGGGTGGCGAAACGGCGCACGCAGAGCACCGGCCCGAAGATCTCCTCGCACCACAACGCACTGTCCGGGGGCACGTCGGTGAAGAGGGTCGGCTGCAAAAAAAAGCCTCGCGTCAGATGCGCCGGGCGCTGGCCGCCGCAGACCAGGGTCGCCCCGTCACTCAAGCCGCGGTCGATGTACCCGAGCACCCTCTGGTATTGCGCCCGGTTGACCAGCGCGCCCATCTCCACGTCCGGGTCGAACGGGTCGGCTACGCGGATCGCCTCGGCGCGAGCCTTGAGCCGTTGCAGGAAATCATCGGCCAGCTCATCGGCCACAAGCACCCGACTGGTGGCCGAACACATCTGCCCGGCATTGAAAAAGCCACCGCCACACGCCAGTTCCACCGCCAGCTCCAGGTCAGCATCGGCCAGCACCAGCAATGACGATTTACCGCCCAGTTCCAGACTCACGCCTTTCACCGTTTCGGCCGCGCGTTGCATCACCTGCACGCCCACCGCGTTGCTGCCGGTGAAGGAGATCTTCGCCACCCGCGGATCCGCCGCCAACGGTGCGCCGACCGCCAGGCCGCTGCCGCACACCAGGTTGAACACCCCGTCGGGCAAGCCGCATTCGGCAATGATCGAGGCCAGTTCCAGCTCAGGCAACGGCGTAACCTCCGAGGGCTTGAGCACCACGCAGCAACCGGCGGCCAAAGCCGGAGCGAGTTTCCAGGCCGTGGTCACCATGGGGAAATTCCACGGTACGATCAGCCCCACCACCCCACAGGGTTCGCGACGCAGACGGGCGCTGAAGTCATCCGTGGGCAACGGCACCAATTGGTCCTGCCGGACATCCAACCCGTCGGCCAGCTCGGCGTAGTAATTGAACGTGGCAACCACATCATCGACATCGATGGCCGCCTCGAACAACGGCTTGCCGTTGTTGCTCGACTGTAATTTCATCAACTGTTCGCGACCGGCCTGCACGCCCGCAGCGATACGCCGCAAGATCGCACCGCGCTCGGCACCCGTGGTGCTCGACCAGCGACCAAAGGCCTGGGTAGCGGCCTCCAGGGCCTGGTCGACGGCACGCTCATCACCGCCATTGACTGTGGTCAGCAGCGCCTCGGTGGCTGGGTTGATCACCCGCAAGTGCTGATCCCCCGAGGACCATCGACCGTTGATGTACAGGCCGTCCAGTGTCGTGGGCAGGTTCATTCAGACACCCCGGCCATCCAGCGCGCCTGATCGATTTCAATCAAGGTCGGCCCCTGGCGGTCGTGGGCGGCGCGCAAGGCGGTACGCAGATGCGCCACGTCATCGACGGCTTCGGCCACACAGCCCAGCGCCTTGGCCACGCCGATGAAATCAGGAGTGTAGATGTCCACGCCCACCGGTTCGATGGCGCGATTGACCATGTACTTCTTGATCTCTTCGTAGCCTTGGTTATTCCACAGCAACACGATCACCGGGGTGCGCGCCTCCACGGCACTGGCCAGTTCCGGCAGGGTGAACTGCAACCCGCCATCGCCGATCAGGCACACCACGGGCGGACGTCCCTGGCCTTGATCCGTGCCACCGAGCCAGGCGCCAATGGCTGCTGGCAACGCATAGCCGAGGGTGCCGTAGCCGGTGGACGCATTGAACCAGCGCCGGGGTCGTTCAAGGTTGAACGTCAGGTTGCCGGTGTACACCGGTTGCGTGGAGTCGCCGACGAATACCGCGTCGGGCAATGTTTGCAAAATGGTGTCGAGCAGCAGGGTCTGCGCGCAGGTCGGGGCATCCCGGTCGCGTTCCAGCTCGATCCGCAACCGGGCGGCACGCGCCGGGCCCCAATCGCCCTGGCGCTCAGTCAGCGTTGAGGAATCGAGTTCGGCCAGCAAGGCCTCGGCCGCAGCGCTGGAGTCAGCCACCAGGGCCAGGCGCGGTGGATAGTTGCGCACAGTCTGGTCAGGGTCGATGTCGATGCGCAACAACGCACCGGGAATCTCGAAACCGCCGGCAAAGGTGATGTCGTAATCGGTCTCGGCCAGTTCGGTGCCGATGGCCAGCACCACATCGGCTTCGGCCACCAGGGCACGGGTGGCAACCAGGCTTTGAGTAGAGCCGATCAACAATGGATGGCTGGACGGCAGCAGACCCTTGGCATTGATGGTCAACGCCACCGGCGCGCCAAGACGCTCGGCCAGTTCGGTCAAGGGTTGCGCCGCGTCGATGGCGCCACCGCCCGCCAGGATCAAGGGGCGCCTGGCCGTCGCCAGCATGGCTGCCATCTGCGCCACCGCACCCGGTGCCGCGCCGGCACGATGGATGTTCACCGGCAGGCTGCCGAGCAACGCATCGGCGTCTTCCACCAGGACGTCCAACGGGATTTCGATGTGCACCGGACGCGGGCGCCCGGCCTGGAACAAAGCGAAGGCCCGGGCCAGGACCGCAGGCAACTCGGCAGCGGACATCAGCGTGTGGGAAAACGCCGCGACGCCCGCCACCAGCGCGCTCTGGTTCGGCAACTCGTGCAGCTTGCCGCGACCGCCCCCCAGTTGACTGCGCGACTGCACGCTGGAGATCACCAGCATCGGGATCGAATCGGCATAAGCCTGACCCATGGCGGTAGTGATGTTGGTCATGCCGGGGCCGGTAATGATGAAGCACACCCCCGGCTTGCCGCTGACCCGGGCATAACCGTCAGCCATGAAGCCGGCGCCCTGCTCATGCCGTGGGGTCACATGGCGGATGCTTGAGCGGGCCAGCCCGCGGTACAGCTCGACGGTGTGTACGCCGGGGATCCCGAACACCTGCTCCACGCCATAGCCTTCGAGTAACTTGACCAATACTTCGCCGCACGTTGCCATTGCCACTGCCCTTTTTCTTGTCTCGGACCAGGCCCCGGGCAATCCGCCGGGGACCGTTTCTGTCGTTGGGAATGGCGTTATTGGAACGGTCCGGCCGTAGCGGCAACAATGGATAAAAAGTCATACTAGCCATGTCCTCACGTCATGGCTTGGATCCAAATGAAACGACTTCCTCCGCTTACGACGCTGCACACGTTTCTGATCACGGCCCAGTGCTGCAACTTCACCCGGGCCGCCGAACAGCTGTGCATCACCCAGGGCGCGGTGAGCCGGCAGATCGCCGGGCTGGAGGATCATCTGGGTTATGCGCTGTTCCAACGTCAGGCGCGGGGCTTGAGCCTGACCGCCGAAGGCCAGGCGTGGCTGCCGCGGATCCAGCAGGTGTTCAGCCTGATTGGCGAGGCGGTCGAGCAGATCGGCGAGAAGCGTCAGACCCTGCAACTCAAGGCCCCGACCTGCGTGATGCGCTGGCTGCTGCCGCGCCTGTTGCAATGGCAGAAGGAACGCCCGGACGTGCCGGTGGAACTGACCACCACGGTCAGGCACGGCGTGGACTTCCAGCGCGAAGCCTTCGACGCGGCGGTGGTCTATGGTCCGCCACCGGACGCCTCCCTGGCATGTCTGCACCTGTTCGATGAACAACTGACGCCGGTCTGCTCGCGGCCGATCCTCGAAGGCCCGGTACCGCTGCGCGACCCCATCGATCTGCAACAACACTTGCTGCTGCACCCCACCGCCGACGAGCGCGACTGGAAGGCCTGGCTTGACGCCGCCGACGTAAAGCTGAGCAACGTCAGCAAAGGCCAGCACTTCGAAACCCTGGACCTGGCGATGTCCATGGCCTCCCAGGGCACGGGCGTGGCGATTGGCGACTGGTCGTTGATCGGCGACGACCTGAGCGCCGGGCGGCTGGTGATGCCGTTCGAGTTGAAGGTCAGGACCGGGCTGGGCTACCACTTGGTGTACCCGCGCAAACCCCAGGCGTCCGGACCGTTGCAGGAATTGATGGGGTGGTTGGTGGAGCAGGCTCAGGCGCGTTAGAACCCCTTGCACTGAGCTCCAGTGAAGAGAGAGACGCATCTGTGGCGAGGGGATTTATCCCCGCTGGACTGCGTAGCAGGCCCATGACTTTTTAACATGTTCAGTCTGATACACCGAGGGGCCGTTTTTTGGGGTTGCTCCGCAACCCAGCGGGGATAAATCCCCTCGCCACAGATGCCCCTAGCTACAGATCAATCTCCTTGCAACAGCAAAGAGCTAGAGCACATTCGGCGCCTGTACCGGTTCGATCTGCGCCCAGTGCGAGGTGTCTTCGCGGTGCTGTTGCAGGTACGGCAACACCGCCGCCAGCAGCGGTGCCTTGAAGGCTTCCTGGAACCGATGGGCCAGGCCCGGGATCAGTTTCAACTGGCTGCCCTGGATGTGCGCCGCCAGATGCACGCCGTGCATCACCGGCAGCAACGGGTCGGCGGTGCCATGTACGACCAGGGTCGGCACTCGCAGTTGATTGAGCAGCGCCACCCGGCTCGGCTCGGCCAGGATCGCCATGATCTGACGCTTCACGCCTTCAGGGTTGAAAGCCCGGTCATAGGCCACGGCAGCCTGATGCAGCAAGGCCTGACGGTCATCGACCACCAGCGGGCTGCCCAACGCCGCCAACAGATCAGCCTGCTGTTCCAGGGCCACTTCACGATTCGGCGCACTGCGCCGCGACAGCAACTGCACCAGTGCAGCGCTGGGCGCCGGCAGGCCTTCGGCGCCGGAGCTGGTCATGATCAGCGTCAGGCTCTCGACCCGCTGCGGCGCCATCGCCGCCATGTGCTGGGCGATCATCCCGCCCATGCTCACTCCCAGCACGTGGAAGCTCTGCACGTGCAGCGCGTCCATCAAGCCCAGCCCGTCGTCGGCCATGTCGGTCAGGGTATAGGGCGCGGCCACCGGCAAACCGAGTTTGTAGCGCAGGGCTTCGAAGGTCAGGTTGGCACTGCCCGGAGCCTGGCGCCAAGTGGACAGGCCGACGTCGCGGTTATCGTAGCGAATCACCCGAAAACCCTGTTCGCACAGGGCCATCACCACTTCATCCGGCCAGTGGATCAACTGCCCGCCCAGGCCCATCACCAACAGCAAGGCCGGATCCGAGGCACGGCCAACGCTCTGGTACGTCAGGCTCACCTGATCCAGATCGACCCGTTGGGTCGCGACATTGACATCACAACGAGACGCCGCATAAGACGGCAGGCCGCAAAACAGTACGGCCAGGAAAATGAATACACGCATGAACAAACACCGAAACGCAGAACCCCAGTAGAGCGCGAGTCTGATGAAGTTTGTTCAAGCGCGCTGCCACAGTTGCGTGACAGTTTGATGAAGATTGCCGAGTGGTGATCCAAAGCCATGTGGGCAGCCTGTGATCCCTGTGATCCCTGTGATCCCTGTGGCGAGGGAGCTTGCTCCCGCTGGAGTGCGCAGCGCTCCCAACAGTGGCAAGCCTTGCATAGCATGAAGGCTTGAAATGTTGGGTCTGCTGCGCAGCCCAGCGGGAGCAAGCTCCCTCGCCACGGGGGTTGAGCAGTCTTTAGATCAGGCCAACTGACTACGCAACTGCCGCGCCGCCGCAACCATGTTCACCAGGGCCGCTTCGGTTTCCGGCCAGGCGCGGGTCTTGAGGCCGCAGTCGGGGTTGATCCACAGACGCTCAGCGGGAATGCGCTGCACCGCCTTGCTCATCAACGCCACCATCTCGGCGGTGTCCGGTACCCGTGGCGAGTGGATGTCGTAGACGCCCGGGCCGATGTCGTTGGGGTATTGGAAGGCCTCGAACGCGTCCAGCAGTTCCATGTCCGAGCGCGAGGTTTCGATGGTGATGACGTCGGCGTCCATGGCAGCGATGGCCTCGATCACGTCATTGAATTCGCTGTAGCACATGTGGGTGTGGATCTGGGTCTCGTCGCCCACGCCCGACGCGCTCAGGCGGAACGCCTCCACCGCCCAGTCCAGGTATTCCTGCCATTGTGCGCGTCGCAGTGGCAGCCCTTCGCGGAACGCCGCTTCGTCGATCTGCACGATCCTGATCCCGGCCTTTTCCAGATCCAGCACTTCGTCCCGCAGGGCCAGTGCCAACTGTTGGGCCTGGACCCGGCGTGACACGTCCTCGCGGGGGAACGACCACATCAGCATCGTCACGGGACCGGTGAGCATGCCTTTCATGACTTTGTCGGTCAGGCCCTGGGCGTAGCGGATCCAGTCGACGGTCATTGGGTTGGGGCGGCTGATATCGCCGTAGATGATCGCCGGTTTCACACAACGCGAACCGTAGCTCTGCACCCAGCCGAAGCGGGTGAAGGCGTAACCGTCCAGTTGCTCGGCGAAGTACTCCACCATGTCGTTGCGCTCGGCTTCACCGTGCACCAGCACGTCCAGGCCCAGGCGTTCCTGGATCTCTACGGCGTGGCGGATTTCGGTGTGCATGGCGTCCTGGTAGTCATTGGCCGACAGCTTGCCCTGCTTGTGAGCCTGACGCGCCAGGCGAATCGCCGGAGTCTGCGGAAACGAGCCGATGCTGGTGGTGGGAAATGCCGGCAGTTTCAGCCGGGCGCGCTGCTGTTCGATGCGTTCGGCAAACGCTGAGCGCCGCTGGCTGTCCTGAGGCGTGATCGCGTCCAGACGGGCCTGGACCTCAGGCTTGTGAATGCGCGCCGAAGCGGCACGGTTGGCCTGCACATCTCGACTGGCGGCCAGCGCCTGTTGCACGCCGGGGGCCTGCGGATCGTTCAGCGCATCGCGCAACACCGCCACTTCGCCGCACTTCTGCACGGCGAAAGCCAGCCAGCTCTTGAGTTCGGGGTCGAGCCGGTCTTCGCGCTCCAGGTCCACCGGGCTGTGCAGCAACGAGCAAGAAGTGCTGACCCAGAGATTGTCGCCAAAGCGCTCCTGAGCCGGTTGCAATTGCGCCAGCGCCTGCTCCAGTTCGCAGCGCCAGACGTTGCGGCCATTCACCAGGCCCACCGAGAGGATCTTGTAGGTCGGCAGGCGATCCAGCACCTGACCCAACTGGTCCGGGGCGCGCACCGCGTCGATGTGCAAACCGTCTACCGGCAGGCTCACCGCCAGGCCGAGGTTATCTTCCAGGCCACTGAAATAGGTCGCCACGAGTTTCTTCAGCGGCGAATACTGGAGGATGTGATAAGCCCGTTCGAAGGCGTTTCTCCAGGCCAGGGGCAGGTCGAGGGTGAGGATCGGCTCGTCGATCTGCACCCACTCAACGCCTTGGGCCTTGAGGCGATTGAGGATTTCACCGTAGACCGGCAGCAGGCGTTCCAGCAGGTCGAGCCGGTCGAATTCGCCGCCCTTGGCCTTGCCCAGCCATAGGTAGGTCAGCGGGCCGATGATCACCGGCTTGACCTGGTGGCCCAAGGCGTGGGCTTCGTCCACTTCGTCGAACAGTTGCTCCCAGCTCAGGGCGAAGGTCTGGTCAGCGGAGAACTCCGGGACGAGGTAGTGGTAGTTGGTGTCGAACCACTTGGTCAGCTCCTGGGCATGTTGCCCGTGACCGGCTTTGCAGCAACTGGCCGTGGCGCCACGGGCCATGGCGAACAGGGTGTCGAGGGTTGGCCGGCCCTGCTCGTTCAAGGTCTTGTGGAAACGCGACGGCACGACGCCCAGGGCCAGGGTGTGGCTGAGCACCTGGTCGTACCAGGCGAAGTCACCGACCGGCAGCAGGTCGATGCCGGCGTCTTTCTGCAATTGCCAATGCCGGGCCCGCAACTCGCGACCCATCGCTTGCAGTTCGGCCTGGGCCAGGTCGCCTTTCCAGTAGGCTTCGAGGGCTTTTTTCAGTTCGCGGTCGGCGCCGATGCGCGGGAAACCGAGGGTGTGGGCCAGGGCCATGGTGTGCGTCCTCCTGTAAAAGATGACGCCATTGTCGACAGTCAGCTCCACATGAGACAAACTCAACCTTTTCGTGTTGATCACAAGTTTTACTCATGGAGCCACCCGGTGCTTGAACTCCGTCACCTCAAGACCCTGCACGCCCTGCGCGAGGCCGATAGCCTGGTGGAGGCCGCCGAACGCCTGCACCTGACCCAGTCCGCCCTGTCCCATCAGTTCAAGGAACTGGAAGAGCGCCTGGGGATGCCGTTGTTCGTGCGCAAGACCAAACCGGTGCGCTTCACCAGCGCCGGCCTGCGTCTGTTGCAACTGGCCGATGCCACCCTGCCGCTGCTGCGCGGCGCCGAGCGGGATATCGCGCGGCTGGCGGGCGGCACCGCGGGGCGCCTGCACATGGCGATCGAGTGCCACAGCTGCTTCCAATGGCTGATGCCCACCATCGACCAGTTCCGCGATGCCTGGCCGGAAGTCGAACTGGACCTGGCCTCGGGCTTCGCCTTCGCCCCACTGCCGGCCTTGGCCCGAGGCGATCTGGATCTGGTGGTGACCTCCGACCCGTTGGATCTTGCCGGCATCACTTACGTGCCGCTGTTCACCTACGAGGCGATGCTCGCCGTGGCGAACCAGCATCGCCTGGCGGGCAAGCCGTATATCGTGCCGGAAGACCTGGCCAGCGAAACCCTGATCACCTATCCGGTGGAACGGGACCGGCTGGACATTTTCACCCGTTTTCTGGAACCGGCCGACATCGAACCGGTCCAGGTGCGCACCTCTGAATTGACGGTGATGATGATGCAACTGGTCGCCAGCGGTCGAGGCGTCTGCGGCATGCCGCACTGGGCGCTGCATGAATACAGCTCGCGGGGCTACGTGAAGGCCAAGCGGCTGGGGGAAAAAGGCCTGTTTGCCACGCTGTACGCGGCCGTCCGCACCGACATGCTCGATGCGCCGTACATGCGCGACTTTTTGCTGACGGCCAAGGACACTTCGTTTTCGACGCTCGATGGGGTCAGTGCCGTGCGCTGAGACCGCGTCGCGTTCAATCGCGAGCAGGCTCGCTCCCACAGGACTTCGGATATACACAGGATTTTTGTTCAAAACAGACCCACTGTGGGAGCGAGCCTGCTCGCGATGAGGCCCTAAAGCTCCAACCACATATGGATCTTGTCGAAGTATTCATCGCCCACGCGGATCGCCTGGGGTTCCAGGCCGTAGAGGGCGAAGCCGCAGCGTTGGTAGAGCTGGATGGCCGGGTCGTTGCCGGCGGTGACGGTCAGTTGCACCAGCCGCAGGAAGGCATGGCGCCGGGCCTCGGCGAGGGCGGTTTCCAGCAGTCGCTGGCCGAGCCCGCGCTGGCGATGCTGCTCGCTGACATACATGCCGAACAGCAGCGCCTTGTGCCGGGCTTTTTCCCGGGGCTCCAGGGCCAGGCCGACGATACCGACCAGCTCATCCTCGACGAACGCCCCGAGCAGCACATCGAGCCGGCTGTTGAGCCGCGACTCCCACCAGTTGATCGGCAACGTCGCCCGTTCGCTGACGCTGGAGGTGAACGCCTGGGGATGAAGCGCGTACGCCTGGAGCATCAACTGGCGATAGGCCTGGGCATCACCCGCTCGCAGGCGCCGGATATTCACGCGGCCCGCCGCTGCTCAAACATCAGCCGCAATGCCAGCGCCCCCAGGACAAACCCCATGAAGTAGCGCTGCGCCGCCAGCCACGTCGGGTTATGGACGAACCACGAAGCGATGCCAGCGGCAAACAGGGCAATCAGCAGGTTGACGCTGAAACTGACGCTGATCTGGGTCAGCCCCAGGACGATGCTCTGGGTGAACAGCGAACCGTGTTCCGGGCTGATGAACTGCGGGAACACTGACAGGTAAAACACCGCGATCTTCGGATTCAGCGCGCTGGTGAGAAACCCCATGGTGATCAACTTGCGCGTCGAGTCCGCCGGCAACTGGCGGGCTTCGAACGGCGAACGCGCGCCCGGCTTCACGGCCTGCCAGGCCAGCCACAGCAGGTACAGCGCACCGGCCCATTTCAACAGTTCATAGGCCGTGGGCACCGCCAGGAACACCGCCGTCAGCCCGGCGGCAGCGGCGAACATGTGCACGAAGAACCCCGCCACCACCCCCAGCAGAGACGTGACCCCGGCCTTGCGGCCCTGGCAGATCGAACGGGAGATGAGGTAGATCATGTTGGGGCCGGGCGTGAGCACCATCAGCAACGCGGCGGCGGCGAAAATCAGCAGGTCGGGCAGTGGAATCATGGGCAACAATCCTTGAGCCTTGAATCGAGACAGGTGGCTCGATAAAACGGCAGGATCACCTCGCCTGTCAATGGCGCCAGGAACAGACCACCATCGCCGGCCGGATCGATCCAGCGGACCTCTTCGATTTCCGCAGCAGGCGAAACCGAAGCGTCGATACTCACCAGAAACACCTCGGCCTGCACGACGAACCCCGGTTCGTTGGCCGCCGGCGCGCTGAACGCGCCCAGATAACGGGCCTGCGCCGGGTCGATCGCCAGCCCGAGCTCTTCCTCCAGCTCACGGGCCAGGGCCTGGACCGGTTGTTCAGCGGGCTCGATCTTGCCCCCCGGCTGCATGAAGGCCCGGGTGCCGCGCTTGCGCACCAGCAGGGTTCGACCGTCCGGCCCGATCAGCAGGGCGGCGGCGATGCGGATGAGGGGGTTGGGCATGGGTGGTCGGCCTGGGTGGGGGAAAGGCTTGGGAGGTTACCTAACGTAGCGGCAGGAGCAAAGCTTCCAGCCCCGCACATTTCCCTGTGGGAGCGAGCCTGCTCGCGATTGCGGTCTGTCAGTCGACTACATCGTCAGCTGGTAGTCCGCTATCGCGAGCAGGCTCGCTCCCACAGAGGGGGGTGTTGTCTGTTGGAGTGGCACTCACCCCAACATCGGCTTGGGCGCCGTCGGGTCGGCGTCTTCCTCGGGGACTTTGACGAACACGCTGTAGCGGGCCCCTTCCATCGCTTCGAAGGCGAGCAGCTTTTCTACCAGCGGGGCACTGAGCACCTTGCCGGCGTTGAGCAGAAGCATGCCGTTGTCGGCGTTGAGGTTGCGCGCCAGGACCATGCCGGCGCCCAGCTCCCGAGTAGTCATGACTTTGACCGTCGGGTCCGACAGGGTGACGTCTTCCAGGTATTCCCCGCAGGCCTTGATGAAGTCCTCGACCATGTCCGGGTCGTACAGCTTGCCGGCGTATTTGCGAATGTAGACCAGGGCCTCGTCGCTGTTCATCTGCCGTTCGAGGATCAAGCCGCGTTGCAGTTCGATGAAGTCCACCGCCAGTTTCAACAGCCGCGAACCGAACGGAATCGCCTCGCCCTTGAGGTGCTCGGGGAAACCGCTGCCATCCCAGCGCTCCTGGTGATGTCGGATGATCCGCGCCGCGTCTTTCATCGGGTCCAGGGTCATCAGCAGCGACTCGCTCTGCTTCGGATAGGCCCGATACAGCTCAAGCTCGGTGTGGTGCAACATGTCGGCCGGAGTGATCATCATGTTGTCGGTCCAGCTCAGCTTGCCGATGTTGTACAACGCCGCGGCCATGGTCAGGTCGCGGTCGGTGGACTCGTCAAGAAAGTGCAGCCGGCTGTATACGCGGATCAGTTCGATGATCTGCCGGTTGGTCTGCTTGGCCTTGGGCAGGCGCAGGTTGGCGATCAACGAGAACACCTCGGTGCTGGTCACGTAGCTGCGCTTGAGCTCATCGTAGGCCAGGTCGAGCATGTCGGCGGTCTGCTGCAATTCGGAGGTGCGCGACGCCACGCGTTTTTCCAACGTGGCATTGAGGGTCTTGAGCTGCTGGTTCTGCTCGCGGTTCAGCACTTCGAGGCGCTGGCGCTCGCTTTCGGAATGCTGGTGGGCCAGGGCCTGGCGCAGGGCCTGCACCAATTCTTCGTCGTTCCAGGGCTTGCTGAGGTAGCGGTAGAGCTGCCCCTCGTTGATGGCCTTGGTCATCATGTCCACGTCGGCGTAACCGGTGAGCAGGATGCGCAAGGTCGACGGATACAGCTTGCGGATCTGCGCCAGCAGCGTGGCGCCGTCCATGTTGGGCATGCGCGCATCGGTCATCACCAGGTCGACCGGCCGCTCCTTGAGGATTTCCAGGGCCTTGGCGCCGCTGTCGGCCATCAGGATTTCATAGGGCTGGCTGCGCAATAAGCGGCGCAGGCTATTGAGAATCGACTCTTCGTCGTCGACCAGCAGGACCGTCGGCTTCTTTACCGGAACGTCCGGCGATTGATCTTCCATTGCTACCCCCTCCTATAAACCACAACCTTTCTACCGTACCCCCAAAATACAGGCTAGTAGATTGAGAAAATTTAGACACATTTGCCATCACTGACCGAGCGCATCCCGATGAGACGACTATGCTGTACCCCATGAAGGGCCAAGTACAGGCCAGAATACTCATGCCAGCGAAAGGGATATCAGATGTGCCCACGGTTCTGTAGTCCGCACCTCGAAGGTGCACGGCGATGAGCCTGCCATTGGAAAAAACCAACCGGCGGATCCTGATCGTCGACGACACCGCGACCATTCATGAGGATTTTCGCAAGATCCTCAGCCCCGGTGCAGTCACCGAAGACAGCCTCAGCAGCGCCGAAGAAGCGCTGTTCGGCGCACCAGTGGCCGTCACCAGCCAGAGCTTCGTGCTCGACTCGGCGTTCCAGGGCATGGAAGCCTTGAACAAGGTCGAGACCGCGCTGGCCCAAGGGCAACCTTTTGCCATGGCCTTCATCGACATGCGCATGCCGCCGGGATGGGACGGCCTGGAGACCATCGAACGGTTGTGGCGCGTCGACCCCAAGCTGCAAGTGGCGCTGTGCACCGCGTATTCGGATTATTCCTGGGAAGACATCTCCGAGCGCCTCGACCTGGGTGACCGCCTGCTCATCCTGAAAAAACCCTTCGATGCCATCGAAATCCGCCAGATGGCCAGTGCCTTGACCGTCAAATGGCAAATGACCGAAGACGCGGCGCTGAAAATGGACATGCTTGAACGGGCCGTCGAGGAGCGTACCCGGGAGTTGGCCGACGCCAACATCATCGTGCAGAACAGCCCGACCATCCTTTATCGCCTGCGGGGCGAGCCGCCGTTCCCGCTGATGTACATCTCCCACAACATCACCAAGTTCGGCCACGTCGCGGCGCAATTGATCAGCTCGCCGGACTGGGCGCAGATCCTGATCCACCCGGATGACCAGGCCAAGGTCGACGAAGCCATGGTCCGCGTACTGGACCGCGACACGGAGGGCGCGTCCATCGAGTTCCGCATGTGTACGGGCGACGGTTCGTTCCGCTGGGTGGAAAACCGCTACATTCCGGTGCGCAACGAGCAAGGCCTGCTGCTGGAAGTGGAAGGGATCATCCTCGACATTACCGAGCGCAAGCTGGCCGAGGAAAAAATCGCCTTGCTGGCCCGCACCGACGGCCTGACCGGCCTGGCCAATCGCGCCACGATGATCGAGCGTCTGCACCAGGCGTTCGCCGGCGCACGCCGGGGGGCTGCGCCGTTTGCGATGTTCTACCTGGATCTGGATCACTTCAAACGGATCAACGACACCCTGGGCCACCCTATCGGCGACCTGTTGTTGCAGGAAGTCGCCGCGCGCATCAAGGGCTGCACCCGGGAGAACGATGTGGTGGCGCGCCTGGGCGGCGATGAATTCGCCATCCTGCAACTGGACGTCCATGAGCCGACCCACTGCGCCGCGCTGGCGGCCAAGATCCGCGACACCCTCGTGGCGCCCTACTCCCTGGACGGCAATGATGTGCGGATCTCCGTGAGCATCGGCATCGCCCTGTACACCCCGCAAACCGTGAGCGCCGACAGCCTGATGGCGCAGTCCGACATGGCCCTGTACCGCTCCAAGGAAAAAGGCCGCAACCAATACCACTTCCATAACGAGGAAATTAACCAGGAGGTCACGGACCGGGTCGCCCTGGCCAACGACCTGCGCCGGGCCATCGAGAACCAGGAGTTGCATCTGCATTACCTGCCGGAAGTCGACCTGGGCACCGGCAAGATCCTCGGCATGGGCGTCCAGGTGCGCTGGAAGCACCCTGAACGCGGTTGGCTGGAGCCGGCATCGTTCATGCCGGCGGCCGAGAAAAGCGGCATCATCATCTCCCTCGGCCACTGGGTCCTGGACCAGGCCTGCCAGCAGATGCGCCAGTGGCGCGACCAGAACATGGCGCCGCCGGTCATCGCCCTGGACCTGTCGCTGACCCAGCTCAAGACCGGCCCGGAACTGATCTACGACGTGCTGCGCACCACCGCCCGCTGGGAACTGGCGCCTTGGGACCTGCGCTTCGACGTCACCGAAGCGACCCTGGCCCAGACCAAGTGGACCCACAACGATGTGCTGCCACGCCTGTGTGAACTGGGAGTGCAGATCGCCATCGATGAGTTCGGCACCGAGTATTCCTCCTTCGATTACCTCAAGACCTACCGGGTCAACCACCTCAAGCTCGCCCAGCGGTTCCTCGACAGTGCCAATGCCGATCCCGGCAATGCCACGACCCTGCGGGCGATCCTCAATTTCGCCCGGGACGTGGGCATCGGCATCATCGCCGAAGGCGTCGAGACCCACGAGCAGCGCACCACGCTGATGTCCAGCGGTGGATCGATGCTGGCCCAGGGGCACTACTTCAGTAACGTGGTGGACAGCGGCCAGGCCGCCGAGCTGCTCAAGGCCGGCACCATCGTTCCTGCCACGGATCACTGGACCCGACCGGCCAGCGAGCTATCGGAGAGCAGCCCATGAACCCTTTGTCGGTGCCTGCGAACAGACGAATCCTGGTGGTGGACGACACACCGGCGATCCACCAGGACTTTCGCAAGATCCTCAGCCCCAGCGCCGGCAATGATGATTCGCTGGACGACACCGAGAGCCTGCTGTTCGGCACTCCGCAGATCAGCCGACTGCAATTTCAGATCGACTCGGCCTATCAGGGCGAGGAAGCGCTGGAGCTGGTCAAACGCGCCCAGGCCGAAGGCCAGCCCTATGCGCTGGTGTTCGCCGACATGCGCATGCCGCCGGGTTGGGATGGCCTGCAAACCATCGAGAAACTGTGGGAGGCCGATCCTCGGTTGCAGATTGCCTTGTGCACGGCGTTTTCGGATTACACCTGGGAAACCATGTCCGAACGGATCGAGTTCGACGATCAGTTGCTGATCCTCAAGAAACCGTTCGACACCCTGGAAATCCGCCAGATGGCCAGTGCCATGACCTGGAAATGGCAGCTGGCCCAGGACGCCGCGCGCAAAATGCGCAGCCTGGAGCGCACGATCGAAGAGCGGGTCCAGGAATTGCTCAAGGTCTCGCATCTGCTGCAATACGACGTGCTCACCGAACTGCCCAACAGCATGTTGCTGGGCGACCGCCTGACCCAGGCCATGGCCCAATGCCGGCGACATGACCGGCAACTGGCGGTGATGTTCATCGGCCTGGACCGCTTCAAGCGCATCAACAATGCGCTGGGCCATCCGGTGGGTGACGAAATGCTCAAGCGCGTGGCTCGCACCCTGGCGACCGTGGTGCGCGAATCCGATTCGGTGTTTCGCTACGGTTCCGATGAGTTCGTCGTGGTGCTCGGGGACATCGACGACCCACATCAGATCAAAGGCGTGGCGGAAAAACTGCTGGCGGCCATCAGCTCTCCGCAACCGATCGATGGCCACGACTTGACCGTCACCGCGAGCCTGGGGGTCAGCGTGTACCCGACCGATGGCTTCGACGCCGTGGCGCTGATCAAGAAAGCCGAGACGGCGATGCGTAACGTCAAGGAAACCGGCCCCAACGACTACCGTTTTTTCACCGAGGACATGAACCGCCGGGCCCGCCAGCAGCAGACCATCGAGTCCGGCCTGCGCCTGGCCCTGCAACGCAAGGAGTTCGTGCTGCACTACCAGCCCAAGCTGGACCTGACGAGCGGCAAAGTGGTCGGCGTCGAGGCGTTGGTGCGCTGGAACCGTCCGGACTATGGCCTGGTTTATCCATCGGACTTCATTCCAGTGGCCGAGGACAGCGGGCTGATCGTGCCGCTGAGCCAATGGGTACTCCAGGAAGCCTGCCAGCAGGCGCGCAGCTGGCAGGCCCAGGGGATGCGACCGCTGTACCTGTCGGTGAACGTCTCGGCCATCGATTTCCGCCAGCGTGGTTTCGTCGAAGGCATCGCCCGCACCCTCAAGGAAACCGGGCTGGACCCGACACAGTTAGAACTGGAGATCACCGAAAGCGTGTTGATGCAGAACATCGACACCACGGTCGCGACCCTCAAGGCCATCAAGCAACTGGGGGTACGGCTGGCCATCGATGACTTCGGCACTGGCTATTCGAGCCTTAGCTACTTGCAGAAATTTCCAGTGGATGTGCTGAAGATCGACCAGTCGTTCGTCGGCGATCTGAGCATCGACAGCAACGACGCCAAGCTGGTCAGCACCATCATCAGCCTGGGCAGGAGCCTGAACCTGCACATCATCGCCGAAGGCGTGGAAACCCTTGAGCAGCTGCAATTTCTCAAGCGCCACCAGTGCGAGGAAGCCCAGGGGTACTACTTCAGCCGGGCGGTGGAGCCGCAAGCCTTCGCCCAATGGATGACCGAGTGGGAGCAACGCCAGTATCCGTTTTCGTGAACCGCCAAGTACTCAACCAAAAGATTCAAGGAAGCATCCGATGGCGTCATCTGGACTGTTACTGGCTCTGGGCCTGCTCGTAGGAATCAGCGTGACCGCTCACGCCGCGCCACTGGACGAACCGCTCAAACCATTGCCACCGGTTCCGGCCCTGGACCCCAAGCGCGTCCAGTTGGGACTGCGACTGTTCAATGACCCACGACTGTCGGTCAACAACACCCTGTCCTGCGCCAGCTGCCATCGCCTGGACAAGGGCGGGGCCGACGACAAGCAGTTTTCCACGGGCTTCGACGGTAAGCCGCTGGAGGTCAATACGCCCACGGTGCTCAACGCCAGCCTGAACTTCCATCAGTTCTGGGACGGTCGGGTCGATACTCTGGAAGAGCAGGTTCACGATGTGGTGGTCAGCACCGCCGAAATGGCCAGTACCTGGGAATCGGTGGTCAAGCGCATCGCCGATGACCCGGGCTACGTCAAGGATTTCAAGGCAGCGTACCCGGACGGGGTGACCGCTCCCAACATCCAGAGCGCCCTGGCCGACTATGAACGCACCCTGCTCACCCCCAATTCGCGCTTTGACCAGTACCTGCTGGGCAACACTGACATCCTCACGCCCCGGGAAAAGTTCGGCTACGAGCGTTTCAAGGAATATGGCTGCATCGCCTGCCATCAAGGCGTGAATATTGGCGGCAACATGTTCCAGAAGTTCGGCGTGATGGGCGACTACATTGCCGATCGGGGCAACCCTACCCGGGCTGACGAAGGCCGTTTCAACGTCACTGGCGACGAGATGGACCGGCAAGTCTTCAAAGTCCCGAGCCTGCGCAACGTCGCCATGACCGCCCCCTACTTCCATAAAGGATCGGCGCCAACCCTGGAGCGCGCGGTGGAAGTCATGTTCAGGTATCAGTTGGGACGTGAGCCACAGAAAAACGATACCGAGCTGATCGTCGAGTTCCTCAAGACGCTGACCGGTGAATGGGAGGGTAAGCCGCAATGACAGCCCTTCGCCGCCTCGGCCTTGCGTTCATCGGCCTGCTACTCGCTTCGGTCCTGTTGTTCATGTACGTCAATTCCGGCGCGCAACAGGCCGCCTCTTACATTGAATCCCGGGACCTGATCCGCCTGCTCAAGCAGCAGGACGCCATCTGGGACAACGAAGTCCTCAAATCGCGCATCGCCCTGAGCCATAACTATGACCCGCTGGTGTCGCCCCTGCACGAAATGGCGCGGCTGTGGCAGCGCCTCGACGCCATTGAGTCAGAACCGGGTCGCCATGCGCCGTCGCTTTGGGAAAACCAGCGCGACGAATACCTCAAGGCGATCAAGGAAAAAACGCGTCTGGTGGAGCAGTTCAAGTCGCGCAACTCCGTGCTGCGTAACTCCCTGGCGTTCCTGCCCACCGTTGAAGATGACATCCAGGGCCAGTTCGCCCAGCTGTCCGATGCAGACAAGTTGCAGCTGCAAGCTGTCGCCGTCGACACCTACGACCTGCTGCTCAGCAGCATGGAGTTCGCCCAGCTCACTACCCGCGAAATCGCCGCCGAAGTGCTGCTGGGCCTGAACCGGATGGATGTCAACAAGGAGCGCCTGCCCAAGGAGCTTCGCGATTCCGTCGACATCCTGAGCCGGCACATCGCCTTGATCCTGCGCGAACAGCCACGGGTCAATGAGCTGTTGGCGGGCATTGAAGCCGTCCCGGTGTCCGACCATCTGGACGGCATCACTAGCCTTTTGGAAAAAGACCAGGCAATCGCCGCCGGCAAATATCAGCGCAACCATATTTACCTGTTGGTGTTCGCCACGGTGCTAGCGCTGATCCTGATCTGGCTGGCGATCCGGCTGATGCGCAGCTTCGGCGAGATCAAACGGGTCAACAACGCCCTGCAAACGGCCAATGATGTGCTGGAACAGCGGGTCGAGGAGCGCACCCGTCAACTCAAGGACACCCAGAGCGAGCTGATGGACACCGCCCGCCAGGCCGGCATGGCGGAGATCGCCACCAACGTGTTGCACAACGTCGGCAACGTGCTCAACAGCGTGAACATCTCCGCCGACCTGGTCAGCCGCAAACTGCGCAGCAGCAAAGCGATAGGGCTGAGCAAAGCCATGCAACTGATCAACGAACACCCCGACGACCTGGGGCATTTCCTCACCGACGACCCCAAAGGCAAACTGTTGCCCGGCTATCTCAACCAGCTGGTGGAAGCCATCGCGGTCGAGCAGCAGGGCCTGATCGACGAACTGGCCCAGTTGAGCAAGAGCGTGGACCACATCAAGGACATCGTATCCACCCAGCAATCCTATGCCGGCGCCAACAGCCTGCTGGAACCGTTGGTGGTCAGCGAGTTGCTCGAAGACGCCCTGCGCATGAACTCCGGCGCGCTGACCCGCCATCATGTGACGGTGATCAAGGAATACGGCGAGGTGCCGCGGATCATGGGCGACAAGCACCGTCTGCTGCTGATCCTGATCAACCTGATCAGCAACGCCAAATACGCCATGGCCGGGGTATCCAACCATGCGCGGAACATGACTCTGCGGGCCGAGGTCGTAAATGGCGATACCTTGCAAATCAGCGTCAAGGACGAAGGCGAAGGCATTCCCGAGGAAAACATGACGCGCATCTTCGCCCACGGTTTTACCACCCGCAAAGAAGGCCACGGGTTTGGCCTGCACAGCTGCGCACTGGCGGCCATTGAAATGAACGGCCACCTCACCGCCCACAGTGAGGGGCCGGGCAAAGGGGCAACATTCGAACTGCAACTGCCCCTGAAACTTGCAGAAGGTGAGCAATGAATAGACTGAGTAACCGGCGCATCCTGTTGATCGACGATACGCCCGCCATTCATGACGACTTCCGCAAGATCCTGACTCCGGAGGATGAGAGCAACCCGGACCTGCTGGATATGGAAAGCGCGCTGTTCGGCGATGCGCCGAAACCGGTCGCCACGGTGTTCGAGCTCGATTCGGCCTACGGTGGGCAGGAAGGCCTGAACAAGTTGCTGGAAGCAATGGAGAAGGATCGCCCCTATGCCCTGGCGTTCGTCGACATGCGCATGCCTGAGGGCTGGGACGGCGCCAAGACCATCGAAGAGCTGTGGAAGCGCGATCCTCAACTGCAAGTGGTGGTCTGCACCGCCTATTCGGATTATTCCTGGGATGAACTGCTGGACCGCCTGAACGGCCATGACCGATTGCTGATTCTGAAAAAGCCCTTCGACAACATCGAAGTGCAACAGATGGCCAACACCCTGACCACCAAATGGGAAATGACCTCCCGCGCGCAATTGAAAATGGGCAAGCTCGAAGACCTGGTGGAGCAACGCACCCAGGCGTTCAAACAGGCCAGCGAGCTTTTGCAAATGGAAATCGACGAACGCAAGATGCTCGAAACCCAGCTGGTGCAATCGGAAAAACTCGCCTCGCTGGGTCAACTGGCGGCCGGCGTGGCCCATGAAATCAACAACCCGATCGGCTTCATCTCTTCCAACCTGGGGGCCTTGGATGGCTACTTTGCCAAACTCCAGGAAATGCTCAGCGCTTACAGCGGTGCGGAGGAAGCCATCGCCTCGCCGGAACTGCTGATGGGCCTGGCGAAGCTGCGCGAGCAGGTGGAGCTGGATTTCCTGGTGGAGGACATCCCGCTGCTGATCAAGGAATCCAAGGACGGCATTGCCCGGGTCGGGCAGATCGTCAAGGACCTGAAGGACTTCTCCCGTATCGACTCCAGCCAGGAATGGCAGATGGCGAATCTGCAGCAGGGCATGGATTCGACGCTGAACATCGTCGCCAATGAGATCAAGTACAAGGCCGACGTGGTCAAGGAGTACACGCCGCTGCCGGAAGTGGAATGCCTGCCCTCGCAGATCAACCAGGTGATCATGAACCTGATCGTCAACGCCGCCCAGGCCATCGGCCCGGAGCGTGGCACCATCACCCTGCGCAACGGTGTCGGCGAGGACACCGTATGGATCGAAGTCGCCGACAACGGCTCGGGCATCCCACCGCAAACGCTGCAAAAAATCTTCGACCCCTTCTTCACCACCAAACCCATCGGCCAAGGCACAGGGCTAGGGCTGTCCTTGTCCTACGGCATCGTGAAGAAACACAACGGTGAAATCACAGTACGCAGCGAAGTCGGCGTCGGCACCACCTTCCGCGTGGAACTGCCGGTGCGACAAATGAAACAGGCTAGCTGATCGGAGGACTGCTATATCTGTGGCAGTGAAACTCACGCAAACCCCGTGGCGAGGGGATTTATCCCCGTTGGGCTGCGCAGCAGCCCCAAAGAGCTGAAGGCAATCTTCCTGACACACCGTGGTGCCTGGCTTTAGGGCTGCTTCGCACCCCAGCGGGGATAAATTCCCTCGCCACAAGGTTTGCATACTTCGTTGGCTTCCCACCGAGCCTCAATACCACTGCCTACACAAAACCCGTGGCGAGGGAGCTTGCTCCCGCTGGGCTGCGCAGCAGACCCAAAGGGCTGAAGGCAATTCCTGACACACCGAGGTGACTGGCTTGGGGGCTGCTTCGCACCCCAGCGGGAGCAAGCTCCCTCGCCACATGAAGCGGTGCCCAGAAATATCGCAAGGGCCTTCCACACCCTTTCTGTGGCGAGGGGATTTATCCCCGCTGGGCTGCGCAGCAGACCCAAAGAGCTGAAGGCAATCCCCCTGACACACCGAGATGACTGGCTTGAGGGCTGCTTCGCACCCCTGCGGGGCGGTGCGACGTTTCGATAAATCCCCTCGCCACAGCGTTTGCATATCTCTTTGGCTTCCCGCCGAACCTCAATACCACTGCCTACAAGCCCGTGGCGAGGGAGCTTGCTCCCGCTGGGCTGCGCAGCAGACCCAAAGAGTTGAAGGCAGTTCTCCTGACACACCGAGGTGACTGGCTTGGGGGCTGCTTCGCACCCCAGCGGGAGCAAGCTCCCTCGCCACATGAAGCGGTGCCCAGAAATATCGCAAGGGCCTCGACACGCTTCTGTGGCGAGGGGATTTATCCCCGCTGGGCTGCGCAGCAGACCCAAAGAGCTGAAGGCAATCTTCCTGACACACCGTGGTGCCTGGCTTGGGGGCTGCTTCGCACCCCAGCGGGGATAAATCCCCTCGCCACAGAGTTTGCATACCTCTTTGGCTTCCCGCCGAACTTCAATACCACTGCCTACACAAAACCCGTGGCGAGGGAGCTTGCTCCCGCTGGGCTGCGCAGCAGACCCAAAAAAGCTGAAGGCCATCCCCCTGACACACCGAGGTGACTGGCTTGGGGGCTGCTTCGCACCCCAGCGGGGATAAATCCCCTCGCCACAAAGTGCTCACCTTCTGACTCCCAGGCAAACCCGGACACGACTGCGCACACATACCTGTGGCGAGGGAGCTTGCTCCCTCGCCACAGGGGACGGTGCCATATGTTATGCAATCAAAAGGCACCTCCCTGATAATGAATCCCCTCGCCACAGGCTTGCCCGCCGTTTCGCTGCCAGCGCAGAATGTCCCGATGCCCTGCCTGCGCGTCCCTCTGATGTCCAACCCCAAGGAAACCGTATGAGCCTGTCTCTGTTGAGCCGTTACGCCTTCTTTGCCGGCTGTGTGATGTTCACTCTCGCCAGCCTGCCGTTTCTGCAACACGACTGGCTCTGGCCGATCACCCTGGTGACCGGGCTGTTGAGCCTGTTGGGGCTGTTCGATCTGCTGCAAAGCCGCCATGCCGTGCGTCGCAACTATCCGATCCTGGGCAATATCCGCTATCTGGTCGAAGGCATCCGCCCGGAGATCCGTCAGTACCTGCTCGAATCCGACAGCGACGCCCTGCCCTTCTCCCGTGCCCAGCGCTCCTTGGTGTACTCCCGGGCCAAGAATGAAAGCGCCGACAAACCTTTCGGCACCTTGATCGACGTGTACCAGACCGGTTTCGAATTCATCGGCCACTCCATGCGCCCGGCGCCGTTGAGCGATCCCAGCAGTTTTCGCGTGACCGTCGGTGGCCCGCAATGCACCCAACCGTACTCCGCCTCGGTGTTCAACATCTCCGCCATGAGCTTCGGCTCCCTCAGCGCCAACGCCATCCGTGCGCTGAACCAGGGCGCCAAGCTCGGCAATTTCGCCCATGACACCGGCGAAGGCAGCATCAGCCCCTACCACCGCGAGCACGGCGGCGACCTGACCTGGGAACTGGGCAGCGGCTATTTCGGCTGCCGCACCAGCGACGGCCGCTTCGACCCGGAGCGCTTTGCCGCCCAGGCGCGGACCCCGCAGGTTCGAATGATTGAAATCAAGATGAGCCAGGGCGCCAAGCCCGGCCACGGCGGGATCCTGCCCAAGCACAAGGTCACCCGGGAAATCGCCGAGACCCGTGGTGTGCTCATGGGCGAGGATTGCATTTCACCGTCTCGTCACAGCGCGTTCTCCACGCCGATCGAGTTGATGCAGTTCGTCCAGCAACTGCGCCAGTTGTCCGGCGGCAAGCCGGTCGGCTTCAAATTCTGCCTGGGCCACCCATGGGAATTCATGGGCATCGCCAAAGCCATGCTGGAAACCGGCATCCTGCCCGACTTCATCGTCGTCGATGGCAAGGAAGGCGGCACCGGCGCAGCACCGGTGGAATTCACCGACCACATCGGCGCGCCGTTGCGCGAAGGCCTGCTGTTCGTGCACAACACCCTGGTGGGCCTGAACCTGCGAGACAAGATCAAGCTCGGCGCCAGCGGCAAGATCGTCAGCGCCTTCGACATCGCCAGCGTCCTGGCCATCGGCGCCGACTGGGCCAACGCCGCCCGCGGTTTCATGTTCGCCATCGGCTGCATCCAATCGCAAAGTTGCCACACCAACAAATGCCCCACCGGCGTCGCCACCCAGGACACCCTGCGCCAGCGCGCCCTGGTCGTCCCGGACAAGGCCGAACGGGTCTACAACTTCCACCGCAACACCCTCAAGGCCCTGGCGGAAATGCTCGCGGCTGCCGGCCTCGACCACCCTTCGCAACTGCAAGCCAAGCATCTGGTTCGGCGGATGTCGGCGACCGAGATCAAGTTGTTTTCGCAGCTGCATGTGTTCTTGAAGCCGGGGGAATTGCTGACCGGTGAGGTGAATGGGGAGTTTTATTCGCGGATGTGGCAGATGGCGGGGGCGGACAGTTTTGAGCCGATGGAGGTGGTGGCTGCGTAATGATGGATTGATTGCCTGCTTCAGTCGAAGCAGGCATCGCTTTAAGGGTATAGAGGGAAGCAACCATCTCTGCGTCAACGAGAGTCAGGGAAGGTATCCAATCCTTTTCCAAAAGCGGCATGAGATCATTGACGGACTTGGGCATTACCCACCAGACATTGCGTCCTCCACATCTCAACTCTTGCATGTCGTGGAAAAAAATCGACTTATCATTCTCAGAAATCAAGGCATAACCACCACGGTCAGAGATGCTCCAGAACTCTTCAAGGGGTAATCGGATGTAAAACCTGAGTCGATTATGGGCCCCGTTGTAATAGCTGAAAGGCAGGTACCAAATCAACGACTCAAGTACTATTTCATCACTCGACCGGCCCGCTTTTTTGATCTCAGCAGCCAGTCCGTCTAACCTGTAGTCCCTGCGCAGATCGGTTCCATTCAAACCATCCTCTTGTCGATACACTGCCTGCCCCCCCTGAACTTCTGCTGCCACCACAACTATCAATGCCAAGGCAAGCACATCCGTTCGTCGCACCCATTTATCAAGGGCAGCAGCGACGATCAGAGGTAGTCCGACCGCTGCGAATGTCAAATAGCGGGGAGCAAAAACGGGGACGATTAGCGCAGCCAACGCCAAAACGACAGTTGGAACAAAAAAATAACTGACCAATAAGCTGTTGAAGCGATGAGGCTGGTCATCTTTGCAAATCAATACGACTGCGCATACAACAACCGAAACTAACGGTAGCGCACGCAGCAGCAGCGAGTGCATGCCCCATGCATTCATGACCGTAAATTGCCAAACGAGACTCAGCACTGCCTGAATTGTGACAGGTGTCATCCAGACACCTCCTTCCGACAGATGGTGAATAAAGTGGGGAAACCAAGGTAAAAACAGAACAGCAACTGCGCCGTTAGCCAGTATCCAGAGGCGCGCCGGCAACACCCCATGATAATTACCTGTTCGCCCCCACCACCAATAAAACCAATGAACAAGCATACATAGCGCTGCAAAATAATGAGTGTAGAAAGCTGCCGTCATCAGCAGCACATAAATAGCTGGGAAACGTTTTTTTTCAGGTTCTTTAATCCAGCATACCAATGTCACGGTTGCGCCCATCAGCCAGAGTCCGAGCAGGGTGTACATACGCGCTTCTTGACTGTAACGAATCGATATCGGCAGCAACGCCAATAACAATGCAGCCATCCAGGTTGCCCTTCGCGTGGCAACCAGACTCATTAACTTCATGCCAAGCAAGACCGTGCCCACGTCAGCTATCACACTCAACGACCTTACAGCCAGGGCCCCGTCACCGAACCACTCCATCCAGTAGTGCAGCACGAGGTAATAGAGAGGGGGGTGAAAGTCTCGTGCGGTAAGCGACCAGATCTGCCAAGGCTCGTATCGGGCAAGCAGCACACTGAAAGCCTCGTCGTACCAGATAGCAGGGACCGTGACTCCGTGAAAACGCACCACAAACGCAAGAAAAGCCACTGCAGCCAAGACTGAGCAATCAATAAGCCGGCTTGGGGGCTCTCCTGAGCAACCGCGAGGCGCCTTCATGGTTCACGATTCCTCGAATAAGGATTGATAATCTAGGATTCTGTCAGGCTGTGGTCTACTGTAAGAACTAACAGGTGTCTGTGGTTCAGCTGACTGCGGCGAGGGATTTATCCCCGTTCGAGTATGGCAATCTAGACCAGCAGAATTTTCCTAAACATCGAGTTTTGCACGGCCACTCTACTCCCCCATACAAAACTCAATGACCGCTGCATTTTCGAATTCGGTCACATCAACCTCAACAACACCGAATCTACTTGGGTAGTCATTTATCCTAGGTCTTTCCCACTGGTCCGCTATCACATAGAAACATCCTGAGCTCTTGCCCGATTGCAGGTGCTTTTTAAGCACATCAAGACCAGCGACGTCGATTGACGATCCCAACAGTTTGAAATAGGTGGTATGCAGCGTGTCCCACCTGGCATAGACCGGTATATGACGCGCGCGGCTTATTATGAGAAGCGTTGGCGACCTCAGATCATGATCAAGCCTCAGGCTTGGCGACAAAACCGGATGACTGAACAAGAACGAAATAGACATCAGCGATCCAAAAACAAGCACAACGCTTTTTACAAATACATTTCGAACAAGATGCAAGCCATACGCAATGATAATCAGCATGACCGGTACGAACACCACTACATTCTTAATGGACAATATCGGTGTAAAGAACACCGATCTCACATAAGCAACGGCAAACCCTAAAAACCACCAACACAACAACAGAGATAGAGCATCTGGCTCATCATCATTTTTTAGCAATGCATTCAATCCTACAGCGAGAAGCAGGATACATATCAGCGCTGAGGCTAAATTCCCAAACGGCAACAACAGAGTATCCAGAACAAACCTATCATCAGGGCGGGCTATCCATGTTTCAGTTCTTTTTAAATTCATAAAAATATAACTAAGCGTGGGGGCGAGTGAGAGCAAAACAAAAAGCCCTGTTAAGCTGCTCGCGGCGAGCAATCTATAATTTACTCGCCCCTTGACCGATGTATAGACAATCATGACAGCCTGACTCATCACTGGTAAAAATCCAAAATAGTGCGTATTTACCAACGCCGCACAGGCCAGACCATACAACAGTGCATTGCGCGGCGACGGCCTTTTGAGAAAATCAATGAACAGGGTGAAGCAAAGCACCACCAGCAATACAAGCAATGCGTATGAGCGAGTGTTTTGGGAAAAAAAGATCAGGTGAAAATTTATTGCCGAAAAGAACGCTGCCAACAACCCCACGTTCGAATTAAACAACTTGGCCCCGAGTCCGTACATTGCGGGAATGATAGAGACCCCGAGTATCATTGAGAAAACTCGCCCGACCATTTCTCCGTAGCCAACGCCCTTGTAAAACAACCACAACAATATTTGATAGAGCGGCGGATGGACGTCTTCAACAGTTCGCTGAAATACAACATCCAGGCTATTCGTTGGATCGCTGGCCCACGCACTGAACAACTCGTCCATCCACAAACCTGCATCATACAAATGAGCCCTGCGCAATATTGCCCCTAGCACAATGACAAACGTCAGGGCGACGTAGCGAAACAACAGACTCCTGCTGGCGCTGCGAGACATATAAACCCTTCTTTACGTCAATGGTGATCAGTCGTTGCCGTTGTTCAGACTGGCTCGTTGTTGATGGAAGCCAATACCAAAACCCCGATGCCGACTGCGAGCCATAACGTCAGACATCGCAGTAGAATCGTCGCCGCAATTGCACCAGGCAGCCCGACCCCACTGGATGCTAGAAACCCCACCATTACCGCTTCGGCACTGCCCAGCCCGCCGGGCATAAAGCTCAGAGCGCCGGCCAGCATAGAGGCGGCATAAATAAACATGGCCGAAGTCAGGGGTACGTCCGCTTCCATGACCTTCAATATCCAATAGAACGCCAACACCTCGAGACCCCAGGCCATGAGGCTCAACAGCGTCGCGCCTATCTGGCGGCGTGGGGTGTGGCACTTGCGGGTCTGGTGCAACACTCGGAGGACATAGTGCAGCGATCGAGAGATCCAGTTATGTTCCCGATCGATGCGTCGTTCGAGGCTGCCGATCAGCGCTGGACGGGTCACCAGCAATACACCGCACACCAGCAGTACCAGACTGGTGATGATCAACGGCAACCATTGAGGATGAATGCTCAGGCCCAACAGCGCCAAAACCACCATCGCCAGCAGATCCGAAAGCCGCTCACTGAACAACGCGGCAAAACTGTGTGCATAAGGCACATTCCAGCGTCTTAGCAGAACGCCACGCAGCGCCTCACCCGCCTTGCCCGGCGTGGTGGTCAGGGCAAATCCCGCCAGGTAGATTTTCAGACTGGTCCAGCAAGGCAGTGAATGCCCCAAGGCATTGAGGTAAACCTGCCAACGCCCGAAACGCAGCCCATAGCCAAGCAGGACCAAGCCGACAATAGACGTCCCATTCCACCAACCGACCTGGCCGATCGCCCCACTCACCGCCGCCCAGCCACCCCAGAGGGAAATGCCCAGGTACGCCAGGGCCGAGCAGACCACCGAACCGATCAAGACCCGATAACGCCACCCAGAGAGCATCAGGGGCTGGTTCACAGGTTGAGCCTTTTGAACAGTGACTGCGGCAATGCGCGTATTGAAAACATGATCAACGCCCAGAATGCAGGCACATAAAGCACCGCAACCTTGCGTTCGATACCCGCGACGATTCGTCGAGCAACAGCCTGCGGTTGCGCCACTAAAAATGCCGGCAGTGCCAACCCTTGAGTCATCGGCGTATCGACAAAACCGGGCTTGATGGTTATCACATGCACGCCCAACTTGAACAATCGCGGGCGCAAGCCTTCGCAAAAACTGGAAACGGCCGCCTTGGCCGAGCCATACACATAATTGGAAGGACGCCCTCGATCACCTGCGACGGAGGATATGACGGCCAGCGTGCCGCTGTGCTGAGCAGCCATCAGGTTTGCCACCGACGTCAATAATGCGATCACCGTGCTGCCGTTATTGGCGAACTCGGTCATTGCCAGCTCAACATCCTGCTCGCATGCGGATTGATCGGGCAACGTGCCGTAGGCGATCAGGCAGATATCCACGCAATGCAGGGTTTCCAGGCATCGCTCCAGCATGGCGCGGTGCAGGACAATATCGTCGTTGGCATCCATGGTGTAGGGCACCACCGCACTCGCGCCTCGCGCTTGCAGATCAGCACAGGTCTGCTGCAATTTTTGCTTATCCCTGGCGACCAGAAAAAACTCGCTCCCCTCGCCCGCCCAAAGCCGGGCGCAGGCATTGGCAATGGTTGAAGTCGCTCCCACAATCAGTATTTTTTTCATTGAGTGACTCGTCGCCAGAAACGGGACATCAATGCCGGGTCCCGCATGGCTTCCAGTTGCTCCCAGGCAGGGTAGGCACGCTGAAAATCGCGGGCGCTCATGTGCGCATCCTTGGCCGGATACAACCGACCACCGACCTCATGAACAATGGCGTCGAGACGCGGTAGCAATGTGTTGCTCAGGACGCGGTTCTGGGGAAAATCCAACGCAAGCGACGTTCCAGGCATCGGAAAGGACAACAAACCCGGGGAAGCGATATCGCCACAACGCTTGAGTACTGCCAGGAAAGAGCCCATGCCGCTACGGGCAATGACGTTGAGTAACTCTGCCAGGACGTCCTGGGCCACCGCTTGCGGCAACACACACTGAAACTGTTGAAATCCCTTGCGCCCATAGATTCGATTCCAGTGCTCGATACCATCCAGCGGATAGAAGAACGGGCTGTAGGCAATGGTCTGGGTTTTCCTGCTCGTCGGCTGCATGTGCCAATAACAGCGGTTGAATATCCTCACCATGAGTGGACTGACCAGGGATACCGGCAGCCGAACGGGGACATTCATGGCTTGGGCCGCCGGGACTTCGAGGGTGCCGCTTTCGCAGTGAGCACCCAGGGTAATGACACCACGTCCCAATGCAGGTCCCGTGGCCAGGCAATCAATCCAAGCCACACTGTACTCATGCAAAGGATCGAGTTCTGCCGACAGGGAGAAGAACTCGCTCAATCGACTGAATCGCACCCGGGTCGTTTCGATCCGACTGGACTGGATTTTGCGCAGGCGAATGCTGACCCAACTGATGATCCCCGTCAGGCCCAATCCGCCGATTGTGGCCGCAAACCATTGTGGATTCTCCGTCGGCGAACACACCATCGAAGGTTGCACGGACCTGTGTAGGCCGAAGCGCAGGACCGAGTGGGCAAACGTACCGCGGCAATGGTGATTCTTGCCATGAACATCGTTAGCCAGCGCTCCGCCCAATGTCACATGGCGGGTTCCGGGGGTGACTTGCAAGAACCATCCTCGAGGCACCGCCAGCTGCAGAACCTCCCCCAGGGTAACCCCAGCCTCGGCACAGATTTCACCCGTCTGCCAGTTGGCTTCGATAAAACGACTCAAGGGGCGCAGATGCAGCACATGGCCGCTGCCGGCCAGGCAACTGTCGCCATAGCTGCGGCCATTCCCGAACGGTAACGTCGAGCCATGTCCATCAGTCACTCGCCTCAACTGTTCATCGAGACCATTTCGCCAGACACAAGGGTGAGCGGCTTGCGGTTCAGGAGGATATTGCCCCCACGAGCTCAACGGGAGGCTCATCGCTGACACGATTGCCATATGTCATTGAAACCGGCGGCGTCACGGCAGTCGTTCATGTCGCACTCCAGAAAACAAGACAGAACAATGCGCCCACGATCAGACTCCATCGGTCCTTGAGCGCAAAAACCACCGGATCATCCTTCATCAACCCGCGATGAGTGAGGATCCAGATTCGGGTAATCCAGAACAACAATAAGGGACAGGCAAGCCAGATGATTTGGGGATGGTCGTATAGCACGACAGTCGTGCTGTCGCGGATGTATAGCGCCAGCACCATCACCGCGAGATAGCCTGAGGCCGCACCTAACGATGACAGCATTGCCATATCGGCGGGGTAGTAATCCCGGCCACTGCTTTTATCGGTACGACCACTGCGCGAGACAACAAGCAGTTCGGTGTAACGTTTGACCAGCGCAAGGCTCAGGAAAATAAACATGGAAAATGCCAGCATCCAGGCCGTCAGTTCCAGATTGAATACAGCGCCACCCGCAATAATTCGCAGCGTGTAGAGCAGCGCCAACGTGACCACGTCCAGTGTCATTACCCGCTTTAACATAAGCGAATAGGCCAGGGTCAAAACATAGTAGAACGCTAACACCAGGACAAATTGCGACGGTAGCCACCACCAGGCGCCCCCCAGCGATACGATCAACAGCAGCGGACAAACCATCAGGCCGGATTTAATCGAAAGCTGCCCGCTGGCGAAGGGCCTACTGCATTTGGTTGGATGCCCGCGATCGTCTTCCAGATCCAGCAAGTCGTTAAGTACATAGACGCCGGATGCACATAACCCGAAGAACAGAAATGCCAGCAGGCCATGCCAGAACAACAGTGGATTAGCGATCTGATGCGCAGCCAATAAAGGTACGAAAATCAGCGCGTTCTTTATCCATTGATGAATGCGCAACGCCTGGCGCCAAGCGCCGAACCCCGTCACACCAGAACGGATCGGTTGCACGATGTTGTCCAGACTTCTGATCCCGAGCAAGACAGACGTCGAGGCATTGACAACATAGGCATATCTGGCGGAACGCCAGATTTTCAGATCTTCCAGTGAATTGCCGACGTAATCGAATCCTCGTTCACCGAACAATTCGATCAATAAATCACGCTTGTGATGGCCTGACAGATTGCACTCCAGCCGGGTCGCGAATATGTCGTCGAACATCTGCAAATGCTCGCCAATCCGCCGCGCCAATGAGTGATAGCTGGCAGTGGCCAGAACGATCTTGCGCCCCAGGCGGCGTTGCTCCTCAATCATGGCCAGCACATCGGGGTCGTAAGGCAGCAGGCTGACGTCGATATACGTTGATTGAGCCAATTGCTTCTTCAAGTAGGCCTTGCCTTGAGCTAGCCAGCCTAAGAGGCTTAAACATCTCCACGGTTGGCTGCGAACGAAAGCCATCACGCATTCAAAAAGCACATCGGACTTGAGGAGCGTCCCGTCCAGATCGACGACGAAGGGAATCAAAGACTCAGGGCTTTCAACTGTTGGCAAGGCTTGCTGAGAGGCGCTCATATCCGATGATGGCCACGAAACGATCTAAACCGGAAAAAGCCGTACCCCATCGCCAGGCTCAACAAGGAATATGAAGCCACCGCTATCCATGCAGGCGTTTGGAGGGCATCACCAATCGAGCCGAGACCATAACTCAAGGCGCCCATCAAACCATTCAATAGCACGTAGCCGCGCCAAGGCTCCCCTGGCTCAAAGATGTAAAGCGCATTCACGTAAAATGAAAACGCCGCAGCCACACAAAACGCCACAAGGTTACTGGTCGCTTGGGACAGCCCAGCAGCACTGTAGAACACAAAAAATATCTGCCAATGAATCAATCCATTAACAAGTGCAATAACCAGCAACGCAGAAGAATCTTTCATCGTGGTGCCTTGCCATTTCCCAAGTGGCGGGCTTTAAAGCTATGCCACGGTGCCGGGCCGATCTACTGTCAGAACTTACAGGTCAAACACTGATTTCGACGGACGGTCAGTCACAACCCAAAAAAAAAGCCCCGATCATCCGACCGGGGCTCTCCTTTACAAACTTGTGGACCTACAAAACTGAACGCACCGCGCCCTGCTCCTCACCCGTCGGCTGCAACTTGAAGGCATAAAACAGCACCGTCAGCAGCACCAGGAAAGCCGGGCCGACATACAGCGCCACGCGGGTGTCGGGGAAATACGCCATCAGCCCCACCACCAATACCAGGAAGGCCAGGGCCAGGTAGGAACTGACCGGGTACAGCCACATGCGGTATTTCAATGCCGCACGCTCGGAAGCGCTCAGGCCTCGGCGGAATCTGAGCTGGGCCAGCAGGATCATCACCCAGGTCCAGATCGCGCCGAAGGTGGCGATGGAGGTCACCCAGACGAAGACTTTTTCCGGCACCAGGTAGTTGAGCAGCACGCCCAACAGCAGCGCGGCGATAGACAGCAGCAGGGCCCGGCGCGGGACGCCGTTGGTCGAGGTCTTGGCGAAGCCGGCCGGGGCCTGGCCGTTCTGCGCCAGGCTGTAGAGCATGCGCCCGGTGCTGAAGATCCCACCGTTGCAGGACGACAGCGCGGCAGTGATCACCACGAAGTTGATGATGCCGGCGGCGGTCTTGATGCCCAGGCGCTCGAAGGTCATCACGAACGGGCTGCCTTGGGTGCCGATTTCGTTCCACGGGTAGATCGAGAGGATCACGAACAAGGCACCGACGTAGAACAGCAGGATCCGCCAGAACACCGAACCGATGGCGTTGGGGATGGTTTTCTGCGGGTTCTTCGCTTCACCGGCAGTCAGGCCGATCATCTCCACGCCCAGGTACGCGAACATCACCATCTGCAGGGACATCAACACGCCCTGCACGCCGTTGGGCATGAAGCCGCCGTGGGTCCAGAGGTTGGAAATGCCCAACGCCACGCCGTCGTTGCCGAACCCGAAGGCAATGATGCCGACGCCGCCGATGACCATGGCGATGATGGTCACGATCTTGATCAGGGCGAACCAGAACTCGAACTCACCGAAAGCCTTCACTGCGATCAGGTTGATCGAACCCATGCTGACCAGTGCGGCCAGGGCCCAGATCCAGCGAGGCACGTCGGGGAACCAGATGCCCATGTACACCGCCACCGCAGTGATTTCCGCGACGCAGGTCACCAGCCACAGGAACCAGTAGTTCCAGCCGGTCAGGAAACCGGCCAGCGGGCCGAGATAATCCTGGGCATAACGGCTGAACGAACCGGCCACCGGGTTATGCACCGCCATCTCGCCGAGGGCGCGCATGATCACCAGGATCGCCAGGCCACCGATGATGTAGGACAGCATGATCGCCGGGCCGGCCATTTCAATGGCCTTGGCCGAACCCAGGAACAGCCCGACACCGATACAGGCGCCAAGCGCCATCAGGCGAATATGCCGCTCGCCCAGTTCACGTTTGAGCGGACCGCCCTGCGCGGTCTCGCCATGGGGCAGATGATTGCCGACTGGCATAGGGATACAACCTCGTCTTGTTATTGGATTGACCACCGAGTTCCCAAGGCGCAAGCCGATAAGCCGGCTACCTTGCCGAAACCGGGCCTGTCTCGTGGACAGACCGTCCTGTAGGACAACAGCACAGGATCAGCGGGCCGTGCAGTATAGAAAGCTGGGGATAGAAAAATTCACTGTAAAACCGGGAAAATCCAGGAATAAGCTTCAATGGAAACGGGGTTTGTGGGATGGATTGACTGGGATTACCGCGTATTTCTGAAACGCGGCGAGTATTGCACAGGTAGGGTGCAGCGTCATGCCGGGGCATCATTGTGAAGGCTCTAGCGCAAGACTCCCAGACACCGCAGCCCCCTGTGGCGAGGGGATTTATCCCCGCTGGGCTGCGCAGCAGCCCTTCTTTTCTAGCGACTGCTGCGCAGTCGGACGGGGATGAATCCCCTCGCCACAGATCACCCTTGCCAGAAGTACTACGCAAGTTTCGGAATGTTCGCTCGAGCTACCCAGCACCGACAAAACGAAGGCTTAACTACGCTGCATCCAACGCTCTCAAGGAAGGAAGCAAGGAATGCATCCACATCCCAACTCACACCGCCTGCGTCGAGGTCGTTACTCCGAACACGGGCGCGCCTATCTGGTGACAGCCGTTATCCATCAACGACGTCCTGTTTTCGCTAACTGGCGAGTGGGAAAGCTGTTAGTCACGGAATTCAAACGCGTCCATGATTCAGGCCAAGTTCATTCCTTGGCCTGGGTTGTAATGCCGGATCACTTCCATTGGTTACTGCAAATTGCCGATGGTCAGTTGAGCAGCGTCATCGGTGCCACCAAGGCTCGATGTACCCGTAGTGTCAACAGTAAAACCGGGGCTCGCGGGCCGCTTTGGCAAAGCGGTTTCCATGATCGTGCGATCCGTGACAACGAAGACCTGCTGCCCTTTGCTCGCTACATAGTTGCCAACCCGCTTCGTGCAGGGTTGGTGAAGCGAATTGGCGATTACCCGCTCTGGGATGCTGAATGGCTGTGAAGCACGCTCCCTGTGGTTAGGAGATTCATCTGTGGCGAGGGGATTTATCCCCGCCGGGCTGCGCAGCAGACCTTCTTTTTTTGCGACTGCTGCGCAGTCGAGCGGGGATAAATCCCCTCGCCACACGAAGCTCGCCAACCATATGAAATTTGTAGCCCACCAATTTCCCCTCCCCCTCCGCCAACCACCGTCTAAGCTTCAACCAAGTCCGATCAATCTGCGTGAATGGATCAGTCGACTATGGGCGCTTTGTGGCAAACCGATTCGAATAAACCTGTGGTCCCGACTGAACGTATGGAAGAAGCGCCTACACCCCAAAAAAAACGTCGCGCGCGGCATGGCTGGCGGGCGTTCTGGTTGTTGCTGTTGATCATTGCGGTGGTGGTCGGGCTGGCGGTGGCCAAGGAGATGCGCACCTCGCGGTTCCAGGCCCAGGAGATCAGCAAGTACGCCTCATCCCTGAGCTATTCGGTGCAACCGGGCCCCAGTGATGCCATCGTCTATCCGGGCGCAGGGCCGTTCGACCGGCGCCTGGGCTACAGCTCACTGGGGGAATTCCTGCCGCGCCTGCTCAAGCGCGACTACGTGATCCAGAGCCAGGCCCGATTTTCGCCAGCCTTGATGGGCTACGTCGAGAAAGGCCTGTTCGTGCCCTATGCGGAAAAAATCCAGGCCGGGCTGACCATCACCGATTGCCGCGCCGCCCCGGTGTATCAGTTCAAGTACCCGCAACAACTGTATTCGAGCTTCGACGCCATCCCGCCGGTGGTGGTGCAAAGCCTGCTGTTCATCGAGAACCGCTTCCTGCTTGATCCCAAGCAACCCCTGGCAAACCCGGCGGTGGACTGGCCGCGCTTCGGCATGGCGGCATGGTCGCAAGTGGCGAAACTGCTGAGCCTGCCGGGACAGTCCGCCGGGGGCAGTACGCTGGCGACGCAGTTGGAAAAATATCGCCATTCCCCCGAAGGCCTGACCGTGTCAGGCGCGGAGAAAATCCGCCAGATGATTTCCGCCAGCGTGCGCGCCTATCAGGCCGGCCCGCAGACCCTCGAAGCCCGCCAGCGCGTGGTTCGCGACTACCTCAACAGCGTGCCGCTCTCTGCCGTGCCGGGGCATGGCGAAGTGCATGGCATGGCCGAGGGCTTGCGAGTCTGGTATGGGGCCGATTTCAACCGGGCCAATGAACGGCTGTTCAGCAACGCCACCGACCCACAGGCCATGGCGGAAAAAGGCCTGGCGCTGCGGGAAATGCTCTCGCTGATGATCGCCCAGCGCCGCCCTTCCCACTATCTGACCAAGGGCCACGATGAATTGGCCAGCCTGACCGACAGCCACATCCGCCTGCTCGCGCAGAATGGCGTGATCGATGGCGCGCTGGCCCAGGCCGCCCTGGCGAGCAAGGTCACTTACCGCGACTGGGTCCAGCAACCCACCATCCAGCCCATCGAAACCAACAAAGGCATCAGCGCCGCCCGCAGTCGCCTCGCGACGTTGCTCAACCGGCCGCTGTACGACCTCGATCGCCTGGACCTGTCCGCCACCAGCACCTTGCAAAGCGACTTGCAGGCCCAGGCCACCGAGTACCTCAAGCATCTGGCCGACCCGGCGTTCGCCGCCGAGATCGGCCTGATGGGCGAACGCCTGCTGACCCCCTCCAGCACCACCCAGGTACGCTACAGCTTCACCCTGCTGGAACTGACCCCGGACGGCTCGCGGGTGCGGGTGCAGACCGACAGCACCGACCAGCCTTTCGACATCAACGAAGGCAGCAAACTGGAGCTGGGCTCCACCGCCAAGTTGCGGGTGCTCACCACCTATCTGCAGATCATCGCCGAACTGCATGACCGCTACAGTCAACAAACCTCGGTCGAGCTGAAGAAAGCCGACATCGCCGAACAGGACCGCCTCTCGCGCTGGGCTGTGGACTATCTGCTGCAAAACACCGATCGCAGCCTGCCGAAAATGCTTGAGGCCGCGCTGGATCGCACTTACTCCGCCAGCCCTGGCGAGGCGTTCTTTACCGGCGGCGGTCTACACACCTTCCACAACTTTCGCAGCGAGGACAACGGCCGCAACCCCACCCTGCGCGACTCCCTGCGCGAGTCGATCAACCTGCCGTTCATCCGCCTGATGCGTGACCTGGTGCGCTACGCCACCTACGCCGGCCCCAACAACAGCGCCGAACTGCTCAAGGATGATGGCGACCCACGGCGCCAGGAATACCTGGCGCAGTTCGCCGACCGCGAAGGCACGTCGTTCCTGCTCAGGTTCTGGAAGAAATACCAGAAAAAGGACACGGCCCAGCGCCTCGATACCTTTCTCGACAGCATGCACCCCACCGCAATCCGCCTGGCCGCGGTGCACCGTTACTTCTTTCCCAACGACAGCCAGGAGAGTTTCAACCTGTTCGTGCGCTCGCACCTGAAGTCGGTCAAGAACCCTGAAAAACTCACCGACGAACGCCTGGAACGGCTCTACCAGAGCTACGGCCCCGGCGCCTATGACTTGCCGGACCAAGGCTTCATCGCCAAGGTTCACCCGCTGGACCTGTGGCTGATGGGTTACCTGCTCAACAACCCCGACGCCAAGTTCAGCCAGATCGTCAAGGCCAGCGAGTTCGAGCGGCAGGAGGTTTATAGCTGGCTGTTCAAGAGCCGGCACAAGAGCGCCCGCGACAGCCGCATCCGCACCATGCTGGAGATCGAAGCGTTTCTGGATATCCACCAGCGCTGGCAGAAAGTCGGCTACCCGTTCGACCACCTGGTGCCGTCACTGGCGACCGCCATCGGCAGTTCCGGCGACCGCCCGGCTGCGCTGGCGGAACTGGTGGGCACCATCTTGAACGACGGCATCCGCCAACCGGCGCTGCGGGTGGATAGCCTGGACTTCGCGGTCGACACACCCTACGAAACGCGGCTGATCAGCAACCCGGATAAAGGCAAACGAGTGATGCCGGTGGAAGTGGCCCAGGCCCTGCGCGGCGCGCTGTCCCAAGTGGTGGACGCCGGCACCGCGAAACGCGTGGCCGGCAGTTTCAAATTGGCCGACGGGACACCGTTGGCCATGGGCGGCAAGACCGGCACCGGCGACAACCGCATCGAAGCCATCGGCTCCGGTGGGCGCATCCTCAGTTCCAAATCCATCAACCGCACCGCCACCTTCGTGTTCTACATCGGCGACAGCCATTTCGGCACCCTCACCGCCTACGTCCCAGGGGCCTCGGCACAGAACTTCAAATTCACCTCGGCCCTGCCGGTGCAGGTACTCAAGGGCATGGCACCGTTTCTGTCGCCGTACTTGCAGCCGGGCAGTCATACCCAGTGCAAGCCGTTGGTGGCACGGCAATGAGTGACTACAGGGCTTGGCACCCGTGGCGAGGGAGCTTGCTCCCGCTGGGTGGCGAAGCCGCCCTCGCTTTTCAAGCCCTGAAAACTCTTCGGTCTCACCTCCGTTGCTCTGCTGCGCAGCCGAGCGGGAGCAAGCTCCCTCGCCACGGGATTTCGTGAGCCTTTTATAGGGAGCCGACCCGAGGGACTGCATCGAAGATCACGGTAAAATTTCCGATGTAAAAACCATTCTGTGCTCGGGGATTGACCGGAAGCGCCGAGGCGATGTGCAACTCTGCTGTCATACCTGGCGTGGACGTTACGTCATCCACTACTTCCTTCGGTAATGGAGTCAGGTAAACGTTGTTGAACCAAACGTTGAGTGGAATCAAGTTACGACCGTTGGACAGCTCGCGTCGCCCCTCGATGTAGGCATGGACCGAACCATCAGTGTTTTTCACATCGAAGATGTGGCGCACCGGGGACAACGTCTGACTCACAGGGTTGTAATGCATCACCTCATTCTTACCAAACTCCGGATCCCGCGGCAGCACATGAAACTGCTTATTCGGAATATTCGCGGTGATATGGATGCCCGCCCGAGCATCATCAGCCGCCAATACCACCGAAGGACTCAGGATCGCAACAGCCAAGGCCGTTACGGACACTATTTTCTTGAACATGCTTGCTCTACTTAATAAGTAATGAAATACAAACCCCGTGGCGAGGGAGCTTGCTCCCGCTGGGTGGCGAAGCCGCCCTCGCTTTTAAAGCCCTGAAAACTCTTTTGTCTCACCGCCGTTGCGTCTGCTGCGCAGCCGAGCGGGAGCAAGCTTCCTCGCCACGGGATTTCGTGAGCCCTTTATAGGGAGGCGACCCGAGGGACTGCGTCGAAGACCACGGTGAATTGCGAGACGTACAATCCTGACTGTAGGGGAGTAACCGGGAACGGTGCGAAGATGTACATCTCAGCCGTCGTACCGGGTGTAGATGCTGCGTCATCAACCACTTCCTGCGGCAGGTGATACAGCAAAACGTCGTTGAACGTGACGAAAACGGGAATCGGATATCTACCAAGCAGATCGGTTGGCCCTTCAACATACGCATGGACCGAACCATCGATATTCTTCACATCGAACATCTGGCGCACCGGAGACAAGTATCGGGTCACCGGATTTAAATGCATCACCTCATCCTTACCGAACTCCGGATCCCGAGGCATCACATGAAACTGCTTATTCGGAATATTCGCGGTGATATGGATGCCTGCCCGAGCATCATCAGCCGCCAATACCAATGAAGGACTCAGGATCGCAATAGCCAGGGCCGTTACGGACACTATTTTCTTGAACATGCTTGATCCACTTAATAAGTAATGAAATACAAACCCCGTGGCGAGGGAGCTTGCTCCCGCTGGGGGGCGAAGCCGCCCTCGCTTTTCAAGCCCTGAAAACTCTTCAGTCTCACCGCCGTTGCGTCTGCTGCGCAGCCGAGCGGGAGCAAGCTCCCTCGCCACGGGATTTCGTGAGCCTTTTATAGGGAGGCGACCCGAGGGACTGCGTCGAAGATCACAGTGAAATTTCCGGTGTGCAAACCGTTATGTTCGATGGGAACCACTGGAAATGCCGTAAAGATGCGCAACTCTGCCGTCGTACCTGGCGTGGAAGTCACGTCATCCACCACTTCCTGCGGCCAGCTGCGCAGATAAACGTTGTTGAACACGACCTCAAGGGTGATCGAGTGACGACCGTTGTACAGCGCGCGTTGCCCCTCGATGTAGGCATGCACCGAACCATCAGTGTTCTTCACATCGAACACCTGGCGCACCGGGGACAGCGTTCGAGTCACTGGATTGAAATGCATCACCTCATTCTTACCAAACTCCGGATCCCGAGGCATCACATGAAACTGCTTATTCGGAATATTCGCGGTGATATGGATGCCCGCCCGAGCATCATCAGCCGCCAATACCAATGAAGGACTCAGGATCGCAATAGCCAGGGCCGTTACGGACACTATTTTCTTGAACATGCTTGATCCACTTAATAAGTAATGAAATACGAACCCCGTGGCGAGGGGATTTATCCCCGCTGGGCTGCGCAGCAGCCCCTACTGCATCCAGATATGTCTGACAGATCCAGTTATCTGCATTGGGGCTGCTTTGCAGCCCAGCGGGGATAAATCCCCTCGCCACAAAGTCAGAGATTGACTCGTGGCACCGCGTCGAAGATCACGGTGAAGTCAGCGTTATACGTACCGGGAGAGAGTGGGCGTGTAGGCGGGTTCGCGACAACGATAAGCATCTGCGCCTGGGTACCCGGTGTGGACGTGGCATCGTCCACGACTTCCTGAGGTCTGTTGTCCAGAGGTACACCGTTGAATACTGCCCTCAGGCCCACATGATCCACACCGTTGCTCAGGTAGATCGTACCTGTGCTGAAAGCATTCTCAATATAAGCGTGGACCGAACCGTCGGTGTTCTTCACGTCATATGTGTGGCGCAAAGACGTGAATCTGTAGGTCATGGGGTCGTAGTACATGTATTCGTTCTTGCCAAACTCCGGATCCCGTGGCTGGACATGGAACTGTTTGTTCGGAATATTCGCCTCGATATGGATGGATGAGCGTGCGTCATCGGCCCCGAACACCAGCGAAGGGCTCAGAGCAGCAGCCCCCAAGGCAATAACGGATGCAACTTCCCTAAACATGCTTGATACCTTTTTTATAGTAATAAACGCAGGAAAAAACCTGCCCCACAGTCGCCGCCCCAGTGGCGAGGGAGCTTGCTCCCGCTGGGTGGCGAAGCCGCCCTCGTTTTTCAACTGCTGGACTCTTAGCGTCTGCTGCGCAGCCGAGCGGGAGCAAGCTCCCTCGCCACAGATGACCGGCCTTGCCCATGCCTCTAGCCTTCACGGCGCAACGGCATCGAACACCATGTGCACCGTGCCGTAGTACTCACCCGACCTGTATCCGTCACCGGGCCTGATCGCGGCGATTTCCAGCGGCACCTGGCGCCCGGGCCTGGCTTCAATGGCGGTTACGACCTGGGTCGAGTCCAGGGTCAGTTCGACGTCGTTGAACTTGACGCTCAAGTCGATACGCTCACGGCCATTGGACAGATAAGCCTCCTCGGCCAGACGCGCCCCGATGGCACCGTTGCTGTTCTTCACCTCATAAGTCGCCCGCAGCGGGCTGAGCGCGCCGGTGACTGAGCTGAAAGGCAAGCGTTGCTCACGCTGGACCAGTTGCGGGTCGAGGGGCAGCACGAAAAAATCGGCCGTCGGAATGGTCACGTGCAGCTCGAACGTTTCCCGTTCGACCGCGGCCCAGGTCGAGACCCAGGGCAACATCAGGGCGGTCATCGCGAAAGGGCGTAGCAGTGTCTTGGACATATTGATTACCTGTGGCGTCTGCAACGGTTCGGCGACGGCAACCGTCAACCCTTGATCTCGACGGCTCTGCTCTTGCCGCCCTCGATCAGCGTGAAGCGGTATTCACGCCCCGCTTCCTTGTCGAACGAAAACGTGCGACCCGCCATCACGTGGTGCTTGGTCGTCGGCTGGCAGTCGTTTTCTTTTTTCGCGGCACAATCCTTGAACTCGTCGATCACCACGACGCTATTGCCGTTGTTGCGCATCAGGTAACGATTGGCGCTGTCGTCGATCACCGTCTCGAAACGGGTGTCCTTGGGTCGCACGAAGAACACGGTGCCGTAGCCCGCCAGGACCTTGACCCCCGCCGCCACGCGTTCCTTCTTGTACTCTTCGCGCTCTTCTGCGCTGATGGCGAATTCGTCTTCGGCTTCGGGCACCACCGGCACGAAACGCACCCGGAAGTAACGCTCCTTCTCACGGTTGCCCATGAACAGCAACCGGGTACCTTGCATGCCGTTGGCCGGCACGATCAGACGCGCCGGGCTGGCCATCAGGCCATCCCTGGAGGTGCCATTGGCCTGGGTCTCCAGGGGCAACTCCTGGTAGCTGCCGTCCTCGTTGTAAACGATCTCCAGGATGTTGACTTTGACGAACGCCGTGGAGGTTCCTCCGTTGAACACTCGCTTCATGTAGGTACTTTTATCGCCATCGAGATAGTCGTAGACCACCCCGACACCAATCTGCGGTCCGGCCTGGGCCATGTTGCAAAACAGCAGAAAACCAACCCATGCCAATAGATGTTTCATCACTTCTTAACCTCTTGTATTAAACGCAACTCACTAAACATTGCTGGACGACACGCCATTCAAACTTCTGAATCCCAGATCACCGTAACGGCGCCGGTATAGGTGTCGGGCGCACGATCGAGCATCGCCGCGACACTGACACTGCGGATCTGGAAATGCAGGGTGGCGGGCTTGCGATCGATGTACCTGAGCGGGAGAAATCGAACGGGATTGCCAAAGCTTCCAACAGGCACCGTTCGACGGTTGACCGGTGTCCCGTCGGGATTGGTCAAGCCATCGGGCAGCGTCACATAGACATCCACCGGGTAATAAATAGCGGAACCCGGCGCCGTTACACCGCACTCGGTGCCGGCCATGTAGCGGCATTCAAGCTTCATCGTGAACGGCGAAGACGTCGAGATGTGGAACTGATGGTCGCGAAACAGCACGGTCGGTTTGCTACCGTTACTCAACCAGGCTTTCCAACCCTCTCGGGGCTCCAATTCCACCCGGTTTCCGCCCGGCGGAATTTCAACCTTGAGGACATGTTCGACATCCAGTGTGAAATTGAGTGTGAGCGCCGAATCATTGGGGATCACGACGTCACCGAAATCAAAATCCTGGCCCGGCCCGATACCGAGCGTCAGCGAGCCCCGGTACTGGCCGCCCGTCATCTGCAAAGGATTGGGCGTACGTAGTTCGTAGGCAAAGCTCAGGCCTTGGTATTCGAACCGAGGGATCAGGTAGCGGGCCGGTTTGGCGCAGGTGTCTTCAACCGGCGTCTTCCAGAAGAACCATGCGTGAGAAAGGGTCGCGCCCTGTCTTACACAGGGCGCCGGGGCTTGCCACCAGGTCGAGCCGAAAATCATGTTGTAGGCGGTTTCGTCACTCACACCGCCACCGACAATGTCAGCCGGGCTGGGCGTCAACCCGATCGCCCCGCCCAGTCCAACGACGCGAAACTCAAGGGTTTCGGTATGGCCAGTACTTGAATGGGACACTTGTACCGTACGCCAGTTGACCGGTGCCTTGAGCATCGCACCTTGCCGGACATCTTCATGATTGGCCTGGATCGGTCCTCCGGACGCGCCTGTGCCCAATATCAGGCTGAAGATCCCGGCCGACTGGCACAGCACGACGAACTGCTCGCAGTAACCGCTGTTTCGCGTGGTGTTGACGAACTTATTCTCGTGAGGCTTTGCGCTGTCCGCCCTGAATTGCGCGGTAATATCCAACACGGCGGCATCGACAGCCGGCAGGCAGGCAAACCAGACGCCTGTCACCATGCCGACTGCCACTTTCCTTGATAATTTCATTTATGCGACCTCATGCATCCGAGCAAATCGTGAGGGAGAAAAACATCCATCGAACAAACCAAGGCTTTTAAACTTCCGAATCCCAGATCACCGTGACGTTGCCGCTATACGCCTTGGCGCCCGTGTCGAGCATCGCTTCGACATGGCTGCGGGCCACTTCGAAGTGCAGGGTTCCCGAGCGGCGATCCACATAGATCCCCGGCTGGAACAGCTCGGTGCCGCTGCCATCCAGCCTTAGCTGACGACGGTTGACCGGTTGTCCGGCGGCGTCGGTCAAGCCATCGGGCAGGGTCACGCTGACGTCCACCGGCACGGCGTGGCCGGTGTCGGTCTCGGAGATCGCACAGGTATTACCACTGACGTATTGGCATTCGAGCCCCATCTTGAAACGTGAAGAGGCCGAGATATGGAAGCGCTGGTCGCGGAACAGCCGGGTCGGTTTGCGACCGCTGTTGAGCCAGGACTGCCAGCCTTCCTGGGGGACCAGGTCGATCCGGTTGCCGCCGGGGGGGACTTCGATTTTGAGGGTGTGTTCGACGGTCAACCTGAAATCAAAGGTGAGTACCGGATCGGAAGGGATCATGACATCGCCCATATCGAGGTCCTGGCCCGGTCCAATGCTGAAAGTCAAAGACCCCGTATAGAGACCGCTCGACATTTTCAGAGGGTTTGGGGTCCGCAACTCGTAGGCAAAATCCAGATAATCGTAGGTAAAGCTCGGGATCAAAAAACTAGCTTTTTTGGAGCACGCAGCTTCGACCCGGGTTTTCCAAAAGAAACGGTATGTCCTCGCGTCCAGCCCCCCATGGCCGGAATATCCGCAAGGTGAGGGGGGATTCACCCAACTATTCCCATACCCACCCCACAACCGGTTATGTGCCAATGTAATGCTAATGTCTGGATTACCTATGAGATTCAGCACGCTCGTTGGAAGTCGATATCTCGAACCGATTCCTGAAAAGCGCACTTCAACGGTTTCGGTTTCACCCGTACCCGCATGAGTCACTTGTGCGGTGCGCCAGTTGACGGGCACCTTGAACGTCGCGCCTTGCCGATAGTCGGTATGATTCGCCTGAATAGGGCTGACCGAATTGAATGTAATAGGCACCTGAATGCTGAAAATTTTCGTCGCTGCGCAATCCGCCGGAAAGACGGTGCAATAACCAGAGACCGGCGTGGTATTGGTAAATTGATTCAGGTTTGGCTTCGAAGCATCGGGCCTGAATATTGCGCTGATATCCCGGCTCACCGCATTGGCCATGGGCACGCATGCAAACAGCAACACCGAAACCACGCTACGCACGGCCACCGATAACGATCTCATCTATACAACCTCATACATCAAAGCGAATCCCTGCAAATTGGAGAAAGAATCTTCGCGTGGGGCGCGCACCCTGCTCCCCACGCCACATCGGGATTCAGGAGCGCTGCCGGTCCTTGCCGGCCTCGCCCAATGAGTTATCCGCCAGGGTGTCCGGCGTGCAGCGCAGATCACCGATCATCAACACATCGCCCTCGCGCTCGGTGTTGTCCGGATCGAGGCGGAACCGGCAAAACAACTCGCTGCCGTAACGCACTTCCAGGGTCGGCGAGCCGGCATTCATTTCCATGGAGAAGAACCCGTCGGCCTCGCTGACACCGCGACTGGCGTGGTTGATCACGTGGTGGCCCCGCAGCGGCTGGCCCTGTTCGTCCACCAGGCGACCGAGCACGGTCACGGTTTTCATCACCTGGATCTTGCGGTAGTCCACCCCGCCCTTGTTCAGGTGATAACGCGCACGAGAAGGCTCGATATTCGCCGCCGGCGGATGCACGCCGTCGAAGTCGAAGGTCACCATGCTGTTCCGGTAGGCGGTGATGGGGATGAAGTTGCGGCCCGGACGCAACGCGGCGCTGCCGCCGGTCAAGTCGTCGGCACGCAGGGCCACATCGTCCAGATCGGTTTCCACATCGACGATCATGCCCGCGCCACGCCCTTGGGGCAGTCCGGTGAAGGCGGTTTTCTGGCCGCCCACAGCCACGGTGCTGCTCAGGTTCAGGCCGCCGGTCAGGTTGTCGTTATAGGAAGAGCGCTGGACGAAACCGTCGCCGTACAGCGAGTCGGTCATGAAACTGCCGATGCCGGACAAGCCCACGCCATAGGTATCGGCCAATGCCGTGGCAGATACGCTTTGCAGCACATGGTCTTCAAGGTCCCGGCGATAGGTCAGCGACGCATTGTTGTCCCGGTCCCCGTCCCGCGAGGTGCGGGTGCCAATACTGCCGGACCAGTATTCGCCCGGCCCACCCAGGGCTACGTTGACGCTCAGGTCCACGCCGCGATTACGCCGCTCGGCGGTACTCGAAGTACCCGGGCGGTCGAACACCGACACCCGCCAGTTGGCATCGCTGCCGCGCAGCTTGCCGCGCTGGGTCCAGCCCAGGTCCAGCCCGGTGCCTTGGACATTGCCTTCGCTGTAGGCCAGACGTCCATTGATCGAGGTCTTGTTGCTCAAGCGATGGTTGACCGACAGCGAGGAGTTGCTGGTCTGGCCGACGAACACGTTGCGTTGGCGGATGCGGGTGCCGTCCGCCAGGGTTTCGTAGGTATTGCGGGTGTCCAGCCAGCTGCGGTTGTGACTCGCCACGATGCTGCCGTGACCATAGCTGTACAGGCCTTGCACATCCATGCCGGTGCCATACTGCTGGGTCTCATAGATGTTGGCGTACAGGCTGGTGTTGCTGCCCAGCGTCCAATCCACCGAGGTGCCCACTTGCAGCTTGTCCTGCACCTGACGCGTGGAGGCGCCCAGGACCACCCGGGGATGCAGCAGATAATTGAGGCCAACACCTGCCGTGGTGAAACCCGAGGGCTGGTCTTCCCAGTTGCTCCACAGCCTGGTCTCGCGCCCGGCGAACAGGTTGTACCGCCAGCGGTCCTCGGAATTACTCCAGTTATTCGGTTTATAGACCAGCTCTTGGCTGGTGGCGGTGGTCTGGCCGTCTTCGATCAACCGCACTTCCACTTCATAGATGCCGCCGGGCAACGGCCGGGTGTCCAGGCTCTGCAAACCGGCGCTGACGGCCTGGGTGTTGATCAACAGGCCGTTGCGATAGATCTCCACCGAAGCCTGGCGGCTGGCGGTGACATAAATGGGGTAGACGCTGGGTTTGGGATTCTCGACCACCAGGCTGTCAGAGCTGCCGTACATCACACCGAGGGCGGTGTCCGGGTTGGCACCGAACGAGCGGATCTGGCGGTTCAAGCCATCGGAGCTGGGGGTGAAATAACCCAGGCGGAAAAAACTGCCTTCCATCTCTCGCTGGGTGTAAAGCTCATGGACGGCGTGGTACAGCTTGTCGTCCGGGCCGCCAAGACGCGAAAGCTGGAGGTCCAGTGACTGGCTCCAGTTACCGACGCTGGAACTGGCGTTCAGACCATAACGGCCGCCCGTGTCCTGCTCCTGGCCACCGTTGATATTCAGTTGGTTGTTGAGGATCAGGCCGAGGCTGCCGCCTTCTGGTTGATCGTGGTAACGCTTGGTTTCGTTGGCTCGCTCCACGTCTCTGGTAAGGATCGATACCAAGGAGTTTTCAAGACTGTAGTGCACCGCCAGCAGCCCGGACGGGCAACTGCCCTCACAGGCACCCAGCTTCTGTCCTTGCTTGAGATGCTGTTCCCATTGCTCGCGTTCGACAGCTTTTATCGTGCTGTCCTGCGTATCGTTGAATTCGAGCAGAGTAATGCGATCATCCCGGGACAAGACCACCATGGCCTCACCGAGGTACTGTTGATTGAGTTCGACACGAACCGCCAAAGGCACATCGAAAAAGTGCGATTCAAACTCAGCCGGCAATCCCTTGGCCTGGGCCAGCAGGCTCCTGGGCGTGGTACCGGGGGCAGTCGGCGCAGCCAATGCACTCGCGCACAAACATAGCGCGAGGGCACCCGCGATGGGTGTCATCGGAAACATCAACGGATTCTCATAATCAGCGAACGATCAGGGCGTCTCAGGGTGCGGGCCGCCCGGCGGGGGAGCGCCGGACGGCCTGCGGCAATACCCGTGCGATGAGGTGAAACTCAGCGGGCATCGAACGGCATCAAGGGCGCGGCACGGCGTCGAAGATCACGGTCATGTCGGCGGTGTACAGGCCGTTCTGGGTGTCCAGGGGCCGGGCCGCAACGATGGTCATGTCAGCCTGGGTGCCTGGAGTGGAAGTTGCATCGTCCACCACTTCCTGAGGGGTGGCGGTCAGGGTGATGCCGTTGAACTTGGTGGTCAGGGCGATGGCGTCACGGCCGTTGTACAGCGCCGCAGGGCCACCCTCGATATAGGCATTGACCGAACCGTTGGTGTTCTTCACATCAAAGGTCTGGCGCAGCGAAGTCAGGGTGCCGCTGACGGTGTTGTAGCTCATGACTTCATCCTTACCGAAGTTCGGATCACGTGGCAGCACGTGGAATTGCTGGGTCGGGATGTTCGCGGTGATGTGGATCGAAGAGCGAGCGTCGTCAACGGCGAACGCCGCCGAAGAAGCCAGGGCAGCCGCGACCAAAGCAGTACCGGATACGAATTGTTTGAGCATGTTGTTAACACCTGTTCTTAAGCATAAAGAGAAGCGTTGAAGTTGCAGCCAGAAAACTGTCTGGGCTGGCTCTCCAACGCCGGGGCATGATCGGCTCTCTTCAACTAAAAAAAAGCAGGCAATTTCCCACAAGCGTGTAGTAAAAGCGGCACGCGAAAGAGCGAAAAATCTTCATTTTTATATAAAACGTAAGTTTAGCTGTCAGAAAAGGCCGACACTTGCAGGCGGGTCGCGGGCTTGATCAAAGTCAAGAAAAACAGGGGGAAAATCTCATCATCCGCATACTTGGGGTATTGAGGTAAGGTCTCGTCTCATTACAAATAATGCGCAACGGCATTAGATATATCTTAGTTTCAATCCATAGCCAAGACTAAAGATATATCTGCGAACAGAAGATATATCTCGGCACTATCTTATGCAGAATGGAGAACAGGCATATGACAGCTCCTTATTCCCAATCGGGGCCCGAACTTGACGGTTTCGACCGCCGCCCGGTAGTCCGTGAACGCGGCAGCCGCGGCCCACGGGTTTTCGCCTCCGGCGACCTCAAGTTGCTGTTGCTGGCGTTGATCGCGGAACAGCCTTGCCACGGCTACGACCTGATCCGCCGGATCGAGAACATGTTCGACGGCGCCTACAGCCCCAGCCCCGGCGTGATCTACCCGACCTTGACCTTCCTGGAAGTGGGCGCGTTGATCTGCGGCGATGTCGATGGAGGAAAAAAACGCTACAGCGTGACCGATGCCGGACGTCTATCCCTTGAAGAGCAGAGCGTGGAGCTCGATGAGGTGCGCCTGCGCATTGAAGCGAGCAAGCGCACCCTGCGCGGCCATGAACGGCCCCCGGAGATCCACGAAGCGGTGTATAACCTGCGCCATGCCCTGCAAAAACACCACGGCCGCTGGAGCCCGGACGAAATCCAGCGGGTGCGCGAACTGCTCAACGATACCGCCAAGGCCATCACCGACGGCGCTGACCGTCCCCCCGTTTCGGAGCCAAGCCCATGACAGAACCCGATCCAAATACCATTCATCGCGTCAACCATGAGATCAAGCGCCGGCGCCTGCAAGTGCTGCGGGTGGTGGACCTGACTCCGCGCATGCGCCGCATCACCGTTGGCGGGCCGGAGCTGGCGGGTTTCGTCAGCCTGGGCACGGATGATCATGTGAAGCTGTTCTTCCCTTCGAGCGCCGAGGAACACGCGGCGCTGGAAACCTTCAACCCCAGCGCCGGGAAGGACCAGGGGCCGTTGCCACCGATGCGCGACTACACCCCCCGCCGCTATGACCTGGATACGCTGGAGCTGGACCTGGACTTCGTGCTCCATGGCGACGGCCCCGCCGCGACCTGGGCGGCCCAGGCGCGCCCCGGGCAGTATCTGAACATCGGTGGGCCCCGGGGCTCGATGATCGTGCCGGACATCTTCGACAGCTACCTGCTGGTCGGCGACGAAACCGCCCTGCCTGCCATCGCCCGCCGCCTCGAAGGCCTGGCGCCGAACCGGCATGCGCTGGTGGTGGTTGAGGTGGCGAACGGCGCCGAACAGCAGGTTCTCCAGAGCGCGGCGCAGGTGCATGTGATCTGGGTGTTGCGCGAAGGCCGCCAGGACAGCCTGCTAACCACCGTAAGACATCTGGATATGCCGGGCGGCAAGCTGTACGCCTGGGTCGCGACCGAAAGCAAAGTGTCGCGGCAGATTCGCAAGGTGTTGTTGGAAGAGAAAGGGCTGGATCAGGATTTTGTGAAGGCTGTGGGTTATTGGAAGGCGGAGGGTAGTGAGGAGGAGTGAGCTTCACTTATTGAAGTAATCTGCACCCATTGATCGGGCTCAAATTTGTGGCGAGGGGATTCATCCCCGCTGGGCTGCGAAGCAGCCCCCAGACAGCCATCCCGATCTGTCAGATCCACCGTGTTGTATGGTTTTAGGGCTGCTTCGCAGCCCAGCGGGGATAAATCCCCTCGCCACAGGTATTTCTTCTAGCCACAGAAAATCCCCTCGCCACAGGGCTATTGGTGTCCTTTAATTCTGCACAACAATTCACCAGGTATTCCGCCCCCATGCTCTTCCTCCTCGCCTACATCAGCAGCGTCGTGCTGATCAATTACGCGTTTTCCGCCGCGCCGCACCTGGACATCATCTGGTCGGCCTGGGGTGGCCTGGTGTTTATCCTGCGAGACATGGTGCAGACCCGTTTTGGTCATGGCGCCATCGTGGCGATGCTGGCGGCGCTGGTGTTGTCTTACATCACCTCAGACCCGACCATCGCCCTGGCCAGCGCCACGGCGTTCGCGGTCTCGGAGTGCATCGACTGGCTGGTGTTCACCATCACCAAACGCCCGCTGCATGACCGGCTGTGGATCAGCTCGGCCCTGAGCATTCCCCTGGACACGTTCATCTTCTTCGGCCTGATCGACGCCCTGACACCCGCCGTGGTGATCACCGCCCTGGCCTCGAAATTCGCCGGGGTCACGGTTGTCTGGCTGATCATGGCCTGGCGCTTACGTCGGCAGGTCATGGCCAATTGAAGCCAAACCCCGCGGTTCATGTAAAATGCCGCGTTTTCTCCCCATGGGAAGCTCGCCCGGCGCGCAACCCTCGATGATCCGCTCCTTTTGAGGACCTTCAGATGACCCGTATCGGAACCCCATTGTCGCCCACCGCGACCCGCGTATTGCTGTGTGGCAGCGGTGAGCTGGGCAAGGAAGTGGTAATCGAACTGCAGCGCCTGGGTGTCGAAGTGATTGCCGTGGACCGCTACGCCAACGCGCCGGCCATGCAAGTGGCCCACCGCAGCCATGTGATCAACATGCTCGACGGCGCGGCCCTGCGCGCCGTGATCGAAGCCGAGAAGCCGCACTTCATCGTGCCGGAAATCGAAGCCATCGCCACGGCCACCCTGGTGGAGCTGGAAGCCGAAGGCTTCACCGTAATCCCTACCGCCCGCGCCGCGCAGCTGACCATGAACCGCGAGGGCATCCGCCGCCTGGCCGCCGAAGAACTGGGCCTGCCCACCTCGCCGTACTTCTTCGCAGACACGGTGGAAGACTACCGCAAGGCTGTCGAAACCCTGGGTTTCCCCTGCGTGGTCAAGCCGGTCATGAGTTCGTCCGGCAAGGGCCAGAGCCTGTTGCGCAGTGCCGATGATGTGCAGAAAGCCTGGGATTACGCCCAGGAAGGCGGCCGGGCTGGCAAGGGCCGGGTCATCATCGAAGGCTTCATCGACTTCGACTACGAAATCACCCTGCTCACCGTGCGCCATGTCGGTGGCACTACCTTCTGCGCGCCGGTCGGCCATCGCCAGGAAAAGGGCGACTACCAGGAATCCTGGCAGCCCCAGGCCATGAGCCCGGTGGCCCTGGCCGAGTCCGAGCGCGTCGCCAAGGCAGTGACCGAGGCCCTGGGTGGTCGCGGCCTGTTTGGTGTCGAGCTGTTCATCAAGGGCGATCAGGTGTGGTTCAGCGAAGTCTCGCCGCGCCCGCATGACACTGGCCTGGTGACTCTGATTTCCCAGGACCTGTCGCAGTTCGCCCTGCATGCCCGCGCCATCCTCGGCCTGCCAATCCCGCTGATCCGCCAGTTCGGCCCGTCGGCTTCGGCGGTGCTGCTGGTGGAAGGCCAATCGACCCAGACCGCTTTCGCCAACCTCGGCGTCGCCCTGAGCGAACCGGACACCGCCCTGCGCCTGTTCGGCAAACCGGAAGTCAACGGCCAGCGCCGCCTGGGCGTGGCCCTGGCTCGCGATGAATCCATCGACGCCGCCCGCGCCAAGGCCACCCGCGCCTCCCAGGCTGTAGAAATCGAACTGTAAGGCTGCACACCACAAAAGCTGCGGTGCAAAGAAAAAGGCGACACCCTTGCGGGTGTCGCCTTTTTCATAAGCGCCGGTTTTGTTTAATCCGGCAGTTTGTAGGCAATCACATAGTCACCCTGCTTCGTACCCAGGGAACCATGACCACCTGCAACGACCAGCACGTATTGCTTGCCGTCCTTGCCGGTGTAGGTCATCGGCGTGGTCTGGGCGCCGGCGGGCAGGCGGCCTTCCCACAGTTGCTTGCCATTTTTCACATCGTAGGCACGCAGGTACTGGTCAAGGGTGCCGCTCAGGAACGCCACGCCACCGGCGGTGGTGAACGTGCCGCCCAGGCTCGGTACGCCCATGCTCAGCGGGATCGGAACCGGCGAGCTGTCACGCACGGTGCCGTTCTTGTGCTTCCACAGCGTCTTGTTGTTGGTCAGGTCCACGGCCGCCACGTAACCCCATGCCGGTGCCTGGCACGGCAGGCCCATGGGCGAAAGCAAGGCTTCGAGGATCACCCCGTACGGCGCGCCCTTGTTCGGCTGTACCCCTTCGGTCTCACTCTTGCGCCCCGGCCCACCGGCCACTTCAGCCGCCGGTACCAGCTTGGACTTGAACGCCATGTAGCTCGGGTTGACGAACGCGATCTGGCGCACCGGATCGACCGAAATGCCGCCCCAGTCGAACACACCGAAGTTGCCTGGGTAAACGATCGAACCTTGCAGCGACGGCGGCGTGAACATGCCCTCATAACGCAGCGACTTGAAGTCGATCCGGCAGAGCATCTGGTCGAATGGGGTCACGCCCCACATGTCGCGTTCCTTGAGGACCGGCGGCACGAAGTTCAGGTCGGACATCGGTTGGGTCGGCGAGGTGTGGTCGCCTTCCACCGCACCTTGGGGAACCGGGATCTCCTTGATCGGAATGATCGGCTGGCCGTTGCTGCGATCCAGCACGTAGATGCTGCCCTGCTTGGTCGACGCCAGCACGGCCGGCTTCACGCCATCGGCGGTCTTCATGTCCATCAGGGTCGGTTGACCGCCGACGTCCATGTCCCACAGGTCATGGTGAGTGAACTGGAAGTACCAACGCACCTTGCCGGTGGCGATGTCCAGGGCGGTCAGGCCGGCGGAGTATTTTTCCGATTCCGGCGTGCGATTGCCACCGAACTGGTCGGGCGTCTGGTTGCCCATTGGCAGGTAAAGCATGCCGAGTTTTTCATCGACGCTGAACATCGACCACATGTTCGGCGAGTTGCGGGTGTAGGTCCGGCCTTCGGCAATCGGCGTGGTGTCGTCCGGGTTGCCGCTGTCCCAGTTCCACACGAGCTTGCCGGTGTGCACGTCGTAGGCGCGGATCACGCCGCTTGGCTCGTCGGTGGAGACGTTGTCGGTGACGTGGCCGCCGATCACCACCAGGTTCTGGGTCACCGCCGGTGGCGACGTGGAGTAGTAACCGCCGGCCGTGAAGCCACCGATGTTGGCGCTCAGGTCGACCTGGCCCTTGTCGCCGAAGTCTTCGCACATCTTGCCGGTGTCGGCGTTCAGGGCGATCAGGCGGGTGTCGGCGGTCGGCAGGAAGATCCGCCGCGGGCAAACGGTGCTGGCCGGCGTAGTGCTGGCGGTACCGGTCGGGCTCTGCTCGGCCGAGGCGTACGCGGCGTCATCGTGGTAGCTCACGCCACGGCAGGTCATGTGGGCCCAACCCTTGAAGTTTTCCGCCTTCTGGGTGGAAAGCTTCGGATCGAAACGCCAGATTTCCTTGCCGGTCTCAGGCTCCAGCGCGATCACCTGACTGTGGGGCGTGCACACGTAGAGCATGCCGTTGACCTTCAGCGGGGTGTTTTCCGCGGTGGTCTCGCCCGGGTCGCCCGGTCCTGGCAGGTCGCCAGTGCGATAAGTCCACGCCTGCTGCAGCTTGCTGACATTCTGCGGGGTGATCTGTGCCAGCGGCGAATAACGATCACCATGGGCACTGCGACCATAGGAATTCCAGTCGCCGTCCGGCATGGCCGGTGCGGTGTTGGTCATGCCCGGCACGCTGTCGCGGTCCAGCTGCCCCTTGAGCTCACCGGGGTTGGTGAACTGGCTGGCAAGCGCGGCGATACCGGCGATGACCACGGCGGCGCCCAGCGCCCGGGTGCCCGTGGGCGAAGCATCGGCGGTCAACAGCGGACGGCGGAACCACGGCAGCAGCAGGACGATGCCCAAGGCGAACAACATCGCCAGGCGCGGCACCAGCTGCCACCAGTCCAGGCCCACTTCCCACAAGGCCCACACGGTACTGGCGAACAACACCAGCGCGTACAG
>Ga0209795_10000203_pt1 | contig 52903 bp, 53 predicted proteins | sample AgamicOrMarz_FD_187166 | JGI IMG/M metagenome (GOLD analysis project Ga0209795, IMG submission 187166) | Agave microbial communities from Guanajuato, Mexico - Or.Ma.rz (SPAdes) (version 2) | ecosystem: Host-associated > Plants > Phyllosphere > Phylloplane/Leaf | place: Guanajuato, Mexico...
GCGCAAGATGCCGTTGAAGCGCATAGCCAAGCCACGCATAATCGCGAACGCTCGAAAGCCCTGCTTCAATGCATTGACCTTTCTGGCCTGAAGATCTGTCAGCAGGCCGCGCGGTTTTATGCACAAAGCTGCGGCCACCACGGAGGAAATCATATGGCCTGTATCAGGATCGCGGACGGGTTCTGAAACATCCATTTCCGGAGGCGGCTCGTCGAGTTGAATGTTCTCGACTTCACGCCACACTTTCAGCAAGCGCTCCAGATTTGAGCGGCTGCCGGTATAACCGCGGTTCTTGATGTCGTAAAACAGATGGCGCCAACCCGATTGCCATCTTTCCAGCATTCAGCCAGGAAAGCTTCAAAATAGAGTGGCGATGTCTTATTCAGCGCTGCCCGGTTTCTGTCTCGAGGTGCGCTGGAAGTAAGCCAATTCGCGGTGCTGCGGCGCTCATATCCGGTCCGCCTTGCAATCTCACTGTAGGTGAGTCCCTGCTGCCGCAAAGCTTGAAGCATCTCGAATATCTCCTGACGAGATTGCCTGTGCGCCAAGCGGGCACGGCGTTGTTGTGACCTCGCGCTGGCGATAGCATCTTCGGAGAGTATCGGCCTAACATGGGCGTGACCATAAACGCTGATCTGCTCCTTGATAGCCTCCCTCAGATTTTGAACCAGATGAAAACGGTCAGCTACTTGGCGGGCCTGAGGCGCGCCCTCTCGCGCTGCCTGAGCATACAAACCACAGCGATCTCGGCTCACGACCTCGATCGTTGGATGCTCTTGCAACCAAGATCTTGCGCTCTCGACGCTGCGGTCTTCCAAAACATCGACAACCGAATGACGCTCAAGATCGACCATAATCGTCCCATACCGTGAGGAATGCCGCCAACTCCAATCATCAATGCCCACAACCCGAATAGTGTCTTTTTGTGTGGACGCCGGATTACCGCGCTTCAATTGCCGCAAGATCGTGTCGTCGCTAACCGGCATGCCGAGCCGATGCATCAGGTTTTCTCCCGGACGACCGCCCATCTTGTGGCCAACCAAGCCCAAAATCTCAGCCATCCGCCCAGTTCGTCGCACATAGGGTGCAGCAATCTCGGGCAATCTGTCGGTGAAGGTTCGTCGCCCGCATTTCCGGTACCTACACTGCCACCGGTTCAGTGCGAGTCTGATTTCCACAGATTGACCTTGCACAGGCAGGTCCTGCAGACGGCGGTGGTGCCAGCCGTGCCGATGCTGGTTCCTCGTTCCACAATCCGGGCAGATCCCGACCGGTTTCGCAGCAGCGTAAACAACCCAGTTCTCTTCATTTTGAAGGGCGATACCCAGAATTTTGACCCCTGGGCCGGGTAACCATTTTAATTGCGTTCGCATCCCCGCAGATAACGGTCGAGGCGCTAACACCTTGTTAACCACAGAATTTGAGGAAGAACCCTCAAAGCCTAGACGTCGGGAGTGGCAGCTGGCATCCGCGTGACACTTGGCCTGAATGGCGACTGCGTATTTCGCCATTCAGGATTGATCTCTAGGCGGTCAATCGGTCTTTACCGTGGCTGCCGAATAGTTTGCCGGAAGCCAGAGGAAGTGCCCGTCCTTGGCCACGACATGGCCGAGGCCTGGGAAGGAAATATGCGCCGCGCCGATCCAGTAGCCTTCACGCGCCGCATCCGCATAGATCTTCGTCCGCTCGGCGCTTGCCTCAGCCGGATCACTGTCATAGGCGACGGTGACGGCCGGATCGGGAAACTGCACTGGCGCCACATGCACTACATCGCCCCATAGAAGCAGCTTCTGTCCTTCGCTTTCGACCGCAAAGAAACTGTGGCCCGGCGTATGGCCGGGGCTCGCAATGGCACGGATACCGGGCTCGAGCGGCTGGTCATAGCTGAATGCCTTGAAGCGTCCCGCCTTGATATAGGGGGCGAGCGATTGCTGGTCGCCATCGAACATGGATTTCAGCAGGGCCGGCGCGGCCTTTTCCTGTTCGGTGCTGAGCCAGTAATCGGCATCCGTCTGGCTGACCCGGATGGTTGCATTGGGGAAGGCGATCTTTCCGTTCGGCGCGATGCCGCCGACATGATCGGCATGGAGATGGGTGAGGAGGACCTCATCGACCTGTTCGGGCGCGTAACCCGCGGCACGGAGGTTCTCGACCAGATGGCCGCAGCAATCGCCATAGAGACTTCCCGCACCGCTATCGATCAGGATGAGCTTCGAGCCCGTATTGATCAGAAAGGCGTTGATCGATCCCTCGACGGGAGCTGCGAGTTTCTCCTCCGCCAGACGCGCATCGGCCTCGCCCGGGCTTGCCTCATCCAGCGGAATGGCGGCGTCGGCACCCGACAGCCTTTTGGTCAGGACCTTGTGGACCGGGAAGGGATGGGTGCCATCGGACAGTGCGGTGACCTCGAACTTGCCGAGTGCCAACCGGTAATAGCCCGGAGCCTGGGTGCCGACCATGGGCGCCTTGGCAAGGCTTTGTCCGGCAAGGAGCGACAGGCCCAGACCGGCAATGGCTGAGAGACGTAACAGGCGGCGAGGGGATAGCGCCCACTTGGCGCTGGATCCGGGCTGATCGGGTGAGGACTGGTCGAGGGAGGTCGAATAGACGGCGTTGCGCATGGCTAACCTTCTTTTTGAGCATCGAGGATTATTAGCCGCCCCATGCGGGGCGGCTTGGAGAAACCGGCCGGGATGAGAGAGGTAGCCGATCTCAGGCGTGATTTCGTCGCGAGGCCGAGAGGTCTATCCGCCGTCTCAGTTCGACGAAAAGCAGGGTCAGCACGGCAAGGACTGCGATGACGGCAATCCCCGTATCGATCGCAACATGCAGGCCAATCCCGGTCGCTATTTTGCCAAGAGACAGGGCAAGAACGGCCTGCGCCAGATAGGCGACGAGGAACAGGGCCGAAAGCGTGGCACCGCGATGGGTCACCGGCGCTTCCTCCGTGATGAGCGAAAGTCCCCCGAGCAGCAGAAGGCTATAGGCTGCGCCGCCCGCGAGCTGCGACAGGATGTAGAGCACCAGCGACTGTTCCTGCGAGGCAAGCGCAAGCGATGCAACTGAGACGAAGGACAGGATCACAGAAAGGCGCAGGACCCAGACATAGGACATTTTCCGGGCCACCATGGTGGCGAGGAATATTGCCGCTGAGAAAACGGCGATCGTGCCGCCATTCACCAGCGCATTCGACGAGGCGATCACATCCTTGGCCACCTGCGCGCCGAGGGAAAGCGTCATGGCCCCCAGCACATAGGACGTAGTGACTGCGACCGTGGCGGTGAGGAAGGTCAACAGCATGCCAGCCGGTATCGACGGTTTTGCCGGGCGCCAGCGACCGGTCGCGTGCCTGACGGTAAAGTTCGGCAGGCGCCATGTCGCATAGATCATAGCAAGAAGCACGATCGTCAGCACCGCGAAGTTTAACCGCGTCGGCAAGGGCGCGTATTCGATAAGTGCTCCGCCCACCAATGCCGCAACCATCATGCCGATCGCCTGGGCGGCGGCAGTGGTGGCGCCGGCAGCGCCTGCTTTGCCGGCCGGGCTGAATTCGACGACAGCTGCAGCCGAGGGGCCAGCCGAGAGCCCCACACCGATCCCCATGAAGGCCCGCCCGACCAGAACCCCGGTCACATCCGGCGCGAATGTGAAGAGGAGCGAGCCAATCGCCGAGCCCGACAGGCCGAGAAGCATTGCCTCCCGCCTGCCGATAAAATCGGAAAGATTGCCGAACAGGACGAGCGTTGCCACGACGAAGACCGGATAGACGGCGAAGATCGCCGTCGTGGTAAAGGTCGACAGGTGCCATTCCTGCGCATAGAGCGGATAGGTCAGGACCGGTGCGGCACTGGTCCATATCGTATGCGCCACCACGGCTGCGGCGGCGTAGAAGCTCGCGCGCTGGCCAAGAACCCGTCTGCTCATGACACGGCCTCTGCAATCGCTCTGAAGCGGTAAGCCTCGCCATCCCGTTCGATGCCGCCAATGCCGGGATAGGCCCAGTGGAAGCCCAGGAGTTTGGCATTCTCGTCGGCGGCATGCTTAAGCAGACGCTTGCGGCTTTCGCGGGCGCCATCCCGGTCCATGTCGAATCCGAAGCTCCAGTCGGGATGTTCGAATGCCACGACTTCGTTGGCGATCGCATCAGCCGTCACGATCAATGGCCTGTCGCCGGGAAGACTGAAGGACAGATGGCCGGCGGTATGACCGGGCGTCGCGACGGCACTTAGGCCGGGTACGATCTCGTCGCCATCCTCAATGAGGGTGATGCGGTCGGAAAGGGCATTGAGCTCGTGCCTGGCACCCTCCACGAATGGCTGAGCTTCTGCCGGTAGGGCGTCGGCTTCCGGCCCCGTCCAGAAATCCCATTCGCGGCGTCCGATGACGTGGCGGGCATTCATGAACCGCAGGCTGCCGTCCTCACGGGTGACGCCCCAGATATGATCGGGATGGGCATGCGAGAGCACGACAATCGTTACCTCTTCAGGGTCGACGCCGACCCGACGGAGATTGGCTTCGAGCTGCCCCTCGCTCGGTTGGAAGCGGGAACCGGCGCCGACATCGATGAGGATGATTTCCTGGCCATTGACGATCAGCGGAATGTTCGATTGGGCATTCGCCGAATTGTCTGCCCCACCTAGTCTTGCAATCACCGAGGCCCGCTCTTCAGTGTCGGCTTCGGGTGCAAAAATTTCGCCGGGAAGAGCGATCGGGCCGTCTGAAAGAATGGTGATATCGAATTGACCGTGGCGAAAGCTGTGGAAGTTCGTGATCTCGTTCATCTCTTCGCTCCTTGTTGGGATGACGAATAAATGCGCGATCGCAGACGACGGCGAAACTTATGAGTTCGGACTTCCGATGTTCAGTTTTGAACGGGTGCCGTACCGAAAGAAAGGCGTTTTCGGCAAGACGCGAAGACCGTCAGCTGGCGAGGTGATGGATTGTCATCTCGACGAAGGCGCGAAGGCGGCCCAGTTGTTTGAGATCGCGGTGGTAGCCCATCCAGACATCACGTCCGGGCGGGTCTTCGCCGATATCGAGCCGCACGAGTTCGGCCTGCCTGTCGCCGACCGGTCGCGGCAGGACGCAGATGCCAACACCGGCAGCACTCATGCGGGCCTGAACATTGCGGTTGTTGGAGCGCAATGCCACACGCGCCTTCGGGAAGAGATCCCTGAGCCAGGCAACGTCGTCGAAGGTTCCAAGGGAGCCATCCATCGTCACCAGCCCGAAACCTTCACCGTCTCCCAGTTTCGGTTCGCCCTTTCCATTGGCGACATAGACGCCGTAGGGCATGGCGATCAACCGCCTTTGGATTATGTCGGCCTCGGTAAATTCGCGGATCCGGAAGGCGACATCCGCCTCCCGCTGGGCAAGGCTCAGAAACTTGGTGCCGGTGAGAAGTTCGAGATCGACCCGCGGGTGAGCACTGGTGAACTCGGCAATGACCGGTGGCAGAAGCCATGCGCCGAACCAGTCCGGCGACGTTACCCGCAGTGTGCCACGCATGCCGGTTTCCTTGCCGGTCAACGTCCGGTCCAGCGCCATTGCAGCTTCCTCCATCTGCTCGGCAGCCGCCATCGCGCTAATACCTTCCTCGGTCAGGATAAAGCCGTCGGCTGTCTTCTGGAACAGGATCTGTCCCGTCGCATCCTCCAGCGCCCGCAAGCGGCGCCCGACCGTCGGGTGGCTTAAATGAAGCGCTCGCGCCGCGCCGCCAAGCGTTCCATGGCGCGCAACCGCGAGAAAAATCCTGATGTCACTCCACTCCATAAACATTCTTTCTATTGAGCTTGATCGTTGAGGTCAGAGCCATCTCTGGCGCCGTTGCACCCCATCATTTCATCTTGGGTGTAGAATGACTTGATCGATTAAACTTCTCGAGCAGTGTGGAAAAGTGCGTCATCTCCTGCGCGCTCCAGTCGGCGAGACGCGCGAAGAAAGCCTCGCCTTTGATCGTGTTCGATCTCTCGAGGTTCTGACGACCCTGTCTGGAAAGTTCAAAAATTGTTCCTCGTCCGTCACTCGGATCTGTTCGCGACGTAACAAGGCCATTCTCGCTGAGCGATTTGGTCAATCGACTGACCGCGCTTTTATCCATATCTAGAATGCTCGCGAGCTCACCTGTCTTGCAGCCACCATGCCGATCGATAGTCAATGCTATCTGATAAGCGGCAGGCTGAAGGTCAGGGTGGAACTCTGCTGCACATGCCGCGATGAGCGCCCGATGGCCGGTAACCGACGGCATTGGTCAGTTGGCCGCAATAAATCTTGCCAAGAGGGGAGCTGACCTGATCCTTGCAGCGAGAAACCGGGACAAGGCCGCGGCCACAAAAGCCATGATCGCTGCGGCCGCTCCCCAAGCCAAGGTGCATTTCCACTATCTCGACCTTTCGGATCTTACGATGGTGGCGACAGCTGGCCGCGCCATCGGACAAGAGCATCCGCGCATTGACGTACTCGTTCATAATGCTGGACTTCACGGGTTCAAACAGCGTGTCACGCCGGACGGCTTTGCGGAAATGTTGCCGTGAATTATCTGGCGCCGTGGATTTTGACCTACATTCTTCTCGAAACCCTGGTTCGTTCAGCACCGGCAAGAATCATCACTGTAGGGTCCGAGGCATCTCGCCAAAGCGGCGGGTTGGACCTCAATTCTTACCTGCAGAACGTATCGCCGTTTACGGCGACCGGGTATTCGAAGATTTATGGCCGAAGCAAACTGTTGGACATCATGTTTTCTTTGGAACTCGCGCGACAGTTGGAGGGGACTGGTGTCGTCGCGAACTGTCTGTGTCCAGGCTTCAATGTGACTGGCCTGGGTCGAGAACTGTGGTTTGCAAAGCCGCTCGCCAAGGCGCTGAACTGGTTAAACATTGGAAGACCTGAACGAGGAGCTCAGGGCATGAAGAGGCTTGCGATGGATCGTGCCTTTGCTGATTTGACCGGTCTTTACGTGTCTGGTCCAGCTCTGAAAACTACCCTTCCCGTCGCGCCCGCAGACGATGACGACACTCGACGGCGACTGTGGCAGCAGACGGAGGTTCTGCTGGCAGGCTGGCTGAAGTAGAAATCTTATCGATAAGCTAGATGCTTAGCGGATCTGAGGCGTTGGTCGTTGGTTCGACTCCCTTCAAGAGCACAGTACCTTGTACACTTGGGAATTAAGGTTGCTGCGACGAGATCCTAACGTAGCACTCGGATCTCGTCGATGCGATGCAAACGTTTCATTACTGCGCGAAAACGCTGTCAAAATCCTTGAAGCCTTTGACCTCGATGGGGTTTCCGCTTGGATCGAAGAAGAACATGGTGCGCTGTTCACCGGGCTCGCCTTCGAAGCGGACGACCGGCGGAATCTCGAAAGCGATGCCGCCACTCTGAAGGCGTTCGGCAAGTGTGAACCACTCGTCGAGTGGGAGGATGACGCCGAGATGGGGCATCATCACCATGTGGTCGCCAACCTTGCCGGTGCGCGTCGTTTCGAACGGCTTGCCGAGATGAAGCGATATCTGGTGGCCGTAGAAGTCGAAGTCGACCCAGGTATCGGTGCTGCGGCCTTCAGTGCAGCCCAGCACGTCGCCGTAGAAGCGGCGACAGTCATCGAGATTCTTGACGTGATAGGCGAGGTGAAAAAGCGAGCGCATAGGGTGTCCCTTCAAGATTAACGGCCAAGCTCTAGCCCGCTTTCAGAAAAACATTTAATGTCTTTTTCTCTCTCCGAGCATAAGGAAATGTTTTGGATATTCGGTTCATCGAGAGCCTGCTTGCCGTGATCGAAACCGGTTCGATCGCTGCGGCTGCGCGACGCCAGAACCTGACACCGGCTGCGGTCAGCCAAAGGGTGCAGACGCTTGAAACGTTACTCGGCAGTGCGTTGCTTGCCCGCGGTGCTCATTCGGCAAGGCCGACCGAGACCTGTCTGGCGCTGATGCCGCGAATGCGCCATCTGATCGCCGAAGCGAAGGTGCTTATCGCCGAAGCGGCGGGTGGTGAATTGAGTGGCGAACTTGCCATCGGCGCGATCTCGACGGCCCTGACGGGGATGATGCCGGCGGTGCTCAAAAAGTTTGCGGGCACGGCGCCGGATCTGCGGCTGAAGATCAGTCCCGGTACGTCGGACATGCTTTACGAAGCGGTGCTGTCCAGTGAACTTGACGCCGCGATTTTGGTGAAGCCGCCATTCGCGATCCCGAAGTCGTTGCGCATACATGCGTTGCGCCGGGAACGCCTCATGCTTCTGTCCAAACACGCCGTCGATCCGAACGCAATAGGAATGACACTCATGGGCGAGCCCTATCTCCGTTACGATCCCGGTTCATGGGGAGGCCGGATGGCGGCTCTGTTCATCGAAGAACGCAATCTTCAGCCGGACATCTTCTGCGACCTCGACGGACTGGAGGCAATCGCCATTCTTGTAGCAAACGGTATCGGCAACTCCCTGGTGCCGGCATGGGCCGGCTTCCAGCCGCAGGGGCTTTTCGTCACCGAAGTCGATGACGATGGGCGCTACGACCGCGAGATCGTCCTGCTTCGGTCGTCGCAGCCGCGGCGGCCGAAAGCGCTTGATATTTTTCACAGGACGCTGGTCGAAACGATAGATTGACCAGTTTGGTCAGCGCGCCATCCAGCCGCCGTCGACCATGAGATTGTGGCCGGTCAGATAGGTCGCCTCATCGCTGGCGAGAAACAGTGCGGCGCGGGCGACGTCGATCGGCTTGCCGAGGCGGGGCAGCGGCGTGCGGCTTTCGGAATAGGCTAGCATATCGGGATCGACGGCGCGGCCACCCTTGCCGGTGAGGATCTTGCCGGGTGCGACTGCATTGCAGATGATGCTTTCATGGCCGTAGTCGGAGGCCACCTGCTTGGTCATGTAGACCATGCCCGCCTTGCTGACACCGTAGGCGAAATCGCCGGGTGCGGCGATCATGCCGTGCTGCGAGGTGATGTTGACGATACGGCCCCGCGCCTCGCCGATGATCTCCTGGGTCACCATCTGGCGTACGGCGGCGCGAAGGCAGAGATAGGCGCCCTTGAGGTTCACATCGGTGACGCGTTCCCACTCCGCCTCGTCGGTATCGACGAGCGAGGAGCCGCCGCGAATGACGGCATTGTTGACGAGGATATCGACGCGGCCATAACGACCGGCGACATCGTCGAACAGAAATTGGACGTCCGAGCCCTTGGAAATGTCCGTTTTGGCGAAGATCGCCTTGTCGGTGACTTTGTTCAGCTCTTCCAGCACCGGTGTGCCGCCTTCGACGACGTCGGTCGTTACATCGGCTGCGATGACAGTTGCGCCTTCCTGTGCAAACAGGAGTGATATCGCACGCCCGATGCCCGAGGATGCGCCCGTGACGATCGCGGTTTTGCCGGTCAATCTCCCAGTCAATCTCATTGTCATGATCCTAGTGCCTGATGACCTGCTGCAGGAAGGTCTTCGTCCGCTCGTGCTGCGGAGAGGAGAAAAATTGTTCCGGCGTGTTGCGCTCGACGATCGTACCGCGATCCATGAAGATGACCTGGCCGGCGACCGATCGGGCAAAGCCCATTTCGTGTGTGACGCAAACCATGGTCATGCCTTCGCGAGCAAGCTCCACCATCACGTCAAGCACTTCCTTGATCATTTCCGGGTCAAGCGCCGAGGTCGGCTCGTCGAACAGCATGATCTGCGGCTCCATGCAGAGCGCTCGGGCGATGGCGACTCGCTGCTGCTGGCCGCCGGAAATCTGGGACGGCATCTTGTGTGCATGATCGGCGATGCGAACGCGCTCCAGGTAATGGCGAGCAAGCGCTTCCGCCTCGGAGCGCGTCTTGCCGCGGTTCTTCATCGGCGCGATCATCAGGTTCTGCAGGACCGTCAGATGCGGGAAGAGGTTGAAGTGCTGGAACACCATGCCGACTTCTTGGCGCACCTTGTCCAGATTGCGGGCGCTTGCGCCGATCGAAATCCCATCGACGGTGATCGAGCCGGTGTCAAAGGTCTCAAGCCCGTTGATGCAGCGGATGAGCGTCGACTTTCCGGAACCGGACGGACCGCAGATGACGATACGTTCGCCGCGCGCCACATCGAGATCGATGCCGTCCAGCGCCTTGAAGTTCGAATAGGATTTGGTGACGGCGCGCATCTCGATCACGGTGCGGCCGAGGTTGACGGTATTCATGCGCTGATCCTCTTCGGAAGCGGGTCAAAACGGGTAAGCCATTCGGCATGGTCGATGGCGGCGGTCTCGCCGCGATAATGGATGTGATAACCGGTGTCGGACGAGAGCCGCTCGATAGAGAGCGGCGCGCGATCCTGAGCCATCGTCACGGTGACGCTGGCCGCTTCGTGCGCGGCAGCAAGTGCCGCGCCATTCCCGCAGACGAGCGTCGAGAAGGCGTTTGCCCAATCGAGGACCGTTTCGCACGCACCTGCGCCGATATTGTAGGTGGTGTGCTTCAAGCCACTGCCGGTGAGAAGTCCGGCGAGACCGGCCGCTGCGTCGCGGCTGTAGAGCCAGTCGCCAGCCAGCGGGCGAGCCAGCGTCGCGACAGAACCCTTGCGCCATTGCGACAGGATCTGCGCATGCGGGCTCAGCAGCGGACGAACGCCGGTGTGATATTCCCACGGACCGAAAAGCGGGCCTATGCGCGCGATCCTCAGGTCGAAGCCGTAAAGCGATGCAAGGCGCAGCGCCGTGTCTTCCGCTGCGACCTTGGTGATGCCGTATAGGCTTGCCGGATTGGGGGAAAAGCTGCCCTCGGCTATCGGGCCGTCCTCGACATCAACATGACCATAGACGGCAACGCTGCTCGTCGCGACGATACGGGTCAGCTCCGGTGCGTGACGCAGCATCTTCAGGAGCGTCGCGGTGCCGCCGACATTGACGGTTATGATCCGCGCCGCCATTTCCCGCTCGGCTTCCAGGTTGGGCGTCATGGCGGCCAGATGCAGGACCGCCTGCGGCCTTGACTTTGCAATCGCCGCTCCGACATCCGCTTCGCAGCAGATATCGCCCAGTATGACGGCTACGCCGGCAAGTTCTTCCGCGTGCACGAAGGCATCCGGCATTCCGGCCGTGGCGAAGAGCGTCACGTCATGGCCGGCCTTGAGAAGTGCTTCAGCCGTTGCAAGACCGACAAAGCCGGTGCCGCCTGTAATCAGAATGCGCACGCGGTCACGCCTTTCCGATGATGGCTTTGCGCTCCAAGCGCGATACCCAATGGGAGAAGGGCCAGAGCATGATGAAGAAGATGACGGCGGCTGCGGTCAACGGCGTCGGATTGTAGGTCTGTTCCTGGGCAACGCGTGCTGAACGCAGCAGTTCCGGAAGGGCGACAAGCGAAGCGATCGACGTTGTCTTGACCAGTTCGAGCGAGTTGCTGGCGAGGGGCGCTACGACTTTGCGGACCGCCTGCGGTAGGATGATGTAGATCATGCCGCGGAACTTATGAAAGCCCAGTGCCGCCGCCGCTTCATGCTGACCCTTTGGGATCGACTCCAGGCCGGCGCGAAAGATTTCGCTGAAATAGCCGGTGTTGTTGATGACAAGCGCGACGACCACGGCGGTGAAGCTGCCGAGCGTTAGGCCGAAAAACGGCAGGCTATAATAGATCAGCACCAGAAGCACGAGGACCGGGAAAGCGCGCAGCAGGTCGATTAAGATAACCATCAGCTTGCGAACCCGCGCACCGGCGAAACTGTAGGTGACGGCGACGGTCAGGCCGGAGAGCAGCGACAGGGGCAGAGCGACGATCGCCAACAGCAATGTAAGCTGCAGGCCCTGCAGCAGCAGCGGATAGACGAGTTTCAGGGAGTCGATATTGGCAAAATTGAGTAGAAGAAGTTCCATGTCCGTTTCTCCTCAATGCGAAAATCGACGTTCCACATAGCGGCTGAAGGCCACCAGCGGGATGAAGAACAGAAGATAGAAAAAGGCGGCGAGCGTCAGCGGCGAGGGATTGGCCTTGATCGACATGATGCTCTGGGCGCTGCCGAGGGTTTCCTGCATCGAGACGGCGACGCCGAGTGCGGTGCCCTTGGTAATCGCTATCGACCGGTTGGTCACGAGCGGCAGCGCAAGCCGGACGGCCTGCGGCAGGATGATGAAAGCAAGTGTGCGCCAGGGCTTGAAGGCGAGCGCTGTCGCGGCCTCCCACTGTCCTTTCGGTACGGCAACGATCGACGCCCAGAATATTTCCGCAGCGAAGGCTGACAGCACGGCGGAAAGGCCGAAGACTGTTGCCAGGAAGGGAGACAGCGTGATGCCGAGATAGGGCAGGCCGAAATAGACGAATATGAGCACGACCAGCTGCGGCAGGGTCCGGAAGATCTCGATAAAGGTGGTGATCACCCCATCGATCACACGGTTGCGCAAACAGCGAAGCACTGCAAGTGCAAGACCGGTCAGAAGACCGATGACGATGACGGCCAGCGACGCCTGGACCGTGACCCAGAAACCCGCCAGCACTTCGGGAAACGCCTCTTTGAGGATTTCCCAATTGAGATAGTTGTCGATAATTTTCTGCATCGCGCGCTCCCGAAAGAGGCCGCCGATCATTGATCAGCGGCTTCGGTTTCCGGACTTATTTGCAGGCAAGTTCATGCGGCGTGGCGTCGTAGCCGGTGAAGCCCGGAGCGCCATAGCCAGGATAGACCGTGCTGAGCGGGCTGTCGTGAGCCGGCTTCTCGTTGTACCACTTTTCGTAAAGGGCAACGAGCACGCCTTCCTGCTTCAGGCATTCGATCGCGTCTTCTACCTGATTGCGCAGTGCCACGTCTTCATTGCGGAAAGCATAGCCGAACTTGCGGCCGTCGAAATCCTTGAAGGCGACTTCGATCATCGGGTTCTTGCTCGCGGCATAGACCGTGGTCGGGATTTCGTTGAGTGCGCTGAAGGCGCGGCGCGTCAGAACGGCCTGGACGGAATCCGGGAATGTGTCGTAACGCTGGACTTCAAAGCCGTATTTTTCGGCGTTGGCGGTCGCCCAGGTGTCCGACAGCGTGCCGCGGTTAACGGCGATCGCCTTGCCCTTCAGATCTTCGAAGCCGGCAATCTTGTTGCCCTTGGCGACGATAAAACCGTTGCCGGTTGCGAAGATCGGCTCGGCGAAGAGCATCTTCTCGCTGCGGTCCTTGGTGATGTTGAGCGGGTTGACGGTAATGTCAATGCGGCTGGCGAAGAGTGCCGCAAACAGACCCGAGAAGTTGACGTCGGTGATCTCGACCTTCGGGCGGCCGATCTTTTCACCAATGGCGTTGATCAGGTCGACGCCGAAGCCTTCGGGGCCGTTCGCGCCGCGCACCATCCACGGGGCAACGCCGAAGTCGGAACCGACGACAAGTGGTTTCGCATCCTGGGCGGTGGCGGCCGATGCCATTGTCAGTGCCATGAGGCCGGCGATGGTAGAGAGAAGCATTTTCTTCATTTTTTAAGTTCCCCTTGTGTCGAACTATGCTTGCGGTTGATGGTGGCGATGCCAGTGGCGGGCGATATCGGAGCGGGTAGTGACCCACACGTCATCGCCGTGACGGGCAACGTATTCGAGAAACAGCTTGAGGCCCGAGGCGCGACCGGGATGACCGGCAATGCGCAGGTGCAGGCCGATAGACATCATCTTCGGTGCGGTTGTACCTTCTGCGATCAGCATGTCGAAGCTTTCGCGCAGCATGCGGAAGAAAGCCTCGCCGCTATCGATTGCGCCGCGCATGAATTTTGCGTCGTTATTAGTCAGGCTGTAAGGGACGACGAGGTGGCTCTTGCTGTTAACGTCGAGCCAATAGGGCAGCTCATCATTGTAGGCGTCGCTGTCATAAAGAAAACTGCCGTTTTCGCTAAGCAGTAAACGGGTGTTGGTGCTCGGTCCGTAGCGGCAATACCAGCCATCGGGTGCACGCCCCGTCGTCTGCTTGATCGACGCGACGGTGCGGGCTATGCGCTCGCGCTCCTCGTCGCGCGTCAATGCGCGGTGATGTTCCCAACGCCAGCCATGGGCACAGATATCGAAGAGTTCGCTGTCGCGCACATGGGCGGCAATTTTCGGGTTGCGCTCCAGTGCAAGGCCACACGCCATGATCGTCGCCGGCATCTCGCGCTCTTCGAACAGGCGGGCAATGCGCCAGTAACCGACGCGACTGCCATATTCGAACATCGATTCCGCCGCCAGATCACGGCCGGGAAAGCTGCCGGAAGCGCCTTCCGTCAGCGCGGATTCGGTGGCCGGGTCACCATCCTCGATCGAAGGCTCTGAGCCTTCCTCGACATTGATGACGAAATTTAGTGCCAGCTTCGCGCCGCCCGGCCATTTAGGATCGGGCGGCGTCGGGCCATAGCCCTCGAAATTGCGCTGCGGGTGCTTTGCCTGCATCAGACGAGTTCCTTGAAATCGACGTGGAAGGGCTTTTCCAGCGGCAGAAAGATATCCGTATCGGCGGCCGAGCGCTCCATCGCCATCGTCACCACGAATTCCGCAGGAAGATCGAGGACCGACATGCCGGCGTGCCAGACATTGCGACGATAAAGGATGCCCTGACCGGATTCCGAAACGAAGGCGCGAAGATCCGACAGGTCCGGCCCACCATCTGCAAGCGTGGGGCAAACGACGATCAGCATGCGCTGGCCTGACAGCGGGAAGAACGCCTGATCGGAATAGGGATGCCGCTCCATCTGTGAAATTTCAAAAGGAAACGAGATTGCTTCAGCGATCTTTGTCACCCAGAATGCTTGACCTAGGTCTTTCTGGCCTTTGAGCGGGAAGTAGTGGCGGCGATCACTGCCCCGATGGGCGATCACTTCACCGAACTCCGAAAAGGCTTCCGCGGAAAGTGGGCGGGCATGCAACTTCACAAGGGAACTCCGTCTGACGATGCGCTTTACCAGGTCTGAATACCTGTGGTATCCCAAGCGGATACACATGGGATTTTTATCGGGAAAAAGTCCGATGTAAAGAGTTTCATTGCGTTGCAGCATAATTTGTTGCGAAAGGGTGCGGTGCCGGTCAATCGGCTGGAGTTCGGCGGGCGCCTGCAGTAACGAGGATAGTTGTGGAGTGCTTGACCGCACACGCTACCAGTTGGGAGACATCACATGGCCGAGGCCGCAGAAATCGTCAGGACCGCAGGCAAAAAGTCCGTCAACTTAACGGAACAGGCCTACCAGTATGTCCGCAGCCTCATCCTTGCACAGGAACTGAAGCCCGGCGAAGTGTTTACCGAGCGCGCTCTGGCGGACCAGTTGAACGCGTCGAGGACGCCGATGCGGGCTGCGATCAATCGCCTTGTGGGGGAGGGGTTGGTTGAACGCCTGTCCAATGGCACGATCGTGATCAAGCAAGTGGCAATCGAGGAACTGATGGACATCCTCATCATTCGGCGAATGCTGGAAGGCGAGGCCGCCGCACAGGCGGCACAGCGCCATGTGCCAGCAAGTGTTGATGCCATTCTTCTAAAGAGCCGGGAAGTCGTGGCCCATCCCCAAATGGAGCTGGAGCCGTTCTGGAAATACGACGACGAGTTCCATGAGTTTGTCGCGGAAGCCAGTGGCCGACCGGTGCTGAAACAGTATGTCCAAAACATCCGTCAGCGGGCGCGCATGTGCCATGTCGTGCGAATGGAAAAGAGTTTTGAACATCAGGCGGCCGAGCATATAGCCGTTCTGGAGGCGATTGCCGCCGGCGATGCTCCTCGTGCACGCGCGGCGATGGAAGCGCATGTCGACGGGGTAAAAGACCGTTTTGTTCGCTGGTATTTTGCTTAGCGACGTCGGCCCAACTGCTTCCAGATTTGTACGCGGCATTGAGTTGTGATATCACTTCAACGCCAGTGTTTTCTCCAGGCCGCAGAGGCCGATGCCGCAATTGCTCTAAACCTGAACGCAAGTGATTTTATTGAATATAATATGAGGACCGTCTTCTAAAGACGATGCTGGCGGCAAAGCTGCGCCAGGAAAACTCATGGCTTCGAGAGCGGCTCCGACGTCGATAGCGGCGGGCTAATTGCAGCCAGCCTATTTGATCCTGTGAGTTGGTCGCCATTCCTTCGGCTAGATCGCTTCAATCCATGGGGCTCTTGCTGAAGGGGTCGATCGCTTGCTAACTCATTTCTTCGGAGCCGTTTTGGGCTTCGGTTGATACAGCCGTCGTTTGGCATTCGACCGAAGGGCATTACGGAGATCCTTGTTGGTCATCGCAAGGTCGAACCATTCCGGATCGAAATGACCACCGCACCAGCGCATGGTCTCTTCGAACTCGGGATCACCCGGGTCGGCGATGATGTCGAGGAACCGCTCGTAACCAGACACGCCGCCAACATCTTCAGGCGGACGCGCTCTTTCGCCGGCGATACAGCTGCCCTGTTTCGGCGCAGTGGCGAGCGTCAAAAACTCTTCGATCGCAACCGTGTGCCGCCAGCCGTCCCCGAAATCATAGTGGTAGCGCAACACTGCGCCTTCCTCGAAATCCAGCAGCCGAACCTCTGTTTGATCGAAGACCCGAGGATCCTCGTCAGTCGCGTCTTCGGTCAGGATCTCGACGTCGCCATAGCGTAGACCGCCGATGCGAAATTCATAAAGGTGATAGTTCCACCAATTGAACGCGGCCTGTATGCCAAGGTGCAACTGTTCCAGGTTCCAATGGATCGGCAGGATCAAGCGGCGCCAGACGTCCGGATTGATCTCGTCGATGGAAACTCTGATCAGCGCGGCATTCGGAGTTTTGAACATAGTGCCGAGTGAACAAGTATGACAGTGACCCGTCAAGAGGTCCTTCGTGGCGACTTATCAAGCGATAGCTGTAAAGCTCTGATCTCAGCTGACCACGAGACCAATAGGCTAGCTGCCGCCTCAAACAAGCGGATACGCCGCATTGGCTAGCTGATGTTGCCCTCTGCCCACAAGGTCTTCAGCGCCTGAACCAACGCTTCAGTGTCATAGGGTTTTCCGACGAAGGCCATCCGCTCTGTATCTGGGAACCGTGACCGCATCTGCTCTTCGCTATGTCCGCAGGCAACAACGATCGGCAGATCCGGTCTGAGATCGCAAATTTCGCTAGCCAAGAAATCGCAGGGACGATCGGGAAGTCCAAGGTCGAGGACCACACCGTCGATCTGACCATCCAGGACGTGGAGGCGCTCCATCGCTTCGGTCGCAGACCCGGCCTCCTCAATCAGAAAACCCTGGTCTGCAAGGTTTTCCGCCATGACCATTCGGATCAGTGCCTCATCTTCGACAAACAGGATCCGGTGTTGACGCTTGCTACGAAAGCTTGGCCAGCATGCGGGCCAGGGCCGTTGGTGTATTGGCGATTTGGCCAAACGCGCGCGCGTCACCACGCCCACCGCCGTCAGCCAGCGACACCGCGATCGTCTCTTTATGAACAACCAAGCCGATGTGATAGTCTCGTCCATGGCCCGTCTCCTATGCATGAGGCTCTACGAGGGCATCGCTCTCGCAACCCTCGATACCTGCATATTGTGAGACGGGTCACCCGGTCCCAGGCGAACATCTAGTCTAGGCATCCTGAGGTTCTTCCAGTCCCAAACCAGAAAGGAGGCTTTAATCGGCTTCCCGACGCACTCTAACCAGAATCGCTTCGATTTTGACGGGGATCACGGAGACACAGTGGAGATTTTTCGCGGTGTCGCTGACTTTGAGAGCTGAGTGTCCAAAGCTGAAAGATTGGATCGTAAGGAATGGTCCAAAGCGGTGAAAACTGAACCGACCTAGTACATGTGCCCTAATAGTAGCAGCGACTTAACTGGCCTAATTTGTGATTGGGATCACGTCGGCATCCATACCCTAGTCCGGGGCGGATTTTTCATTGGCAAGTGAACGTTTCCGTCGCCTCGTTTAGGGGGGCGATGCGTGTGCGTAAATGTGTTATGAAAAATTCGGACTGACGTCGATCCCGTGTTCACATGAAAGGAAAAATTATGAACAATCCACATGTTGAAAACGCAAACAAAGACATGGCGATGTTTGAGCTCGACCCGAGCGAAATCGAGGCCGTCAGCGGTGGTATCTCTAACGATACGGGCTATGGCGCAGCGCTTGGGGCCGCCGGCGGTTTCCTGGCGATGGGCGCTTTGGGCGCTGCGGCTCTGACCCCGGTCGGTATGGGAGTAATGCTCGGCGCATCGATCGTCTCTTCCGGCATGGCAATGTATTACGCTGCACAATGATCTGACGACAATCAGCGACGGCGGACGAAGACCGCCGTCGTTACCTACCGGCACAGGTCTATATGTGAGAGCCTCTGCGGCACCTACCCGGCCTATGGCGGACCCGTCGCCAACACTCCAGCACACATTTCGCCGCCGCTCCGTGAGGATGCCGCCAAAACGGGTCGCCAATGGCTCACCTCAATGTGATCACCGATAGAACACCAGTACTAATGGCTGGAAACATTTTTCGGTGAGACAGTCACAAGGGCAAATCTGGGGGGCAAATTGGCAATCAATCTGAAAAACGACATCAATACCGATCTGGCCCACGCCGTTCTACGGGTCACCTCGATCGTCTGCATGACGACTTACGGCGCCATTCTCGTCGGCACGGGGCTTGCTGATCCGGAAGATGGGAGGCTGATCTATCTCGGCATAGCAACCCTAATGACCTCGCTTCTTTTCCTTCTCTGGGTGGTGAAGTCCAGCTATGGCCAGGGTTGGCGACATTGGATCGCGATGCTCCACGATTATTCGGCTATGACAATTGCCATGGCGCTCGGGGGCGCCCCGTTTATGCCGATCTACGCATTTGCGCTTTGCACTGTCGTCGGCCATGGGCTTCGCTACGGACGTGAAGCGCTCTGGGGAGCAACCGCTATTCTGGTGGGGTCACTTCTCGTCACCATGAGCTTTAGCGACTACTGGCAGAAAAATGTCTATCTCGGCATTACGATGATCGTTACGACATTGATGCTGCCGATCTATGTAGGCATTCTCCTGAGCCGTCTGCAGACGGCCTATATTGCGGAAAAGGAACTCAGCCTTTCCAAATCGAAATTCCTTGCCCAGGCAAGCCACGATCTCAGGCAACCGATACACGCGATCAGCTTGTTCACGGCGTGTCTGCGTGATGCGGGGCTTGCTCGAAAGGAACTGGAGATGGTCGATAACATCGACCGCTCGCTCCAGGGCGTCTCCCGCCTGTTCAAATCGTTGCTGGATGTCTCGACGCTCGACAGCGGACGTGTTGTGCCGAAGTTCGAAAACATCGCGATTACCGATATTGTGGAGGATGTCGTTCGGCAGAACTCGGAAAACGGGTTGCGAAATGGCTGTCAGATCCGGATCGTAAAATGCGGCCAGCGTGTCATCAGCGACCGCGCCTTGTTGACGACGATGCTGCAGAACATCGTCAACAACGCAATCAAATACGCCCCCGGTAAAACGATCCTTATCGGCTGTCGGCGTCAGGGCGTGACGCTTGCTTTATCCGTCGTTGATCAAGGGCCGGGGATTGAAGATAGCCACCAGGCCAGGGTCTTCGACGAATTTTACCAGGTACGCGAACGCGGTGACCGTGACATCGAGGGCGTCGGGCTGGGGCTCTCCATTGTGTCGCGGCTTGCCAAGCTTCTGTCCTTGGAGGTCCATCTTACCTCTCACCGTGGGCGCGGAACGATGGTGAGCCTGTCGGGCATTCCCGTCGCGGCAGCTCCCACACCATCCGTCGGGCGTCCGCCGGCGCGCCCGACCGCCAGCGTCGAAGGGCTGCAGATCCTGTTGGTCGAGGATGATGAGGCGGTGTTAAACGCGACGGCGAGCCTTTTGCGCCGGTGGGGCTGCGAGGTAGAGGCCATGCAGGCGATCCCCGTACGCTCGATCTTTTGCGATCTTCTCATCACTGATTTCGATCTCGGCGGCAATGTCACTGGTTCGGACTGCATTGCGGAGGTCCGCCGATTGGCAGATTGGGATGTGCCGGCTGTCGTGATGAGCGGGCATGATGCGGCTCGTGTACGCGAAGACACTGGCGACGAGACGATCCCGATCTTGTCAAAACCGGTACGCCCGGCCGAGCTGAGGTCCGTCATCATGGCGGCCGCGATGGACGCGTCGGACCGCAGCTGAACGTCCGGTACTTGGAAATCAGGCGCGCATGGGTAGCAGGCCATCGTTGACGGCTTGCGAGACAGCAGCGGCCCTGGTTGTGACGCCGAGCGCCCTGAACAGGGCGGATACATGAATCCGCACCGTGAATGGCGATATGCCGAGCACGATGGCGATCTCCTTGTTGCTCTTGCCTTCGGCAATATAGCGAAGCACATCGGACTGCCTGTCCGTCAAAAGCGGGGTGGTGATCGTATCCGCCTCCGGAACTCTCGTGATGACATCGCCTTCGCGGATCGCCGTCAGAGCTTCCGTCAGAACCTCGGGATGAACGGCCTTGTTGATGAAGCCGTTGACCCCGCAGGCAAGAACGTAATCGATGGTGAGCCTGTCGTCTGCCATCGAGACGACGACAATCGACGAACTTGCGAATTCACGCCTGAGGGCAGGCAAGTCATCCTTGATGCTGCGCCTGGTGAAGAACAGGTCCAGTATGAACATTGACGGCGGCTCCTGCCGCGAGCGGGCCAACGTGAGAGCGTCATCGAACGTGTCCGTTGCGGTAATCTCGGCGTTCGGCATCATTCGCGTCAGCAGCGTCGTTAGACCGTCTCGGAACACTGGGTGATCGTCCGCGACAATGATTGTGTCTTCTCGCAAGGCTAAGTTCTCCTCTGCCGCACCTGCTCTAAACCAGGCGATGTAAGCGGATTGGATGCCGGTAGAGCGCCGGATTTTGCTCGTCGACGTTTCCTGAGAAAGCATGACTTCCGGAGGGGTCGAAATGGGCTGGGCACGGTAAATTTCAATAGCTGAATCTCGCCGGTACGGCGCGTTTCTAGACCAAAGCAAGGATGCGTTGACGATCCTTGTCGCAATCCACGCAGACCTGTTCGCCGGTGTCGAGAAGGTGGTCGATGATTGCATCGGAAACTGCGCCATCGGCGATGCGATCGAAAGCGGCAAACATCGGCTGTGAGTTGACTTCGAGGAAATTCAATTTCCCATGATCAGCGACCATGAAGTCGGCCGCCGCGAAATCAAGCTCGAGCCGGTCGCAAAGCGCAAGCAGCTTGTCGCCGACCGCATCCGGGACGGCGACCGGCCGGATTTCGACATCGCGCGTCTGTCGGTAGTCGAGTTCTGGCGATTGCAGTTCAAACGCCAGAAGTCGTGCCCCTATACGGTAGATACGGATTTCGGGGCGGTTGAGGCGAGGTTGCACAAAGCGCGGGCCGCCTTTCTGCCCGGTCAATACGCTCAGAAGCGTAGTATAGTCTCCACCCGCAACCGGCTTCTGGATTAGCGCTTCGGCTCGGCCGGCAAATTCCTCGAAAGCGTTCGTCGCGATTGTCCGGGGAATGACGAGGCCGATTTTTGCCGCTTCGATCAGGTTATGGATCTTGTTGTTCTCCCGCAGTCCGGTGCGGCGGTTGCACAACTTGGCATCAGTGCGGCTCTCGGCCCATCCCCGAAGTGTATAATACCAGTTATGAGCCTGTGCATGGGCATAGGCGAAGTCCGCGGTCTCGTAGAGAAAGACGTCCTGGCGAATGAAATAGGCCGTTGGGCGCAAGGTTTCGCCCTCAAGCTCGAATGTATCGTTTTGGATATCGAGCCGAACCCGTGGAGGCGTATCCGGACCGACCAGCAAAGTGCGAAACGGTAGGTCCCGCGCTTTCAATCGGTGAATGAGAACCCGCAGATTGGGGTCGTTCTGGCCGCCGCAAACTAAAATCATGATCGTTCTGCCTTCGCTTGGCCTTTCAGCCGCAACCTGTCTGATCGGGAAGGTCGGTCCGGGCAAACCGGACCGACCCGATGGATAGCAACAAGTCTACAATCAACCGTGCAGCTTTGCTTCCAGCACCGGGAAGTGGATTACGCCGCCGTCTTCCTCACCGACAGCAAGGGTCGTTGCCCGGCCGCCGCCATCTTCTTCACCGATTGCAAGAGTCGTTATGCGATCGAAGCCGGCGCCGGCAACGGCATTGGTTTCCTCTTCGTTCAGCACCCGGTGCTCGCGCTTGTCATTCTCCATCTAGGCCTCCTATTACCTGAAACATTGCGGGGACAGACTTCGGTGCCTCTCCCGGTTGCGAACATGGCTGCCGGGCAGGGCGGCATCAACTCGCGCGAATGTGCTATAGGCCATCGTGAAAGGGGGACGTCATCCCACGAAGCCGCCTCATGACGTGACTGGCGACAATCCGTTGGGCGACAAAGGTACGTCGTGCACCCGACCGTTCTGTACCCGAAAAACTCTTGAAGCATTGCGTATCAGGGCCGGACGATGGGCGATGACGATGCGGGTGATCGGAAGCGACGCAACCAGCATGGCGATTTCTTCCTCCGTTTGCTCGTCAAGATTTGCTGTCCCTTCATCAAGCAGCAATAGCTTCGGTTGCCGATAGAGCGCCCGCGCCAGAAGTAGTCTCTGGCGTTGACCACCGGAAAGTGCCGCTCCCATATCTCCTATCAGAGAGAGGTACTGCATCGGCATTTTTACAATGTCGTCGTGAACACGGGCCGCCGCTGCGGCCATGACAACGCGCTCCATGTCCAGATTGGGATCGAAGAAGGCGATGTTGTCGGCGATTGATCCGGAAAGGAGGCGGTCGTCCTGCGCTACCACGCCGATGTGGCTGCGCCATGCCTGCCACAATTCCGGTGTCGCCCTGCGCCCGTCGAGAAGGATTTCACCTGTCTCCGCTTCATGCAGGCCTAGGATGAGCTTGAACAGAGTGCTCTTGCCTCCACCCGACTGGCCGGTGATTGCCACATAATCCCCCGTCTCGATCTTCAGATTGACGTCTTCCAACACAAGCGGATCGGAGGTGCCGTAGCGAAACGAAATGTCGCTTAGCTCGATTGCGCCACGAGCCTCGTGGGTGACGGCGCCGGCACTCGACTGGATGGCACCTTGTGCCATCGCGATATCGGCGATGCGATCGAGATGCACTTTGAGAAGCCGGAACTGGATAATCTCGGCCACCAGCGACATCGTTCGGTCGCTGAACGTCTGGCGAAAGGACAGGAAAGCCATCAGCATGCCAATCGACAGGCCGTCGGCATTGAGGATGGATCGCGCGCCGAGATAGATCACAATAACAGTCTGTAACCCGATGATGATGCTGTGAACCAGCTTCAGCGTGATCTCGTATCTGCCGAGCGAAATCGACGCGTTTATGACCGAGGCGTAGCGATTGCGCCAGTTGCTCTCCCGTTCGGATTCTCCACCCATGATCTTGATCGTGGTGGCTGCCCGTACCGTCTCCATCAGCTGTGACTGTTCCTTCGCCGAGGCAATTAATTGCTCCTGCGTGCGGGAGCGCATGACAGGATAAAAGGCAAAGGACGCAGCTAGAACCATGAGCAGCGAGAGGCAGACGACGAATGCCAGAAGTGGCGAATAGAGGAACAGGATGAAGGCCGCCACAAGCGCCATCAGACCGTCGATCAGCGCCACCGCCATGCCGCGCGTTACGGCATCCTGAATGGCACTGGTCGATTCGATCCGCGATATGATGTCGCCAACATGCCGTTTTTCGAAGAATGAAGATGGCAGTCGCAGGAGATGACGAACAAGATTGCCAACGATCTGGAACAGCATCATATATCCGAGAATCCTGACCACCCAGGCCCTCACGGCCTCCAGCCCAGCATGGACGATGAATAAGGCGCCAAAACCCAGCGCCAGCACCGCCAGAAGGTCTCTATCCGCACGTCCAATCGCCTCGTCAACCACCAACTGAATCTGGAATGGAATGCCGAATGACGCGATCTGGAAGGCAAGGGACAAACCCATAATCTGAAAAATCGCCGGCCAGATGCCGGTAAGCCGTGACCAGAGATCGGTCAGCTGCAGCGTTTCCGTCGCTTCGATCTTCTCAAAAACCGGAGCCGGTGCCAGTTCCAGCACCACCCCGGTGAAATGCCGGGAAAACTCCTGCAGCGGCAGTTCGCGCATGCCCAGTGCCGGATCGTGGATGACCGCCTTCTTACCCGAGACAGATTTCAAAACTACGAAATGGTTGAAATCCCAATGCAGGATGGCGGGCAGGCTTACCTTCGACAAGGCGTCTAGGCCGACACGAAGTGCGCGCGGCGCAAGCGACAGCTTGCTCGCCATCTGCATTAGGCCGCGCAAGTTTGCACCACTCATCGAAAGCGGAAACCGCTGCCGTAGTCCGTTGAGGTCGATATCGTGACCGTGATAGCTGCCAACCATGGTCAGACACGCAAGCCCGCACTCCGCCCCCTCACTGGCAAGCACGACAGGGAGCCTGCGGCTGCGTGAAAAATTGAGTTCCTGCAAGCTCATCCCATCCGCCCCACTGCATAAAGAGGATCGAGCAGCCACTCCAGTAGCGTGCGGCGATCGATGATCACATCGGCTGAGAGCAGCATGCCAGGTTGAACGGGCATGTCCTGCCCGTAGGCGCTGACGAGTTCACGATCGAGCCTCACCTTCACCCGGAAAACCGGTTCATTCAGCTGCAGGCCAGGTACGGAAATTTCGTCGGGGCCAAGCACCGTGCGCGATACCTGCACAACCGTGCCTTCGGCGCTGCCAAATTTCTGATACGGAAACGCCTGATACATCAGCCGAACGTCCTGGCCCGGCTTGATAAAACCGGCCGCGCGCGAAGGAACGAAAAGCTCCGCCTCGAGCTTGCTACCGGCGGGCGTGATAGCTGCGATTATAGTTCCTGCCGCAACATCCTGGCCCTGACTGACGGGCAGCGCCACGACGCGGCCGGAAACCGTTGCGCCGACGATATAGTTATGGCGGACCGCCGCTTCGGTCTGGCGTTGGGCCAGCGCCGCTTGCGACACACGCGCCTGTGCCTGCGCTGCGTCGATTTCCAGCGGCAGGGTGCGGTGGCGCGCGTCAAGATCACTGATCTGCCGTTCATAGTTGAGGATCGACGCTTTTGCCTTGGAGACATCCTGGCGCGCCACCAGCTCTCCCATTCGAGCGTCCTCAAGGCCTTTCTGGGTAAAGGCACCTTGTGCGGCTAATTGGGTGGCGCGTGCGACGTTCAGTTTGAGAAGGTCTGCCTTCTCTTCCAGCACGGTCAGGCCGGATCGGGTTTCATCGAGTTCGCGCAAAAGAGCGATTTTGCGCAAGCTGACCTGCTCTCGTTCGGCCTGCAACTGCCCCTTTGTTGCCGCGGCCTGAGCCGCTGCCGCCTCTGCTTCCGTCCGCAGTTGGTTCTCCAGAAGCGTGCCGGCATTACCGCTGTTGAAATCAGAGGATATACGCACCTGCGCAAGCGTTTGATTTACCTGTACCTCGTCTCCCTCAACGACGTTGATACGCTCGACGATACCACCTTGCCGTGCGCCAATCCTGATAATGCCGCCCTCAGGTACGACCCAGCCGGATACACTTTCCATCCTGGCATAGGTTGCGGTCGAAAGGAAAAGCAAGCCCGCTACGACGAGCGCCATGCCCGCATAGCCGAGTACGCGTGACGCCAATGGCTGAGTGAGGATCACCTCACCCTCCAGCCGGGCGTTCTGGCTGGCCAACGCTTCCTGTCGAAACAGGTTGTTGTGCGGTGGAGGGGGAGAGGCTTTGGCGTCCTGTGGTTCCGCATGCTTGCGGGCGGCTTCACTCATCATTGCCTACCATGTCTAATGTTTTTGCATTGGAGGGCTGATGCGGGATCGCTGGTGAAACCTAGAAAATCTCCGCACTGCCTGATCGTGATGACGGCGTCGAAGGCGTGTTCGGGCGTGCCAAGCTCCGACCCAAGATCATGGTTGGCAACCGACGCGTTTTCGTTCAAGAGCTGACTCGTCACCCCGAATTACAGGCTTCGGCTCCAGAGGTATGGGGCAAGCCGGTCGACGAGCCCACCGAGATGAACGCCGCCGGACACGTCCTTGATTTCCGCTTCGCACAATTTCCTTATTTCGGTGCTTTTCTGCATTGTTTGCTCCAGTGTTTTTCAACGTGATCTTCATAGACGTTCTGGTCCTGTCGATCGGTCCGGCTAGTCGGCGCGGCTCCGCACTCCTCATCCGTCAGCGGTCGATTGACGAGACGCCGATATTTGAGTGCCTGCAGGACAAGATCAATTAGTGCGAATGGTCTATGGTGCGGGTCGCCTGCAATCGGCATTGTGGATTTCGGTCACGGCAACGATCGCGTCGGAAAATCGGCGTTGCGAGTTAGTGCTATGTTTTCATTGCAATTTACTCGAGGACCTCTGGGATCGGTTTGCGGCTTTCCGCGCCTAGGTCATGTTGACAAAGTGCCTTCTCAAATCAGCTTAGGTCTGAGTTCAAGGCTGTCTTTCAGGAGACAGTGATGGCACGTGGTGATCTTACCGATGCAGAATTGCGGATCGTGGAGCCGCTTCTTCCCGCGGAGCGGGGCGAAAATCTCGTCCTTCGCATGATAACCGCCAGTTCATGAACGGCATGCTGCACGTACTTCGGGTGGGGTGCCCTTGGCGTGATATGCATGAGCGATATGGAAAGTGGAACTCGGTCTACGTCCGGTTCCGCCGTTGGGCTGAGCAAGGGTTCGCCGCATTCCTGGCGATCGCCGCGGCGAAGATATGGCTGCCATACTTTGTCAACATAACCTAAGCAGATGGAAGCGATCCGCGCGGCAAAAGCGACAGGGCTTAGGTAGTCGCGGCGCTGCTGAAAATTGGGCAGCCGGCCCTTATCCAGATATCTGCGTGCATTTGCAAAACTATATATGGATTGTAATACATTCTCAATAGTGCCGCACATCAACTACTTGGCAAGACTGCAATCGCGTCGCTCGATTCCTGTCGTATCTTTAACATAAGCGCGACCACGGCAGGCCGGGGCATGGGACGGGAGAGTAGAAATCCCTGTAGACTGTCACAGCCAAGGCTCTTCAATACGGATTGCTGTTCTGTCGTTTCTACACCTTCAGCCGTGATTTTAAGGCCTTTGGCTCGTGCCATGTCGATCATGGCGACGACAAGTGCCTTGCTGTCATTGCGATGCATCTCGTCGATGAAAGACTTATCGATTTTTATTCTATCGACCTCAATCTTTTGAACACGAGAAAACGACGAGTAGCCTGTTCCGAAATCGTCGATGGCAAACTGCACCCCTGCTTTTCGCAACATAGAAATCGTTCTTTCGAGTTCGCCCCCGTCGCCCGTTGTTGCGCTCTCGGTCATTTCGATTTCCAGCCTGCATGGGCTGATCTGCCATTTCGCGAGTGCAGTTAGGACCCGGAGCGGGTACCCAGGCGCAGCGAGCTCAAGCGCGGAAGCGTTGATTGCTATCGAGATCTCGGGAAACTCCGCCAGTGTCTTGCAAGCATCCTCCAGGACGAGAGTGCCTATGTCATTGATCAGCCCGATTTCCTCGGCCAGGGGGATGAATTCCTCAGGGCTGATGTAACCGATCAGGGGATGCTTCCAGCGCGCAAGCGCTTCGAGCGAGCAAAGGTTTCCCTCATCAGCCGCGAACACAGGCTGATAGAAAACTTCCAGTTGGCTTCCGTTCTCTAACGCGGAACGGAGGTCGTCTTCCAAAGTGCGGCGTTTGCGCAGAACTTCGTCCATATGACCGCCGAATATCGCATAGGTATTCCGACCGGCGGCTTTTGCGTGGTAAAGCGCAATGTCTGCTTGACGCATAAGTTCGGCGGGATCGCTGGCGCCGACCGCGTGAGCTGCGCCAACACTTGCTCCGATGGTGATATGCGACGCCCCGACCTCAAATGGTACTTTAAGCCTGCGCACGAGGTTGTCCGACAGCTCCTCAGCGTTTCGAGCGTCTCCGGCGTGGAGCAAGATCGTGAACTCGTCGCCTCCTATACGGGCAATGAGCGCCTCGGGCAGGAGAGCGCGCATACGCGCCGCAGCCATGCCGATTAACTCGTCACCGACAGGGTGGCCGAACGTATCATTCACTGCCTTGAACCTATCAAGATCGACAAACAAAAGGCAATGCTGCTCGCCAGCTTGGGCGCGGCGAAGCCGCAAGTCCAGCTGTTCGCCAAAATGGGCGCGGTTTGCAAGCCCCGTCAGCACGTCGTGTGATGCCTGATGTTTCAGCTCTGCTCGACTTGTTGCCAGCCGTTCGGAGCGCCGCCAAAACGCTCCACCAGCAAGGCTTGTCCCAGAAAATAAGGCTACAAATGCAAGGAGAAGAGCAGGAGCGGTATTGTTGAGAACCTGTTTGCCTGGCTGGAACGGTCTCCAGCGAAAATACCCAAACACCTGGCCATCCTTCGCTCGCAATGGGACAAATGCCAGATCGCGCCCGCGCGGCTGCTTCGCAGAGAATTCCAAAGCATCGAAGGCATACTCACTACCAATAATTGGCGGTAGGTCTCCATCAAGGAAGCGGACAGCGACGTGAATCCTTTCCTTCCCAGGAACCTGCTCGATGTCACCTGAATCAGAGACAATCGGCTTAACGCTGACGATAGCTGGTCGGAAGCCAACATAACGTAGGTCCGACTCTCCGATAGAAAGAACTCTATCATTCGTGCCTTCGGTATCACCAGCCGCCAGACGAGCCTGGAGTCTTATCGCCAGGGGCAGGTAGGCTCTTTTAAGATCGTCCGGCGCTGGAGCATACTCCGCATCAGCCATAAACTGATAAAGCGGCGACAGATCTGTCCGCAGCACCAATGCGGCGTCATGTCCGAAATAGCTGTGCATCCATGAGCCCAAGTTCGCCTCGACCCATTCGAGGTTGCCGCTCGCGGTGTTTTTAACGGCGTCATCCCAGACGGTGGCGCTCTCTTGATCGTGCGCCAATCCGGCCTTCAATTTTGAAACTGTCAGCGTCACGAGATCGCGCTGGCGAACAGCGGCTACTTCGTCAGTTCGCCCTGCCGCCCAAACAAGCGCCAGTAGAAGCAGGCCGCATACCAAGAGGGACGCGCACGCTGGCACCACCCACCGTAAAACCCATTGCGACTGAAGCTGTATGCTCATTGCGAATGTTTTCCTGTATTTCACGCAATCATAAAACAGCGGCTCTTAAAACGATCGCAAGCAAAGTGGTTAGGGGAGGGTTTAAGCACCGTGCGTCCGATTTCGTACAATTCGGAACTGGAGCCGAGTACTGTCGACCAAGTGACGCTTGTTGCTGGCGAGCTGCCTTGAGCGTCACGAATGGCATTGAGCAATGCGATAACTTTGAATGCGTCGCCACAAGCCATCTGATTTGCCGTCGATCGCCTGGCGAATGAAAGGGACAATCGCCCATAGCACATCCCTTCAAGAGCGACCGCTCTACTTAATCCAGTCTCCTGGCCGTTTCGATCTTCCTCACAAAATCTTATCCTGCGGCTGCCGACAGAACCCGGTCAAAGAAATGGGACGGATCCTCGCCGGCCAGACTTGAGGCCTCGAATATCAGCCGGTCTTCCCGCCGAACCGCCCCGGCTTTCGTCGATGCTGCCACAAGCTTTGCCGACGCGTTCTTTGTCAGCGTTATTGCAAGTGCTTTCGGCCCGGCTTCAAGCTTGGCAATACCCAACCCTCCCGCGATAAGCTGCAGTTTGGTCGTTCTCAAGAGAAGCAGTAGATCGTGCGGCGGGTCGCCGAACCTGTCCTCGAACTCGTTTTCCAGGTCGTTCAGGTCACCGACCGCGGATGCCCGCAACAGTTTGGCGTAAAGGTTGAGTCTGACAGCTGGATCCGACACATAGTTTGACGGTATTGTCCCGACTTCTTCGAGATTGACGACCGCGCGCTGTTGTACGCCTGACGGTTGCCAGCGAAGTCTTGCGACGGCGCTTGCGAGCAGCTTTTGATAGAGCCCGATACCAATCGCCTTCATATGGCCCGCCTGGTCCTCTCCAGCGATATCCCCTCCGCCGCGCAGATCGAGATCTCGCAGGCTGATTGCGAGGCCAGCGCCAAGGCGGTCGTTCTCGACCAGGGTCGAAAGGCGCAAGCGCGTTTCCTCAGCCAGCTCAGCGTCCGGCTCGGTTAAAAGGGTAATGATGCCCTGGGCTGCTCCGCGCCCAACGCGTCCACGTAACTGATGGAGCTGAGCTAGGCCGAACCGATCAGCGTGCCAGATGAACATCGTGTTGGCGCGCGGGACATCAAGGCCGTTTTCAATGATGTTTGTGGCGAGAAGGACGTCGCCATCGCCTTTCGCAAAGTCGACGATTGCTTCATCGATCGCAGCAGGCGGCATCTTCCCATGAGCGACCTTGACCGCAAGTTCCGGAACGATCTTTTGCAGCAGTGTCTCGACATTTTCTATATCCTCGATACGCGGCACTACGATAAAGCTCTGGCCTCGGCGCCGGTATTCCCGCATTAGGCCGGTCCGCAAGGACGCCGGATCGAATGACGCAAGTGAGGTGCGGACGGGCCGGCGCCTGGATGGTGGCGTGGTCAGCAGGCTGACCTCCTGAACGCCCACCATCGCCGATTGCAATGTCCGCGGGATCGGCGTGGCCGACATGGACAGCGTGTGAAGAGATGGCGCGAGGCTGTTCATCGCCCGCTTTTCTTTCAGACCAAATCGGTGTTCCTCGTCCACGATCAGCAGCGAAAGACGCGCAAAGCGAACGTCTTTCGAAAGGATCGCCTGGGTCGCGATAATGATGCCGATCTCGCCCTCAGCGAGCGCCGTCTTCGTCTTTTTCGCCTCACTTGGCTTGAGCATGCGAGACAGCATGCCGACAGAGATGCCGGTTCCCGCGAACCGCTGCTCAAAGGTCGCAAAGTGTTGTCGAGCGAGCACTGTGGTCGGTGCGATAACAGCCACCTGGCCGCCCGAAAGCGCAACCGCTGCTGCGGCGCGTAAGGCGACTTCGGTCTTGCCGAAGCCGACATCTCCGCAGACGAGACGGTTCATGGTATGTCCGGAGGCGAGATCGGAGAAGACGGCCCGGATGGCTTCGGCTTGATCGGGAGTTTCGGAAAATGGAAAACGCCGCGCGAAGGCAGAAAATTCGGCACGCGGTGAGACGAATCTCTCTGCTTGCGACGCCTGCCTCTGTTTCGCTACCTTCATAAAATGGCGCGCGGTGGATTGAATGTTCGCGTGAATCTTGTCGCGTTTCTTCTGCCAGGCATCGGTGTGAAGGCGATCGAGCGTGATTGCTTCTGGCTCGGAGCCATAACGCCATAGCTTTCCAAATTCTTCCACCGGTACGAGGAGAGAGCCGCCATCGCGATATTCCAGGCGAGCAGCGTCCCGTGTGACATCGTCCACGGTGATGCTTTCCAGATCTTTCAGGACGCCGACGCCATGATCTTCGTGAACGACGACATCGCCTATTCGAAGCTCTGCTTCCGCCAGAACGGCACTCGAACTCGCAACCTTGCCCGCTCTATCGGTTGCGGCAATAACAACGACGTTCTGTCCGGCGTCGATAAACCCTTGGTCCAGGTCGCAGGCCAAGCTTAGGAGGGTGCCGGGCTCTGCTTTCAATACGGCCTCCCATGTATCGACGGACCGAGGCACTTTCCTGGATGCTTTTGCCAAACGCCGACCCATCGCTTCGGCGGTTTTTCCCTTTCCAGTGATGAGAACCTTCATTCCTTCGCGCAGGTGATCTTGCACGAATTCGACCAAGGCTTTGCGTTGCTCTCTCTCGGTTACATCTGTTGGGATGTCACCTCCGTTTTCGAGATCGAGAACGCCTGCGAGAACGCTGCCAGAGAGCCGTTCCCACTCCGCTCTATCCAGATAGAGCGACCGGGAGGAGGAAGGCTGACTATCGCCGAAGTCTGCTCGTGACTGACGTGCATCTTCGATAATCTCAAGATAGCGTCCGACACGCTCGGTCGCGCCGGGAGCCAGAAGGACTGTGGTATCGCCGAGCACGTCAAACACGGTCGGCATGTCTTGATAAAGGCGCAGCAGCAATTGCTCCATCGTTTCCGGCAGTGGAGCACCGTCCTCTGCGAGATCGCCAACAAAAATGGCTTCGGATGCCGGACCGAACGTCACGTTGTCGAGATTACTTTCTGTCCGCTGCGTTGAGCGGTCGAAACCTCTGAGCTCCTTGACCGTCTCGTTCTCCGACAGAACAATCCGCATTGGACCCGGTGCGCCGGCGGGGTAGATGTCGATCAAGCCTTCTCGAACCGCCAGCTCGCCGGGATCGTCCGCGACGCCTTCTTCCTCATAGCCGGTCCGCTGGACGAAGTCGGAAAACGCTTCACGATCGAACGGCTTTCCCATTACAAGCTCGATATGGCTTTCCGAAATAACGGCCGCTGGCGGGATACGTTGAAGCGTTGCATCCAGCGATGTTAAAAACAGCCGCGCCGCGCCGCTCGGCGTGCTCCAGATCCGTAATGCATCCATTCGCACACCCATGCAGTGCCGCGACGGTGGCACCCGGTCATAGGGCAGGCAATCCCATGGCGGAAAAACGATCACCTCGATCTCAGGAAACAGCGCACTGAAAGTCTCAGCGATTCTGGCAGCCGCGCCTTCGCTTTGTGCCACATAGCACAGGGGGCTCTCGGAGCTTCTTAGAGCTGCGGCCAGCCTGGTCGCTACGACACCCGGCGGAGGCTTGGAGACTTGGGTGTGATCGGCCGTAGCAGCGGGTGGGGGGGCATCTTCATCTCTGGACTCAACGACACTCACATGAACCTGCCATTTTATCGCCGGCGACTTTACCAGCTTAACCAAACGGCTTCTCAATCAGGCTGTTCCATTCGAGCGGGTCTGTTGGCTAATTCTATTGAGAGCGATAGTTACAGGTAACCTGCCAAAGCCGCTGAAATGTCGAAGCGATCCTCGAAGCCCTTCAAATGTAAATCGTCGCAACGGCCGAATGATTGCCGCTGCTTGAACTATCTAAGCAGTTTTCCTTCTAGCCAGGTAATCGCTTTCAGCGTCGGGCGCTGTAGCCACTTGCTGTCCTGTGCAAGAATAATCAATCCCAACGGCACCATCCAGAAACCCAGGATCGGCAGAAACCCGACAAATCCGAATATGACGAACAGGATACCCACGATGAGACGGAGCCATCGCAGTTCCGGCTTTCTCATCGACCGGATGAAGCGGCCAAGGGGTCTCGGTATTTTGTCGGCGTATCTCTCGACGATTGCATCGAGCTTCTGGGCGTCTGTCTTATCGGTTTCTTTGGTCGCCGCCTGCCTGGAAGCGCCGAGTATCTCCGGAGAGCGTTTCTTGTCTCGATAGTCTGAAATCGGGCCACGGCCAGGCTGGCTTGACGACCGTCCCTCGTTAATTGCGTCGGCTACCGCCTTGACCAGAGGCACGTCGGGCAGCGTCTCGATCGCCACCGAAAGTTTGGGTTGCCAATTGGGATAGCTGCTGCTGGTGCCTGGAACGTTAGTCGGTCGCATTTCATCTGTCAGGTCTGCCAGACGGCTAACGACCAGTATGCTCGGCGTGCCGGCGATAAATCGATGTGCTCGGATGGTTAGGTCTTGCAGGGTGGATTGCGACAGGGTCTCGATCAGATCGCCTGCATCAGGAATGCCAACCGCCTGGATCAGTTGCCGCCGTTCCTGCTTGCGCTCGGCCTCATGTTGGCGTGTCAGGTCTGGCGAAACAATGCCGTGTTCGACACGAAGATCGATATCCGCACCGCGCCACCATCCCGTTAGCGTCTGATGGTCATGTGTCGATATACAGGCCAGTGCGAGAGCCGGATATTCTGTCGCGGGTTTGAAGCCCTCGTCATCGCGCTCGTAGGAGAGGATGCGGTAAGACAGGATGCTGGCGGCCGTCAGATCGTCCTGAAGTCCGTCGGGGAGCAATCCCAGATCCTCGCCGATGACGAGGCAACGATGCCGCCCGGACGTATCTGCCAGGATCCGTATCAGGTCTTCCTGCGGATAGCTGACATAGGCGCCGTCAGATGGCGTTTTGTCTATCGGGACGAGGAACAGTCTACGAAGCGCTGCCGCGTGGTCGATCCGGATGGCGCCGGCATACTGCATGGCCGCGGTCACCATTCGCTCGAATGGCGAAGCCTCACCCGAGGCGATCCGTGACGGCTGGAACCCTGCAAGGTGCCAGTCCTGACCATCTGGTGCGAACGGATCGGGCGGGCTGCCGATTGTCGCTTCTGTCAGGTAGTTATCGCCTTCGCTCCACGTCGCGGAGCCGTCGAGAGCCTCGCCGACGGCAAGGTCGAGATAAAGTCCGATCCGCAGGCCGCAAGTCCCGGCATATGCCGCGGCGTCCGAAAGCTGTCGGTGGGTGACCCATTGCAGCCAGGAATGAAACCGGATTTCATCGCTATGCGCGGCGGCAAATGAAACAACCGATGGCGCGTCTGGATCCTGAAACTCATCCGGCCAGGAGTGCCAGCCAGCCGCAAAGCCGCTCTGTACCATATACTCCGACAGGGTTTCGAATAGGGCGTGACGTCGAAGAGCCTCGCCGCCGTAACCGACGAAGGCTTCGAAGTCCGTGTGTCCGTCATCGGCCGCATTTGTGGTTTTCCACCGCTCCCAGATTGATCGTAGGGCTGAAAGCTTCACATCAGTCACTGCCCCGTATGCGACGAGATCGGTGGCGCGCAATGCGCTGATCGCTGCTTGTTGTTCGGCATCCGGCTGGAAACCGGGCAGCTTGTCGACAGCGATATAGAGCGGGTTGAGGAAGAGCCGGTTGGAAGGTTCATAGGGACTGCATCGCCCTGCGTCAGCGAGAAAGGGAGCGTGCAGCGGGTTCAGCCCGATGAAATCGCCACCAAGCGACGCGACCATATCGATCATGACACGCAGGTCTTCAAGATCGCCGATACCCCAGTTCCTCTCAGAGCGCAGCTCGTATAGCTGGAGGCTAAGGCCCCAGACGCGCTCTGCGGACAGGAAGTCTGGAACGAAGCATGAAGCCGCATTTTCGAGCATGTGCGATCCGGCATTCCGGCCACCGGATCCGGCAGGATGATCATCGATCAGTTCCACATTCAGCGCCTGGAGAAGCCTTCGCTTGGTGTCATCGGAAATTTCCACCGCCTCTCCGCTGGGCGTCGGACGTTTCAGATCGATACCATGCCCAAGCGCCAGCCGATCAAGTGCGCTTCCCCTGAGACCATCAAGCTGCAATCCATGCTCTACTCCCGCACGGTAATCTGACCTACTACGCAACATCGGCGCGAACCCAAACGCTGACGCTGCCGCCGTGAACCGGGAAACTTGCTTTGCCATCATCGCCGACAACGATCTCGTCATCGCGGTGGCCGAGGTAATCCCGGAAATTGGCGCCCGCTACCTCCATGCCGAGATCAACTGATTTCTCGCCCGCGTCACTATTGGACAAGACGGTGACGCAGCCGGGCATGTTGGCGGTTCCATGTCTCACGAATGCGACGCATGAATGATGATCGAAGTAATCCGTCTGCGGTCCGTGCGCGAAGCGTCTGCGCGCCTCGACCAGTTTTGGCAGGCATTCGATCGCCGGCATGTCGACCGAGCGATGTTCGCCGTCCTTGCTCTCCGTATAGCTTGCGCCATAGAGATCGGGATAGAAGACGCATGGTGCGCCCTGTTCGCGCAACAGGATCAGCGCATATGCAAGCGGCTTGAACCATGGGTCAACGGCGGCTTCGAGGGATTGAAGCGGCTGGGTATCGTGGTTGTCGACGATGGTCACAGAATGGTCGGGATGCACCGACACGAGCGATCCGTCGAAGATAGTCCGCATGTCGAAATCGCCGCCGGACTTCGACGCCTCATGGAAACGGTGGTGGAGCGCCACGTCGAACACGGTCAGTTGGTGATCGACGAGATCGAGGTAGCTCTTCAGCGTTCCCATGTTCGGGTGCCAGTATTCGGCAACCACGAACAAGTCCTGCTTGACGGTCTGGCGCATATGGCCGACCCAATCGCGGAAGAACCAGGCGGGAATGTGCTTTGCCGCATCGAGCCGGAAACCGTCGACACGAACCTGCTCGGACAGCCATCGCCCCCAATATTTCAGTTCCTCATAGACGGCCTTGTTGCGAAACTCGACATCGGCGCCCATCAGGTAGTCGAAATTGCCAAGCTCGTCGTCGACCTCGTCATTCCATTCGCCTTCGCCATATTCGTTGACGAGCCGGAAGACACCGCTTTCGTCCGGATTTTCGATGCGGTCGACACCGCTGAAGCACTTTTGATCCCAGACGAATTTCGAGTGCGCGCCGCCGCGCCCGGGAAAGTTGAAGCGTGTATGAGCGAGCGCCTTGAACTCCTCGTCCTCGATCTGGGTGCGGTCGTCGGGATTGACCCGCCTGACACGGACAGTCTCTTTCTCGTCGGCGCCCATCTTGTGATTGAATACCACGTCGTGGATCACACCGATGCTGTTTTCGTTCAGGATCCGGCATGCATGTTCGAGCGCAGCCTTGTCGCCATATTTGGTCGCGACCGTTCCTTTCTGATCGAATTCACCGAGATCGAACAGGTCGTAGGTGTCGTAACCAACGGAAAATCCCCCGGCAGAACCCTTGTAGGCTGGGGGCAACCAGATATCCGTGATGCCGATTGCCGCCAAACTTTCCGCCTTCTCCACGACTTCTTTCCAAAGTCCGCCTCCGTCTTGCGTGTACCAGTGGAAGAATTGCAGGAGTGTGCGTTGCATCATTGCGAACCTCGTTGAGTGGCGCCATTCAACGGGCGTGAGAAGATTTGGTTTCGCGGGGTCCGTCGCCACGCACAGATTCTTTGGGCCAGCTCTGTCAGAAAAATTAAGTGTACTAAGACGGCGACGGAACTTAGGCCGCCTTAACCAGTTCAGGCCCGTGTTCGAACACGATCTGTCGAACAAGCTCTATTGGTGCTCGATTGCCTTCCTACTGCGCAAGCTTCCATCGTCGAAGACGCCAAGAGCGTCAGAGACATCGCTGAGACGATATCGAAGGCGATACTGGAAACGGAAGCCCCGCCGGTCCTGTCAATCGCCTGATGGGCAATGTCTGCCGCAATTCTGTAAGCTGTGTCGCCGACGGCGATCACGCCGGGTACCGCCGATGACAGCGACCTTTGCTGATTCACCGCCGAGGAAGGAAGAGGAATGTGGGTGCGAGCGATGGGCCGCAAGGCCGATCCCATCGAGGCGCCCGATAGCACTCCATCATCTATAGCCATCGAGTCAGGCTGCCTCCTCCTCGATCGCGAGGTCTCTCAGCAGGGCATGGATTTCGTCGCCACTCAGGCGGGAAGGGTCAAAACCACTGGAGAGGCCGATGCCAGCAAAGCGCTTGGCGTGTATGTCCGACGTGCCGATGAAGCCCATTGCCCAGTTCGGAAAAGACCGGCGATCGATTGGATCCAAGGCGAGCAGCGACACATTTCCGTGCCGTTCATCTTGCTGGATGCGCTCAAAGGCTGCCTCGACTTTATCGAGGGGGCCTTCCAAAACTTGGGCAAAGCACCCGGCATTGAATAGCAGCGCTCCGGTAATCTCGTCGCGTTGATTGTTTATCCGGCTCTTTTCGAGGATTTCCTCCAAATGTGAGCCAAAGGTCGCTTCATTGTGGGCAATATGATTGCGACTGTAATAAACGAGCCGGTACATGCCAGAAGCCATGGTTAAACCCTTTGTCATTCTACATCATTTTGCGCGAGGAAGGCAGGGATCTGATCGATGCCCATCGGCCGGCCGGTAAGGTATCCCTGCACATGCGTGCAACGCTCTCCGCGGATCCGAGACAATTGTTCGGCGGTCTCGACGCCTTCGGCTGTAATGGCCATGCCAAGGCTGGCGCCGAGACCTGCGATGGAGCGCAGAATGGCTTCGCTGTCGGCGTCGTCACTGGCAACAAAGGACCGATCGATCTTGATCTTGTTGAAGGGAAACTTCTGCAGATAGCTCAGTGACGAATAGCCGGTTCCAAAGTCGTCCATCGAGATCTTAACGCCGAGCTCGCGCAGGGAATTGAGCGTCTGAATGACGTTGTCGGTATCGTCGAGAAGCGCGCCTTCGGTGATCTCGATTTCCAGCCGATGGGCTGGCAGTCCGGACCGTTTGAGCGCGGTAGCTACCGTGTCGAGCAACGTGTCGGCTTTGAACTGCAGCGGCGAAACGTTAACAGCCACGATCATCTCGCCAGGCCATGACATGGCTTCAACACACGCAGTTCTCATCACCCACTCGCCGATCTTCACGATTAGGCCGTTCTCCTCGGCAAGTGAGATGAAGGAGAGAGGCGGGATATTGCCCTTGACCGGGTGTTCCCAGCGCAGGAGCGCCTCAAACCCGTCTACTCTGTTGCTGGTGACATTGATAAACGGCTGGTAGTTCAGCTTGAACTGCTTCAGCGCCAGCGCACGGCGCAGATCGATTTCCATCTCCCGGCGCGCGAAGAGAAGCGCGTCCATGCCGTTCTTGAACATGCTGTAACGGCCTCTTCCGGCCTTCTTTGCCTCATACAAGGCGAGGTCACCGTTGCGGAGGAGGTCGCGCGCCTGAACGGCATCTTTGCCGATCGCTACGCCGACGCTGACGCCGATATTGACGGTGTGACCATGGATGACATATGTGCGGCCGATGAGGTCGACAATACGAGAAGCCAAGGTCTCTGCTGCGCCCTCCTCCTCAACGTGCCGCTGCATGACGACAAATTCATCCCCACCGATACGAGCGACGATATCATCCTTGTGGCAGGCAGCTGTGAGCCGGTCTGCAACCTTTTTTAGAAGAAGGTCGCCGACCGCATGTCCGAGCGTGTCGTTGATCATCTTGAAACGATCGAGATCGAGGCAGTGAACTGCGACCGAAGACGCCGGTCCAGTGCACAAGGCCGAAGAAAGGCACGCGAGCAAGGCATTGCGTTTGGTTAGACCGGTCAGTTCATCCAAACCGCTTGGTTTGTCGGCGCATTGTGCATGTAGGGAGGGCCGCAAATCGATGAGGAACTGTCCTGCACCCAATGCTGCAATGGCGGCATCGAAATTCTCGCTGTCCCTGGATACTAGGAGAGAGGAGGGTGCGCCGGTCATGGTGGCAAGGTTCAACGCGCATCCTGGAAAAAGGTCGTGCATTTCGCTCCCGACGACCGCTGCCAATGATGTCATGCTGGCCGTGTTCGCATATGTGACGAGCCCGTCCGAACCGACGACCAAGACTGGACGCGGCAATAGCTCGAGGATCTGCTCGGCACTGGGGATGCCAGCTGGATGAGCTTGGGTTATTTGCGGAAACGGCGTTGCGACGTTCATGGGGGCCTACCAATGCGAGTTGGCCACAAGGTAAGCCTCGGAAGTTACCCAACAACGGATCGGCCCGGTAAACGTGGATGTTTCATGCCAGACGGTTACCAATTGCTGAACATCGACAAGGTTGCATAAGGGTTGGCGCCACTACAGAGGACACGATTAGCAAGTCGGCGCTTGATAGTCAGGCATCATCTTCCGCCCCCAGCGCGCTTTCGAGAAAAATCTACATCATGGTTCTGTTCAACAACGATTGCGACGGCTTCCGATCAAGAACGCTCAACGCCTTGCAGTGCTGCCAAGCGAGAGCGGAGGTAGGGACCTCAATCGTCGGTGATCGAACGTCGCGGGGCTGCTTCTCCTCATCGGCTGAACGTTGTTATAGTTGGTGAAATCTTCACATGACGTCCGCGCGAGGAAGCCGGGAGAATACGAGTGTGGTGCTAATTGTAGCACTAGAGGTTGGTGGGTTTGTAACTCTCTAAGAAACGTCAAGCCGCCTCTAACGTGACCTTTTAGCCCATAATTTCTCTTCAAACACAGACATTTAACGGGAACCGATGGCAGTTCGCCCAGTTGTAGCCGCACAACAACAGGAGAGACATCGTGAAAAAGATCCTACTCGCTTCAGCGTTCGCTTTGGCTGCCACAGGTGCCTTGGCGCAGTCCGCCACGGAATCGACCGGAGTGAATTCAGCTCTCGGCGTGGCCCCAAAGACAGAAGACTTCATCCTGCAGGCTTCCGCCAGCGATGTGTTTGAGATCGAATCGAGCAAGCTCGCGCTTCGGAAGGGTGACGAGACCATCAAGGCATTCGCGCAGAAGATGATCACCGATCACGAGAAGACGACCGTCGAACTCAAAGCACTTCTTACGGGTGGCAAGGTCCAAGGTAATGCTGTGACTGCTCTGATTAAGGATCACAAGGAAGAGGTAGATGAGCTAGGCAAGCTTAACGGTGCCGAGTTCAATGAAGAGTACATCGATGATCAGGTCGAAGCTCACGAAGACGCTGTTGATCTCTTCAAGCGCTATGCAACCGAAGGGGAAAACGCTGACCTGAAGGCTTGGGCGGCAAAGACGCTTCCTGCATTGGAGCACCACTACAAGATGGCTCAGGATCTCGATAAGTAACGTCTTTGGCGGGAAGGCAGCTGTCGCCTTCCCGCGTTGAGCTCTGGTCATCGGCAGCCATGGCGTTAAGCTCTTCGTTCAGGAAGCTGACTCGTTGGCATAGGGTGGAGTCCATGACCGCCATCATGGACGTGACAAATGCCCGACACTCCCTGACGGAGGGCGGGAAGTTGAGGCGAGCGATGACATATCGCCGCTGGTGTTGAGATATCAGCTGCATGTGGAATCTGCGATCAAGGAGCTGGAATGTGACCATTGACAACAATTCAGAAACGGCCCCTGCCTTTGTGCTGGAAGAGTTCTTCTCGGGCTCGCTTCGAGGATGGGGTGTTTCGCTCGGCCGAATGGGCGGTCTTAAGAACCGATTCTCCATCGAGGCGGAGGGTCGGTGGGATGCCCAGGCCAATACCTTGTCTCTTAAGGAAGTATACAGCTTCGATGATGGCCACCATGATTTCCTTACCTGGACAATCATCAATCGGGGCGAGGGCGTTTACGAAGGACGGGAGACGCTCATCGACGGCACCGCAGATGGCGAGCAGTTCGGCAATACCTTTCGCTGGAAGTATACCCGCGAGGTGCCCGCTGCAGACGGCACGAAAACGAAGTTCGGCTTTGACGACTGGTTCTATCTGCATGACAAGGACCACATGACGGCACATGCCTCGATGACCAAGGTTGGCATAGAATTTGCGACGCTCACAGCGTTCTATGAACGACTGATTTGAACCATGTAGGGTGGGCCGCGATGATCATGCCCGATGTCGCGGGAACCTCGCCTGCTCGCCGGGCAAGCTCCAACGGGCTGACGAAAGCTGCTTAACCCTGATGCGCATCGAACACGCGCTTCAACGGGTCTGGACGAAGTCATCGAGGACCCATGCAAGAATCCCGAACCGCCTTCGTTCCGTTTGGCTGCTGATCAAATATCGGCTGCCTTTCAATCACGGCGCCAATCGGTTCCGAGATGTCGTACATACTCCATTTCGGCGATCCCATAAGCTTGACCGGCTATCGTCTCCAGTTTCAGCCTGTCCGTGACTCTTATCATCGAGCGTTCGACTTTGATCGCAAGATCACCTTCAAGCTTGTGAAGGGCGTCTGTGACACTCGGCCGTCGTACACCGAGCATCAGCGCAAGGAAATCGTGGGTGAGGGGAAGTTCGTCTCCGATCCTGTCCTGGCTCATAAGTATCCAACGTGCCAAGCGCTGCTGAACGTTATACCGACCGTCAGAAAGTGCGGTTGCTGCAATCTGGATCATGAATACATGCGCGTACTTCAGTAAGGTCTCGCAACGGTATGGACCTCGACATCGCTTCTCGAAGTCTGCCAACTTCTATTCGCAATGCTGAGCCTCCGCACTGCATAAACGCATAGTGAGGGGTCGTTTCCACGCCGAGGACGATGGTCACAGCGGAGAAACCTTCACGGCCTATGCATCCGACTTCGATTTCCTTCCCGGACCGTCCTCCGGCAATCTCGGAAGACAATCCGCCTTCGAAAAAAAAGACATGCCCGATGGGATCGTTGGCCTCAAACAGTCGCTCACCAAGCGTCAACGTGACCGGCACTAGGTGCTGGCGTATGAACTCTGTTTCGATCGGCGGCAGTAATGAAAGTAGCTTATTTGTGGTCCGGGACATTTCAGAATCCATCTTGAGCACATAAAACTCCACATATGGCTGAGATGAACGATTCCTAGCAGAAAAAGCAACTTACGCGCGGAGCGAGGAAACTTATCTGCAACTTTGCTGTTGAGCACGCAACACAGCAGGAGTGAGTCATGCCAAAGTACTACTTCCACATTCGGGACGGCGATAAGATCGCACACGACCCTGAAGGCGCTGATTTCGTTGACCTGGCAAGCGCTGAAGCCGAAGCCGTCAAATCAGCTCGTGAGCTGCTCTCGCAGCGCGTGTTTGACGGGGAGCTCGTTGATGGCCAGGCTTTCGAGCTGACGGATGAAAACGGGTCCATCGCCGCTGTGGTAAAGTTCAAGGATGTCCTGCGGCTCACATAGACGGTGGCGGTACGCTTTCGGAACCGATTATTACGAAGGAACGTTGGCGATATCGTTCGGTTCGACGTTCGTCTCGAACCGAAAGGATATCACATGTTCATGAGAAAAGACCAGCTCCAGGCGGAGCTGCCCGCGCCGAAAACCGCGGACCCGAATGCTCCCCGACAAGTGCTTATAGGCCGGACGGGGGACTGTCAGCTTATGCCGCGCTAGCGGAGCTAGGTTCGCATCGAGCCCATTGATCTCAAATGACACTTCTATTGATTTATCATCGCCGACAAGTGGAGCCGAGCTCGGTTAACCCTGCTTTTTATTGTACCCAGCGCGCAGCCGCATCGGCCTGCGGCATCCTCGTAACTCAAGCATTCGATAAAAATAAGTTCGATTGCCATCCGATGATCTTTCGATAGTCCCGCTATCGCGACTTCGAGTTCATGGCCCCGAACAGTCCATTCCTGGTTAGCTGGGGTAGACACCCGCAAGGCTGCGTCTTCCACGTTCCCTACTTGCTCTCGCTTGACGATCCCGAATTTCGTGCAGAAGGTGTTACGCATAATTGTGAACAGCCAGGACCGTAACTGAGTGCCACGCTGAAACTTATCCGCGTTAGCGATTGCTTTTACCATCGTCTCCTGCACAAGATCGTCAATGTCGCTGGATGAAGGATGAAATCGCCTCGCGAAGTTTCTCAACGCTTGGGTATGCTCAAGAAGTTGCGCCTCAGTGAAGCCAATGGAATCGAACTGGTTCATTGCCTCATTCCCCGTTAGTCGACACAACCTTCCCTGTTGAATTACGTTCCGACCCGAAATTCGTTCGTACGATATCAGACCGGCGTAAGGTCTCACGTAAGAACTCATGAGCCATTCGCTGAACCCGACGGATTGCCGTTCGGTCGTGCGTTGCCTCGAAAAAGGTGACTGAGTTAGGCATTGCGCTGACGGTGGTCGGCGCTTTTGATGTCGGTTATTATTTTTAAAATGGCAGCCACGAAGGCCCCGCAGACCCACCCGATGTTTCAACTACCAACCAATGACGCGGGATAGGAGAGCGTGAAGGAGATGAGGCTATGGCTCAGGCGACAAGGCGGCACATGGGATGATGCTGTTTGCGGCAATTATTCTTATCTCGGCGCTTCTTTTGGCAGAGCTGTATTACTTCGTGTTGACACCCGGCGATCCGAACAGCGCAACGATCCAACGCCCACAGGAGAGGACATCGGGGCCTCAGAGTCGCTAAAGCCGTCATTGCAGCCTCAATGTGAGACGCGAAGCCGCAATCCTAGAATGGAACTTTCGCCCGCTTAAGCGGTTCGCAAAGCCCCAAAGGAGAAGCTAATGTCTGATGATAAGACCCGCGAAATTTTTGTGACTGGCTTGAGAAACGCTCACGCCATGGAAAACCAGGCCCTGTCGATCATGAAGCCGCAGGTGAAGCGAATTGAGAACTATCCCGAAATGGCCGCCATGCTGCAGCAGCACATTAACGAAACTCAGGGTCAGATTGATCGGATCGAGGAAATCCTCACTTCGCTTGCCGAGGACCATTCGACGTTGAAGGATTTGGCATTGTCTCTCACTGGATCGCTTGCGGCGTTAGGGCATTCGGTTGCCGGCGACGAGATCCTCAAAAATAGCATGGCGAATTTCGCCTTCGAGAATTTCGAAATTGCGGCGTATAAGTCGCTGATTACGATCGCCGAGCTTGGAGGGTACGCAGGTCTGGTGAGCCCATTGCAAATGAGCCTTGACCAGGAAGTTGCCATGGCCGCCTGGCTGGAAGAGAATTTGCGGCCGACGACGATCAAGTTTGCAAATCTTAAAGAGGCCGGTCAAACGGCGAAAGTCTAAGGTTCGAATGGAGCGTGACCTATTCATCGCGCCTGTTCGCATCAGCCTTACGTTAAATTGGTTGAGGAAGGGCAAGATGTCGTCTCGAAACTGGCGTCACCTCTGTATCGATATGCAGCGGATGTTCAGTGAGGACACGCCGTGGCAAGTCGAGTGGATGGGGGCCGTCCTACCTGTCGTCTGCGAGGTCGTCGGGCGCTTCCCGGACAAGACGGTATTCACACGGTTTGTTCCCCCGGAAAAATCCTCACAAGCCAGCGGCAACTGGCGCGGCTACTATGAGCGGTGGGAGGCCATGACCCTCGCGAAGCTTCCGCCCGAGATGGTCGAAATTGTCGAACCCTTGAGGCGGCACATTCCCCCGGCGCGGGTATTCGACAAGTCTACCTACAGTCCCTGGACCGATGGTCGCCTACATTCCGTATTCAGCCAGGAAGAAATATCGTCAATCGCGGTGTCAGGTGGCGAAACCGATGTCTGCGTCCTGGCGACGGTCTTGGGCGCGGTCGATCTCGGCTACCACGTGACCGTGTTGTCGGATGCCGTCTGCAGCGGGGCAAATGCCACCCACGACGCGGCGATCACTTTGCTACGAGACCGGTTTTCCATGCAGCTTGACGTGCAGACTGTTGAACAGTTCCTTCGCACCGCCGAGTAATGCGGTGCGAAGGATTGTGGGCAGGTTTTGATCAGGATTCTTCATCGACCCAAACAGTGTTAGCGGCTTTTCCTCCGTCCTTTCCGGATTTTGATTCACATTCCGCACTTGCCTGTGCCCACTGCTCGCTGTCCTGCCCTTCAGACCGGCCAGCTTGCTCCCAGAGTTCGTACGTGCGCTTTGAGATCCATTCCTCGCGTTCGGTACCCATCATTTCCTCCACACGAATATGAAATTGTCGGCGAGCACCTATATGCGCGCCCCCGATCTTCACTTCAGGCCGTGTTTTTAGCACCCTTGGAGTTTGCTGACGCTTCCCCAAGCTGCGTAAGCAGCTCGTCGGTTTCGAGCTCTTCCTGGAGATTGGCATCGATAAGCGGGATCGCTTCTTCAAGGCCCAACTGGCCAGCCCAGCTCTTGAGCGTCCCATATCGTGCAATTTCGTAATGCTCTACCGCCTGCGCAGAAGAAATCAGGCCTGCGTCGAGAGCGATCGAGCCTTTGTACTCCTCGATGATTTCCTCGCCTTCGGCGATGATGCCCTGGATTGCTTCACAGGTCTTGCCGCGAGCCGGTTTCCCAATCAGCTCGAACACTTGCTGGAGACGGTCAATTTGACCTTCTGTCTGATCCCGGTGCTTCAGGAACGCTGCTTTGCCTTCTTCCGATTGCGACGCACGTGCCATCTTCGGGAGCGCCTTCAGGATCTGCTTTTCGGCAAAGTAAATGTCCTTGAGCGTATCCAGAAAAGATCGTTCAGTGTTTTCTCAGCCATATTTGCGTCCTCCTCGGTTGAAATTGGCCACATAAACCGCGCGGAGCTTGGAAAGTTCCCGTCTTCGCCGTGCCATTGGAAGCCAAGGCGAAAGCTATTTTGCAGTTGCTTTTTTGGTGCTCAGTTTTTTGAACAGAATAAACGCTGACGAGATGAAACATGCCGAGTTGGTCAGTATAGTGGGCCATTCCATTCGCGTGACGCCGAATGCTGTTCACAGCGCGAAACCTGTGACGGTGGGCAGTACACTCGCGCTGAAATAGCTTCGTATTATCGGTGCTCGTCAAGCAGGAGGTGCCTCGGGTATGGCAGATATCCGCTTGGCCGCTAGTTTTCTGTCGGGTGCCCGAACATTCCGGGCAAATATGGCGACGGGCTGTTCGATTTCGTGGCTGAGCGCTGACAAAGATTGACTCTATTGGCAGCCACATTTTGATGACGACCCTCAAGGGAGGTTCAGTGTCAGTACGCTGCCCCCGGCTGCTTCCAACCGATGCAGATACGTGTCGGGCCCGATCAACTGATACGGAAAATAGAGACCGGGCGGTGCAGGCGCTCGACCGTCGAGCCCGGTCAGGCGCTCGAGGATCATCGTCACGCCCATCGCGGTAAGAGGTGCCGCTCCCCCTGGGTGAAAGACCGCATGTCGTGTCCGTAGCGGCTGACGATCATGATCCTTGCCGGAGAGTTCGATGATGATCTCTGTCGATTTCGGTTCGCCACGGCGACGGGCCGAACTGACGCCCGTTGCAAGATCGAACTGGACGTTCTTCGCGCCGGTGGCCGTTGCCAACCCCGCGACGTCGATCGAAGAAAAGCCGGAGGCTTTGATCTCGGTGCCGTCAATCGCATGAAACAGCGCCTGGGCATCGTCGCCGTCACGCCAGATATAGGCGCCATCGCGACGCGTCAGTGCTGCGGACATCATCTTGGACAGGCGTTCGAAATCTTCCGCCACGGCGGGTCCGCCGCCATCCTCTTCATCCACCAAGGCTCCGATCTTGATCTCGTCGATGCGATCGAAATTTTTCGCGAGTTGGAGCGTGGGAACCGTCGTGGCGCCGACGAGCCATTCGTAGCCGAGAACGACGGCCCCCGCGTCCGGCCTGTGCATGAATATTGCAATTTCGGGTGCGATCTCGAAGACGCCGGACGAAATGCCGAGATGGGGCAGGGCACGTGAATTGGCAAAGCGAAGCCCGGCGAGGCTTTCGTCCGAATAGAAGACAGCGACGGCGCCAACCTGGCGACTGCCCAATCCGAGATCGTCCGCGCCGAGGTCCAATTGCACGGCTTCGGCATTGCCAAGCTCCTTGGCCACCGCTTGTGCCTTTTCGATGTTCCGGCCGGCAATCAAAAATGGTGCGTCTTGATGCAGGTTGCGTAGCATTTGAGCGCTTAGTCGGCCGATTGCGCCGGAGCCACCCATCATCAGGATAGGATTTACGGACATAGGTTTTTCCTTCTACTATTCCGTAAGTTACTATTAGTAGGCAGCACGTTCATAACCTACCTTTAGTAGGATTGGCAACAGGCGAGGTTTCAATGAAGCGAAGCGGCGATATGACGGATCACGCAACGGCGGCGAAAAGGCTGCCGCGCGCCGACCGGCGCCGGCAGTTACTCGACACCGCCCTTTTGATTGTCCGCGAAGAAGGCGCCGACCGGCTGACACTGGGACATCTTGCAGCCCGCGCCGGGGTGTCCAAGCCCGTTGCCTACGATCATTTCGAGACCAAGTCCGAGCTTCTGATCGCTCTCTATCGCTGGATCGACACGGAGAAGGTCAATGCCTTTCGCGAGGCGGTGACCGGAAGCGGGCGCCGCGCGGCCGAAACGGTCGATCTGCTCGCCGCAGCCTATATTCAATGTGCCGCCGACATAGACGGCGAATTCCATGCGGTCGGAGCAGCGCTGACTGGCAGCGAGGAGAAGGCGGCCGTGTTCCAAGAACTGCTGGCAAACAATGTCGCGATGTTAGTCTCAGTGCTGGCGCCGCACAGCACGCTTGCGCCCGATGAATTGACAAGACGCTGCATAGGCATGGTTGGCGCTGGTGAAGCAATCGCGGCAGCCCGGTTGCGTGGCGATTGCGACGAGAGTGAAGCAATCGCCACGTTCAGCGCCATTATCGGTGGCGCCTTCACGAAAGCATAGCCACAGTCTACAGACAGCGAACCTAGAAGGGGTCTACAACGCGCGTTTCTAGGAAAGAGAAGCCGTCTTTGCCGATAATTTGAGTCCGCTGGTAACGAGGGCTTGTAGAAATAGCTACTGGCACCAGCCTTGCGAGGCAAAGCTTCGGCGGGGTAGTAGATCGCCGACCGAAACGAAATACTTTTATCAGGACCTAGATGCGAATGGCCGCCGGCTGAATGGAGCGAGCAGCTACAAGGTGACTTTCCCTAAGGCCGATACGCCGCCTGTCGATGGGTCTTGGTTGCTGACGGTGTACGATGCCCAGCACTTTTTCTCGCCTAAAGAGCTCGGTCGCTACTCGCTGGGTACCAAGAAGAAGATCCATGACGACGGGTCGCTGACGATTTACGTTCAACCTACGTCACCAGGGAAGTATCTCGAGACCAATTGGCTTCCAGCACCCGCAGGCGCTTTTTCTCACTATCTCGGACGTACTGGTCGAAGACTGAAATTGCTGACCGTAGCTGGACGCCGCCATCGGTTAGGAGATAACGAGGATGGCATCAGGTTGGATCGATGGTAAGGCGAGAATCTTGTCCATGGGCGGCCCCTTCGATTGAGATCTTAACAGCTCATTCTGGCACATTTCGATGCCGTTCAGGGGCCGTCCACTCCAACATCAAGTCGGAGGACTTGCAAAGCGTACGCCCACGGCTTGGGGGTGAACGCACAGCGACAAGCTCGCGAATCATGGCCCCTCAGTGAGACGTGGCTCGCTTGTCGCCGAGGTCGAGCTAACAAGACTAGCCGCCAAAACCTGCTTCGGGAATCGGGGTCTGCGACTTCCTGTGTCGAAGGTTGCCACTGCATCGCGGTTTCTGGTCAGAGCGCGGACCCGATACTGATTTGAGGAGTAGAAAAAACAATGTGGCCTACGCTGGCCTCCACGGCCGAATCTGCAAGCAGCTTGCCAAGCGTGAATTCGGCATTGCCTTGCGGTTCGAGCTGGGGCGTCATCAGGTATGCGCCGACGGCGCGAGTTCCTTCTCGTGGCCGAGGCTGAGGGGCGCAACCACAATTTCCGCCCCCAAATCCGCCAAATTGCGAGCTAAACGGCGCAGATGTCGCATTCACGTACCAACGCTCCGCTGAAAGAGCTTCGAAGGTAACGGAAAACTGTACCTGTATTAATGAGAATATGTAGATCGCGGGTCATGGCCGCGGCCCGCAAAAGCGCATGATCGCCCTCTGTAAAAAGCGGCGCTGCTCATAGGTGCCGATCTTTTCAATTTCGTTCGCAGAGCGAATGAGTTCGGTACTGAAGGTCTTGGTCGCGCCAAGCTTATATTCCAGGTCTAGAATTTTGCCGTAATGAAACACTATGACCGGAGGCCGACGCGAGTGTACGTCCCCGGCTCCAAGCGAGGAGACCGACATGTTGCTCCACCATCAGCCCGTCCGTCCTGTCGCGCCCTACGGACCCGGCCTGACGCAGATCGAAAGCACGCGCCACGTCGCCGTTACCGTTCCAAAGAACGCGGCGAGTGCGATCAGCGTCGCTTTGCTCGACAAAGCCACCTCGCATCTTGGTTTTTTAGACTAGAGACGTCATCCGGTTCCTACGGCCGCATCGCTTTGGTTAAACCAAATGATGCTGCACCTCACGGCGGCAGCCATTAGAAGCTAACAAACATACGGGCTGAAGGAGTACCTCTTACCTTCTGAAGATCGATTGGTCAGTTGCAGCGCAAGATAAAGAGCACCGCCCCAGTCCCCGCTTCGTGACAAACCTAAACGGCTCGAAAATACTCGGCGCGGGTGATTCGAGGGATTGCAGGATGAGACTTATATTTGCGGCGGCAATTGTTCCGCTCCTTTTTTCGTCGATTGATGGCCAGGCTGGCGAAATCTTTGACGAGATGATTTGGGGGAAGCGGTCTTATTGACAGCGACTCCTCAAAGGATCGAGGATTTGTCGGCTCTGCGGAAGTCTTCTTTGCTCCATTCGATAGTTCAGAAGACGGTCTAAACAAAGTGCTTTCGCCAAGGGCGCAGGTTGGTGTCTCTGGTGGAGCCTCCGCAACTGATCAGATCTATGTAGGCGCCAATTGGCATCTGCCGCGATAGGGGTCAAATTCTAAGGTTGTCTCGGCACCAGTGAGGAATCACGAGCTCGAAGAAGGTTTATCATCCGTCACATTGAACTTGTACCGAGCCAAAGCGGTAATCTTATCGAGAGCGGCCTCGACGACAGGCGGAATGTCGTCTTCCGACGACGCTTTCGCTGCGATATCGTGGATCAGGTCCAGAACTTCGGTCAACTGCTCAACGGTGGGCTGCTCAATCGACATCGTCTTCTCCTTACAAGGTTGAGAAGACAATCCATTGAAGTTGAGGAATCCCTCAAGCCGGTTCGATAGCGCTTTTTTCAGAGCTGCTGCAAGCGAGCCAATATTTGTTTTGCTCCTGCGACATCGCTAATGACGCCTTCATCCGGCAGAGTGATTTTGAAGGCCGTAATCCAACCGCTTTCCATATCTTGAATGACAGCTCGCAATGCATGCGGAAGATAGCGCCTCCTTGGTCTGTCGGTAGCCCAATGGCCAAGGGCGGGCGTAACTGAGAGAATAACTTCGGTCTGCAGAGAATAGTCCAAACGTCACTCGATTCGGGCATTAGGGCTGAAAAAACGCTCCTCCGATTATCGGAAATCAGCACAAGTGCAATCCTGAAATGTTCGCCCCCTACTGCTTACAGACCATCCGCGACCACTGCCATACAGCGTCATATGCGGCTTGTCTTCCTTTATGCCGTCGCGAAGAATGGCCGTCTCCGCGTCTGCTTTGTCGAGCCTGTCATGTAGCAACACCGCTTGAGAGGCTTACTGCGATGTTTGCAGAAAGATAGAGTTCTGCCCGGTTCATCTGAGGAAGCTGTTCAGGACGTCATTCCTGTCGGCGCCACGCGGCAGTCAGCTCTTGAATTCTGATGCAATAGAGACCATTTGTCCGGCGATTTCAGTAGGATGGAGATATCAATGACGACAGCAGAAGAGCGGCAGCCCGAGCAACACGTATTTGAAGCCGACGTGAGCCGGCTCCTGCACATGATGGTGCATTCAGTTTACTCGGACAAAGACGTGTTCCTCCGAGAATTGATCTCGAACGCGGCGGATGCCTGCGAAAAGCTGCGGTATGAGTCGATCTCGAAGCCGCAGCTTTCTTCCGATGGGATCCAGCCGGGAATTCTGGTGACGCTTAATGAGGAGGCGCAGACGCTCGTTATCGAGGACAACGGCATCGGCATGAACCGCGACGAGATGATCGACGCGCTTGGCACGATCGCGCGCTCGGGGACAAAAGCGTTCATGGAGCGGCTTGAGGCGGCCAAAGCTGGGGAGAAGGCTGAACTGATCGGACAGTTCGGCGTCGGGTTCTATTCCTCGTTCATGGTTGCTGATCGGGTTGATGTAATCTCCCGCCGTGCCGGCGAGGGCGAAGCCTGGAAATGGTCATCCGACGGTAAGGGAAGCTATGACATCGTCGGTGTCGATGTTGGGCAAGCACCAGCGCGCGGTACGCGTGTCGTGCTACATCTCATGGACGATGCGAAGAAATACGCCAACAAATGGACCGTCGAGAAGATTATCCGTGAACAATCCGGCCACGTGCCTGTTCCTATACGTCTCGTAGAAAAAGAGGGCGCGGAGCCGTCACAGGTGTCCGATGGTGCAGCGCTCTGGGTAAAGCAAAAGAGCGAGATATCCAAGCAGGATTACGACGATTTCTATCGGAGCGTCTCGGGCCAGTACGATGAGCCGCTTGCAAACGTGCATTTCCGCGCTGAGGGACGCCACGAATATACAACGCTTGCCTTCATCCCCGGCTCCCAACCATTTGACCTGTTCGATCCGGACCGACAGGGCCGGATGAAGCTTTACGTGAAGCGCGTCTTCATAACCGACGAAGCCGAGTTGTTACCGCGTTACCTGCGGTTCGTGCGTGGCATCGTCGACACCTCGGATCTGCCACTCAACATTTCCCGTGAGATGATCCAGGAAAGTCCCGTGCTTGCCGCGATCAAAAAGGGCGTAACGAGCCGGATACTGTCCGCTCTGGAGAAGATGGCCGAAGGCGAAGCCGAGACGTTTTCCAAGGTATGGGACCTGTTCGGACCCATTCTCAAGGAAGGTATTTACGACGACTTCGAGCGGCGCTCGCAGTTGCTGAAGCTGTCGCGCTTCCATAGTACGGCGTCCAGCGAGGCAACTCGGAGCCTGGCCGACTATCTGACTTCAATGAAGGAGGGCCAGTCGGCCATCTATTACATTAGCGGCTCCAACCTGGATCAACTCAAGTCGTCGCCGCACCTTGAAGGGTTCCGAGCCAAAGGTATCGAAGTCCTTCTGCTTACCGATGGCGTAGACAGTTTCTGGCCACCCAGCGCCCCCGATTTCGAGGGCAAGCCGTTTAAATCGGTTACCCAGGGTCTAGCCGATCTGAACGCTGTGACCGGCGATGGCGGCACTGATGAAGCTGGTCGGCAAGCTTCTCCCGAAGTCGGGGCATTTATCGATTTCGCTCGAAGTGTCCTTGGTGACGAGGTCGATGATGTGCGCGTTTCCGATCGGTTGACCGAAAGCGCGGTGTGCCTCGTCGCGTCGGAACATGGGCCCGATCGCCAGCTAGAAAAGCTCCTCCAAGGGGCAGGGCGGTTGCAGACAGCATCGAAGCCAATCCTGGAGATAAATGCAACGAGCGAGCGTGTCGCAAGCATCGCATCGATCAACGATCAGTCCTTCCGCGAGGATGCGGCGTGGTTGTTGCTTGACGAGGCCCGCATCCTCGACGGGGACAAACCGGCCAATCCCCGCGCGTTTGCCGATCGGCAGGCCAGGTTGTTCGGGCGTGCGATCGGGCACGGCAATTAAATGGTTCCAGGCGAGGTGGTCGTTGGCTGCCTCGCCAAAAGCCTCAGAAGATAAGATCGTGTGCGTAACCGCCGATGTTCGCAATCTTCGGGAATAGACTGGGTCTTTGGTCTAAGACCCTAGGCCGTGGACTCGTAATGGCGGAGAGTCAAACGAACGCAAGCCAGCTTCGTCATTGCGAGAAACGTAGCACCCAACTTGTCGTATCGGGTGGCAACGCGTCGGTAGCATTTGAGCTTGCTGAAGA
>Ga0209795_10000204_pt1 | contig 52845 bp, 53 predicted proteins | sample AgamicOrMarz_FD_187166 | JGI IMG/M metagenome (GOLD analysis project Ga0209795, IMG submission 187166) | Agave microbial communities from Guanajuato, Mexico - Or.Ma.rz (SPAdes) (version 2) | ecosystem: Host-associated > Plants > Phyllosphere > Phylloplane/Leaf | place: Guanajuato, Mexico...
CCGCGTCGTAGCGGTGCCTCGCGTAAAAACCACGACAGCGCAAACGCCAGCACCATAATCGCGGCCGCCAGCAGGAACACCGCGTGGATGGCGGAGCCGAAGGCATCAAGATAACCTAGCCTGAGCGCATCCGGCAGATGATGGATCGCCGTCGGGTTAAGCTCGCGCGGCATCTCCGCCCCTTCCGGCAGACGCTCTGCCAGGCCGGACTGCAGAACGTGGGTAAACACCGCGCCAAACAGCGCAACGCCTATCGCGCCGCCGATTGAGCGGAACAGCGTCACCCCGGAGGTTGCCACGCCATATTGATCCACAGAGACGCTGTTCTGCACCGCCAGCACCAGCACCTGCATGACCAGCCCAAGCCCCATACCCAGCACGCCGGTAAACAGGTACAGCTGCCAGGTCGGAGAGTGAATCGAAATGCGCGTCAGCAGGCACATCCCCACCACGCCCAGCAGCGTGCCGAGGATCGGGAACAGCCGGTATTTCCCGGTGCGGCTGATGATGCGACCGCTGATAATCGAGGTCAGCAGCAGACCGCCCATCAGCGGGATCAGCTGAAGCCCGGCCTGCGTTGGGGTGGCATCTTTCACCACCTGCAGGTAGAGCGGCAGGAAGGTGACCGAACCAAACAGCGACATCCCGATGATGAAGCCGATCAGGCTGCAGAGCAGGAAGCTGCGGTCGCGGAACAGCGACAGCGGAATAATCGGCTCCCACGCCAGACGTTCTTCATAGATAAACCCGGCGATACCCGTCAGGCCAAAGGCCAGGATGCACCACAGCTGCGGATCGCTCCACGGGCGTATCGTCCCGCCTTCGGTGGTGAACAGGATGATGCACAGCAGCGCCATGCTGAGGTAAATCGCCCCCAGATAATCAATTTCGTGCTTATTGCGCCTGGCGCTGCCCTGAAAAACGGCGCCAATCACCAGCAGCGCAAACAGGCCGAGCGGCAGGTTGATGTAAAAAATCCAGCGCCACGACGCGTGCTGGACGATAAACCCGCCGATCAGCGGCCCGATGACCGTCGCCAGGCCAAACACGCCGCCAAACAGCCCCTGATAACGGCCACGTTCCGCAGGCGGGATAACGTCCGCCACGGCGGCCATGCTGATCACCATCAGCCCGCCACCGCCCAGCCCCTGCAGGGCACGCATCAGCACCAGCTGGGTCATGTTTTGCGCCAGCCCGCAGAGTACGGACCCCGCAAGGAACAGCACGATCGCGATTTGCAGCACGATTTTACGGCCAAACAGATCGCCAAATTTCCCGTATAACGGGACCACGATGGTGGAGCTCAGAATATAGGCCGTTACCACCCAGGAGAGCTTATCCAGCCCGCCCAGTTCGCCAACGATGGTCGGCAGCGCCGTGGAAACGATGGTCTGATCCAGCGCGGAAAGCAGCATCACCAGCAGCAGCGCGCTGAACAGCAGCTTTATCGACGGCGCGTTTTGCGCAGGTTGAGTCATTACGTCGGACTCCCTAAGAGATCGCTTGAAATTAATTAATGAGATAATTAATATTCATGTAAGTGATGAATAAGATCAAGAGATCCTCAGACCATGCCAGCACAAAAGGACAATTCCGAACCGCGCCGCCCCGGTCGTCCGCGCGGCGGCAAACGCGCAGCGGCCAGCCGCGAACAGCTGCTGGATATCGCCCTGAACCTGTTTTCCCGGCAGGGGATTGCCAACACCTCGCTCAATGCGATTGCGAAAGACGCCGGCGTCACGCCCGCGATGCTGCACTACTACTTCAACTCCAGGGAGCAGTTACTGGATGCGATGATAGAGGAGCGTTTCCTGCCGTTACGCAGCAGGATCGGCGCGCTGTTCGTCGAAAACGCAGACTCACCGGTCAACGCCCTCACGGAGATGGTCAAGGTTCTCGCCGAACTGGCGGAACAGCATCGCTGGTTTGCGCCACTGTGGATGCAGGAGGTCATTGGCGAAATGCCGGTACTGCGCACCCATCTGCAGGCGCGGTTTGGCGACGAGCATTATCAGGCGACGCTCGCCACCGTTAAACGCTGGCAGGCGGAAGGGAAACTGAATCGGGCGCTGGCCCCTGAACTGCTGTTCACCACGCTGCTCAGCCTGGTGCTGGTGCCCTTCTCCAGAATGCGCAACGACGAGAGGCTAAGCGACCTCTCGCCGGAGAGTATTGTGCGCCATGCGCTGGCCGTGATGGGTAGCGGGATCGGCGGTTAAAGGGCTTTCGTCAGATAGTGTCTCTGCATCCCCGGATAAGGATAATCCTGCAAAGACAGTTGCAGCTGATAACCCTGTTTTTCATAAAACGGGCGCGCCTGGAAGCTGGCCGTATCCACCAGCGCGTGGGTGCAGCCTTTGCGTCGGGCTTCGTCCTCTGCCGTTTTGATAAGCTTGCTGCCGACGCCCGAGCCCCGCACGGCGTCGCTGACCCACAGGTATTCAATGTTCAGCCAGTCGCCTTTGCGCACGCCAATTAAGCCGCCCAGCATCACGCCTTTATCGTCTCGCACATAAACGCCAATATCACCGCTAAAGGTCGAGAGATCTAAAAATTGCCCGTTATAGGTACGAAGCCCTGTTAATAATTCTTCTTTTTCCTGTGGGGTGACAGCGTCTGTCGTGTTCAGGTGCATAGGGTTCTCCTGGTTTGCGCGCACTTGGGATCTCTCACAGCTTAACCGACATAAATCACCCACCACCAGGGCGGGTGATTCTCATACGCGGCAAAAAGAAAATTCATACTTTTGGCTGGCGTCGCCATACTGTATGTAACGATATATTTCAGAGAAAGCCTGTGACGTGACCGGAGGGGTCGATGAAAGCTACACACCTGGTTTGCCTGCTCATCTGCATGCTGTTTGCCGCCTTCGTTCACGCGCAGGAGAAGGACAATCCGGCGAAAGAGGCCCAGATCAAACAGCAGGTGATGAAAGACATTAAGAAAACCTGCACGCCGCAGAAGAAGCAGAGCGACAAGGCGTGGCAGGCGATGATTTTATCGTCCGAGGCCAATCAGCTGCTGATCAAAAATGCCGTCACCGCCATGAAACGCGACAACCTCGACGGCTACTGGGACGCGGTAAGTCAGGTGGATTGTATGGAGGATTATTAAGGATACAGCCCGTGCTTAGTGCCGGGTGGCGCTGCGCTTACCCGGCCTACAAAACCGTGTAAGCGCCGCCGGGCAAAACGCACCCTGCACCTTCTCAGCGCTTACGTCTTTCCGGAATAATCAAATCCCCACGCAGCACGTACGACCCCAGCATCTGCGTTTTCTCATTTAGCCAGCTCACGATGCGCGCCGCCATGGCGTCCATGGAATATTCAATCGCCGGGATCACCGGAATGCCCGGCAGCTGCAGCGAACCGGCCAGGCTAAAGACCATGATGTCGTCCGGAACGGATTTATTAAACGCCTGCAGTTGCGGGATCACCCGCTGGGCTTCTTGTTCATCCACCACCAGCAGCGCGTTGAAGTTCAGCGTGCTCGCATTGTTGAGTAACTCCTGCAGCGCAACAGAGGACGAGGTCGCGTCCATAAAGACAAGGTTGCGGTTAAAGGGCAGGAAGTTTTTCTCCAGCGCGTGCTTGTAGCCGAGCAGCACCTGATCGGCAAAACCGCTGCCGTGCGGGTGGATCAGGGCAATCTGGCGTCGTCCCTGGCTGGTGAGAAAGTTGCAGGCCGTTTCGGCGGCAAAGGCGTGATCGAACTGAATGCTGTTGGCGTTATCGGCTTCCATGCAGTCAACCAGGATGACGTTGTCCATATCGATGTCCAGCGGGAAACGCGCGCCAATCACCAGAATGTCATCGCATAACCCGCAGGAGAGCTCTTCCAGGGCGTGCATCACTTCCGCTTTGGTGTGCGCAAAGCGCAGCAGCAGATGCTTTTGATGCTGGCTGAGGTGTTTTTCCAGCGCGTAGAGATAACCCGTGGTCTGGTTGATGTTCTCCTGGGCGCAAATCACGCCGATACAGCCCGTTGACTGGCTCAGTAGCGACTGAGCAATCACGTTGGGACGATAGTTCAGCTCATCCACCGCTTTTAAAACCGCCTGGCGGCTGGCCTCTTTCACGCCACGCGATCCGCTCAACACCCGTGATACCGTGGCTTTGGACACCCCGGCCAGACGCGATACATCGTTGATTGTAGACATCTCTCTCCCCTGGCAGGCCTGGCGCACCTGCAAATTCCATTTCCGCTACGGCTCACATTATAGCCAGTACGGAGTATATCCGTTTCCGTTTTTCATGGAAACCGATTTTCCGTTTCCACTCAATTTGATGTAAAACTCGCCAAATTATGTGACACCGATCGTGATAATTAGCCCCATAAGCAATGCTTCTTGATAGCTGTCACACTTCTGTCTTTTATAAATGGAAACCGGTTTCCGTATGATGTCCAATCATCCTCGCAATAACTTTTTACATTTAGAGGAAGGATGTCGATGTTCAAGATTATGCTGTGTTGTTCAGCCGGGATGTCCACCAGCCTGCTGGTCAGCAAAATGGTCGAAGAAGCGAATGCGCGTGGGCTGCCGGTCAAGATTGATGCCTATGGCGTGTCCGAATTTGACACGCAGTTTCCGCATTACCAGGTGGTGCTTCTCGGACCGCAGGTGAAATACATGTTAAAGACACTCTCAGACAAGGCGGCGACGCAAGGCATTCCGGTACAGGCCATCGAGATGATGGACTACGGCATGCAGCGTGGCGATAAAGTACTGGACTATGCTCTGTCGCTCATTGAAGCGGCACACTAAAAGGTGTTCACATGAGTTCGTTATATCAATCCATGGTCGCGGTGATTGAGCAATCGATTACCCCGCTGGCCGCAAAGCTCGGCCAGCAGAAGTATGTGATTGCCATTCGCGACGGCTTTACCGCCGCGCTGCCGTTTATGATCATCGGCTCGTTCATGCTGGTGTTCATCTTCCCGCCGTTCTCGGCGGATACGACCAACAGTTTCGCCCGCGGCTGGCTGGATTTCTCCCAGACCTACCGTGAACAGCTGATGCTGCCGTTTAACCTCAGCATGGGCGTGATGACCTTCTTCATTTCGGTGGGGATTGGCGCGAGCCTCGGACGTCAGTTTAACCTCGACCCGGTGATGTCCGGCCTGCTGGCGTTTATGGCGTTCCTGCTGGTTGCCGCGCCCTATGCCGACGGTAAGATCTCGACCCAGTATCTGTCGGGCCAGGGCATCTTCACCGCGCTGATCGCCGCCATCTACTCCACCCGCGTGTATGCGTGGCTTAAGCAAAACAACGTGACCATCCGCCTGCCAAAAGAAGTGCCGACCGGCGTGGCGCGCTCGTTTGAAATCCTGATCCCGGTGATGGTGGTGATTGGCACCCTGCATCCGCTGAACCTGTTTATCGAAGCGCAAACCGGGATGATCATCCCACAGGCGATCATGCACCTGCTGGAGCCGCTGGTGTCGGCGTCGGATTCCCTGCCCGCCATTCTGCTCTCCGTGCTGCTGTGCCAGATCTTCTGGTTTGCTGGCATTCACGGCTCGCTGATTGTCACCGGCATCATGAACCCGTTCTGGATGGCGAACCTGTCGGCAAACCAGGCCGCACTGGCTGCCGGTGCCGCTCTGCCGCACGTTTATCTGCAGGGCTTCTGGGACCACTACCTGCTGATTGGCGGCGTCGGTTCTACCCTGCCGCTGGCGTTCCTGCTGCTGCGCAGCCGCGTCACACACCTGCGTACCATCGGCAAAATGGGCGTGGTGCCCAGCTTCTTTAACATCAACGAACCGATCCTGTTCGGCGCGCCGATCATCATGAACCCGATGCTGTTTATCCCGTTCGTGTTTGTGCCGCTGATCAACGCCTGCCTGGCCTACGGTGCCACTAAGCTCGGCTGGCTGGCGCAGGTGGTGTCGTTAACCCCATGGACCACTCCCGCACCGATTGGTGCCTCGTGGGCGGCGAACTGGGCATTAAGCCCGGTGGTGATGTGCGTGGTCTGTATGGTGATGTCCGCGCTGATGTACCTGCCGTTCCTGCGTGCCTATGAGCGTACGCTGATGAAAAACGAAGAGCAGAAAGCCCAGGCCACCGTCGGCGTCGCTGAAACCGCAAGTCATTGAGTCAAAGAGGACGCGTCATGAAATACACATTTCCCGATCGCTTCTGGTGGGGCAGCGCAAGCTCCGCTCTCCAGACCGAAGGGACACGAGAGGGGGAAACCACGTGGGACTACTGGTTTGCCCGCGAGCCGAACCGTTTTCATAACGGCGTGGGGCCGCAGCAGACCTCCACGTTTTATCAGCACTGGAAAACGGACATTCAACTGTTAAAGCAGCTGAACCACAACAGCTTTCGCACCTCGATAAGCTGGGCGCGCCTGATCCCCGACGGTATCGGTGAAGTGAACCCGCAGGCGGTCAACTTTTACAATCAGGTCATTGATGAGCTGATTGAACAGGGCATCACGCCGTTTATTACCCTGTTCCATTTCGACATGCCGATGGCGATGCAGGAGATCGGCGGTTGGGAAAACCGCGACGTGGTGGACGCTTACGCCCGCTACGCGCAGATCTGCTTTGCGCTGTTCGGCGACCGCGTGCTGCACTGGTTTACCTTCAACGAGCCAATTGTGCCGGTGGAGGGCGGTTATCTGTACGACTTCCACTATCCGAACGTGGTGGATTTTCGTCGTGCGGCTACCGTGGCGTATCACACCGTGCTGGCCCACGCGAAAGCGGTTCAGGCTTACCGCGCCGGGCGTTATGCCGGGGAAATTGGCATCGTGCTCAACCTGACGCCCTCCTACCCGCGTTCGCAGAACCCGGCGGATGTGAAGGCGGCGCACATTGCGGATCTGATGTTTAACCGCAGCTTCCTCGACCCGGTGCTTCGCGGCGTCTATCCGGCAGACCTGGTGGCGCTGTTGAAAGCGTACGACCAGCTCCCCGCCTGCAAGCCGGAGGACCGCGCCCTGATTGCGGAAGGGAAAATCGACCTGCTCGGCGTGAACTACTACCAGCCACGGCGCGTGAAGTGTCGCGACAGCGCGGTAAATCCGCAGGCGCCGTTTATGCCGGAGTGGTTCTTTGACAACTACGAGATGCCGGGCCGCAAGATGAACCCATACCGCGGCTGGGAAATCTACGAGCCGGGTATTTACGATATTCTGGTTAACCTGCGCGACAACTACGATAACCCTCGCTGCTTTATTTCTGAAAACGGTATGGGCGTCGAAAATGAACAGCGCTTTATTGAAAATGGCCAGATTAACGATCAATACCGCATCGATTTTATTTCAGAGCACTTAGCGTGGCTGCATAAAGGTATTAACGAAGGATGCAATTGCCTTGGCTACCATATGTGGACCTTTATTGATAACTGGTCCTGGTGTAATGCCTATAAAAATCGTTACGGATTTATTCAGCTCGACTTAGAGACGCAGCAGCGCACCCTCAAAAAAAGCGGCGAGTGGTTTGCCACCACTGCCTTAAATAACAGTTTTGATAAAGAGTAATTATGATGATCGTATTAGAAGATGCCGTAATGGAAATTATCGTCAACGCCGGTCAGTCCCGCAGTTTGTGCTTTGAAGCGCTGCACGCGGCGCGCCAGGGCAACCTTGACGAAGCCAAAAGCCTGCTGCGCGAAGCCGATGGCTATGCGCGCCAGGCACACAAAATGCAGACCAAACTGATCGAGCAGGATGCGGGAGAAGCCCGCCAGCCGATGACCTTAATTATGGTGCACGCCCAGGACCATTTAATGAATTCCCTGCTGGCGCGTGAATTATCGGAAGAAATTATTCATTTATACCAGAGATAATCTATGGCGAAATAACGTTAGCGTAATACCTCTGTACCTAAAATAGAGATCCACTTGTTCTGATGATAGCGACATACTCTGTCAGATCGGAGCGGGATGGTTATTGTCTGAATAAAATTAAACTATATTGAGATAACCATGAATACGATTAAAAAACTTCCATTAACAATGGCGGTTATCGCCGCGCTTTGCCCAATTTCCGTGCTCGCACAAGAATTCACCCAGGAGCAAATCGACGCCATTGTGGCCAAAGCGGTGGACAAAGCCCTGGCAGAACGTCAGGCCAAAATGGACGCGGCGGTCGCGAAAAAAACGGACGTGGTGACCGAGCCGCAAAGCGCGGCGCAGTCTCCCGATATGGCGATCCCGTTCGGGATTAAATTTACCGGCTACGCCCGCTACGGCGCGCACTTCCAGGCCGCGGATCAGAAATACGTGGCGGTGGACGGTTCCTACAACGGCGCGTCCGCGATTGGTCGTCTGGGCAACGAAGGCAACGGCGGGGAGTTCCAGCTCTCCAAGGCCTTCAAGGGTGAAAACGGCGCCATCTGGGACGTTAACGTGATGATCGACCACTGGGGAGACGAAGTTAACCTGAAAAAAGCCTACGCGGGGGTGACCAACATTATGGCCTCCAACCCGAACGCCTATTTCTGGGCCGGCCGTGACTTCCACCAGCGTCCGCAGCAGGGCATCAACGACTACTTCTGGATGAACCACGACGGCCAGGGCGCCGGGGTGAAGAACTTCGATATCGGCGGCGTGCAGTTTGACGTTGCGACCGTGGCGGCGGTGGAATCTTGTAGCCCGGAAGTGATGGAAGATGAGGCCAACCCGTCGCGCATCACCTGTACCGGCGGCTCCGGCACGGGCGACAAGGGCAACTACGCCGCGACCTCAAAAATTCACGGCATGAAGCTCGGCCCTATCGACCTGGAGCTGTACGCCAACTACGGCTTTGACTCAAAAGCCATTGAGAGCGACGAGCGTCTGAACGCCTGGCAGGGCGGCGTGGTGCTGAGCCACACCAACGACAGCGGCGTGAACAAGGTGATCGCCCGCTACTCCGATAACTCGGACAACAGCGTGTTCAACAAAACCGAGGATTTGACCACGGTCTACGCCAGCTTCGAAGGGCTGTACAAATTCACCCAGGCGACGCAGGTAGAGTACATCCTCGCCTTCCACGACTACGACAACAGCCGTGACAGCACCGACAACCGTAAGAACTACAACGCCATCGTGCGCCCGATGCACTGGTGGAACGACGTTCACTCGACCTGGCTGGAAGCGGGCTGGCAGCACGTTGATTACGACAACGGCGGCGACAACAAGGGCTGGAAGCTGACCCTGTCGCAGAACATGTCTATCGCCATGGGGCCGGAGTTCCGTCCGATGCTGCGCTTCTACGTGACCGGCGGCAAGGTGGATAACGAACGCACCGCGCGCGTGAACAACACCAAAGACGAAACCCTCGACGACTTCAACGTCGGCGCGATGTGGGAGGCGTGGTTCTAGTACAGCGCCGTTTGTTTCGCCCGGCGGCGCTGCGCTTGCACGGGCCTACAAAACCTTGTAGGCCGGGTAAGCGCAGCGCCACCCGGCAAGATCCCATGTTATGCTACAAAAAAACCAACGTAGCAGGGGAGAACATGGGTTCCACACGTAAAGGGATGTTAAACGTCCTGATCGCCGCCGTTTTATGGGGCAGTTCCGGCGTTTGCGCGCAGTACATCATGGAGAAAAGCCACATTTCTTCGCCTTACCTGACCATGGTTCGCCTGCTGTTTACCGGCGTGATCCTGCTGACGCTCTCCTTCGTTCACGGCGACAAGATTTTCTCAGTCATCAAGCATCGAAAAGACGCCCTCAGCCTGCTGATTTTCTCACTCGTCGGCGCGCTCACCGTGCAGCTCACCTTCCTGCTGACGATTGAAAAATCCAACGCCGCGACCGCTACCGTGCTGCAGTTCCTGTCCCCGACCATCATCGTGGCGTGGTTCGCCCTGGCGCGGAAAAAGCGTCCCGGCGTGTTTGTGCTGTCGGCCATTCTGACGTCGCTTATCGGCACGTTTCTGCTGGTGACCCACGGCGACCCAACCTCGCTCTCCATCTCGCCTGCCGCGCTGTTCTTCGGCATCGCCTCGGCGTTTGCCGCCGCGTTTTATACGACGTACCCGTCAACGCTGATCGCCCGCTACGGCACGCTGCCGATTGTCGGCTGGAGCATGTTGATTGCCGGGTTAATGCTGACGCCGTTCTACGCCGGGCGCGGGACCACGTTCGTGATTGACGGCAGCCTGCTGCTGGCGTTTTTCTATCTGGTGGTGATTGGCACCGCCCTGACGTTCAGCCTGTACCTGAAAGGCGCACAGATGATCGGCGGGCCGAAGGCGAGCATTCTGAGCTGCGCCGAGCCGCTGAGCAGCGCGCTGCTGTCGGTGATTTTGCTGGGCGTGGCGTTTACCCTGCCGGACTGGCTGGGGACGCTGCTGATAGTGTCGTCGGTGGTGCTGATTTCGATGGATTCGAGAAGACGGGTTCAGACATCGGCGTAGCCTGATGTCCCCTCACCCTAACCCTCTCCCCATAGGGGAGAGGGGACGGCTCGGTGCGGTGTTTTCACCCTCGCCCCTTTGGGGAGAGGGCCGGGGTGAGGGGGGGAAATTGATTTACTTAGCCTTCACCTTCCCTGCCACCAGCAGTGCCGTCAGCAGCATCAGCGTACCGGAAATAACCAGCGGTGACGTCAGCCCCAGATGGTCGAGCGCAACGCCGCCCACCGCCGCGCCGCAGGTGTTTGCCAGCTGGATAACCGCCACCTGAATCGACCCGGCCTTTTCCGCCTGATCGGCAAGCGAGCGGGTGATCCACGTAGACCAGCCCACCGGGATCAGCGCAAAGGCAAAGCCCCAGACGATCGCAATCGCCGACGCGACCCACTTATCGCTTCCCCACAGCACCAGCACCGCCGCGCTCATTGCCAGCACCAGCGGTGCCCCCGCCAGCGCCACCTTCAGGGAGCGTTTCAGGAACTGGGACGACAGCGAGGTGCCGACAAAGCTGGCAATACCGAAGCTCAGCAGCACCAGCGTCAGGCCGTCTACGTCAAAGCCCGCCATGGTCATAAACACCGGGCGGATGTAGGTAAAGAAGGCAAACTGCCCGGCAAAGGCCATAAAGATCGCGGTCATCCCCGCCATCACGCCGGGGCGCTTCAGCAGCGCGAACATGTTCTGTTTGTGGTGCGCCGCTTCACCCGGCAGGGACGGCAGCGCCTTCCACACCCAAATGATGCAGAGAAGCCCCATCACCGCCGCCGCGTTAAAGACGTTACGCCAGCCGATAATCCCGCCGAGGAAGCTGCCGAGCGGCGCGGCAATCACCAGCGCGATAGAGACCGCGCCGAAGATAACGGAAAGCGCTTTTGGTACCGTGCGCGCGGGCACCAGGCGCATGGTCAGCGAGGCCGACATCGCCCAGAAGCCACCCAGACCTAACCCCAGACAGGCGCGACCGAGCAGCAGCAGGGTAAAGCTTTCAGCAAAGGAGACCAGCAGGCAGGAGAGCGTCAGCAGCACGCTGAACAGGATGACTACCTTGCGGCGGTCGATGGTGCCAATCGCCTGGGTGATAAACAGGCTGGCGAACATCGCCACGAAGGCGGTGACGGTAACGGACTGCCCCGCCACGCCTTCGGAAATACCCAGATCCTGCGCCATCGGCGTCAGCAGGCTCACCGGCAGAAACTCAACGGTAATCAGGCAGGCGACGCAGAACGCCACGGAGAAAACCGCCGACCAGTTAGGGCGAGAAACCTCGTTGGTCTGCGGTCTGGTCGTGGGCTGGATATGTTCTGTCATGGCATCACCTGAAGATAAAAACGTGCGGAAAAGTCGCGCAGTTTATCATCAAAAGTGTGACGAATTTAACGATTTGACAACTTTTGTCGTTTTTAATTATCCAGGAAGCAGCACGGCGGAGACTGATACCTTTTCAGCATAACGAAAATGAAAATTCAGTATCCACAATTGAGGTGAAACAATCATAGCGTCTGAAAAGGAGAAACTATGAAAACACGTACTTTATCTCAAAATCTTACCGTCAGTGCCGTCGGCTATGGTGCCATGGGTCTGAGTGAATTTTATGGCCAGACCGATGACAAAGCCTCACTGCAGGTGTTGCATAGCCTCATCGATCTGAACGTGACGTTTATTGATACCGCAAATTTATATGGCCGTGGTCATAATGAAAGACTAATCGGTCATTTTCTTGCCGGGCTGGATAAAAGCACTCGCGAGCAGTTCAAAATAGCCACGAAATGCGGCATCGATCGCTCTGCTGACGAGTCCTATGCCCGCACCATCAACAACACGCCTGACTATATCATCCGCTGCTGTAATGAGTCCCTCAAGCGGCTTGGCGTGGAGCGAATCGACCTCTTTTATCTTCACAGAGTAAGTAACGCAACCCCGATAGAAGAGAGTATGGATTGTCTGCGCGCCCTTGTTAAAGAGGGCAAGATCAACCACATCGGCCTTTGCGAAGTGTCGGCTTCAACGCTGCAGCGTGCCCATGCGGTACATCCGGTCACTGCGCTGCAAACGGAATATTCGCTGTGGACACGCGACATTGAGGAAAGCATTCTGCCAGTCGTGAAAGCGTTAGGTATTGGTCTGGTGCCCTACTCACCTCTTGGCAGAGGCTTCCTGACGGGAAAATACCTGAACAACAGCGCGTTTGCAGAGGGTGATTTCCGTAAAAACAACGAACGTTTTGTTCAGTCCAGCCTCGATCATAATCGACAGCTGCTCGATATCATCCACCCGCTGGCGGAGAAATACGGCTGTAGCGCGGGTCAGATTGCCCTTGCCTGGCTGTTAGCGCAATACGATCGGCTGGTTCCCATCCCGGGCACGAAGCACGCCAGCTATCTGGCCGAAAACGCATGCGCTGCTGACATTGTGATTGAGAAGAGCGACATTGAATCATTGAACAACCTTCATCGGCGGATTGAGATCAAAGGCGATCGTTATTCTGCCGAGGGTATGAAAGGTGTGAACGCCTGATACCTCATCATGAAAACAAAAAACCGGGTTTCCCCGGTTTTTTTATGCCTGACTAATCATGATAATTTTTCAGTTCTACCGTGTGCTACCATTCATTTGACTCATACGATTTCCACGCGAGAGTGTTTAGCGTTAAGGCCGGCAGGAATAACAGAGACAAGCAGAACGGAGAGTCCGATGGCTGTGCCTGCTACGACATACAGAAGGGGTAGCGAAAATGATGACACCATCCAAGCACCCACTGATGCACCAATACCTATAGCGATATTGAAAAACGAGACATAGATTGCCGAGGCTGGAAACATTTTATCTTCCGCCATACGTAACACCCATGTCTGGAAGCCAACAAATATGCCAGAGATCGCGACGCCCCAGATAACCAGGGCAGTGAAAATGAGCGTGGCAGTGAGCGAGGGACCTGACCGTCCCAGGAAGATCAGTACTGCACAGATCAGCAGCGCGGATAAAACTACTGTCACCTTAAGATATTTATCAATCAACATGCCGGTCAGAAAATTACCGACCAGACCAGCGAAACCGTAAACAAACAGCGCAGCCGGAATAAAAGCCTTAGAAAGTAAACTCTGCGAATGTAACCAGAGGTCAATATAGGTAAACGCGGCAAAATGGGCAGTAACGGCAAGCAATGTGGCAATATAAAGTTTCCATAGCGTGGATGATTTCAGCACGTTTTTAAGGGCATCAACACCAATCGCGCTTTTACTGGTTATTTGTGGGACAAGCACAGTAATACCCACGAAAGCCACAATGCTGAGTACCGCCATCAGCCAGAATGCTTGTCGCCAGCCAAAATGAAGGCCAATATAATTTGATACGGGTACGCCAAACACACTGGCTGCAGAAACGCCGCCAAATACAATTGAAGTCGCCACCCCGATATATCTGGCAGGAACAATGGCTACTGCAGCCGCGCCGATCATCGCCCAGAAAGCCCCATGCGCAAGTGCACCTAATATGCGGGCGCCGAGCAGCGCCGTGTACGTATTTACCGTAGCCGCCATGATATTGGACATCAAAAGGATGACAGTCAGTAGGAGTAAAAGCCGCTTTTTAGCCACGTTCCCTAAAAACACGGAAGCAAAAAGTGCACTTAACGCGCCTACCCATGCATAAAGAGAAACTGTCATGCCAACCGCTGATTCCGAAGAATGGATCCCTTCAGCAATAGGCGTTAATAAACCCACGGGTGCCAGTTCAGTTGTCACAATGGTGAACGTTGAAATAGCAAGAATAAATAAAGCAAGCCATGACTTTAACGTCATATTCTGCGTAGCTTTTTCTGAAGTCACATTATTTACCTCAATAATAATTTAATAATCAGTCATCTTTCTCTATTTTGTATCGGCAAGTGAAAATATTCAGCTCTGCAGACCTCTCTCTGACCAGAGAGATATCTCCGGCAATAATACTCTGGCGACGCATCGTAATTTAATTGGCATATATCCTTTTTTTATAAAATTAAATAATAAACATATATATAATTTATCAACCAGCGCCCAAATGGAATTATTAAATTTGTAATATAATTTTCGTATCACTAATTAATTGTGTTTTTCTTTTAATCGTTACCGTGTAAGATCTAAGGGTAAGAAAATAGACGAAAATACCTTTTCGATTTTCAGGATCACTTTTATGGCCACAGCAGAACATTTAATCAGCAATAACCTGCCGAGTATCAAACAATTACAATGCTTTCTCGCTGTTGCGCATGAACTGAACTTCCGTAAGGCTGCCGAACGTCTGCGCATGACTCAACCGCCTTTGACGCGCCAGATAAAATGTCTTGAAGCGGTTCTGAAACGTCAGTTGTTCAGCCGCAGCACGCATGATGTAAGCCTCACTGAGGCAGGCCGTGCGCTGGTTGTTCAGGCTGAAAAAATTCTTAAAGACATCAGCAATTTAAAAGTTGATCTTCTCTCCTCAGAAACGAGCCTGCGCATCGGACTCACGCGGACCCTTAATTTTGAATATATTGAACCCGTGAATACTCAGCTTCAAAAAATGAACGCGGGAGATGATGTCGAAACGCCGGATCTGACGTCAGCCCAACTGCTGCAAAGCTTGTCTAAAAATATGCTGGATCTGGTGCTGACCGGGGAAAAGGGAACAGGTCATGAAGATATTGTTCAGTACCGCTGGGTCTGCCAGGAACCGTTGCTCATCGCAATGCCCTCTTTACATCCTGCCAGCCTGAAAGAGAAAGTCTCGCTGGAAGATATTAGCGATCTCCCAATTTTTTGGTTTTCGAGAAGCGCTAACCCCTCATTCTATGACAAATGCGAAAGCTACTTTGATACGTTGAAAACGCCGCTGAAGCGCATTAAAGAGCCGGATGATTCCCTCGTTATGCTAAGCCGTATCGCAAGAGGGAAAGGATTTGCCCTGCTACCTCAGTCGAAATGCACCTTTAATCAGGAAGGGCTGTGCTACCGTGAACTCACGGACGCGGAAGCAAAAAGGTTAAACATAGATATCTATGCTGCCACCCGTCTGAATGAGAATAGAGAAGAGATTCTGAACGCTCAGAATGTGTTATGCGGGAAAATGCCTTAATGCAGATAAAACACGCCCTCATCCGGTAAGAAGAGTTGGTTATACCGCAGCTGGAAGGCGTTAAGCTCTTGCGGGTCTGGCTCTATTTCGCGCATGAAGCCGAGTGCAAGGCGGATTTGCGCGTCGGTAATGGGCGCGGCAAGGCGGGCTTTGCGCAGCATGCGGTGCCAGGTGTGCAGGTTCTGTTCACTGCCATCAACAATACAGACCTGCCAGATTAGCAGCACCTGCGCAGCGTTTTGCAGATGGGCTTCGTCGGGACGCTCAAGGTAGCGGATAAACTCGTTGCCGGACGATTTACCAAACTGATCGATCATCGATTCCACCGGAACCGGGGTGATCCCCAGACGCTCGCTTAACCGTTTGATGGCACGACGGGAATCCGAGGTCAGGACACGAAACCCCACCACAAACACCACGACAAGCGTTGCCAGCATTATCCAGACCATGCGTTCTCCTTAGAATAGCCGCTTATCATAGCGGGAAACTCATGGCCTCGACAGCTGGCAAAACGCGATTAGTGCAATGAAAAGAGGTGGAAAATCATTCTGAAAGCGGATCGCTGCGCTTCAGCCCTTTCAGCAGCGCCTCGTGGAAGCGCACCGGATCCTGCATCTGCGGCGCGTGGCCCATATCGTTAAACTCGACCAGCGTGGCGTGCGGAATGCGTTTTGCCGTCTCCTTCCCCAGCACTGCGTAGTTACCGAGCGTTTTACGCACCTCCGGCGGGGCGAGATCTTTGCCGATAGCGGTGTTGTCCTTCGTGCCGATCATCAATAATACCGGCATCTTCAGCTCGCTAAATTCGTAGACAACCGGCTGGGTGTAGATCATGTCGTAGAGCAGCGCCGAGTTCCATGCCACGCGCGCTTTGCCCGGCCCGTTGTTCAGCCCGGCAAGCATGGTCACCCAACGCTCGTACTCCGGCTTCCACTCTCCGGCATAGTAGGTGTTTTTCTCGTACTGGCGAATGCCGTCCGCGCTGGTTTTCAGCTCACGCTGATACCACTGGTCGACGGTAATATGCGGCACGCCGCGCGCCTTCCAGTCCTCCAGGCCAATCGGGTTGACCATCACCAGCTGCTCCACCTGCTGCGGCCACATCAGCGCGTAGCGCGTCGCCAGCATGCCGCCGGTAGAGTGCCCGATCACCGTCACGCGTTCGATACCCAGGGATGTGAGCAGCGCATGGGTATTATCGGCCAGCTGCTGGAAGGTGTACTGATACCGCTCGGGCTTGGTGGATTTGCAGAAGCCGATCTGGTCCGGGGCGATCACCCGATACCCGCTCGCCGTCAGCGCACGGATGGTGCCGTCCCAGGTGCCGGCACAGAAGTTCTTGCCATGCATCAGCACCACGGTGCGGCCATTGGCTTTTTCCGGCTTCACGTCGAGATAGGCCATGTCCAGAGACTGGTTTTGCGAGGTAAAGGTAAAGTGTTTAACCGGCCAGCCGTAGTCAAAACCTTCCAGCTTTTCGCCATAGGTGGGGGTATCCGCCGCCATCGCGGGGGACGCCAGCGCCATCAGCAGCGCAAGGCAGGATAATCGTCGGGTTAACATGCAAGCTCTCCATAACAAAACGGTCAAATGCCGCGCAGCGCGGCAGCAAAAATAAACTGTAGAGCATGCTGGGGAACGGGTCTGTAAAGCGGGGTAAAGGGGGACGTAAAATATACGCATCCCCTTTTATGGAATGTTTTAACGGATATGCAGTGATGAGCCTGAGTGTTTCAGAACGCCAGGTGCCGAAACGTCTGGCTTTGTAGTAAGTACCACAGCTGGTACAACGCACCCGGTTTTCTAGCTATCATGCGCAACAACGATCGTTCCAGGTATCACGATAAATGATATTCCCCTCCGTGTACTTCCAGGAGATCGCTTCATAACGCAGTTCGAGCGTTTCCAGGTGGGTGCTGCTCATCCCATTAGGGGTCAGGAATGGCGCTACTGTCGTGAACTTCACGTTTTCCATCACGATATTGAAATACTCGGCCTCGATACCGGACTCCAGAATTCGATACATTTTAATGATCCCCTTCTTCATAGTTCGCCCTTCGCACACGGCGCGGTAAAGAATCGGGGTAGTCTGATCAAATTCTTTGACTATCGTGACAGGGCGGTGGACGCGCGTGCCGGTAAGCTTACCCCAGCTTGGGTCAACTGGAATGGTGACCCCGTGGGAGAACGACTTTAACTCGATAGAGCCAAGGCGTTTGGGCATTATGCAATTACCGACAATCGGCGAGCCGTTCTCGTCTTCAAGCCATAGGTGAGCGGGTGTAGACATGTCATTTCCTTATTAACAAACGTTGATGATCCTCAATGCCATATCCAGTAAGCCAACCCCAGTGTTATCAAGTAAAACAGGAGGATGAAACCCTGGCTAACGTCAGGAAAGTAAACGTCGAGGACATAGCCGAAAATGAACGTGAGGATGATTGGCATATAGGTCCAGAAAAAAAACTGAGCCTGGGATTTGAGCCAGCGTCTTAGAAAGCCCATGAGTGTCTGCCCATTAGCTTCAGGATCTTGTCAGCTGCGCTATCAGGGCCCTCTGCCCACCGCTGGGTTAGCACGCCCGCGCGCATAAACGCAGGTTCCACGAGGAAATACATCATCTCCAGTTCTCGCAGGTACAGTGCTTGATAGTATGCGGGATGGATAACCTGCAGGCGGTGAGCGCTGTCGGCTGCCTTTTGCACAATCCCGTATAACCCCAGACCACCAACAACTGCCCCGGTTAATCCTGAAACGACCTTTAACCCTGACGTTGGAAGGGTGACATAAAGACAAACAGTCGTTGCAACGGCTGCAGAGAATGAATAGGAGGTTAGCGTGCTGGTCGATATGTACACATTGGCTCGCATGAGAGCATGCTGTATCGCTGCTAATTCAGCAGGGGAATAATTCTTAACCAGTTCCTCAACGTACGCGTTGATCATGTCAAACACGATGCTCCAGCGAGAAACGAGATGGACGATACCCTTTCGAAAACGCACGTCCTCCAGATTTTGTCTTGTGCATACCTCGTAATATTCATCGGTAAAGCAGGAGATGTAGTACAACAGACGTTGGGCACCGACTCCTATATTACTCAGGTGGCCCTTCACCTCTTCACCAACAGCCCGCGCCGCCCGGTCCAGTTTCATTGCCAGTATCTTTTGGCTCTGAAGCTGTCGGATGATCTCTTCAGAATGGTACATGCTTACCCGCCTTCCCTTTAGTGCGCCTATCTCCCCCCAGCGTATGCCCGGTGCGGCTATAAAAGTTCAAGCCAGGTCATGTTTACGCCTGGTCGATCTCTTTTGAGATATTGACCAGGCATTTTTTAACCATATTAAAAAATTAGATGATGAACGTTCCAGAAAACACCGTGCGACCGGCTGCGGGTGGAGTGAAAAAATGAGCCGTAATCTTTTTTCTGAGGGGGAGCGGGAAGGAAAAAAAGCCCGGTGGTCAGCCGGGCAAAGAAGTCACCTGCACACTCAGGCTGCTTTCAATTTTTGTTTCTGCGCACGATTCTCACGGCGGATCTTACGTTCTTCCAGCACTGCGACCATCGCCATCAGGACGATACAGCCGATGGCGGCGGCGTCCAGCGCGGCGAAGGTGCCTGCCCAGCCGGTGAGGCCAAAGACCGGCGTGCCGTCGGCGATCATCCCCAGACCGAGCTTGGCGAAGCTATCGCCGATCAGGTAGGCGAAAGTGCCCTTAATCCCATCGGCTGCGCCGATCGCTTTTTTCGGCACAAAACCGACCGCCGCCACGCCAATCAGTAGCTGCGGACCAAACACCAGGAAGCCGAGCGCGAACAGGGAGGCGAGGTACACGTACTGGTTGCTGGCGTGCTGGTATACGCCGAGCGTGGCGATAATCAGCGCCAGCGCAACGCAGGCCACCAGCGCGCGACGCCCATTGGCGAGGTCAGAGAGCCAGCCCCACAGCAGCGTGCCGACCAGCGCACCCACTTCAAACAGGGTAAAGCCCTGAATAGCCACTTCTTTCGAGAGTTTCAGCTCCTGGAAGGCGTACACGGTTGACCACTGGTCGATACCGATGCGCACCACGTACAGGAAGATGTTCGAGAAGCAGAGCAGCCAGATCACCTTGTTTTTCAGCACGTACTCAACAAAGATCTGCCATTTGGTCATCTCATTTTCTTCGGTCTCTTTATCCTCCTCGCTGATCTCCTCACCGAACAGCTCTTCGGCTTTGCCGAGGCCGTAGGATTCCGGGGAGTCGCTGCCGAAGCGCAGGCCGATAAAGCCGACGATCAGGGCGATAATCGACGGGAAGATAAACATGCCGATGACGTGGCCGTCGAACAGATAGTTGGCACCGAACAGCGCCACGCCTGCCGCGCCCGCTCCGCCGAGGTTGTGGGAGATGTTCCACATGCCGAGGTACGAGCCACGCTTGCGGCGCGGGGTCCATTTGGTGATGGTCGAGTAGCTGCACGACCCGCCGGTGCTCTGGAAGAAGCCGCTCAGGGCGTAGAAAGCGATCATCAGGAACAGGCTGACGGAGCCTGAACCCATGCTGGCGCTGAAGCCAAGCATACAGATGGCGGAGAGGATCAGCATAAACGGCAGGAACTGCTTGGTGTTTTTGCCGTCGGCGTAGTACGACACCAGCGTTTTCCCCACGCCATAGGTGATGGAGAAGCCCAGGCCAATCATCCCCAGCTGCGTCATGCTCAGCCCGTAGGTTGAGATCATGTCGTTCTGCGCGATGTTAAAGTTTTTGCGGATCAGGTACATGGTCAGGTAGCCGATAAAGACCACCAGATAAGACTGCATGAACGGTTTGAACCACATCTTACGCCGCACGTCGAGCGGCAGATCCAGGGTCGGCTTGCGCACCTGGTTGAGGAAGGCCAGCATGGTTTACTCCTGAGCTGATTTTTATACCTGCGAATGGCAGGCATTGTAAAAATCAGCCGGGCACGACGCCTGAGACAGCGTCCAGGTAAAACCGGGAAAATTTCTTAGTTTTGCGCCACTCGGCACCAAAAGGTGAGGCTCGTCACGCTTCGCGCGGCGCCTGGGCGTGCAAAAACGGCAGCAGCAGCAGGGCAGAGATCCCCGCCGCGATGGCGATCACCGCGAAGAATCCGCTCCAGTGCCAGGCGTCGATCACCCGCGCCAGCGGCCAGCCGGAGAGCGACGCGCCGAGGTAGGCAAACAGCCCGACGAAGCCCGTCGCCGCGCCTGCCGCCTCTTTGTGCGAGCACTCCGCCGCCGCCATGCCGATCAGCATCTGTGGGCCAAACACGAAGAAGCCGGTGGTGAAAAAGCACGCCGCCTGCATCACGTAGCTGGCAAAAGGCATCAGCCACAGCGACCCGACGGAGAGCAAAATACCGGCGGCGAAAATCAGGTTCATCGGCCCGCGGTTGCCGTTGAACAGTTTGTCCGATCCCCAGCCCGCCACCAGCGCGCCGATAAATCCGCCCAGTTCAAACATGGTGACCGCCGAGTTGGCCGTCACCAGATCCACGCCGAGCGTCTCGGACATATACAGGTTGCCCCAGTCGTTGATGGCCGCGCGCACCACGTAGACCAGCACGTAGCACAGCGACAAAAGCCAGATATAGGGGTTTTTCAGCACGTATTTGGTGAGGATCTCTTTGCGGGTCAGCCCCGCGCCCTCCTGCTGCTGGGCGATCTCCATCTCGTCGTGTCGCCAGTCGCCAACGGGGGGAAGCCCAACGGTCTGCGGCTTATCGCGCAAACGCCAGCAGAGGAACAATCCGGCGAGAATGGCAAGCCCGCCCGCAATCATCATCCCCGCGCGCCAGCCGTAGTGCAGCGCCGCCGCGCCCACCACGATAGGGATCAGCGCCCCGCCAACGTTATGCGCCGTGTTCCATATTGCCCACCAGCCGCCGCGCTCGTTGCGCGAATACCAGGCGGTGAGCAGGCGGGCGCACACCGGCGCGCCCCAGCCCTGGAAAAAGGCGTTCAGCGCCCACAGCAACGCAAATGCCCACAGGGAGGTGGAAAAGCCAAATAAAATGTTCACCACACCGGTTGCCATCAGCCCAACGCCCATAAAATAGCGGGCGTTGGAGCGGTCGCTGACGATGCCGGAGAAGAACTTCGACAGGCCGTAGGTGATGTAAAACAGCGTCGCCAGCAGGCCGATATCGGTGCGCGTCATCACGCCGGTGGCGAGGATTTCCGGCGCGGCGGCGTTAAAACTTTTGCGCGTGAAGTAGAACAGGGCGTAACCGAGCCAGATGGTCATCAGAATATGGCGACGCCAGTAGCGATAGCGGGCGTCGATCTCCGCTTTGTTGCCTAGCGGCACGGCATTGGCAGGCGTTTTAAACATGGTGGCTCCGTAGCGGTAAACTGACGCTGACGCGCGTTCCGTGGGTGCAGGAGATAGACAGCGTGCCGCCCAGTGCCTTGACGCGCTCGCGCATCCCCGCCAGGCCAAAGCCCTGCTGGCCAGAGCCTGGCGGCAGGCCGCAGCCGTCGTCCTCAATCACCAGCATCAGGCGATCGTCCTGCTGCCAGCCCTGCAGCGTCACCGCGCTGGCGTTGGCGTGTTTGACAATATTGTTCAGCCCCTCCTGGCAGACGCGGAACAGCGTGACCCGCTGGCCTTCGCTCAGCGTTGGCTCATCAATGCGCCAGTCGAGATGGCTGACAATACCGCGGCTTTCCAGCTCCATCTCGCGCATCAGGGAACGCACCGCCTGCTCAAGCGAGAGATCATCCAGCTGGCGCGGGCGCAGCCTGCCGAGCAGGCGGCGCACCGAATCGTACACCCCCAGCGACAGCTGTTCGATGTGTGCCCCGCCCTGCTTCACGCCGCTATTTTCCGCCGCCAGACGCTGAACGATGCCCGCCTGGGTGCGGATGGCGGTGATGGTCTGGCCGATGTCGTCGTGCAGCTCGCGCGCCACTTCCTGGCGCACGCTCTCTTCGGTCTCCAGCAGGCGTTCGGCCAGACGGCGGTTGCGCGCCAGCTCGGTTTGCAGGGACTGGTTCAGCTCGCGCAGGCGCTGAATGCCCGCCCCAAGCAACAGCCCGGTCAGGCTCTGGGCCAGCAGTGAGAGGAGCAAATCAACAGGGTGATCGTGCCAGGTCTGGCTGGCGATCAGCGCGATGGCATTCATCAACGTGGCGATCAGCGCCCCCTGCCAGCCGTAGTGCCAGGCCAGGGCGATAATCGGCAACGCCAGGCAAAACGGCGTAAAGCGTGAAAGCTCGGCCGGTAAACCCAGCTGCAGCCACAGGCTCACCACAAACAGCAGCAGATACCAGATGAGATGCCGGGCGCGCCAGTTTACCGGCTGGGAGACCAGCGCCGGGCCGAGCGGCTGCCAGACGGTGCTGGTGAGATAATGCCAGATGACGAGGCAGGTCGGCGCGAGCGTCAGCCCGCCGGTGAGGGTGAGGAGCAGCGCGTTCAGCATCTCCTTTTCGCCGATCCACGGCAGGGATTGCAGCAGCGCGGCGGCAATCAGCGCCGCTCCCTGACGCAACAGCGTGCGCCAGTCCCGCTGGTGCCGGTAGCGGGAGATCAGCGCCACCGGGATCAGGGTCAGCACGCTTCCGGTCATCAATAATGGCAGATGCGCCAGCGCCACCTGCTGCGCCAGCCAGACCAGCATCAGCCACTCTGCGCCCAGCAGCACAGGCCAGTAGCCGCGCGGGCATTGCAGCATCAGCCCAAGACGCAGGCCGAACGGGAACAGCAGCACCGCCAGTTCAGGGCGTTCAACCAGATGCAGGCTGATGCTCCACAGGCAAAACCATGCGGCGGAGAAGATAAAAAAACTGGCAACGACGGCGATCAGCCGCGAAAACACAGAGTTCATTGCCAGCTGTCGAACATACGGCGCGCCAGCTCGACGTCGTTACTGACGCCGAGTTTTTCCATCAGGTTAGCGCGATGAACGTGAACGGTTTTGGGCGACAGCCCCAGTTCGGCGGCAATCTCTTTCACCGCCATCCCCTGCGCGAGCTTTTCCGCCACCTGTCGTTCGCGTCGGGTCAGCGGATCCTGGCGGCCTGCCGCCAGCTTGATGGCGATATCCGGCGTCAGATAGCAGCCGCCTGTCGCGACGGTGCGCACGGCGGCGATCAGCTCGTCCGGGCTGCAGCGCTTGGAGAGAAACCCGCGCGCGCCGGCGTTTAACGCCTGTTCCACCAGCGCCGGGCTGTCGTGAACCGACAGCATGATCGTCGCCATGCCTTTCGGCAGCTGGCTCAACAGCTCCAGCCCGGAAAGGTCCGGCATGGAGATATCGCAGATACAGACCTGCACGCCGCGTCCCGGCAGACCCGCCAGCGCCTCGCGGCCGGAACCGAACTCGGCCACTACCTGAAAATCAGGTTCGAGGCTCAAAAGCTGGGCAAATCCGGAGCGGACGATAAGGTGGTCGTCGATAAGGGCGATGGTAATCATGTGCGTTCCTGCGGTCTGAAAGCGCCGGCTGGCGCTGCGCTTATCCGGCCTACAAAGGGCAAAGTTCGTAGGCCAACAAAGGCGCTTACCTTAAGCGATTTACTCGAAAAACACCGCAATTTTGTTAAACATGGTGGGATCAGACTGGTTGCGCACCACTTTAGCGACGTCTTCCAGCTTATCGATCTGAGCCATCATCTGCTCCAGACGCTGATCGTCATTGACCAGCAGCCAGATGCGGCTGTGCTCGCTGCCCTGAATCGGCAGGCAGAGAATGCCTTCGACGTTAAACGCGCGGCGGGCGAACAGCCCGCAGACGTGGGTCATGACGCCGGGATGGTTGCGGACGGTGAGTTCCAGGATGACGTTATCGTGTTGTTTCTGCATGGCTTATTCCCCCACCATCTCAGTATTTGCCGCACCCGGCGGCACCATCGGATAGACTTTTTGTTGCGCGTCGATGCGCACGTGGATCAGCGCCGGGCCGGGACGAGAGATCGCCGCCTGCAGCGCCGCGTGGGCATCCTCCTCCGCGTTCAGATCGCAGGTGTGCAGGCCAAACCCGGCGGCAATCTGCATAAAGTTAATCATTCCCGGATAGGTCGCAGCAAATACCCCCTGCTTGTAGAACAGGCTCTGCTGCTGGTGCACCAGTCCCAGCGCCTCGTTGTTCATCAGAATGATTTTTACGTCTAACTGATTTTCGGCTGCGGTCGCCATTTCCTGAATGTTCATCATCAGGCTGCCGTCGCCGGAGAAGCAGATGACTTTACGATCCGGGTTAGCCAGCGCCGCGCCCACGGCGGCGGGCAGGCCAAAGCCCATGGTGCCCAGTCCGCCGGAGGTCAGCCACTGACGCGGACGGTTCAGCGGGTAAGCCTGCGCGGTCCACATCTGGTGCTGGCCCACATCGGTGGTGATAATTGCGCTGTCGTCCACGCAGGCGGCCACGGCGTTGATCAGGCCGTAGTGGCTCAGCGGGTCGCCTTCAGCGGGGATCGCCCCCGGAAACTCTTTTTGCAGATCAGCCACCAGCTGACGCCAGTCGTCACGGCCGGTTGCCTCGGTTTGTGGGATCAGCTGCGCCAGTACCTCGGCGACATCGCCCTGGATCGCGACGTGCGGCTGCTTGATTTTACCCAGCTCGGCGCGGTCGATATCCACGTGAATGATTTTGGCGTTCGGGCAGAACTGTTCGGTTTTGCCAATCGCCCGGTCATCAAAACGCGCGCCCATGACGATCAGCAGATCCGCCTCTTGCAGGATGAAATTGGTGCTGCGCGCGCCGTGCATCCCCAGCATGCCCAGAGAGAGCGGGTGTGCTTTTGGCAGCATACCCAGCGCCATCAGCGTCATGGTGGTGGGCAGGTTGGCTTTCTCAGCGAACTGGCGCACCTCGTCAGAGGCGTTGATCGCCCCGCCGCCCAGATAGAGCACCGGACGTTTCGCGGCGTTAATCATCGCCGCCGCATCGCGCACGCTCTCTGCGCTGAATTCTGGCGCAGGGGCACGGTCGCCCGGCTCCGGCAGCACGTCGATGTCAATTTCTGCGGTCTGGACATCCTTAGGAATGTCTATCCACACCGGGCCAGGGCGGCCAGACTGCGCAATACGGAACGCATCGCTAATAACCTGTTGCAGCTCGCTGATATCGCGCACCAGATAGTTATGCTTGGTGATGGGGATAGAGATGCCGTAGGTGTCCACTTCCTGGAACGCATCGGTGCCGATCATCGAGGACGGTACCTGTCCGGTGATGCAAATCAGCGGAATGGAATCGAGACGCGCGTCGGCGATGGCGGTCACCAGGTTAGTTGCGCCCGGGCCGCTACAGGCCATACAGACCGCCGGTTTGCCCTGGGTACGCGCCATGCCCTGCGCGATAAAGCCCGCGCCCTGCTCGTGGCGAGCCAGAACGTGACGGATTTTTGTGCTTTGGCTTAACGCGTCGTACAGCGGCAGCACCGTGCCGCCCGGGATACCCGCTACGATGGTGATGCCCTGTCGTTCCAGTAAATGCACGATTAACTGCGCACCGGTAAAACGCGTTGTGGATGATATTGTGCCCGAACTTGCCATGCTCCAGTCCTTTTATGAGCCGACTTTCCGGGGGGTGTTTAAACGAAAAACCCCGCCCGGTTTGCGCCGGCGGGGTTTTGGATTCGTGTGTTGATCCAGTCCCTACGGCGCACTGCCGACGACGACCACCACACGCACGACGACCACTGCGGCGGGTTGCGCAGTTTTTAGTAGGGTCGCGGTGAACAGGGATGGAGTCATTAGGAACCTGTGTTTGGAATCATTGATAGAATTTATACAACCACAGGTTGTAGGGCGTGACAATGGAAAAATGTTCAACCGCACAAAAATGCGTCAGGGATCACGTTTCGTTTGTTACGTGGTGAAAACAGACGATCGGCGTTTTTGGTCTTACTCAATAAACAGCGCAGGTGACACGCCAAATCGGGCTGCCAGCTTTTTAATGTGGGTCAGCGTCAGCTGACGTTGGCCGTTAAGCACCCGTGAAACCATTGATTTACTGCCAATTTCATCCTGAAAATCAGACAAGGTAAGCTTGTACTGATCCATCAGGGTTCTTAGGACGGCGATACCCACGGGAACAGATTCCATCTCCTGACGTAATGCGACGATTTCAGGCTGATTGGCTTCATAACGGCGAATTCTTGCGCATACGATATCGAGCAACGGGCTGCCAGGCTCATTCATAAGCAGATACTCAACCAGCTCAAGCGCATCGTTGTAATCCTGCTCATTCGGATGTTCACCCAGTAGAGGAACAGCCGCAACAAGGGCGTGCGTGGCTTTCATTGCATCAGCGACGATCATCATTTCTTCCCCTTAGTGCGATGTTTCTCCGTAAAACGGTCATATTCCTTATGAGTAAAAACATGGCGCACATAAAACTTTTGGCTTTCAAAGAAAATGAGAGCCACTACTCTGAGATTGTTGTTAGCGATATCAAGGACATAATGTTTATCCAGATACTTAAAGTTGTCGAGCGTCAGAAACAGCTTTTTAAGTGCATCAGGCGTGGGACAATTGCTCTTTTCAATGATTCTCCCCAGAAAAAGGAGTTCTTGCTTATGCTGCGGAAAGAGAGTTACCGCATCAAAAATAGCCTTCATTGAGATTAAATGCATTGTGCATGCCTGCCGCTTCCGTTGCCATTATGGCAACAATAACATGCATTGCCAAAGAGTCAACAGACATTCTTTTTCGCGACATCAGAAAACAAAAAACCCCGCCTAAGCGAGGTTTTTATCAGGGTTTTGCGGTTGGTTTCCGCAGAACACACTGTGTTACGTCAACGGCAAAAGTATACGCGATCGAAGACGAACGCGCAATTTATGGCACGGATTTTGACGTTTTTGAGTATGGACCGCCTTCTGATTTTTGTCCATAAAATACTGTTCATACATACAGTATTTATCTATACTGAGTGTGTTCGCAGTGAGCGAGGGGGCCGCAGTTCTACCGGCGCAACGACGTCCTGGCTGAAACGGGTGGTGCCGTCAGTGCCTTAACCCCCTGAAGTGAGCACACTGTGTTACGTCAATCCAGGTGCTGGCAACAGGCGGCGGAAAGGTACGCCAGCATCGTGCTCCTTTTGACCAAAAGGAGACGCGTATGAGCGTCGTGGATATGGTTGTACTCATCCTCAAACTCATTGTTGCTGTTCTGCAACTGCTTGATGCTGTCCTGAAATACCTTCGGTGATTCAGGTTCAAGTCGCACCTAAGAGGGGCGGGAAACCGCCCCTCTTTAATAACGAGGGAATGCTATGTCGCGTCTGTTAATTGAGCCTGTTACGCCAGAAGAGCCGGGATACATCGCGCTCAAGGCTGAGAGCATCGCCTTACACTTCAACATGCTGCGCAGGCTGGAAGAGAACTGGCAGCGCGGTGAGAATCGTTTTAATGCGCCGGGCGAAAAACTGCTGGGAGCCTTCCTCAACGGCAGGCTGGTGGGCGTGTGCGGGTTAAACCGCGATCCTTTTAGCCAGCAGCCGCGTGCCGGGCGTATTCGTCATCTTTACGTCAGCGAGAAGTGCCGCGGGCTGGGCATCGGCAAACAGCTGTTAACCGTGGTGATGGCCGATGCCAGCATCTGGTTTGATTTTCTCAATACCCATGCGCCGGAAGCGGCTTACGGGTTCTATCATCGGGTTGGGTTCACGCTGGTGGCGGACGAACCGCGGGTCACGCATCGGCTTTTTTGCGCCGTGTAGCTGGCTGGCAGCATCGTGCGGTGAATGTTACAGTTGGATGACAATTCACCGCCTGACGCGCCATGACCATCACCGTATTCTGCATTCTGCTGTTCGCCGCGCTGCTGCATGCCAGCTGGAACGCCATCGTCAAAGCCGGAACGGACAAGCTCTACTCCGCGATCAGCGTGAGCGGCTCAGCAACGCTTATCGCGCTGGTCCTGCTGCCGTTCTCTCCTCAGCCGTCCGCCGCAAGCTGGCCGTTTTTGGTTGTCTCCTGCGCGCTGCAGGTGGTGTACACCGTGCTGGTGGCAAAAACCTATCAGGTGTCTGATTTGAGCCAGACCTACCCGCTGATGCGCGGCACCGCGCCGCTGCTGGTGGCGCTGGTCAGCGTGCTGGTGCTCGGCGATAGCCTTTCGTGGCTGGCGTGGAGCGGGATCGGCGTTATCTGCCTGTCAATCCTGGCAATGGCGATGAACGGCAGGATGCAGTCGCGCAAAGGCGTCTGGCTGGCATTGATCAACGCCTGCTTTATCGCCGGGTATACGCTGGTTGACGGCACCGGGGTGCGGCTGTCAGACACCGCGCTCGGCTATACCCTCTGGACGTTCTTCATGAACGGCTTCTGCCTGCTTGGCTGGGCGATGGTGGCGCGCCGTCGGGAGGCGACCCGCTACCTGAGTCTGCACTGGAAAAAGGGTCTGCTCGGCGGTGTCGGTACGATGGGCTCTTACGGTCTGGCACTGTGGGCGATGACGCAGGCCCCGCTGGCGGTGGTGGCCGCGCTGCGTGAAACCTCGATTCTCTTTGGCGCGCTGCTGGCGTTTCTGCTTTTAAAAGAGAAGGTTGCCGGTGTGCGTATTGCCGCAGCGGTGGGGATCGCAGGCGGCGCCATTCTGCTGCGTCTGGCGTAAAGCGCTGGCAACATTAGTTGCCGTTCTTGTTTACAAATCCTGCCTTTTTGCTTCCATCCATTCATCACAGCAATGCTTAATTTGTCATCTGACTGTGGTAGATTCCTCGCGCATTTATGGGAATGCGTAGTCACTTATTCTTCATTTCTCTCTTTTGGCAAAAGTATTCAGCGACATGAAAAAACAAAGGAACGTTAACTTATTGTTGATGCTGGTGTTACTGGTGGCCGTCGGTCAGATGGCGCAAACCATCTACATTCCGGCGATTGCCGACATGGCGAAGGAACTCAATGTCCGCGAGGGCGCGGTGCAGAGCGTGATGGCGGCGTACCTGCTGACCTACGGCGTCTCTCAGCTCTTCTACGGACCGCTGTCTGACCGCGTCGGGCGTCGCCCGGTGATTCTGGTGGGCATGAGCATTTTCATGGTGGCGACGGTGATTGCCATTAGCACTTCCAGCCTGACGGTGCTGATTGCCGCCAGCGCCCTGCAGGGCGTGGGGACCGGCGTCGGGGGCGTGATGGCGCGAACCCTGCCGCGTGACATGTACCAGGGCACCCAGCTGCGCCATGCCAATAGCCTGTTAAATATGGGCATTCTGGTCAGCCCGCTGATGGCACCGCTGATTGGCGGCCTGCTGGACACCCTGTGGTCCTGGCGCGCCTGCTACGCCTTCCTGCTGGTGCTGTGCGTGATTGTCACCTTCAGCATGGCGCGCTGGATGCCGGAAACGCGCCCGGTGGATGCGCCGCGCACGAGGCTTCTCACCAGCTATAAAACGCTATTCGGCAACGGGGCGTTTACCTGTTATCTGCTGATGCTGATCGGCGGCCTGGCGGGAATTGCGGTGTTCGAAGCCTGTTCCGGCGTGCTGCTGGGCGCAGGGCTTGGCCTCAGCAGTATGGTGGTGAGTATTCTGTTTATTCTGCCAATCCCGGCGGCGTTTTTCGGCGCGTGGTTCGCAGGTCGTCCCAACAAGCGTTTCTCCACGCTGATGTGGCAATCGGTGATCAGCTGCCTGCTGGCGGGCCTGATGATGTGGATCCCGGGGCTGTTTGGCGTAATGACGGTCTGGACGCTGCTGATCCCGGCGGCGCTGTTCTTCTTCGGTGCGGGAATGCTGTTCCCGCTCGCCACCAGCGGCGCGATGGAGCCGTTTCCGTTCCTTGCCGGAACGGCAGGCGCACTGGTAGGCGGCTTGCAGAACATCGGTTCCGGCGCGCTGGCCTGGCTTTCAGCCATGATGCCGCAAACCGGCCAGTCTAGTCTGGGCTTGCTGATGACCCTGATGGGGCTGCTGATTTTGCTGTGCTGGCTGCCGCTGGCATCGCGCGTCCCGCATCACGAGCAGCCGGTTTAACCGCACGATGGCCCGGCTTCTCGCCGGGCTTGTCACAGACCGGGGCGATCATCACCTGCAGCAACGGCTCAGGCGCGGGTCGCCATGCCCCCTCCTCGCCGTCGTAGAACTGAAAATCGGCGTTAACCGCATACGGAATTTTTGCTTTTTGCAGTTCGCAGGCCATGAAGGTCGCGAAAGCCATTTGCGACGCCGTGGGGGTAAACCGGTTCGATTCCCCGACTCCCCAGCCGCCCACCCAGCTCATATGCCCGGTTTTTTGCTGCCAGCGCAGCGCCGTCGCGATGCGGTTGTGGATAGCCGCTTTCTCCGCCGCAGTCCCTGACGTCCACGGGTATTTACCGTTATTTTTCAGCGGTCCCCACGGAAAGATGTGCCACTCCGCCAGCAGGTAATTTTGACTGCGGGGCGGCAGCTTCAGGCTGGATAAATCTTCCGGCGCAGCGCGCAGGCGCGGCGCAATGAAGATCATGCGCTGCGGGTCGATGTCGTGGATCGCTTTGATGGTTTTTTCATACACGCGGTTCAACGACGCAAGATTGTGGTTGAGCTTATCGGCAGGTTCGTAAATGAGGTCGAATCCCAGCGTGGGCGAGCGTTGGCCAAAATAGTGCGCCACGGCAATCCACCAGTTGATCACCTCTTTCTCGTTATCGGCTTTCGGGTCGTTTTTATATTCATCAGCCTGATAGGCGATAACCGGAATCACGCCGTATTGCTCGCAGGCTTCCACCAGCTTACGCAGGTGGATCAGCCGGGCTTCCGTCGGCTCATCCGCCACGCGAATACGCACATGGCGGATCCCTTTCGCGTGAAAATCGCGGACCACCAGCGGGTCGAACTCGCGGATGCCGCGCTCGGTGCGCGCCCAGTCCACGTCGATACCCACGCCAAGCTCTTGCGCATAGCGGGCAGCCGCCAGCGGCGGCTCAGCGGCACAGGCCAGGCCGGAAGCGATCACAAGCGCAGTGGCAATAACAAGCTTTAACACGGTTTACCTTGCGAAAAATCGAAAGCAATAACCTGTATTTAGCACGCTTTTTCACATTTGGTGTAGCCTCAAAACGTAATAATTCTTCATCCTGCCTGCGCTTTCAGCCAGCCGATAAACGCGTCAATTTTCGGCCAATGCCGTTCAGGCAGCGTGGCTATGTAGTAGTGCTGCTGGCACGGCAAGGTCTTATCACCAAAAGGGGCAACCAGTTCTCCGCGCGCGAGGCGTTTTTCAACCAGCCTTTTTCGCCCCATCGCCACCCCCGCATGGTTTAACGCAGCGGTGATGGCTAAATCTGAACGATCGAAGCCCATGCCCGATGAAGGCAGCGCGTTCACGGCAAAACGCTGCGCCCAGAGTTGCCATTCATCCGTGCCGGAATCCTGACTCCAGGCCTGACGGTCGTGCAGGAGCGTGCAGCGGGCGAGATTCTCGGGCTGGCCGAATAACGCGTGCTCGCGGGCATACTCCAGCGAGCAAACGGGTAAAATGTCTTCATCCATCAGGAACGTGTGCGCAAGGTGTTTTGGCGGCGAATCGTCGAAATAGAGCGCCAGATCGACGCCGGTTCGCTGCATGTCGATGTCGTCGTTGCCGGTCAGAAGGGTGAGTGAAATCGCAGGATAGCGGCGCGTAAAATCGCCGAGCAGGGGCACCAGCCAGCACTGAGCGAGGGATGGCCGTGAGTAGACGGTCAGCGTGCCGCTCAGCGCCTGGTTTTTGATATCCTGAATCTCCTGGTTCAGGGTATCGAGCGACGATTTAAGCGTCCCGTAAAGACGCTTCCCCTCCTGCGTAAGCTCAACCTTACGGTGAGAGCGGACAAACAGCCGGATCCCCAACTCCTCTTCCAGCAAATTGATACGGTGGCTCACCGCGCTGGGGCTAAGCGACAGCTCCGCCGCCGCCAACGCGAAGGATGCATGTCGCGCCGCGACTTCAAAGGTGTACATTTTTGACAGCTGCCAGCCGTTTAGCTGCGGCTTATCTCCCTCCATCGCCCCTCCCTTTCCTGTTTGGTTCAATCTGGCTCACCTGAAACGCAATTTATATCATTTGTCAGTATGCCCCTTTTATTGTCCAATGATGAACATGGCCGAATGGAAAGAGACGACGATGAACAACCTCCCTGCCTTAAAGGCACAGTTTCCTCTGATTGAGGATCTGATTGCCCTGAAAGAAACGACCTGGCTCAACCCGCGTACCACCACGCTTGCCGAGGGGCTGCCCTATGTCGGGCTAACCGAAGACGATGTGAATGACGCCCACGCGCGCCTGCAACGTTTTGCGCCTTACCTGGCGAAAGCGTTTCCGGAAACGGCGGCTACCCACGGGCTGATTGAATCGGAGCTGGTCGCCATTCCGGCGATGCAAACGCGGCTGGAGAAAGAGGCTGGCGCGGCGATCCCCGGCACGCTGCTGCTGAAAAAAGACAGCCATCTGCCCATTTCCGGCTCCATCAAGGCGCGCGGCGGTATCTATGAAGTACTGGCCCATGCCGAAACGCTGGCGCTGAACGCCGGGCTACTGAGCGTTGACGATGATTACAGCATCCTGCTGGAGCCGCGCTTTAAAGACTTCTTCAGTCAGTACAGCATCGCCGTGGGGTCAACCGGCAACCTGGGGATGTCCATCGGCATCATGAGCGCGCGTCTTGGCTTCAGGGTGACAGTGCATATGTCTGCCGACGCCCGCGAATGGAAAAAAGCCAGGCTGCGTAGCCACGGTGCGATCGTCGTTGAATATGAGCAGGATTACGGCGTGGCGGTGGAGCAAGGGCGTAAGGCGGCGGAGCGTGACCCGAACTGTTTCTTTATCGACGATGAAAACTCCCGCACGCTGTTTCTCGGCTACGCGGTGGCTGGCGGGCGGCTGAAAGCGCAGTTTGCCGCGCAGGGCCGCGTGGTGGATGCGCAACATCCTCTGCACGTTTATCTGCCATGCGGCGTCGGCGGGGGTCCTGGCGGCGTGGCGTTTGGCCTTAAGCTGGCCTTTGGTGATAACGTCCACTGCTTCTTCGCCGAGCCGACCCACTCGCCGTGCATGCTGCTGGGCGTCTACACCGGCCTGCACGATGGGATCGCCGTGCAGGATTTGGGGATAGACAACGTCACGGCGGCGGATGGTCTCGCGGTGGGTCGCGCGTCCGGCTTTGTGGGCCGCGCCATGGAGCGCCTGCTCGACGGATTCTATACCCTCTCGGATCAAAGTATGTACGACATGCTCGGCTGGCTGGCACAGGAAGAGGGCATTCGCCTGGAGCCGTCCGCGCTGGCGGGTATGGCCGGGCCGCTACGGTTCAAAGCCGATGCCAGCGTTACCCACCTGGTGTGGGCGACCGGCGGCGGCATGGTGCCGGAAGAGGAGATGGCGAGGTATCTGGCTAAAGGGGAGTAATTATGTCGGGTGGCGGCTACGCCTTACCCGGCCTACAGATGCAAAATTTGTTGAATGTGGGTTACCGCAAACAGCAGTGACAGTGACAGCACGGCCAGGGCGATCAGGAACTTATCCCGCACCGCCTTCGGTTGCGCAACGTCGTCCTGCGCCACATCCATCAGGTTTCGGCTGCGGGTGTAGCGCCATAAAATCACCGCCACCAGCGCCAGTACCACGATGGAGATCCAGAAAGGCACCCCGGTGCGATGCCAGTTGTGCTTAATCGCCAGGGCGATCAGCGCACCATACCCCAGCAGCGTGCGCAGCCAGGCCAGCGACGTACGCTCGGGCTGCAGGCCGGGGTCGGCTTCGCGACGCGCTTTGCGGCTATCCGCCATAGAACACCAGCCCCATCACCACACCGGCCACTGCCAGCAACACCGCGCTGATGATCAGCAGCCCACGCGTATAGGGCAGATCCTGCTTCAGGCGCATCGCCTTTTCGTTACGCAGCCAGCGCAGATAACCGTAAATCGCCAGCACGCCCGCAAACAGACACAGCAGCAGCGCCAGCACTTCGCGGATCAACGGAGTAGCAAAATCGGGAGCCAGCTGGTCGAGGCCGACGCCCGCAGCCAGAAAGCCCAGCGCGGTGCGGATCCACGCTAAATAGGTGCGCTCGTTAGCCAGAGAGAAGCGGTAGTCCGGCGCTTCGCCGAGGCGGGAGATTTTCATGGCGGTTCCTTGAGGTGCATAAGGCAGGCTTCAGCATAGCTTAATGCTGGCACCGTTGTTAGCCTATCCCCCAGAACAGTACCGCCAGGAGTTGCGGAGTAATGATTCGCAGGAACATCACCAGCGGATAGACCGTGGCGTACGACAGCGCCGCCGCGCCGCTGGTGGCGTGGAGGTTATTGGCGAAGGCCAGCGCGGGTGGGTCCGTCATCGATCCTGCAAGCATACCGCAGAGCGTGAGATAGTTCATTTTGGCGAACATTCGCGCCAGTATCTCGACCGTTATCAGCGGGATCGCAGTGATAAAAATGCCGTAACCGATCCAGCTGATGCCTTCGCCCTGAAGCAGGGTATCAACAAAATCTCCGCCAGATTTCAGCCCAACCACCGCGAGGAACAGCACAATGCCCAGCTCGCGCAGCGCCAGGTTAGCGCTCGGCGGCATAAACCAGTACAGCTTGCCGATGCAGCCGATACGCCCGAGGATCAGCGCCATAATCAACGGCCCGCCGGCCAGCCCGAGCTTCAGGGCCACCGGAAAACCCGGTACATACATGGGGACAGAGCCGAGCAGTACACCAAGCCCGATGCCGATGAACACCGGCAGCATCTGCACCTGCTGGAGTTTTTGCTGGGCGTTGCCCACCATATCCGCCACGGCATCAATCGACGCGGGCCGCCCGACCAGATTGAGGATATCGCCAAACTGCAGGCTGGCGTCCTGGCTGGCAACCAGCTCCACGCCTGCGCGGTTCAGACGCGAGATCACCACGTCATAGCGTTCTTTTACCTGCAAATCGCGGATTTTCTTGCCCAATACCTTCTCGTTTGTGACCACCACGCGCTCGACGCGCAGATCGGTACCCCGGGTAGAAAGTGAGGTCTCCACCTCCTGACCAATCACCAGCCGGGCGTTGTTGAGATCCCCGGGCTGACCAACCAGGTGCAGCAGATCGCCGTGCTGAATAAGCGTGCCGGGCGAGGGCACCATCAGCATGTCGTCACGTTTCAGGCGCGAGCAGATGATGGTGGCGCTGTTCAGAATGGGCACATCCTGAATCGCCATATTGTTCAGATTGGGGTTTTCAACGCGGATATTGATGGTTTTGATCGGCGCATGGCCGTTGGTCAGGGTGGTTTCATGGTCCTTCGCTTCCTGCTCAACGTTAACGCGGAACAGCACCCGCACCAGCCACATTGAGAGCAGAATGCCGCAAATGCCAAACGGATAGGCCATGGCGTAGCTCATCCCCATCTGATCGACGACATCCGAAGAGATCCCCAGGTCGCGCAGGATTTGCTGGCCTGCCCCGAGCGCGGGCGTGTTGGTCACTGCCCCGGAGAAAATACCGAGCACCACGGGAAGCGGGATCGCGAAAAGTTTATGCAGCACGGCGGTAACCAGCCCACCCATCACCACAATGCCGAAAGCAAACAGGTTAAGCCGCAGGCCCGAGACGCGAAGAGAGGCGAAAAAGCCCGGTCCCACCTGGATACCTATAGTGTAAACGAAGAGGATCAGGCCGAATTCCTGGATAAAATGCAGCATGTCGGCGCTCAGCGCCAGCCCAAACTGGTCGGCAAAGTGGCCGATAAAAATCCCGCCGAACAGCACCCCACCGATGCCAAAGCCGACGCCGCGAATTTTAATATTGCCTATCCACAGTCCCACCACCGCGACCAGGGCCAACACGCTAACCGTCAACGCGATATCACTCATGATCCACATCCTGTGCATAACCTTAGTTATTTCAGGGATTCTCTCAGAGCCGGGGGCGATTGTATGGGCGATGGCGCACAAAAAAGCCCTGCCGGGGCAGGGCGTTATCTTTGCACCCTCTCCCTGTGGGAGAGGGTCGGGGTGAGGGCATCAGCCCGCACACTGTTAGCTGTTCAACGCCGGGCGCGCGCTAATGGCGATGCGCTGAGGCGCAATGGCTTCCGGCACGTTCCGGGTGAGGTCGATATTCAGCAGCCCGTTAGTGAACGTCGCGCCAGAAACTTCCATATGGTCTGCCAGGGTAAAGCTCAGGCTAAACGGCTGAGTGACAAGCCCCTGATGCAGCCATTTGGTCTCGGTTTCTTGTTTTTCCGGCGTGCCTTTTACGGTCAGACGCGTACCTTCGAGCTGGATGTCCAGGTCTTCCTGACGGAACCCGGCTAACGCCAGCGTGATGCGATAGTGGTTGTCATCGCTTTTTTCGATGTTGTACGGCGGAAAAGTCTGTTGCTCGGTGGTGCTTTGCAGGGCATTCGCCAGTTTGTCAAAACCAATCCACTGACGCAGCAGGGGGGATAAATCATAGTTACGCATACTAAATCTCCTTCTGAGAAGCGAGTTCGGCACAGTCTAATTTTGTGCGCAGTTGTTCCTGCAAATCCTGATGGATTCGCCTATGCTCCCGGTTCGGCAAGCAATTCTGAGTGGGCCGCAGCCGCGACCCGCGTGATTAGTTAATTTCGATCCGGCGCGGTTTTTTCTCTTCCGGAATCACACGTTCCAGTTCGATAAACAGCAGTCCGTTGACCAGGTTCGCGCCTTTTACGTGAATGTTCTCGGCCAACTGGAACTTGCGTTCAAAGTTGCGCTCGGCGATGCCCTGGTAAAGGTAGGTACGTTCTTTTTGCTCTGCCGTATGGGAGCCTTTCACTACCAGCAGGTTGTCCTGCGCGGTGATCTCCAGCTCGCTTTCTGCGAAACCGGCGACGGCAATGGCAATGCGGTAGTGGTTTTCATCGACCAGCTCAACGTTGTAGGGAGGATAACCGTTGCTCTGGCTTTGGTTATTTTCTAAATGATTGAACAGGCGGTCAAAACCAATAGCAGAACGGTATAGCGGAGAAAGATCGAAGTTACGCATACATTAAAACTCCTGAAATCAGCGAGAGATGTAGCCTTCCACCATGGACAGGCTTCTGTGCCCCCGAACACCCCTCAGGCGTGTTCGTTATCGGGTTACATTCTTAAAATGGGTCTGGATACGGGCTTTTCAAGCGTATGCAGACGAGATTTTTTTGCACTTTGCTGGATGTCGCATAGACTGGGACAACAGCACTAAGGGTTAAATTGCGATAGCCGCCACAGAGCCGGGTTGTCGGGCTATTCATTTTGATCAAGGCCCGCTATAACCCTGAGTTACAGGCTCATGCAATGCCATTAACAATGACTGAGTGATGATGAAAAATGTTCTGATTAAGCTGACGACGTTCAGCGGGATTGTTTTACTTTGCGGGTGTTCGAGCGTGATGTCTCACACCGGCGGTAAAGAAGGAACATACCCGGGGACGCGCGCCAGCGCAGCGATGATCTCGGATGACGATACCAACTGGGGCACCAAATCCCTGGCCATTCTGGATATGCCTTTCACGGCCGTGGCGGACACGCTCCTGCTGCCGTGGGATCTGTTCCGCACCGACAGCTCCGTGCGTTCACGCGTTGAAAAAAGCGAGAAAGAAAACCTGGCCACCAACGCCGTTATCCCGCCCGCCAGCCTGTCCGTACAGTAATCGTAATCAGGTTTCCGTTACCCAAAGCTGACGGAAACCGTTCGTTTCTTCCATCCAGGCTATCCAGTGACCGTCCGGGGAAAACACGACAGCATCCGCTGATGGCGGGTTGCCATGATCGGACGTCAGAAACGTCACCACTCCGGTTTGCGCATCGCAGCACGCTATGCGGTTCTCCAGCACATAGCCCAGTTTCTCCCCCGACGGATGCCAGTTAAAAGCCGATTGAATGCCGCTTTCATGGTGCGTTAGCTGGCGCGGTTCACCGCCTTCCGGCGAGATAAGCCACAGCTGCACAATGCCGTTGTCGTCGCGCATCAAAAAGGCAATCTGCGTGCCCTGCGGATTGCTGCGCACCCAGTGACGCGGCACGTTGACCAGCCCCGGATAGGCGTTCTGATGCGTAAAGGTTAAACGGCGCTGCACCACGCCCGCTGGCGGTGCAGGCAGGGTTTCCGGCGTGCCCTGCAAAGGCACCTCGCCAGCACGTTTCCACCCTTGTTCATCGTTGGGCAGATCGATAACGAACAGTTCGGGCACTTTCTCACCCGTGACGGACAGCGTATCGCCAATAAAGGCCAGCCCGTTGTTGCCCACCCAGCCCTCTTCATAGGCGCGGTTGATCTCATCGCTGCCGGGCTGCGGCGTTGGCGTGGTGCGGCTGACCAGCACGCTCCAGAAGGCGCCAGCATAGTTACGTGGATGGTTGCCCCGCGGGGTTACCGGGCCAAACGGCGACGCGACGCCGACGTTGCGTAAGTCCCGCTTCGGGTCGCGCTCATGCATGACGTGGTCGTTATAGGTAAAGCTGACCAACTGCCCGTTCGGGCTAAAGACATGCACATGGCTGCCGCCGCGCAGCGCGCCTGCGGTATAGGGCGGAGTGATATCCATGGCATCAAGGTTTTCGACCGCACCGTTGCAGGCCACCACCCCCTGACGATGGTGAAAGTCATACTGCCAGTCGGCATCCGGGTGTTGCGGGCCGTGGATAAAGACGTATTTGTTTTCTACAGGATGAACGGTCACCACGCCGACGTGCGCGCCGTTCGTAGCGCGATAAATCACCTCAACCTCCCCCGTCATGACGTTGACCCGCTCGATGGTTTCGCCGGTGAACGACGCGCCGGACGGGCGCACGTCAAAGGCCAGCCACTGGCTGTCGGGCGTCCAGGTGTTGATATTGGTGAGCTGGTGATGGCGGGAAGCGAAGGTGATTTGTTTCATGGAGATACCCTGATGCGCAGTTATCGCATCAGGGTAAAACATCAGCGGGAATTAGCCTACACGTTTCACATCGCCCACCAGCAGGATGTAAGAAAGCGCGCCGATCAACGCCACGGCGGAGATGTAAACCAGCGCCGGACCAAAACCGTAATCCTGCGCCAGATAGCCGATCACCAGGGGTACGGTGATCCCCCCCAGACCGCCAACGAAGTTGAAGACGCCGCCCGTGAGGCCGATCAGGCGCATCGGTGCCAGCGAGGAAACCAGAGACCAGGTGATGGAGGCAAAACCGTTGCCGAAGAAGGCGATGGCCATCAGGGTCATTATCCACACCGGATCGTTGGTATAGTTCGCGCCCATGATGCAGGTGGAGATCAGCAGCCCGCAGATGATCGGCGTTTTACGCGCCACGCCCAGCGAGAAGCCCTTTTTCACCAGCCTGTCGGCCAGCCAGCCGGAGAGCAGCACGCCGAAGAAGGCCGCGAGGAACGGCACGGTGGTCATAAAGCCCGCCTTCAGTGCGGTGATGCCCTTTTCCTGCGTGAGATAGTTCGGGAACCAGGTCAGGAAGAACCACAGCGTTGAGGTGACGGCAAACTGGCCCAGATACACGCCCACCAGCTTACGGTGGAACACCAGCTTCCAGTCTGCTTTGGTCAGGGGCTGACGCGCCTCTTTTTTCACAGGCGCATCGCCATCCACCAGTCCGCCGCCGTCGCGGATGTAGTCCAGCTCGGCTTTGGTGATGCTTTTGGTCAGGCGCGGCGGCTGGTACACCTTGAACCAGATCAGTGACCAGATAATCCCGATACCGCCGGTGACAATAAACACCCAGTGCCAGCTCAGCAGCTCCTGGATCCAGATCAGCAGCGGCGTGAGAAACGCCAGGCCGACAAACTGCCCGGAGGTGTAGAACCCAACGGCAGACGCACGTTCATGCTCCGGGAACCAACTGGTCACCATGCGGTTGTTGGTCGGGAACGCCGGGGCTTCGAAAATCCCGGTGATGGCGCGCAGGCCAATCAGCGACATCAGCCCGGTCGCAAAGCCCTGGAACAGCGTGGCGACGGACCAGCCGAAAATGGCGATAAAGTAGGTCAGACGCGAGCCGACGCGGTCAAGGAACCAGCCGCCGGGGATCTGGCACAGCGTATAGAGCCAGGCAAAGGCCGAGAAGACGTAGCCCATTTCCGCCTTGGTAATACCAAATTCTTCCTGAATATGGGCCGACGCAACGGCCAGGTTGGCGCGGTCGACATAACAAATCACCACGGTAATAAAAATCATCATCAGCGTCAGGTAGCGGCGACGCCCGGTTTTGGTAGCAGTAACTGGAATATCCATCGCAATCTGTCTCCAGATTTTGGGCATAGGGAAGCCGCTCACCATGCCCTGTAGTTTACAGAGGGTTATATTTTTATATGTGCGTTTTTTTGCCCGGTGGCGCTGCGCTTACCGGGCCTACGGGAGAGTAGACCGGATAAGCGTAGCGCCATCCGGCGATTTACCACTCGGCGACGGAACCGTCTTCATGCCGCCATAACGGGTTACGCCAGTCCGGCGCATGTTTACTCAGCTCAATGACTTTGGCTTCGTCGATCTCCACGCCAAGGCCCGGCTTCGTTAACGGTTTAAAGAACCCGCCTTCCATGCAGAAGTCTTCTTTGTTCTTCACAAAATCGAGCAACTCCGCGCCCTTGTTGTAATGAATGCCCATGCTCTGTTCCTGGAACACGGCGTTGCGGGAGACAAAATCGACGTGCAGACAGGCCGCCAGCGCGACAGGCCCGAGCGGGCAGTGCGGGGCCAGCGCCACGTCGTAAGCTTCTGCCATACCGGCAATTTTGTAGCATTCGGTGATGCCGCCCGCATGAGAGAGGTCCGGCTGCAGGATCGCGATTCCGCCCGCTTCCAGCACGCGTTTAAACTCGAAGCGTGAGAACATCCGTTCGCCCGCCGCAATCGGAATGTGCGTCTGTTCCGCCAGCTTCGGATAGTATTCGGCCTGCTCGGCCAGCACCGGCTCTTCGATAAACAGCGGACGGTACGGCTCCAGCTCTTTGATCAGCACTTTCGCCATCGGCGCGCTGACGCGGCCATGGAAGTCCAGCCCAAACTCAATGTCATTGCCGAAGGCTTCACGGATCTGCGCCACGGTGTTCACCGCCCGGTCTACCGCACGTGAATTGTCGATCACCCCCATCTCTTCACAGCCGTTGAGCTTGAAGGTGTCAAAACCAATGCTGCGCAGTTGCTTGATACCGTCGATCACTTCCGCAGGACGGTCGCCGCCTACCCAGCTGTAGGCTTTAATTTTGTCGCGTACCAGGCCGCCCATCAGTTGCCAGACCGGGGCGTTCAGCACTTTTCCTTTAATATCCCACAGCGCCTGGTCGATACCGGCGATAGCGCTCATCAGAATGGGGCCGCCGCGGTAGAAGCCCGCGCGATACATCACCTGCCACAGGTCGTTAATGCGCGCCGGATCCTGACCAATCAGATATTCACCCAGCTCGTGCACGGCAGCTTCCACGGTGCGGGCACGGCCCTCAATCACCGGCTCGCCCCAGCCAACAACCCCTTCGTCGGTTTCGATTTTCAGGAACATCCAACGCGGCGGTAAACGGTACGTGGTGAGTTTGGTTATTTTCATTTCACTGCCTCTCGATACGCTTTCACAAATGCTGCTGCCTGCTGTGCGGTGCGCTCCACGCTCTGTCCGGCGCGATAGAGATCGCTGCCCAGCCCGGCGCCTGCACAGCCAGCCTTTATCCACTGCGCCAGGTTTTCTGGCGTCACGCCGCCCACGGCCAGGACCGGTACGCTTGCGGGTAAGACCGCTTTCAGCGCTTTGATGTACTCCGGGCCAAAGGCCGATGACGGGAAAATTTTCAGCGCCTGCGCGCCCGCATCGAGAGCGGTAAAGGCTTCGGTTGCCGTTGCACATCCCGGGCAGACGGTCATGCCGTAGCCCACCGCGCGGCGGATCACCTCTGGGTTGATGTTGGGCGTGACGATAAGTTTGCAGCCCATTTTCGCCAGCCTGTCGACCTGCTCCGGCTGTAGCACCGTGCCTGCGCCAATCAGCGCCTTATCACCAAACGCATCGACGACGGCGGGGATGCTTTTTTCCCACTCCGGGGAGTTGAGCGGGATTTCTACCGCGTCGAACCCGGCGTCAATCACCGCGCCTACGTGCACCAACGCCTCGCCGGGAGTGATGCCGCGCAATATCGCTATAAGGGGAAGGTTAGTTTGCCACTGCATGAGCGATGCTCCTTATTCCAGCCTGAAATGCCGTGTCGCCCTCTACCGCCGCCACGTCCCGACCCATGGCGTGAAACGCCTGGCGATACCGTGAGGTCAGCAATGAGCCTGCGACGAGAGTAATGGCCTGCTGCCCGGCGAAGCGTTCACTCAGGCTGGCGACTTCGGCGCCAATCAGCAGGCCGGACAGAAACTCGCTGACCTGCTCGCGCGGGAGTTGTCCCAGCACGTGCGAAGCGCGAACCTCAAAAAGCTGCGGCAAAACGGCAGGAGAAGCGATCCCGCGCTCAAGCCCGGCGGCAAACGCCTCCGGCGACGGGGCTTGCTCCGGCAATCCCGCACCTACCAGCGAATGCTTGAGCAGCAAATGGTGTAATTCGCCGGTCATCACGGTGCGAAAATCGTGGATTGTGTCGGTATCGGCCTGCACCCACTTGCAGTGGGTACCGGGCATGACGTAGACAGAAGAAGGAGAAAGCGTGCGTGCGCCGAGCAGCTGCGTCTCTTCGCCGCGCATAACGTTGTGGTTATCGTCGCGAGAGACGCACAAGCCGGGAATAATCCAGATATTGTCGCCAACGGACGTTAACTGCTCGCCAATGGATGAGAACGGGGCAGGCACCGGCAGATAGGGCGCAACCTTCCAGCCCACATTGCTGCCCACCATGCCCGCCATCACCACCGGCGTGGCGCCGTCGCGCCAGTTTTGTGTCACCTCTGCCAGCACCGCCTCGGGGGATTTACCATTCAGACGCGTAACGCCTGCTTCTGATTGCCTGCTCTCCAGGCACTGCTCGCCCTGGTACAGCCAGGCGCGCAGATTGGTCGATCCCCAGTCAATGGCGATGTAGCGAGATGTCATGTGATTTCCTTTAACCTTCGTGTCGAGCTGGCGATCATCGTGAGCGCCGCCTGCTCTGCCGCATCGCCGTCCTGATGCCGTATCGCATCGAACAGCGCTTTATGTTCCTGGAGCGTTTTCGGCATGTTGGCCTCATCGCCCATCCAGGTACGTTCAAATACCGCACGCTGTAGCGAGCTGATTGCCACGCTAAGCTGCTGCAGCACCGGGTTATGCACCGACTGGAGCACCGCCTCGTGGTAGCGAATATCCGCTTCGTTGAAGGCGTCCCGGTTCTGGTTGTTGGCGATCATGTCGTTCAGGGCCGACTCAATCTGCGCCAGGTCGCCTGACGTGGCGCGTTCCGCCGCCCAGCGGGCTATCGCCGGTTCCACGAGGTTTCGTACCTCGCTCATCGCGCCGATAAGCCTCGGGTCGTAGTCGTTTTCCAGCACCCACTGCAGAACATCGGTATCGAGGTAGTTCCACTGATTGCGCGGAGCAACAAACGCGCCGCGATAACGCTTCATTTCAATCAGCCGTTTCGCCATCAGCGAACGGAACACTTCCCGGATGATGTTGCGCGAGGTTTCAAACTCCTCACACAGTTCCGCCTCGGCGGGCAGCGGTGAACCTGGAACATATTTGCCGCCCACAATCTGGGTGCCCAGCGTGATAACAATGCGATCGGTTTTATTGAGAGTCATGGAGAGTCCTTATGCTCTTTGTGTCCATCCCTACTTTACCGCGACCGCTGAATTTCGCCTCACTTTTGCAGTACAAACGTGATGCTGTTCGTCATGCCTGTAGCCGTAATGTAGTACAATCATTAAATGTTGTACTACAATCCAGATCACAAAAAGAACAATTCAATAAATTGAAGGCAAAAAAAAGCCCCGGTTGATAACCAGGGCCGATGTGTTTAACAAAGCTTAATTCAGGACAAACTTCTCGATCGCGTAGGCAACGCCGTCTTCCAGGTTGGATTTGGTCACGAAGTTGGCCACTTCTTTTACCGATGGGATCGCGTTATCCATCGCCACCCCCATGCCCGCGTATTCGATCATCGCGATATCGTTTTCCTGATCGCCCAGGGACATGATCTCTTCAGGCTTGATGCCCAGCGCATCGGCCAGCGATTTCACGCCAGTGCCCTTATTGACGCGTTTATCGAGGATTTCGAGGAAGTACGGCGCGCTTTTCAGCACGGTGTATTTCTCTTTGACCTCCGCCGGGATGCGTGCGATGGCTTTATCAAGAATTGCTGGCTCATCAATCATCATGACCTTCAGGAACTGCGTGGCCGGGTCCATGTTCTCTGCTTCGCAGAACACCAGCGGAATGGTGGCGACATAGGATTCATGCACGGTGTAGTAGCTGATATCGCGGTTGGCGGTATACAGCGTATTGCGATCGAGTGCGTGGAAGTGTGAACCCACTTCGCGGGAGAGCTTTTCCAGGAACCGGTAATCATCATAGCTCAGCGCGGTTTGCGCCACCGTGCTGCCATCGGCCGCTTTCTGCACCAGCGCACCGTTATAGGTGATGCAGTAATCGCCCGGCTGGTTCATATGCAGTTCTTTCAGGTAGCTGTGCACACCCGCATATGGCCGGCCAGTGGTCAGTACCACGTTCACGCCTTTTGCGCGCGCGGCGGCAATCGCGTTTTTAACGGCTGGAGAGATAGTGTGGTCTGGCAGCAGCAGCGTGCCGTCCATATCAATTGCAATGAGTTTGATGGCCATGAGATCCCCGGATTGAATGAGTCTGCACTCATGCTAACGCGATTCCGCTCAAAAAACACGGTAAGAAAGGGGATTGGGTGTGAGGGGGGGATTCCTCTTTTGCACAGGTTTACCCTCACCCTAACCCTCTCCCACAGGGAGAGGGAACCGTGCACCTTCTCCCTGTGGGAGAGGGCTGGGGTGAGGGGGGATTACTTAGATATCAATATTCGCCGCTTTCAGGGCATTCTCTTCGATAAAGGCACGGCGTGGTTCAACCGCATCGCCCATCAGGGTCGTGAACAGCTGGTCCGCTGCAATCGCGTCCTTCACGGTTACGCGCAGCATGCGACGGCTTTCCGGATCCATGGTGGTTTCCCACAGCTGCTCCGGGTTCATCTCGCCCAGACCTTTATAACGCTGGATTGCCAGGCCACGACGGGACTCTTTCACCAGCCATTCCAGCGCCTGCTCGAAGCTGGCAACCGGCTGACGACGTTCGCCACGTTCAATGAACGCATCGTCTTCGATCAGACCGCGCAGCTTTTCGCCGAGGGTGCAGAGACGGCGGTATTCCGGCCCGGTCACAAACTCGTGCTCCAGCGGATAATCGGTGTCGACACCGTGGGTACGCACGCGGATAACCGGCTCGAACTGCTGATCAGCGTTCTGCTGAACATCGCATTTCCACATGCTACCGTGCTGTTCGTTCTCGTTCAGCTCACTCACCAGGCTGTTTACCCAGCGGGACACGGTCTGTTCGTCGCTCAGATCCGCTTCGGTCAGCGTAGGTTGATACACCAGCGCTTTCAGCAGCGTTTTCGGATAACGACGCTCCATGCGGACAATCATTTTCTGAGCAGCGTTGAACTCGGAGACCAGACGCTCCAGCGGCTCGCCTGCCAGCGCTGGTGCGCTGGAGTTGGCGTGCAGGGTCGCACCATCAAGCGCGATCGCGATTTGGTACTGATCCATCGCTTCGTCGTCTTTAATGTACTGTTCCTGTTTGCCTTTCTTCACTTTGTACAGCGGTGGCTGTGCAATGTAGACGTGACCACGCTCAACGATTTCCGGCATCTGACGGTAGAAGAAGGTCAACAGCAGCGTACGAATGTGCGAGCCGTCGACGTCCGCATCGGTCATGATGATGATGCTGTGATAGCGCAGCTTGTCCGGGTTGTACTCGTCACGGCCAATGCCGCAGCCGAGCGCGGTGATAAGCGTCGCCACTTCCTGAGAAGAGAGCATCTTGTCGAAGCGCGCTTTCTCCACGTTGAGGATTTTACCCTTCAGCGGCAGGATCGCCTGGTTCTTACGGTTACGGCCCTGCTTCGCAGAACCGCCCGCGGAGTCCCCTTCCACCAGGTACAGTTCGGACAGCGCCGGGTCGCGTTCCTGACAGTCCGCCAGTTTACCCGGCAGGCCTGCTAAGTCCAGCGCACCCTTACGGCGCGTCATTTCGCGGGCTTTACGCGCCGCTTCACGGGCACGTGCCGCATCGATAATTTTGCCAACCACGATTTTCGCGTCGGACGGGTTTTCCAGCAGGTATTCGCTCAGCAGTTCGTTCATCTGCTGCTCAACCGCCGATTTCACCTCAGAAGAGACCAGTTTGTCTTTGGTCTGCGAGGAGAACTTCGGATCCGGCACCTTCACGGAGACAACGGCAATCAGGCCTTCACGGGCATCGTCACCGGTGGCGCTGACTTTCGCTTTCTTGCTGTAGCCTTCTTTGTCCATATAGGCGTTCAGGGTACGGGTCATCGCCGCGCGGAAGCCCGCCAGGTGCGTACCGCCGTCACGCTGTGGAATGTTGTTGGTGAAGCAGTAGATGTTTTCCTGGAAACCGTCGTTCCACTGCAGCGCCACTTCCACGCCAATGCCGTCTTTCTCGGTAGAGAAGTAGAAGATATTCGGGTGAATTGGCGTTTTGTTCTTGTTCAGATACTCAACGAACGCCCTGATGCCGCCTTCGTAGTGGAAGTGGTCTTCTTTGCCGTCGCGTTTGTCTTTCAGGCGGATAGACACGCCGGAGTTCAGGAATGACAGCTCGCGCAGGCGTTTCGCCAGGATGTCGTATTCAAATTCGGTGACGTTGGTGAAGGTTTCGTGGCTTGGCCAGAAGCGTACCAGGGTACCGGTTTTGTCGGTATCACCGGTCACAGCCAGCGGTGCCTGCGGCACGCCGTGGGTATACACCTGGCGGTGAATTTTACCTTCGCGCTGGATAACCAGCTCCAGCTTCTGCGACAGGGCGTTTACAACGGAGACGCCAACGCCATGCAGACCGCCGGAAACTTTATAGGAGTTATCATCGAATTTACCGCCTGCGTGCAGAACGGTCATGATGACTTCCGCAGCAGATACGCCCTCTTCCGGGTGAATACCGGTTGGGATGCCACGACCATCATCGGTGACGGATACGGAGTTGTCCGCATGGATCGTCACCACGATGTCTTTACAGTGACCCGCGAGCGCTTCGTCGATAGCGTTATCTACCACCTCGAATACCATGTGGTGCAGACCGGTGCCGTCATCCGTATCGCCGATATACATACCAGGGCGCTTACGCACCGCATCCAGCCCTTTCAGGACTTTGATACTGGAGGAGTCATAAGAATTCGACATCAACGTTTCTCGCTCATTTAAACTTGGGTTAATCCGTTATTTTACCCTTTTCCACGGTAAACATCTTCGAATTTTCGTCCGACATGTCTATAACGTGTTCAGCGCTAATGGCACTGACGAAAACCTGCGACTGCGTGGCTTTTAAGCGGCTGGCAAGCAGCCCGCGCCGCGCGTCGTCAAGTTCCGAGGCAAAATCATCTATCAGATACAGGCAGCGTCGCCCGCTCTCGCGGGTAAGAAACTCCCCCTGCGCCAGGCGCAGCGCGCACATCAGCAGCTTAAGCTGCCCGCGCGACAAGGTATCTTCGACCGGCGCACCGTCTGCACGTATGCGAAAATCCGCTTTGTGCGGGCCGTGCGCAGTGTAGGTCAGCATGCGATCGCGCTCGAAATTTCTTTCCAGCACGTCGGCATAATCCGTCTCTTTCTCCCAGCCGCGCTGGAAGGAGAAGGTAAGAGAAAACTCGGGTAAAAACTGTTTGCAGGTATCAGCCATGTCTTCGGCGATCCCTGCACTGTATTCGGCACGCCAGCGGCTGATTTGTTCCGCAAGAGGAATGAGTTCTAAATCCCACGGACGCAGCTGGGCATAGCGCGTGACCTGACGCAACGCGGCGTTGCGCTGCTTAAGCAGACGCTTCAGGTTGCTCCAGGCGTTAAAGAAACCGGCTTCATTGTGAAAGCATCCCCAGTCGAGGAAGGCTCTTCTGTATTTGGGGCCGCCATTGAGTAAAGTAAACCCCTCCGGCGTGATCAGCTGCATCGGCATTAACAGCGCCAGTTCGGCGACCTTGTGGCCGTCGGTACCGTCGATGCGCACCTTACTGTCGCCCTGCTTATCTTTGCTCAGGCCGATGGCGGTTTCCCGCTCCGCGCCCTGTAAACGCCCGTGCAGAACAAAGGATTCCTGTTCGTGGCGAATGACGCGACCAATCTGCAAACTGCGAAACGCCCGGCCATGGCCGAGCGTATAGATGGCTTCCAGCACGCTGGTTTTGCCGCTGCCGTTCGCGCCAACCAGGAAATTAAAGCCAGGGGATAAAGCGAGATCCGCGCTTTCGATATTGCGAAAGTCGCGGATCAACAGACGGGTGAGCGACATTACAGTCTCATTGGCATAACAACATAAGCCGCGCTTTGGCTGGCCGCATCTTCAATCTGTACGCTCGACACGGAGTCGGTCAGCAGAATGCGAACGTTCTCGCACTTCAGCGCATTCAGCACGTCCAGCACGTAGCTGACGTTAAAGCCGATTTCCATCTCTGCCCCGGCGTAGGTGACGTCCAGAATCTCTTCTGCTTCTTCCTGCTCCGGGTTGTTGGCGGTGATTTTGATCTGGTTTTCGCTCACATACAGACGCACGCCGCGGAACTTCTCGTTAGAGAGGATGGCCGCACGCGCGAACGCCTGCTTGAGGATATCGCAGCCCGCTTCCAGCGTTTTGTCCGGGTTCTTCGGCAATACGCGGCGATAATCCGGGAAACGACCGTCAACCAGCTTCGAAGTGAAGACAAAATCACCCACGTGTGCGCGGATGTTGTTGCTGCCGATCTGTACGCGCAACGGGGTTTCGCCGCCGTCGAGCATACGCATCAGCTCAATCACGCCTTTACGCGGCACGATCACCGAATGGTTTGGCAGTGAATCGCCAATCGGCATGGAGCAGACCGCCAGACGGTGTCCGTCGGTGGCGACGGTACGCAGCTCTTCCCCTTCGGTTTCGAACAGCATGCCGTTTAAGTAGTAGCGAACGTCCTGATGGGCCATGGAGAACTGCGTGGCTTCAATCAGACGCTTCATCGTTGCCTGCGGCAGGGTGAATTCAACTTCGCTCTGCCAGTCGTCCAGGTTTGGGAAGTCCGCAGCGGGCAGGGTGGAGAGCGAGAAACGACTGCGGCCAGAGCGCACCAGTATGCGGTCGCCCTCCAGCTGCACGGCGATTTCAGCGCCTTCCGGCAGGCCGCGGCAGATATCGAAGAATTTACGTGCCGGAACAGTGGTCGCGCCCGCGTTATGCGGCTGAGTCAGCGTAACGCGCGCGATCATTTCCATTTCCAGGTCCGTGCCGGTCAGCGACAGCGTACCGTCCGCGACCTGAAGCAGCAGGTTTCCAAGGATAGGCAGCGTTGGGCGACCACCTAATGGGCCACTCACCTGTTGCAGCGGTTTTAATAAATGTTCACGTTCAACGGTAAATTTCATAGCGTCACGATGATAGAGTTCTGATTAAATTGGAAAAATCTTCTTTTATGTCGTGGCTTTCTTCACGCAGCTGCTCAATCTTGCGGCAGGCGTGCAGCACGGTCGTGTGGTCACGGCCACCAAACGCATCGCCGATCTCCGGCAGACTGTGGTTGGTTAACTCTTTTGCCAGCGCCATCGCCATCTGACGCGGACGCGCCACCGATCGGGAACGACGTTTAGACAGCAAATCTGCCACTTTGATTTTGTAATACTCGGCCACCGTCTTCTGAATATTATCGATGGTGACGAGTTTTTCCTGCAAGGCCAGCAGATCGCGCAGCGCTTCACGCACGAAATCGATGGTGATAGCGCGGCCGGTAAAGTTGGCATTAGCGATGACGCGGTTCAGTGCCCCTTCCAGCTCGCGCACGTTGGAGCGCAGGCGCTTGGCAATAAAGAAGGCCACTTCGCCCGGCAGACGAATGTCGTTCTCGTCCGCTTTTTTCATCAGGATCGCAACGCGGGTTTCCAGCTCTGGCGGTTCGATCGCCACGGTCAGGCCCCAGCCGAAGCGGGATTTCAGACGATCTTCAACGCCGTTGATCTCTTTAGGATAACGATCCGAAGTCAAAATGATCTGCTGATTACCTTCCAGCAGTGCGTTGAAGGTGTGGAAAAACTCTTCCTGGGATCGTTCTTTATTGGCGAAGAACTGAATGTCATCGATAAGCAGGGCATCAACGGAACGGTAGTAGCGTTTAAACTCTTCGATCGCATTGTTTTGCAGGGCTTTTACCATGTCCTGAACGAAGCGCTCGGAGTGCATATACACCACTTTCGCATTGGGCTTGCGTGCCACGATGCCGTTGCCGACAGCGTGCAGAAGGTGCGTTTTACCCAGACCCGTGCCGCCGTACAGAAACAGCGGGTTATAGGCGCCGCCAGGGTTGTCTGCTACCTGCCGTGCCGCAGCGCGCGCCAGCTGGTTTGATTTACCTTCAACGAAGTTATCAAACGTATGCTTCACGTTAACGTTAGAACGGTAGGTCTGCTCGGCCGGGGCGGGAACATTGTCCCAGCCCGAACGGGTCGAAGGGAGAACGCGCGGTGCCGGGGCGGGAGTCACCTGAGCAGGTGCCGCAACATTCACGGTTTCGCGAACGGTTTGGGTAACCGGTTTTGTCCCCACTTCAAAGCGCAGTTGTGGGACATCTGAGCCGCAGAAATCATTCAGCAAACCGTTGATGTTGTTCAGGTACTTATCTCTTACCCAATCGAGCACGAAACGGTTTGGCGCGTACAAAGCCAGCGTGTTATCGCTCAGTTCCGCCTGCAACGGGCGGATCCACATACTGAATTCTGTGGCTGGTAACTCATCCTGCAATCGGGCAAGACATTGCTGCCAAAGCGAAAGTGACACGGCGGACTCCACTCGAACAATAAAAGAAAACTATTGAATATTCATGATTGTTGGCGCACATCGACATGACCCTGTGCAAAAGGGGGATGTGCGAATTGCTATCTGCAATTTTATCCTGACCAGGATCCTGGGATCCCGATCGGGACCGCGGATCATAGCGTAAACTGAGCCAGAGATCTTCTGTTTCTCACAGTTTCTTCCCGATTTATCCACAGGAAGATCCGAAACCGGGTAAGTGTAAACGATCCTGCCACCAGTGCCTCACGATTTAGGCCGCATATTGGAAAAATTAATGAGCACAGACAAATTATTGCTTAAATGATCTAACGAAGATCCGGGACGATCCTTGCGCTTTGTTCGGGAGGCCGTATAATCCTCGACCCGGCGCGTGATGCTCATCTTCCTGCGTCGTCCGTTGCTCATTTTCCACGCGAAATCGTGCGGAAATACGCGGGAAATAAGGAAAGAGAATTGACTCCGGAGTGTACAATTATTACAATCCGGCCTCTTTAATCACCCACGCTGAGGCGTTAGTCGTTCGAAACTCGTTCGGGTATACGCGAAAGTCAGTGAAATTATTCAAGTTTAGGTAGAAATCGCCATGAAACGCACTTTTCAACCGTCTGTACTGAAGCGCAACCGTTCTCACGGCTTCCGTGCTCGTATGGCTACTAAAAATGGTCGTCAGGTTCTGGCACGTCGTCGTGCTAAAGGCCGTTCTCGTCTGACCGTTTCCAAGTAATAAAGCTAACCCCTGAGTGGTTAAGCTAGCATTTCCCAGGGAGTTACGTTTGTTAACTCCCACTCATTTCACTTTCGTCTTCCAGCAGCCACAACGGGCTGGCACGCCGCAAATCACCATCCTCGGCCGCCAAAATTCGCTGGGGCATCCCCGCATCGGTCTCACTGTCGCCAAGAAAAACGTTAAGCGTGCGCATGAACGCAACCGGATTAAACGTCTGACGCGTGAAAGCTTCCGTTTACGTCAACACGAACTGCCTTCTATGGATTTCGTGGTGGTGGCTAAAAAAGGGGTTGCCGACCTCGATAACCGTGCTCTCTCGGAAGCGTTGGAAAAATTATGGCGCCGCCATTGTCGCCTGGCTCGCGGGTCCTGATAGCCCTTATAAGGGTCTATCAGCGCCTGATTAGTCCGCTACTCGGGCCGCACTGCCGTTTCACACCGACGTGCTCAAGCTACGGAATTGAGGCCTTGCGCAGGTTTGGAGTGATAAAAGGCAGTTGGTTGACGGTGAAACGCGTATTAAAATGCCACCCTTTACACCCCGGTGGAGACGACCCCGTCCCCCCAGGACCATTTGATACCAGAGAACACTAACGATGGATTCGCAACGCAATCTTCTTATCATCGCTTTGTTGTTCGTGTCTTTCATGATCTGGCAGGCTTGGGAACAGGATAAAAATCCTCAACCTCAGCAGCAGACCACGCAGACCACGACCACCGCAGCGGGTAGCGCCGCCGACCAGGGCGTACCGGCCAGTGGCCAGGGGAAACAGATTACGGTTAAGACCGATGTGCTTGAGCTGACTATCAACACC
>Ga0209795_10000210_pt1 | contig 52024 bp, 69 predicted proteins | sample AgamicOrMarz_FD_187166 | JGI IMG/M metagenome (GOLD analysis project Ga0209795, IMG submission 187166) | Agave microbial communities from Guanajuato, Mexico - Or.Ma.rz (SPAdes) (version 2) | ecosystem: Host-associated > Plants > Phyllosphere > Phylloplane/Leaf | place: Guanajuato, Mexico...
TTAATTGCTTCTTTCTTCTGGTCATAAAAATCCTTTCTTGCCAGCGTGTCATTTGCTGCCATTGAAATATGCCAAAGATTTGAAGCGCTGTGATTGACAATATAGACATATCCTTTAATATCATCTGGAGATATACTATCCTTATCTATACTTTCTTTAGATTCTCCCAGAATAGTATTCACTACCTCATTATTAAGATCATTTGTTAAAATTGATTTTACCTTTGCTTGTTCTAGTTTCATAAACACATTCTCCTTTACTAATAAGGTATCTTTGTTTTTTTATATTGTAATGGAGAACAGTGTGCATTTAGGAAAAATACAAAAAAGAAGACAACCATTGCAGCCTTCTTTTTTGTTATTTAACTTTTAAATTCCCTCTTTAAAAGTTACTTTATTTAAATCCACTTAGCAAACCAAGCAACATAATATGCTGCTGGAATAAAGAGGAGCTGTGCTAAGATGGTTCCAGCTAGCTTTGAACTAACCATAACTAGCGAATAACTTTTCAAATAAACATAAAACCCTCTATCTTTTACTACTCTATCTGCCAAAACCGAAGCTTTAGGATCAATAAATAGCGTTAACAAGATAGTTGCTATACCATTTATAATTCCTGATGACATTAAAGCGGCTTGAGAATAATCGCTTGGTACGAGCATTGACGCATAGATAGAAGAAAGTACTCCAATGGTAAATACAGCCGAAATAATAACATTGATGCAAAAGAGCCGCTTAGGTAATGTTTTATATGTAATCCCTTTTAAATAGGATAACTTAGGTAATCTAAAACACTTTAAAACCTTTTTTATTCCTTTTGGATTAAAGTAATGAGTAAATAGTGCGACTACCGACCCTCTCTGATTTGATAGTTGAATAATGGCACGAGAAAAGATAGTTATAAATGTTGGGAATAGCAAAATACCTAATAAAACACCTATAGAAGTTACCCCTATTAAGATTCTATATTGGCCTTCTATAAAATGCAGTTTATTTACGTCTGGTGCTTCAGCAATAAGTTTTGCTGTTAGTGGCTGCTGGATCATAGTAGAAAATCTTGAGACGATAACCAATGTACTAAAAAGCGATATAGCTGTCGCGATTAGCCTTACTCTTGCTCCTGATATCCTCGTAGCATAAGCTAATGTTTCCACCATTGTTACTACTAATAAAAAAAGGGATATTATAATTACTTTGCTCGTTAATAGATCCATTTAAATACTCCTTATAATACGTGTATCTTGTTTGTATTTTTACTTATTTGCTTTTAAATATTTAAAACTCTTGACTATCTTTGTCTGGTTTACGGAATATAGTATAGTATCTTGTATAGTATTCGTAACCTACCCCTATGCTATAATTCCCTTTTTCGAATACTAAAAGATTTTGTGTTTCACTTCTATCAACTAGCTTCCAACCTTTCTTTTCCATTAATTTAATAAATGGTTTTGATTCTCCCTGTTTTCCTAAATATAAAATAGAATTATCTTTTTCACCTACTTCAACTACATCTTTATGTTTTATTAGCATTTTTGAAGCGGCTATAGCTAAAGGAGTGGGGTTTCCTTCTTGGAAAATAGTATCCCTTTTTAGAAATACAAAAAAGGATACAACAATACTAAATACGATTATCACAGATAAAAATATTTTTAAATTCAATTAATAGCACCTCCAACCAATTCCATTTTACTACAAATTATTTAATTAATGGATATTGTTTTGAAGTTGATTAATATATTTTTAAGTAATATACAAAAAAGAAAGCGGAAGCTATATTACTACCTTCTTTATATAAGGCAGTAATGTTCAATATTAATTTTTCCTAATAAACAAAATAGTTATATAAATATCTCCTAAAATGTTTTAAAATGGAATAGTAACAACATTCTAACTATTTAGGGGGTTTTACACTATGACAAATAAAGTTGAAGGTAGCGGAACTATTTCAGTTAATGATGACAAAACTATTGTATTTCATCCTGGTCCAGAAGATGATCAACTTATCTTTACCCTTTATGACTGCGAATTAGTTTTAAATAATAGTCATAATCCTGTATCAGCTTTAGCTAGTTATAGTGTTAAAAATTTAATTACAGAACAGGAATATCCCCAACAGAGTATTAACTGGAGAATAGTAGATGGAGAGTGGACTATCTGTAGTACAGAACATCTATTAGAGGAGCCAATTATCAAAAGAATGATAGGGAAACATAATAGCTCTCGCAATCATCTTGTAGTTAATGGTTTTTTTGATCACTAAAACACCTACACGAAAATCACTTAGTTTAGAAGAATGTCGATATCTAATTTTTGGAACATAATGAAATCAAAAAAGAAGGCTGTATTAAATGCAGCCTTCTTTTTTACTTACTTAGGATCCCAATGTGGATAGCGACCAAAAAATTTATTTAAAGCCTCTTCTCTTTCTTCAAGAAGTTGAGTTTCCCAGAACATTAAATCTCTTTCTAGTCGTTTTCTTTTAGCGCTTTTCTTAGTGTATTTAAGTTTTTCTTTGTATTCTTTTACTGTCTTTTCAGCAAAAGCTTTTGATTTTTCTTTTAGTTCTTTGCTATCTGTCATATTTTAAATCTCCTATCAAAAATATTAAGCATCAAATGAATTTAAATGGATTTATAAAGGGCTACCGAATCTTTGTTTTTCCATTCAAATTGCTAATGATTGTTTGTTAAAAATTAAATCAATGGGCAAACATAAAGTATTCCCTCTTAGATTAATTGTAGGTATTGAAGAAATTTTCGACTCTATAATCATCCCTACGCTTACAACAAAAAGGTTAAATTTAATGTTGTAAATTTAAAAAGCAGTCTATATAAGATCACTTTTTTATTATTTTACCCAAAAACGAAAAATAACAACTATATTTTTCCTAGCAAGAACATTTACGGAGGTAAAAATATTATGTTATACAAATTATTTCAAACAGTTTTCGGAGAATTCATTATAGACTACGGTGATTTTGTTCCTGAGCACTGTAATTATCCTGCATATGTTGTAATTGAGGAAGCAGATGAGCGCGAATTAGAGAATGATTATAAAGTAATTCAGATAGGATATAATCCATTTTCAGCAAAATATTTAGATTTAAAAATACGTAAATCTCCTAAATATATTTGTGATGTTGAAGTTGATTGGAGGCCCGCTAAAGATAGCAGAGAAACAACTCTTACTCTTTTTAGTAAAAGTGGTGATGTTATTATTGAGGATGTTATTTATGAGCCTGAATTAGCCCGTTGTTTAGAAGTGAAGCCTCAGATGGACGCAATAACCTTATAATACGAAGCTTTTGGTTTTTACCTAAAGCTTTTTTTATTTGTTTTTACGCGCACAAATAGCCCCTTGTTAAGGGAAGCTTTAACTTTAATAAACATTTACTTCAGAGTACTTGGCTAAATACATATAATCTTTGCTACCTATCCATCTTTGGATGAGAAAAGTATTTTTGTATGTAACATAAAATATCGTATTATCACAGGGCGGTTGCCGTATCGAAGAACGATAAATTTGTTCCGTTAATCCGTTTATTATGGCATAATACTTTAGAACAAAATACATAAATACTTTAAGAACTTTAGTTATATAAAGGTTCTACCTAATAGCAGAAAAGGAGCATTACTAAATGAAAAGAGCATCTAGATTTACTTTTCCAGAAGAATTAAAACCATACGAAAAAGCACTTGAGCATACAATTGCCCCTTTCATAAAAATAAAAGAACAATTAGATAAAGAGCCTAAAATTTATGAAAGTAAGTTTGGAGGAAATCCTTATTTACCTAAAGGAGCGGAGCATCCAATAGACTCTTACGGAGCGCCAATGCTGCTATTAGCTCAAATTAACTTTTCAGAAGCACCTGGCGTTAAAGATATGCCGGAAACAGGTATACTTCAATTCTTTATAACAGGAAAAGAAGATATCGATTATGGCCAAGATCCTGATGACATAACTAATCAAAAGAACTTTAGAGTTATCTATTATAAGGATGTCATAACAGAAGAATCCCAGCTAACTACAGATTTTTCATACCTTAAAGAGCACAATTTAAATTTCGATGTATTTCCAATCCAACGAGAAATTGGGCTTTCATTTGAGATAAACGAAGAGCCGCTTTCTTGTGAAGATTATCGTTTTGAAGAGTTAAGTGAAACTAATGAGACTATTAATGCCTTGTACGAAAACGAGGATGACTTTGATTTATATGCCGACCTGTATGGTAGAGGTCATAAGATGGGAGGATATTGCTACTGTACGCAAACGGATCCTCGTGTTTATAGCAAAGAGCTCAGAGAATACGATGTTCTCTTGCTTCAAATCTCTTCAGATGAGAATGAAAATGGAGATATTATGTTTGGTGATTCAGGTATTGCTAATTTCTTTATTAAAAGAGCGGATTTAAAAGATCTTAACTTTAAAGATGTTTTATATAACTGGGATTGTAGTTAATTCCTCGTTTACTAAGAGCCAATTTTCATTATAAAATTCTAATTAATTTTATATTCTCTAATATACGTATAAACAACCGACATATCATATAAATCGGTTGTTTTGCTTTTGTGAATAATTACTCCCCAATTCCTTGACTTGTATATAAAATTTCATTTATTTCTCCATAAAAAAATATAACAGTTTAAAATTTGTAGGTAAATAAATAGTTAACATCAATTAAGGCCGTAAACAAGGAGGACAAAAAATGTATAAAAATGTAGTTACGGAATTAGGAGAAATGAAGTTTAAGGAATTTAACAAGTTAGATAACTCAAAAGAAGTATGTATCAACGCCGCTTTACCAAAGTCTATGGAGATTGAGCAAAACCTCTCAGATTATTTCATAAGTGTTATGTTCCACAAAGAAAACGGGATTAGTGTTTTAGTTTATGAATATGAAAGAAACGATTCAGCACCTATTGGCTTTACACCTGAGATTAAAAATGAATTAATTAAATTTGCTAAAAAGCACCCTCAGTACCTTAATGCGAACTAATAAACAAAAAAAGCAGTGGACTATTAATCCCCTGCTTTTTATTTTTTAAAATCCTCACTTAGGTTTGATAAGTGTGGATAGACCATATATAGCTTTAAATTTAAAACGCTGCTTTTATTTTATCTTATTGGTAGGTCCTTTTTTCTTTTCTATATTTATAAAATCATTTTCTTCTTGTTTTTTGTTCAATCGATTTAAAATAACTTCGTGTTTACCAAACTTACCAGCAAGGAATTCAATATCTATTTCGTTATCTTTAGTTTTTTTCTCTAGAACTTTAACTCTTTCTCTTATGCCGTTACTATCCTCAACTGCTAATAAATCCAAGCGCTCATTTAATTGGTCAATTTCATTCTGATAACCTTCCTTAAACTCTTTAAGTTCCTTGGAGATAGAGTCTTTTATTTCTTTTAAAGCTTCTTCTGTGGCCTTTTTTATCGTCTCTTCTATAGCTTTTTGTAAAATATCTTCCAAAAAATCATCTCCTTAATTTTAGTATTACCATTTTGCTAAGTATGTTGTATTTGGCTATTGAGATCTCAATTCTAATTATGTACTATTTCTTTCTAATGGTTAATTGATCGTAAGTTACCCACCCTCGCTTATTAGCTTCCTGTTTTAGTAGTTCCAAATAATCTTCTGGAGCAGGGAAATTAGGGTTTTCTGCGTCCTCTTTATATAGTAAGGCAACTCCAATAGGATTTTCTTGTAAACCATATCCACTTGTTTTTTCAATTATCCAATCAATAGCCCTTGATAAGTTAGGATTTGCATAAGTCGTGCAATTGGCGGCTTTTGTGATTACGGCTTGCTTCTCAGATTCATTAATAAACTTTTGTGTGGTCCAATCTAATTCTGCTATCCACTCTTCTTTTTTAAGATAGACTACTATATTTGTTATATATCCAATAAGGTTCATAATAACGTCTCCTTTATAAGTGTTCTAACCAATAAAATAGTAGTGTATTTTATATCAGTCATTTTCTGAAAAAGGAACTACTTATTATGAACTATTATATGGAAAATTTTAATGTAGCGGAAGATGTATCTATGTTTTATTTTTTTATCCATACCAAGCAGTCTTTTTATATTGCTCATATAGCCAAAGAAACTTGAACTTCTCTTGGCTTTTAAGAAATCCTCGTATGCAGCCCCAGGTACATAATCGCCATTTACCTTATTATTGTCATATATTCACCTCATTAATAAAAACTAGTTAAGGGTGTTATGAAAAGTATAAAGATCCCCATCATCAAAGCCAGTAGCAAACACTACTTTCTTGGGGAATTTATCCGGATTTGTTGTTATATATGTCTTCACTAGCATTACAGTAGAAACTACGGTTAAAAATATTCCCAATTCGTTACTGGTTCTCCAATCCCGATACAATTTTCTATATAGGCTATTTCCAGAGAGATTTTCTTCAGGGAAGTAATCATTATTTGTTGCCCAGTTCTCATCTTCATTACTCCACTCTTCAGAACCAGTAAGATATAAGTCGAACTCACCGAAAGTTTGGTATACGCCGAAGTTGTAAGCTACAATATTTTCTAATAGCGGATTTCTTTTTATTAAATTAGTTAATTGTTTTTCAAACTGCGCATAACCGATTTGAAGTTTAATCTTGTAATGAGCAATATTAAAAGATGTCTTTTTTAAGAATAATATATCTTTTTCAATTAAGTCTATCCCGTTGTAAATGTCTATATCCTTACTAATAACGGACCGGATTAGTTCATCAAGCTTGTCTAAATTATTCAAAGAGTTATCCTTTCTCTTCCCTATATTTGTGTTTAATTATAGAATAAAAAGTTTAACTAAGATATAAAAAGACTTCCATTCTAACTAAAGAAGTCTTTTCTTTAATTCTTTAATCGCCTTATCTGATCTATTTAACAATTCTAATTCATAAGAACCATTTCTATCTCTGTTAGGTAATTCAGCTTTTGATTTATTCTTTAGAAATGGCGATTTAACTTTCTTCATATTGTACCTCCTTCTTTTTTTGTAAGTAACAACTTTTTATAAAAGTTGTTACTTAAATACTTCTACCTTATTGTAGCTTTCAAATATTTTTTTATTTTAAAAAAATGTTTTATAATCTCAATTTAGTACCCTTATTTATTGTGAATGAATTCCAAATAAGAGATAATTATGTATTAAAGAGTTGTGTATTTTTTGCTATTAATTTTAGAGAAATTATCAAGGAGTGAGGAAATGGAGAACGACTTCTCTTCATCAATAAATATAAATAGTTGGGTAACTTTAAAGAAACTTGAAAATGCTACTCGAGAAGAATTTGAACGATATGCCCAATTCATACTTTTGCTTATTGGAGAAAACTACATCAAAACAAGAATGAATAAAGATGATGGTATAGATGGGTACACTCTACTTAGAAATGAGCTCCCTCGCAAAGGGTTGGACAATGATGGAAATGTTAAAAAAGTATATAAGTTCTTTTCTATTTACGGTCCCGAAGCAAAAACCAGTTGGACAGAAAAAAAAGCAAAGATATTCAAAGACTTAAACAATGTACTTAGTTACTCTACTGAAACTCAAAGCATCGTTGATAAGTGGTTCCTAGTTACTAACTTTGACCTAAAGCACTCTTATGAGGTAGAAATCGCCGCTATGTGCGAAGATGCCGGTATAGAATATGAGTTGTATTATCCTCAAAAAATGATTAGCTTACTAGACACACCTGAACAAATATACAAAGCATTGGCTTTTGTTGATCAGCTCCCAGCTCCCAAAAGGAAACTGACTGACTTTCACTATCATATTTTCGCCCAGGAATCACTTAAATTACTAGTTGAATATCAAGATAGAACCACTACCGAGCAATTAGAATTAGTGAATTATATAATTAATTCTATGCTTTTATATATACCAGCAGAGGAATATATAAAAGGTTATTCAAAAAAAAGGATGAGTTTTTTGGGTCTTAGCAAAACAATAAAAAAATACACTACTCTCCACAGCAACGAACATTTTTTATTTCATCAGTACTCTAAAAAGCAAAAAAGGTTTTTTACACACACTTTTAAAGACGCAAAAGACCTTGGATTATTTAAAGAATCCCATATATATAAAGATGAAAATAATGAATTTGTTCTCTTTGTAAAAGATTTATACTCCCTATATTGGATATCAATTTACATTCGTTCATATATTACGTTTCGAGGAACCTACTCTCTTATAGAAATACTATCTCGTTTTCACAGGCACGAACAGTGGAAAAAAAAGAACGAGTCGGAAAATAAATTGGCATAATCTAATTTAATCTTTAGGACAGGAATTTATAAATGAATAACAACAAAAAACATCAAACAAGAAGAACGTTATTAATAGCAGTATCCTTCTTATTCATTGTAGACATACTTATTTATGTTCTAGCTTTGAATAAATATTACTTTATAAATTCAAGCTTTTCAGTATATTTAATAGTCTTTATAGCTCATTTTCTTTATTTATATGGAGTTTTAATTACTATAAGTAAAACAAAGTCATCAAAGGTATTTTGGGGAGTTATCAGTCCTTTTTTTATAGTACCAGTAGCGGTCATAGGTTGGTTTTTATACTTCTACAGTATCAAGGTTGATTATTATTATTTGTCTTCTCCTAAGTCTTCTGAAGAACTCATTATTGGATATTCCAATTGGTCTTTAGGTGAAACAAATCATTATTACGATTTTTATCAACCGACTGCTTTTCCAACCTTAAAAAAGCAATTAAATAAGGAGCAGCTACACATAATGACCCGCTACACAAATGCTAACGATTTAGAGGTTTTAGGGGCACTTCACGCAAAGTGGACAAATGAACAGACTGTTATTTTCTCTTCTAAATACCTGGAGATTAAAAAAATTATACATTTAAATTAAATAATATTACTATATAAAGTTATTGCAAAAGTGTAGCAAAAAAGAGACAAAATAACTTAAGAAAAGCGTCCAAATTCGTGGTGCTTTTTATCTTGTGTTTACTTATACAACTTCCCGAAGTTGTATAAGTAAACATCTTTCAGGATGGAAAGATGGAGATAGCAAGAAAGCAGAAGTAACAGTACAGGTTTCTTCTTCTAAAGGAAACTCAGTATTAGTAAAGATTAAGAATAACAGTTAACTACAACTACCATAAAGAATAATTCTTTTAATAAAAGTAAACAAAAGTTAAATATGTGCGGCATTCTATAATTGCTGCTCTTTTCTTTATTATGTATAAGAAAAAAAGCCTAAAATAGTTTTAATACCATTCAAGCTTTTGATCGATTTCACAGTATGTAAACATTAGAGATTCATTCATCTTCTTTATATGGCTTAGAAAATAAAAAAATTGCAAGACCAGCGCACACTGAAATACAAATAGCATTCCATATGACAAAATCCAATTAAATAGTCTTCCTTTCTTCTGTGAGTTTAAATTTACTTATACAAAATTTGCAATTAGAATTTCCTTAGTATTCAAAGGATACTATGTAAAACGTTAGAATTTTGGGACCTAAAGCGCATTATTGCAACTGCCAGGGCAATAGCAATAATACTTACAAAGTTATATATTCCCTTCTAATGCTAATAATCGAAATCTCTCCCTTTATTTAAGGATAACGCAACTTTATTGGAAGAACAATATATAACCGGTAAATAAGCCACTTATATACAAATAAAAATAGCCATTGATAGCAACTATTTTATTTGTCATTTCTCGATATAAAAGTTAATATTCTCATCCATATATTCAGCATTAAATGGCTCAACTTTTTTGTTAACAATCCTAAAATTAATGCCATCTGACTCCTCTGTTTGTTCTATAATAAGTTTCTTATCTATATCTTTTAGCAGCTCTGAGATAACATTTTTATTTTCTGTTAGAATGTTTTTCATTTCTTTCGTTTGTTTTCTGGTTGGGGAATTAATTAAAGTCGCTTCGATGCTATCAGCAAAATCACTTTCTTTTAACAAAGGAATATCATTAGTGTTGAAAGCAATTCTTTTTACAGCTCTGATATGAGCAACTTCCTGCATTGAGGTTAACTCTCCATCTCTATTTGCTGGGTCTATAATATATATTGAAGGAAACTCTTTATATTCTTGTGGAACAAAACCATTTTCAACTTCTCTTTTTAAAGTTATTAACTCCTGATAATCATAAAGTTCAATTAATTTTTCCCTTTCTTTTGAGTTTTTTATACTCATTTTATCTTCGGTATTTAGGTGCTCTTTAATTTTTAAATTCTCTATAGAGAATTTACTTGCTTCAGACGAGCTAGCGGAACACCCCGTGATAAGAGCTATAGAACCAACACTAACTGCTAACAAACTGATGTGCAATCTCTTACTATGTTTAAAAATATACAAAACCCCCTTTTAAACTGCATTAATTATAAATAGTAATTATTTAATAACTTTGTGAAATTGCTCTTCTTTTATAAAGAAATTTTTATCTGAACGATTAAGTTTTGTATTAACAAGCTTTATATCAATCTGTTTGTAGCCCCAAATTGAAGCGATATGTATTTTTACATCAGGATTTGAAAGTTCTTCTTTGAGGAACGCTTTATTTTTATCTAACACCTGATTAATTTCCTTTATTTGTTGCATAGTTGGATACTTCTCCATATATAATTCCATTTTGCCTGCATATGGACTTTCTCTTAGTCCCTTAATATCTTTGACACTATAGGTGAATTTTTTCTGATTTTCAGCGGCTCTTTCAACTGCTAACATATTGGCGTTATAATCATTCATTAGTTTCAAAAATTTTTGGTTGTAAGCTTCTCCATTTTCATCTAACTCTATCCCCAGATCAGCAACTGTTAGATATTCAGAGTTATTGGTTTTAAATTCTTTAGGAGTTTTTCCGTTTTTAAGTTCTTGCTTAGCTTTCTTTAGTTCCTGCGTAAAATAGGTATTAGATATTTGGTACCACTTATCTTTATTAACGCTTTTTTTATCCGCTACGGTAAGAGTTTTTTTGTTCATTAAATCTTCAGTACTTGGATCTCCTAATGAACAGCTACTTACCAAAGTTGCTGCACCTATTCCTAGAATCAATAAACTTGCTTGAATTTGCCTTTTGTTTTTTAAAATAAATAAAACCTCCCTGCAAAAAATTGCGAGTTATCGCATTTCTGAATACATCCTAACCAGATATTATCTAAGTTCAAGAAAATAATATTAATACAAAAAAGACAAGACCCTTAAACTGTTTCTAAGTTTAAAGATCTTGTCTTTTAAATTATTTGATATGTCCGAGAATCTTTTTGACTATAATGCTAATTCTGTCTATCTTAGGAAAAGTAGCATCTTTTTTGTGGCCAACATAGGTGCCATCAAAAAATACTTCTAGCTTTTCGGGCATATCTTTCTATAGTCTCAATGTCAATTTCTGATTCATCAAGGTCTATTATTATTTTTCGTTTACTTTTACTCATAGTTAGCAGTTCCCAATACCATTTTAAGTTGTTACTGTATTCTTTTTAAAGCATCTCTTACTTTCGTTTCAAGGAACGGCTTAACTCTTCCTACTACAATAATTTCATCTTCTTTATTTCCGTTATCGTTTATATCACCGGAAATGTAGATATCCCCCATATACTCATACACTTTTCGTAGACAACGAGGAGCATCTTTTAAAATATCGCTAACATCACCATAGGATCTTGCTTCAGGAAAGATATCTGTTAATTCATAGTTTTCACTAGCAAAAGTATCATACTTCTTAAATTGCATCTTTAACTCTGAAATTTCACAGTTCGTTACTTGTTGATTTACTAACATTGCGAATCATCCCTTTCCTAATTAGATGAATAACACAAAACTAACAAGTACTATACTTTTCAGAATATACTATTAATAGAAAAAGAGCAATTAGTCTAAAGTGAATTCTAGATACTTTTTATGACTTAAGTTTCAGAGGGAACGTCTGAAAAGAAAAAGATCTGCAATGTATGTTAGATCTTTTATGTTTTAAATTAATGTTAAGAAAGCTAAAATCCTAATTTTTTAGAGTTGTTTTGTATTTTAGAGAGTTTGCATTTTTTTAAAAGATTGAAAATGAAATTTGTAACCTTTGTGGTTTTAAATTCAGTTACTCTAGCTAAGATATAAGCATATATAACGATAGCAGTAAGGTATATAACTTTTACTTCTAACGTGTGCTTAACATCTATATGCCACTGAGGGGATGTTGTCCAAGCGTTCCAGAAGTATAAAAGTGGGTAATGGACTAAATACAAAGTATATGAAAAACCCGCTAACTCCTTTGAAATAGCTAGTCTTCCATTAGATCTTTTAGTACCAAATAAGCTATTAACCCAGTATATAAGTAAGGCAAATGCAATACCTACGCTAAGATCAGGTATGAAGTAAGGGTTCATCCAACTTGTTTGTGTATCGTATATCGTATATAAGCCTTTAGTAGAAGCTGCCGCTACCGCTGTTAATATGAATAATACTAGATAGTTAACAACACTTATTTTAAACACGTAAGGCTTTACAACAGCTATTAAGGTTCCTAATAACCATATGACGAAGTACAGCATTATTTGTTTGCCCACTAATAAACTAATACTTATAAAAATGAAAAGATAAAAGAATTTCATAGTTTTCCTCTTTGAGTAAAAGACCAGCAAGACACAAGGAAACAAAATGTAATACCAAAATTCATATGTCAGACTCCATAAAGGACCATTTAAACCGTACTGCTTTACCAAAATATCTTGTGTGAAAAATATATTACCTAGTAGTGTTTTAATATTAAGGACTCCGTAAAATATAGGAGTACTCCCAAATAAGTGTACTTGTATAATAGCCCATACATAAGTTAAAACTAGAGCCGGTATTAACACAATCCATAATCGAACACACCTTTTAATAAGGTATTCCTTCCAGCTCCAAGTTTCGCTTTGCATAGACTTTATTACAGAAGTAGATATAAAGTAACCGCTCAAAACAAAAAACACCATTACTGCTTGATACCCAGGTAAGTTAAAATGAAAGTGATATAAGAATACCACTAATGCAGAAGTAAAGCGTAGCAGGTCTAACCCATACGATGCAACCGAGTTATGCTTTATTATATTTAATTGAATGGTAATCCCTCCCCTTACTTTTGGATTTTCAATTTAAAATCTAAATCCTTTCCTAAATCTAATAATGGAGGGTGAGAGGAATCTTAAAAAAATAATAAATTTCTTTTGCATAAGGCTCTTGAAAACAGGTTATATTAAGTTTGCGGATGTATTTCAACACTAGTCAATGAAGGCTCTGCCAGATAAAATCCCGTTTATTAACAAAAATAGCGGGATTTTATTTTTTCTCTTATAAAGTTCTTTTTAAACCATAGGAACGAAAAAAAGACCACCCTCTTAAAGAGTGCAGTCTTTTTATGTTTACTGAATTCCTACAAAAGCTAAGGCTTTTTCTCTATGCAAATCTTATAAAACCGTTGTTCTATGATCACCATCAATCGTCATAAACGAGCCATTATGGTAATAGCCAAGTATGAGCGGTGGTATTTCGTTAACGTTTTTTTGCTTATACTCTTGAATTAATTCTTCATCAATATAATGGCAAGGATCCTCTAATTTTTCTACATTTATTTCTCTAAGTTCATATGTAGAGAATTTTCCAATACGCTCTACAATATCTCCCTCCTCAAAATCCTTTTTGCTGTAATGAATACTCTCAGTAAACTTTACCACTTCATCATTTATCAGTATGGTTCCAATAACATAAGGTTTCTCCATTTAAGATACATCCTTTCAAGTTGTTTAGGTTAGTTTTATTAGTAACTAAACTCTACTGGTTGCGGAAGTCTTTCGTTAATTCTAGTGAAGTAACGAAAATTACCATTCAACGCTTCTTCCTTATTGCTACACTTTGCTCTTTTGTTGGGACAAGATATAGGATTAATACCACTATCGTTTAGTTTTTTGTAAAACTTCGCATCACATTTTGGGCACTTTAGATTAAAAGGTTCTCCTTTGTAACAAATACCGTATTCCTCTATTTCTGGGCTATTTATGTCCCTCTTGACACTTAAATGAAATGTTCCAGGTAAATCACTTAATGACTTTAAGCGAGCGCTAAGCCCACTTTCAAATGACAAGGTACGTCTGCGAATTTTAGTAGCAAAAGCTTCCCTTTCTTTTAGCCCCTTAAGGTAAGAGTTGTTTTTTTCTTGCTCTGTTATGATCTCGTATTTTGCAGCCATTTCTATTCTTAAATGCTGATAAGGGCTTTCAACCAAAAGTAACGATTTAATAAACAACGCTTTATGTACTCCGTTATCTGTCATAACAGTATCACTCGTAATGTACTGTCTTTCTATTTCTTCTATTAATTCTTGAATGTTTAGTCTGTTACCAAACATAACACCAGCCTGTTTGTAATTTATCTTTTTTCCCTTTTTCTTGTTCTCTAGCTTATTCATTTGTAGATTTTCCTCCATTTGTTGGATATTTTTATTATTTTATTGGTTCTTTGATGTTTTTGGAGGAAAAAACAATTTTTGTTGATTTCGCCGGTAATTACATAAAAATTAACTATAAGAAAACAATAAATATAATCAGGATATGAATTTAATTTGGATAATTTCAAACTTTAGGAGTGGGGAATATGTTTGGAAGGTTATTTAACCTTGCGGTGCTTGTACTACCGTGGCTTACTGTTTTTAAGATCGATAAATTTACGTTTAAACGATATTTGCCGGTTTTAACTTTTAGTTCTTTAGTTATTGCGTTAATAAGTGAGTTTTCTAAAAGTTTTAAATGGTGGAAGGTGAGAAAACCGCTTGTTCCTAGACTAGCAAGCGATGTTTCTTTTATATTTGGTCCTTTTTTCATTGCTAATTTATGGGTGTTCAAGCTAACGTTCGGAAAACCTATACTGTATGCTTTACTTAATGTTGTATTTGATTATTTGTTTGCTTATCCCTTGACTACCCTTGCGGAGAAATTAAAAGTTTATAAAATGGGAACGATGTCTCGCTTTCAGTTATTTTTAATTTCAATCTTTACCGCAGGCATTAATTATTTATATCAGATGTTTATGGAGGAAGCTCTAAAATCAAAAAGGCAGAATGCAAATTAACTAAATATCACTTCTGCTTAATTTAATATTTCCTCTTACAAAATAATGTTTATTTAAGAAGTAAAGTTTATAATTACACTGTATTAGTTCTTGTTTGGGGGTGCTTGGAATTATGTCGAAAAAAATGCACTATGATAATACAGAAGTAGTTGTTATATCTTCAAAACCGTCTTCTGAAAGAAAAAAGTATACAGAGGATTATATGGGAAGAGTTGAGCAATCCACTAAGAAGATTCTTAAAACATTGGAGCAAATACAAGAGAAATACCCTAATAAACAATCAGAATAAAAAAACACTTGAGCTTTACCTAAGCTTAAGTGTTTTTTTATTACAGGCTTTTCTATAAAGGATGGATTATGTTTTATTCCTTAATCTTACTGTTGCCTTTCAAAGTATAGTTTACAAAACTTCTTTAATCCATATTTCTTGTTTCCATCGCTTTAATTTTTTTATTATAAGGGCTATGCTTTGCAATCTCTATTACAGTTTCACAAAACTCCTTTGTCATCGTTGGCTTAGTAGCGGAATCTTTTTTCCACTTGAGAGTTTTCACGTCATAAAAGAGATATAAATTAAATTTTTCATTTGAATCTAGGTGTTCACCACTAATGAATAGTAACGGATTTCTATCTTCACAGTTATATATAAGTATCATTTTTACTCCTTTTTATAACGTAGTTACGTTAGCATTTCGAGATTATAGTTAATTTCCCCTTCTAACCCCCGCCTTTTTAGTTCGATTGCATTATTTTTTGGTCAGAATATTTTTATCTTGTATTTAATTCGGAAAAATATATAATTTAACCTATATATGAGAAAAAAAAGAATTTTTTGGGGGAAAGAAAATTGAAAAAGAGATATATTGCTTCAGCGGTAGCAGCTTCGACATTAATAGCGGTTCAAGTAGTAAGAAAGCAAAAAGAAAAAGAAGGCGTTAAATCAATTAAAGATTTAACAGTTGTTAGAAAAACTGTTACTAAAACAAAGTTATCTGCAGAAAAAACAAAGGAGACTTGTAGGGTTGCAGTAAAAGTCGCAAAAGAAACATTTGAAGACTTCAAAGAAACATATAGAATGGATAAAGAGCATATTAATAATGGTGGATCTATGAATGATTTACCGAGCAAATTTAAACAACCTAAGACTAGAGTTTACGAAAAGGAAGAAACACCTATAATTTTAGAAAATCTTCATATCGAGGAAGATGAAGAGCTTAACAAAAAAGTGAATGAAATTAATAACTCGGCTGTTTAAAGTAACCGATAAGAATAAAAAAGCCCTGCGCACATTGCACAGAGCTTTTTACTTATATAACTATTAACTTTTATTTCATCATTTCTATATGTACCACTATTTATCATTCAGCTATCTTTTTCTATATGTTTCATTACCTCTTCAAAAGTTGCTTGTTCTTTTATAAGTGGATGCATATAATCCTTCCAAGCTTCTTCAAATGAGGTACAGTTAGGCATATGTTCTTTTTGATGCTTTAACACTTCTGCTATCTTTGAAATATCTTTCTTAAAAAAGCTATTCTCTTGCATAACAAGCCTCCTTTATTATTTATGTAATCTAAGTTATTATCGGAGTAAAGGCCCTTACGCATACTCTTAGTTACTAATTAAAACTTTGATATTTCAGATAATTTATTTAATAAGCTGTCTAAATTCTGACTTATTTCTATTGTTTTCGGGCTAGAAAAACCTTCTTTTAGACCAGTGCGCACCATTTTATTTCGAAAGTATTCTATCTCTTCTTTTAAAGATAAACGATTAACATATATATCTTTTTGAATGTTCATATGCTCTATCTATCCCTTCTGTTTCTAAAGCGGTTTAATTATTCATAAATTGTCATATTGTATACAAGTATGTTGATTTTTGTCATACTATCACTTTAGATTTAGTAACGACCCAATAATTGTTATTCCACAAGGATTAATCTTACAATAAAATGGTCACCAAAATCTATATATTTTTATAACATTAGTGATAGGTAATTTTTTCTACATATAAACAGAAGCTGTAATATGATGTTTATAACTAGATATTCTTTCCACTAAGTATGGTAAAGAAAACTATGGTGTTTAAAAATAAAATTATTTTGATTTAAATATATACGCTTCCCCTTTCTGTAAATAGTATACAGGTCTCACAGAATAAGGTTTTATTACAAACCAATTTGACACCATATTTGGTAATACCTGTTTTTATATGAGTTTATATTACTATATTTAGCCAGTTTTATACAAGGGGTAAACATAATAAGGAACCACCAGACGAACAAACTTATTTTATAAATTATATAAGCGTAAAGAAGAAACCAATATAGTTTGATATCTTTTTTACGTTTTAATATAAATAATTTTATTTTTTGTTTTCAATTAAGCTGTCAATGGCTTCTACTAATTCCTTTGAATAGATTTTTTCCAGATTACTTTTAAGAACTCTTTCGAAGGACACAAAGTTCTAGAAGACATCGGTGCAAGGCACTTAGATCTTTATGATAGACGTTTTTCCTTTCAAGCTGATATTGATTCAAGAATAAGAAAGAATCCTTACAACCCCGATCTTCACGAAGAGTATGTGCGCCAAAAAGTAATTCTTGAAAGGGATTTTCAAGAATTATATCGTTTATTTTATATAAGAAAGCGCTATATTGCTTTAATAGAAGATGGAACTTATGATGGCGTAAAGATGACAAAAGAAAAATTTATGAAGTATTTCGGAATAACCGAGCAAGAATACTATGGAATTGCCTATTCCGTCTTTATGTTTGGAACTACAGACGATACACCATTTGAGAAATTATAAAGGAGAACCTCTAGATAGGGTTCTCCTTTTTGTTATACTTTTATGTTGACTTTAAAAAGACCTAAAAAAACTTTGTGCATACTGCATTAGCGCAATGCATAAGTGGGAGTAAAAAAACCACCCACCACATTGCTCTTCCAAGTATCGGTACTTTGCTCCAAGATGCTCCGCCTATGAAATCCTTTAAATAAATAAGAGCAATAATCCAAATAATCGAGGTCCAAACAGAAATAGTAAAGATAATACCAGGTTTAAGATGTCCTAAAGAAGAATTTTCGAGCGATAGCGTTATAAATATGCTGTTTATAAAACACAAGAACATATAAGCATAAGCTACTCTTCGACGCTTCTTCCCTTTAGCCTTCTCCACTTCTAAGCGCGAACTCATAAGTAATCACATTTTCCTTTCCGACACTTTAGTTGCTAAATTATATGTATAACAACAATAATAATACAATGTACCTAAAATAGATAGCATCTAAAGATTCATTAAAAAACATCCGATTATTCGGATGCATATTTGAGGAAACCTATTAAGCTAACTACGTTATCTTTTTTTGAGTATTCCCTTATTTTTATCTTATTTTCGTCTTGTAGCTCTCTTACCAAATTTTCAAAACTTCTTTCGTCTCCAATGGACGATCTGTTTAATACTAATGAAAAGTTATTTTTGTGACTGGCCTCTCTTATATCCTTTAACAAATCTTCCTTCTTCATATCACCAGCTCCTTTTCAGAGTATGATTGCTAAATTCGACAAATATGTATATATTTCCTTTGCAAAAAACCACTATTTAGAAAATTATTATATCTATAGTTATAGATGTAAAGTACCTCATTAGATTTCAAAGAAGTTGCAGAAAGTATAAACTTAAATACCTCACATATATATCACGCTATATCGCTAGTGCAGAATGTTGTAACTACTTATAATTTATGCTCTTACTAATATGAAGCTGCAACAAAAAAGAGAATTCCTAAACTTAAGGAATCCTCTACTCAAATCTATTAATTGTCCTTTTTCGTATTAAAACGAACAAACAATAAGCGAATTAAAAACCTTGTGAAACCATTTATTTTTGAATCGTTATTCTTTGACATTATCAATACCTCCATTAATTTTTAAAGATTGTATATTACAATCGACACTCTTTAGTTAAAAAACAAAAAAAAAGAGCCCGCTTTTAAAGCGATGCTCTATTAATTAATCTACGTTTAATTTCTGTTTTATAAATTCTATATGACTTTCTTATTACGTACAGTAAAGCCATAGGCATTTTTACAGGGTATTTATATAAAGTGGTTCGATAAAATTTATAATAAACTTTTTTAAAATCAATCCATTTTGTACATACTCCCTCTTTTTTAAAATCTGAAACATCTACAATTACAGCTTTTCTGTTTGTATTAGGTTGAATTATGATATTTTTAGCGTGAATATCATAGGGGTTTAATCCTTTTTGTTTAGCATATCTTATAGCATAATCTATATCCTCTATCACACTTTCGTTTATTCGAACACCTTTATTTAGAGCATTATAGAGAGTTATACCTTTAACTAATTCTAATACTAGAAAGTTTTCCCCCCTGTAATATAAATACGAATATGATTCGTGCCTACCTAGCTTGTTGTAAACAGATGCTTCTTGCTCTAATGCTTCCTTAGTGTTTGTCCATTGGCTTTCCGCATATATTTTAACAACGAATTGTTTATACTTTTTATGCTGAAAAACAACAGCGTAGTTTCCTGCCCCTAAACATTTCCAGTCTTTTGAAATCCGTTTCTCAACACCATCTATAAACTTATATTTCACTGGATCATTTCTTCTAGCTTTGAGTATTAAACTAGACAGAAGCTTATCTTGAATGAGATCAACATATTCCTTTAATGCTTCTGTTTCACTAAAAGTATTTACCCTAGTAATAGTATCTTGTTGCTTGTCCTTTTTATTAATATTATCCTTAGTTAATTGATTTGCTAACAAAATATATGCACCTCATTTTCTTATTTTCTCGCATAATTTTACTAGTAAATAAATTTTATTGTGAAAACTATAAAAAAATATAGTTATTATATAAATTATTGTTTTAGTAATATTCTTCATTAGTTTTTATTCAATAAATAGTCTTATTACTTATTATATTACATTAAATGTATATAGGTGATAAAATATACTCCTTATATTGTTATTTTTTTCTTCTATCATACAAATTTCGACAAATTTCTTCTTTATCAATAGTTATAATGACTATACGAATAAGGAGGAATATAAAATGAAATCTGTGAAAAAGAAACTTTCAGGTATTTTAATTGCTGGATCGTTAGTTATGAGTGTACCACTAACTGCAGGTGCAGCAAGCGATATTGGTCAATTACATAAAGATAGTTTAAAACATAAAGTTGATTACGTAGCATTAGGTGATTCTCTAGCAGCCGGCCGTACTCCATACGATTTATTTGATAAAGGTTACCCTGATTATATAGTACAATCTCTTGAACAAGCTAATCACAAAGTATTCTACGACAATTTTGGAACTAGTGGTTATACAACTGAAAATGTAAAGAACGATGTCTTAACTAACGATGAAATGAGAAAAGAAATTAGAAAAGCGGATGTTATTACTTTGGATATTGGTGCAAATGATCTTGTCAAAAAACTTTATACAGATCCTTCACATATAACTGATGCTCTTGTAAGCGTAAATAGCAACTTAAAAATAATTCTTGAAACAATTAATAGTCTAAACCCTAAAGCCAAAGTATACGTTATGGGTTACTATAATCCATTCCCTAACTATCCGGCAGAACAACAAGCTCCTCTTTTAGTTTTATTAGATAACTTAAATAAGACTATTCAAGGGCTGGCAGCTGTAAATGGAGATATTTATGTACCAACAGCAAACGTTATTAAAGCCAACGAAAAAGAGTATGTTCCTAATCCGAACGATATTCATCTAACACTTGATGGGTATCAACTTTTAGCAAATGAATTTATGAAAAGTATTAATACAAATCAAAAATAATAATTATATTTTTTGTTTTTAAGTTGAATACTATATTTACGTGGCAAATGTTTATAGATAGAGGTGGATATATTATTCACCTCTTATATTTTAAAATGATAAAACAAGTAGTTCTTTTTTGAATAAACTGTTATAATAATTTAGCCAATGCTATTTCTCAAAAAGCGGGAATCCTTAAAAGGATTTCCGCTTTTTTATATTAGAATAAAAACTTTAATATTTGAACATACTACTAAGGTCAATTTGTAGTAATATTTTTGAGAAGGTAGTTCGTTCAGTAAAAGAACTACCTTTTTTTATTAACCATTTATGTTTTTATTTGTTTTTATAAAACTATTGATTTTTGAACAGATTCCCAATATAATTACCTTATACGAATGAATAATTGGTTTAAACCTATTGTTTGTACTAACATTAACAAAACACGCACGCTAAACAAATACTACATAACGTTTCCAAAAAAACAGATTTCTCAAGCACCTGAGAAGTCTGTTTTTTTATCTATTAATAAATTCATTTGATAATTACTCTTTTATATTTTTATACAAAAAAATAAATGTTGTATTTTTATATGAAGCGTTATATACTATCTAAGTACCCGTTATAGCGTTATCGTTATTATAAGAGGATTACATAGCAATTATAAGATTATAAGATTATAGCATCAATTTTTATGAGTTACAGAAAACAACCCTACTGTATGTGGACTACGGTACGGTTGTTTTTTGTTATTTTCTTTATTAATAAAGTGTAAAGAGCTTGTATACGACGGCAACCCCATAACTCCTGAACAAAGGGAATTGTTCTTTGATATTCTTAAAACTACCCTAGAAGACAAAAAAATTAAAACACACTAAAATACACCGGAAGTCTGTTTACATATTATTACAAACAAATAACTGCATAATTACTGTTAAAATAAAGGGCACTCTGTACAATAGAGCGCCTTTTATTTTTCTCCAATTTGATAAGCTAAGAGTAAAAAGAAATAATAAAAAGCAAAAGGGATTAAAACGAAAGAAATTACACTTACATACTTTGTCTTTGATTTTTCCTTTTTAGCAAAAGCCACTATTCCAATTGCGAACCCTAAGCAGTATATAGTTATTCCTGTATAAAAGATGAACCCGTAATATCCTACTAAAAGTTGTAATATGAAAATTAAAATCCCAATTATACACAGCCACATCGAGAACTTACTAAACAAAATCTCAACTCCTGACAAACATAATTTTCTATAATTACTAGATTTAAACTATATAAATATTATACAATAAATATAGAATATAAAATATCGGAGGGTGTACACACTGGTGAACAGGTTATTGGTTATATTATTTTTCTCATTAGAAGCACTTTGTTTTTACTTTGGATTAAGCCTAAAAGATAAATATAGTTGGTCAATGTTCGTGGGGATTTCCTTGGCCACTATCTTTTTATTTGTAGGTGCTTACTATTCTGAACGTCAAAAAAGGCAAAAGAAGAGCTAAAAGCCCTCTTTTGCCTTTATATATATCTTACCAAGGCTTATCCGTTGTTAGATAATCTGCAAGTTCCTTACTCTTTTCTCTTCTTATCTTTCTTACTTTTTCTCTCTCTTTCCCTGTTTCAAACAATTTCTTTTCTTCGTCTGTCTGTGGAATTATTTGAGGAACAGAGGTAACTTTTCCATTTTCATCTAGAGCAACAAACGTTAAAAGAGCTGTAGCAGCCATTCTACGCTTACCGGACATTAGATTTTCTGCTACTACTTTAACAAAGACCTCCATTGAGCTCTTTCCTGTCCAACTTACATAAGCTTCAAAGCAGACAGAATCCGTTATACTAATTGGAGAAAGAAAATCTACAGAGTCTGTAGAAGCAGTCACGCAACCACATCTAGAATGCCTTGCCGCTGCTATAGAAGCAACCATATCTATATCACTCATTAATTTACCACCAAACAGGGTATTATGATTGTTAACGTCATTAGGAAAAACCCGACTTGTTCTAATGACCCTGGATTCTTTTGAATATTTTTTCATTAAAAGCATCTCCTAAAATTAATAAAGGTTGTATTAATAATATTCAACTTTTTTAAAAATAAAAACACCGTGCCTAGATATAACGTAAGTAAGGTGTTTTTGTACATTCCTATCTTAAATTAACGCCATTTTTTAGTTTGTTTGTTTAACTGACCATAGGTGAAAAGAAAAAAACTCCATTCGAAAAGAATGAAGCTTTTTTCTTTATAGAAAAATTTTTTTCATACACTTCCACTTACTTTCATCAACTAATTCAGCCATTGGAGGATAAATAACTACTGACTGCTCTATATCGCAATCGCCATACTTGAGAGCCTTGTTTAACAATATTGGCATATGTACCCTTAGTTCTCCTGCTGTCTTGAACTCATACCCTACTAACTGTTCTTTTTTGTTCAGAGTAGCAACAAACCATAAGCCTTCTACATTATCAGGGATTCTTGAGAACTCTTGATGAGATATATCCGTATTCTTCTCATAAATTCTAATTGTATCTTCCATATATTCTTCAAATTCATTAAACTCTACCGCTTCAAAGAAACCCAATTCTCCTTGTTTATTTTGTTGTACAACAGTATAAAAATCGTGTGCTGACATTGGAAATACTCCTTATATTAATTATGCTAAAAGTATACAGCAGAATTTGCTTGATATAGGAAAAAATAAAAAAGAGCCCAGTATTTGGACTCTTAAAGCGTTGGGATTTTAAAATAGTGTAGGTTGAATTTCTTCCACTTCTTCTAAACATCCCATTTGACGTAAAGCAATAATGTTCTTTTCTTTTGCCTTTGTACGTTTCTTTAAGTCCTTAATCCCTTTGAATACTCCGTTTTGTCTTTCTTCGTATAACTTAATTGCCACGGTATCGCCTAAGTCGGGTATTGAAATAAATGGAGGAATTAACTCTTTTGTCTCTGGATCAATTAAATAACGATAAGAGTGGGATTTGTAGATATCTACCTTACCGAATTTTACTCCACGTAATTTAGCTTCCAAAACAACATTCATTGCCGCTCTAGTTCGCTTTAAATTGTTAGCGGCATTTGTTTCCCCATCTTTTTCTAGCTGTTTAATTTCTTTGTCCATTTCTTCCATACGCTTTTTAGTGCCAGCTATATCGTACTGAAATTCAAATATGTTTTCAGTCTTATATCGAGAAGACATAATAGAAGCGTAAAATTCTACAGGAGTATTCAACTTATACCAACCCATTCGTGTAGCGTCCAGCACATATGCTACAGCGTGAGCACGAGGAAACATATACTTAATAAGTTTACAAGACCAAATATACCAATCTGGTACATTATGATCACGCATTTCTTTCTCCCAATCTTCCGCTACACCTTTCCCTTTACGTACCGACTCCATAATCTTAAATGCGTGAGATGGAACTAAATCTTTAGCAGTAAGATAACGCATAATATCATCACGACAACCTATTACTTCACGAATAGTACAAGTGCCTTCTTGTATAAGTGTTTGTGCATTTCCGTAATATACATCCGTGCCGTGAGTTAATCCAGACAATGTAATTAGGTCTGCAAATGTTTTAGGTTTTGTTTCATTAATAACGTCCTGAACAACCCTTGTCCACATTTCCGGTAAACCTAGTGTTCCTGCTTTTACGCCCACTTCTTTTGGGCTAAACCCTAATACTTCTTCAGGGGAATAAAACAACTTCATAACATCCGGATCTGCTGATGGCACATCTCGTGGATCAATCCCAGTATAATCCTTTGCATACCTTAGCAACGTAGGAGCATCGTGTCCTAAAATATCTAATTTTAAAAGGTTATCGTGTATAGAATGAAAGTCAAAGTGTGTAGTCTTCCACTCCGCTTCTGAGTTATTTGCAGGAAGTTGAGCAGGAGCGACATCGGTCATATCCATATAATCAGGTAGAACAATAATCCCACCAGGATGTTGCCCAGTTGAGTTTTTGGCCCCGGTTATCTTAGCAGCTATCCGATCAATTTCAGCTTTTGATACCCTTACACCGTGATTAGCATAGTATCCACGTACCGAACCAAATGCTGTTCTATCTGCTACAGTACCAATAGTTCCAGCTCTAAAAACGTTGTTTTCGCCAAACAAAACCTTTGTATAAGCGTGAGCTCGACTCTGATAAACTGAACTGAAATTGAGATCTATGTCTGGTACCTTATCTCCATCAAATCCCAAAAATGTCTCAAACTGGATGTTGTGTCCATCAGCAACTAAGGATTCATTCTTACATTGAGGGCAAACTTTAGGATTATGATTTTTCATAGTCATAATCATTTTTTCTTTATCCGTTATATTAAAGTTTTCCATAAACGTTTCAACGAAATAATTAATTCCCTCTTCTGTGTACTTTTCTGTGTCGAGTAAGGTACCGAAAGAAGGAGGTAAATCAAACCCCGATAAAACTTCCTCAGTCTTAGTAAAGAATAAATTCCATTGACACTCTTTACAGACATAATGTGGAGGTAACGGATTTACTTCTGTAATTTCAGTCATTGTAGCAGCAAAAGATGAACCTACTGAACCACGAGAACCTACTAAGTATCCATCTTCTAAGGATTTCTTTACAAGATCTCTTGAAATCATATAGATAACTGCATATCCATTATCAATAATAGAATCAAGTTCTCTGGTTAATCGACTCTCTACAAGTTCAGGAAGCGGGTTTCCGTATTTCTTACGTGCATTACTCATCGCTAGTTCTCGGAACTTATCATCAATACCATCAATTTTTGGTGTGAATAGCTTAGGAAATCCGTTTTCATCGAGAGGAATTGGAGAAAGCTCTTCTACGTGATCCGCTAACAAGTTAGGATTCGTAATAACGATTTGATGTACTTCTTGTTTTGATAAGTAAGGGAACGACTCAAGCATTTCTTTTGTAGTGCGAAACGGAGCGGGACCAAATGGGTAATCCATTTTACCCCTTCTTGAATGATGTGGACGTTTAGGCGGTAATTGCGAATAAATCAATATATTATGAAGAATTGCATCTTCTTTGTCTACATAATGCGCGTGTCCTGAAGCCACAATAAATTTGTTCTTTTCTTTTGCGATACGGTAAACAGTTTTCCAAGCATCTATAACGTGCTCTTCGTTATCAGTTTCTGTTCTTTCGTTATGCCACAAATGTCTTGCTATTTCTGCTGGTTGAATTTCAATTACATCATATTTATCTATTTCTTCCGCTACTACATAATCTGGTTTATTTAAAGCATTGGAAAATACCATTCCTCCGTGAGAACCTGAACCAACAATTAATCCTTCTCTGTATTTATTAATAAGATCCCACGAAACAATTGGTCTATTTGAACCTGTTGGACTACCCATTGATGAAAGGCTATGTATATGAGAATCAGTAATTATGTTGTATAAATTTTTTAACCCAACTTGATTCTTCACCCATATTGTAATTTCGTTAGGAAACTCAATTAGCGGGTCTATGTATGTTTTAAAGCTTTGGAGTTCTCCTGTATCTTTTATGCCTTCATCATTTAATTTTTCAATCATTTTAATTAAAACCCAAGCTGTAGCCTCGGCATCATCACAGGCTCTATGGGCATTATGTAAAGGTATGTCATATTTTCTAGCCAACGTTTTTAACTGGTGGTTCTTAAACCCTTCAGTGTGGATTTTTCGTGATATCTTTAGGGTATCGATAACGATTAATTTAGGAACTTTCATATTAGCTTTTATATACGCTGATTCAAGATGATGTAAGTCGAACCAAGCGTTATGAGCCGCTAACATTGAATCTCCTATAAACTCATTAAATTCTTCAAGAACGCTCCTTAATTCCTCACCCGATTTCGCTAACATCTCATCATTAATACCGGTTAATTCTTCAATAAAAGGATTAACTGATTTAGGGGATTTAACTAGCTTTTGAAATCTATCTACGACTCTCCCATTTGATATTTTAGCAGCTCCAAGTTCTATAATATGATCATTGCGCGCAGATAAACCTGTGGTTTCAACGTCATACACCACAATATCAGATGTTAACAACCTTTTTTCATTGTTGTAAACCATATGTGTTTGTGGAGCTACTAAAGCAGTCAATCCAAAAATGGCTTTAACACCGTGTTTTTTTGAGGCGGAATATGCTTCAGGAAATGATTGAGCCACACTTACATCTGTAACAGCAACTGCTTTATGACCAAGAGCTTTTGCTACCTCAAAATATTTTGAAACGGGTACCGCTCCTCTTTTCTCTGTCATAAAGGAAAAAGTCTGTAACTCTACGCGGTGTTCTTCTGAACCATCGTCATATACTTTAGGCGGCTTTTTTGGTCCTTTTTTAATTCCGTTTTTTGTCGGAGTAAAAGTTAATTCCCCTTGTTTAAACTTATTAGGAGCTACACTACCTTTTAACATTAATATGTCATTTACTCTGTATGTAGGTTCTTCTTCATCAAAGTAAGAAAAGTACATAGAAGAAGTTCCGTCAAAAATAGTTCCCTCTATAATAAGGGATTCATTTTTTGTTTTACGGTAATTTAAATCAATAACTTCTCCCTCAACCATTATGTTTCTCAAGTTATTAAGCTTTCCTGAGAATATATCTAAGATGTCAACTTTCATCATTCTTTTTCATCACCCTTTCTTTTCTTTTATAGCTTAATAATAATATCATAAATACATATAAAATAATTCATATTTACCCTTAAATTTTTTAGAGTAAAAAATATAAAAGAGATGGTGTTAAATTGGTAAAAAAATCAAAGTTTGTATGTAAAGAATGTGGTTACGAAACATATAAAGCAGCTGGAAAGTGTTTTGGATGCGGCACTTTTGGCTCTCTGCGAGAAGAAAGCTACTTTACGGGTAAGGAAAAAGAGACAAAATCCTCAAAAACTATTTCCACTAATAATAAAAAGGCAGTTTACTTACACGAAGTAAATGAAGGTTTTGTAGAACAAGGTTTTTCCAGCGGTATCGGAGAGTTAGACCGAGTATTAGGAGGGCAAATAACGGAAGGTTCTCTCGTTCTACTTGGCGGCGATCCTGGTAATGGGAAATCTACTCTATTATCAAAAGTCTCAGATAATGTATCAAAAAGCGAAAAGGTTTTTTACGCTTCTGGGGAAGAATCTGAATATCAATTAAAGAAGAGAATGCAAGGCAGAATGAAAATGAGCGCAGCTAATAATAACTTTAAAATTCTCTTTTCTCGCAATTTAGATGAGATAGAAACGGAAGCGTTAGAATATCGTCCTAAACTAATGATACTGGATTCCATTAATACAATTGGTGATCCAATGGTGGCTGGGAATCCTGGTGATATCTCACAAGTAAGACATTGTATTAACCGGTTAATGAACTTGGCAAAGGAACACGGCATTACAATCTTTATTATTGTCCAAGTAACAAAGAATGGAGATATTAAAGGACCAAAAGAGTTAGAACATATGGTAGATACCGTTCTCTATCTTGAGGGAGAAAAGTATAGTGACTTACGATTAGTCAGATGTCGCAAAAACCGCTTTGGAAGTGATATGGAGCTTGGAGTATTTAGAATGGCAGAGGAAGGCCTAATCGAGGTTCCTAATCCTTCAGAGTACTTATTAGCCAATAGACCAGAAGATTCTAGCGGTTCAGGTGTGGTATGTATTAGTGATACAAGACCCCTATTAATAGAAGTACAAGCTCTAGTTTCCGCTCCCGTAGTCCCCGGCACCAACCCTCGTCGAACTGCAAAAGGTTTTTCCCGAAACAATTTAAGCATTTTAACCGCTGTCTTAGAAAGGAAATGTAATTCCCGTGAATTATCCGCTAAAGATATTTATGTAAATGTAGTGGGTGGTATGGACGTCGAGGAACCTGGTGCCGATTTAGGTGTAGCTATGACAATTTACTCCTCGAATGTCAATAAAGTAATTGATTCATCTACCGTAATGATTGGTGAAGTAGGATTAGCTGGTGAAGTAAGGCCGGTTTCTAGAATTGAGCAACTTGTAAGAGAGGTTCATCGTGTAGGCTTTAAGCAGGTAATTGTGCCAATGGGATCTTTTGAGCAATTAAAAAAACTTCAAACTGAGGATTTCCTTATTACCCCTGTCCGAAATTTAAATGACTGCATTAAAGTATTATTTTAAATAAGTTTACACCAGTTAAAAAGATCTATTAATTAGATCTTTTTCATTTATTGTTAACTTGTATATAAAGCAAAGGTTATGAAACAGCATCTTCAATGTAGTCTTTGAATAACTCCATTTGTTTTTCTTCCTGCCCTATTTCCATAGTATCCAAGAATAATACTTCGTTTTCTATTTCCTTTTCCCTATATAAAGGAACTTTAGTGGCATCCTGTTCTTTTTTGTTTTCTTCTGTATCATTTGGATTGGTATCACTAAATATATTAGCAAAGAATTTTTCCGCCTCTTGTTCAGTTTCTTCTATGTATGTAAGATCTTCTTCTGAATACTCTCCCCAAGGCATACGAAACAACTCTTTATATAATCTTTTCTTATATCGAAAGCCTTTTGCTTCGAAAAAATTCGCTTTCCTAGTTATCTCATCCAATCTCTCTCCGCATTTTACGGTGTAATCAAGAAGGACTTTCGCATAAAATATGCAACCTTCTTCTGGCCACTCCATACGATTCTTGTTAGTATCAAGATGCAGCCGGTTGTCCTCCATCACCCGTAATTCAATCCAAAAACCATCCTTGCTAAACTTAAACTTTTCCCCCACTATCATTCACATCCTTATTTATTTTTTGGTTATCTATGTTAAATAAAATGATGCTTTATTTTATATATAAATTTTTGTTAGTTGCTTTTTAATTTCTTGACCAAATACAATAAGTGCTTAATAGTATCTGTGTTATCTGTTTTAACGTCATTGTTAGCTACAGGCGTTGTGTAATCCAATTCATAATCTTCATCAGCAACATCAAATTTTGTTACTGTAGCAATATATTGTGGTCCTTGACCTTCCCCTTTTTCTAAAACAGAAAGACCATAAGAGTTATCAAAGCGAAAAACAAAGTGTTTTCCAAAACCAACAATTTTATCAATAACAATATTATTTTTTAAACTACCAATCATACCCCTAAGGTTTCCGCTTATGTTGTCCATTTTTTCCAACCTTTCATTTAAAACTCCTTTATATATATAACACCATTTATATTTTTTGGGTAAAAAAACTAATTCGTTTTATTTAAAAAAGGATAAAAGACATATCTTTTTTAGAGTTAAATAATAGTAAGGTCTCATTTAATTAAATAGGATGCATCTATCCTAGAATATTAAAAGCAGTTTTTGTGAAAATTATTGCATCTATTAAAAATCTAGTTATAACATACCTAACATAACTTTAAAGGAGGCTCTATTATGAGCATTTATACAAAAGAAACATTAGAACAACCGATTGACTTTTCAGGACAAATCATTAGAGAAGTAAGTATATTTAATGGAAGACTATTTAATGAGAAGACTGTTAGTTTATCGAATTGCCAAGGTTATACCGCGAGTGTTTCCAAAGACCGTAAATTAGGTTTTTATTCTTCTGCTTACGTTCGAGGAATTAGCAGTATCGGCATCCTTCTTCCAGAGGTTACTGATGTAACTGATGAAGATATTAATAAGTTCATCTATGCCGTTGGTATGCAGGTGAAAAAAGACGAGAATTAAAACACCTCTCTTTAAAGCGTATATACATCTAAAACACTTTCTATCTTAGATAAAAAGTGTTTTTTTCTATAATAGATTAATTAAAAAAGTACTAAAAAAGCGGCTATTATATAAGCCGCTTTTAATTGTTAGGCACCGCATAAAATGTAACTCTGTATAGCTAAGAACTAAACTATTAACCATTACCTAATTTCTTTGCTTGTTCTTGCATAATGGCTTGAAATAACTTCTTTCTTTCTTCCTCATCAAAGTTAATGAAGCGAACAGCATAAAAATACTTACCTGACTCTAGACTATTTCTTCTTACGAACATTGCTTTTCTTTCAAACTTCACTTTATTCACTTGGAACAATAATATTGCCCACTCAAAAACGAACTCGTAGTGTGCTTCAAAACTTAAGCCCGTGGCGCTAATATCTTTAATCATTGCAGCTTCCTTACCGCCAGGATGAATAACTGTTACATCCTCATCTTTCAATTCTAAGCGAAAGAATTCTCTTTTGTTTTCCATAACCATCCCTCCAATCTGTAAAGATTATAATGAAAAAAATGTCTAAGAGAAATGTTTTCCATATTTTTTTCTTGTGTTTTTTTAGTGTATCAGTAGTATATCTGCATAGGAGGTGTTGTACCTTTGACAAAGCAAAAAGAGTGGCCTAAAGAATTAGTTTTTATTGATTTAAATAGCGGTAGATTCGAGTTTTTTAATATTGAACTAATTAAACTGGGTTATAACAACTTCCAAGTTGTTTTCCACCAAGGTAAATTCAATAATAAGGGTAGAAATGTTATTCACCGCTTTAATGGAGAAAATTCTTATTTGAAAGCAAAAAAACTAGCTTACAATAAATTTTATGAGGTTAAATCCGAGGGTTATATAAGAAAAGAAAAAATGGAGGAAGCAATTCTAAACGCCGTTAAGCAAGAACAAAAAGTAGATAATGAAAAGAAATATAAAAAGAAAAAAACTACTTACAAAACTAAAACAACTAATAAGTGTATATGCGATCTATGTAAACAGCCTATCCACTTTAGTCTTTATGAAAAAATAAATTCTTGGGGACGCGCTGAAGGTAATTGGGATTATGAATTGAACAGCCCACTTTACAAGAAAGTAGTATGCCTAGATTGCCAAATCGATAAAGGTATCTTTCAAAAACGCATAGATAATTCATTTAAATTATAAATAGTCTCCTACTAAATAAACTTTTCTTTTTCCTAGTAAAGGGGTGTACTAAATGGAAGAAAATAAGCAATTCAAAAAAAGTCTTATCTACCGAAGTATCTTCGTTGTGGCATCAGTTGTTGTTTTAGCTTTCATATGGAATTACTATACCAATAATACAAAGCAAGTAACCTCTAAGACCACTACATCTACTACGGATAAAAATATTACAACAACTGTAAGGACAACTTCAAAAGCACCGAAAAAGCCAGTTGATGTCTTATATCTTGGTAAGCCACCTTTTAAAGACGATAGCTACGCAACTTTTCACAAAACGACTTTAAAGCAACTTTCTAACTTGGAGAATCCTTCTATAATTATTATTGATGATAATTATATGAATGAAGAGAATCAAAAACTCTTTATTGAATTAGCAAAGAAACACCATACGATTTTATTCTACAACGAAGAATTAACAGCAGAGAGAGTTGTTGCCTACCTTAATGGAATTGTTCCTGTGGTTCCTATTGATTCTTCAAATCCTTTAAAATTTCAAGCATATGGTATTACAACTTTAGATGATTCTTTAATACCTGTTTTTGTCTCTGTCACAGCTGATCAAAACACATTAAATGAAAAGTCTTTTAAAGAATTAATTAAGCAAGTGTCCGAAAAGACAAACTAAGCAGCCGCTATGCTGCTTTTTTCATAAATAAAAGACGTGCATAAACACGTCTTGACTTGAAAAGATATCTTAAACTCCATATGTATGTAAAGGTATTAATTTATAACTGTATGTTAAGTATGTAAGTATGTAAATATGTATTAGCTAACGATTAACAATATGTTTTTAAATTAACGATATGTACTTCCATTCATAAGGTAAATTTCTTCCTTATCCATTTTCTCGTCAAAGACTTTTTTGTTTATCATCCACATTTGATCTTCCTCAGTTTTCTCAATTCTCCGTACATCAAAGACATACCTTTGCGTCTCTCTTTTCCACGTTACTGGGCATTTGTTTCCTAAGAAAATTACAAACCCTTTCGGTTCTTCTATGAACTCTTCGATGCGACTAAGTTGTGCCACTCATCTTTCCTCCTTGGCTCTTTGCTGATTTCTGTAAATATATTACCATATACTACAATTTATAATCAATCATTTTCTTATACATTTTTAAAATACCTAAAAAACATAAATGGTACAGTTAATGTCTTCTCCAGATAGCAAATTTTAAATCCTTTGTCCAAGACATATCTTCTTTCTCTTTAGGCATAACATTAGTTTCTTTTAAAATATCAATAGCGTCCTTTGGATTACCCAGTGCATTTTTAAGAAATCCATACTCCCTTAATACTTTAATGTCACTTTCTTTAAACAATAAGGAACCATAACCGCTTCTGCTAAATTTAATAACCCCGTACCGTTCTAAATCTTTTGCCCATTCACTGATCTTTTCAGAAGTCGTATCTAAATGTTTTGCAATATCTCCTGGCTTTTTATCAGCCTTTTCTTCGTAATAAAACATTTTATCGCCTCCTCTCCATCAGATTTTACCTCTAACCACTTCCAAACAAAGAAAATTTCTAAAAAAAGTACACTTTTTCTTAAATTCGTTTATAAAAATAGGGATATTAATTTATTTAGATATTAAGTGAGGTGAGAATATGAAAAATAAGACTTTTTTAAGGAAACCTACAAATAAAAAAGCCAAACTATCTTCTAAAACCAAGAAGATTTTAGTTGTTAGTATGGCTTTATCAATATCTTTTCCATATGCTCTGACAAATGAAATAATCTATGCTGCTACTAAGCAAATTAACATTTCATTTCCAGAAAGCACATCACAAAAGCAGACTAAGACAGTTACTTTGCCTTCGGATTTTGATTCCGTAAGTTCGGCTACTGTAAATACCGGTGACATTACATATGAAGTAGATGGCTCTCAAATGACAGTTACAGTTGATAACGGCACCTATACTAGTAGGGACTCTTATACAAATCCTCAAGCAGAGCAAAAACAAGTTGATACGATGCAATATAACTCAACAAATTCATTTCCGAGTACGTACTTTTTTACTGATTATGATGGTTTTTCAGGCACACTAAATGCTTCTGGATCGCCTTATGTAACTAGCGGAAGTTATAGTGCAGGCGCAAGCAAGACAGTTACTGAGACTCAGACTAGTACAAGTACTTCGAATTTCCCTTCAACTATGACTTACGATAAAGATGGATATACAGGAACACTTTCTAAATCAGGAACACTTACTAAAAGCGTCACTAATGGTGAAAGCTTTCCTGCTGAAGATAAAAGTGTTACAGAAAGCTTAACAAGTAATACGAATAGCTTTCCATCTACTATTAGTTATAACAAAGATGGATTTTCAGGGACTCTTACTGGAGGTACTCCTTATGTAAAGAGCGGAAGTTATACACCAAAACAAACAAAAGTAGTGAATGATACTAAAACAGGAACAGACCTTAGTGCTATTCCGGATAGCATTGAATACTCAGATGCTAATGGTTACGTAGGAACTCTTACTAAAAATGCTGATATGGTCATTAAAGATGTTGAGACTCCAAATTACAAAACTGATAAAACAGTGGGTATAAGTCAAAACGAAGCTCCTAGTTATCAACCTACTCCACTAGGTTACTGGACAAACACTGCTGTAACTTCTGGGGTAGACTACATTAATGTTTGGTCAGTAGATAAAAACGATTGGAGTGTCGGTTGGTACGTCAAAGACTCCAACGATTCTACAGCTTGTAATGAGTGGACTAGTATTTCTGGGAAATCTCCAAACTGGAATTGTTTATACACTTGGTGGGATTACTATGATAATCACGGAGGAAATACAACTTTTGATATAAACAGACATACTTTTTATAAAACTACTGCTTATGCTAAGACTTGGGTATGGACAAAAATTGACCGTACTTATACTCAAACATATTCGGGTACAGTGACAAGAGCAGCTTCAAAAAAATCTGTTTCAGTTACGAACAAAAGTTACGCAGATACAGCAGATATACCGGACACAATTCCATATTCCGATAGTTCTGGATATACAGCTACTTTAGGAAAAAACGGTTCTTACAGAGTGGTAGATGTAGAAACTCCTAATTACACTAGCGAGATTGTCACAGATAGAGAACAATCTGCACCACGAAGCAAGCCAACTCAATATGGTTACTGGGTAAAAGGTACATCTGTTGGAGGTTTTGATCGCGTGTATCCTTACGACACAGTAGCTCAAAGGGGTAGTTCTGGTTGGTATATAACTAAAACTGGTGATCCTTGCCCAACTTCTACATCCAACTTATGGATTAGATCAGGAGTTAAACTTGAATGTCAATACGATTGGTGGGATTACTATAATAATAAAGGTGGTTCTTCAGGATTTGATATTAGATATGGAGATTTCTCTATTATGCCTGGTTATGCTACAGAATGGTTCTGGACAAAAATAGATCGTACTTTCGTTCAGGATTATGCTGGCACAGCTATTACACCTGAGCCACTTGATACTCGAGTGTGGCAAAACGATTATACTGGCACAGTAAACAAACCGGCATCTGATACTCGCGAATATATCTATACTCAATATTACACTGGTACAGTTAGTGGAGATAATGTGGATACAAGAATATGGAGACAGGATTATAGCGGTACCGCTTATAAGAGTGCTACTGATTATACTAACTATAAGTATGCTTATAATGCTGTTATTACCTATAACGTAGCAAACACATCGAGTGGCACTACTATTGGCCCTTGTTCATACAAAGGTATTTCTCCAGCTTCTACTACCCTCTCTAATTATCTTCCTAAATGTGTAACGTTAGATAGCGGTTCAAACAATCTATATCTGTTTAAATATGATTTCACCGTAACCGGCATTTCTAACAGTAGTAGCGCAAACTGAGACCAAAAATAAAAAGACCTATTTTAGGTCTTTCTATTTTTTTGTTTATTATTAAAAAAATTGAGTTATAACCTAATTAGAAAGCGTGGTGATTTATAATGCGAACTAAAAAACAACATTTGAATGTAAAGTATAAAAGGCAAAACATTACTTCAAATAAAGCCTTAATGTTTTCTTTGAGTTTATTATTAACTTCATCCATTTTATTTCATCCTGTAAAAACGTTCGCTTCCGGCACAGAAGATTCAACTGTTACTTTTGCTGAAAGTCCCTCTCAGGAACAAAGTAAGGTTGTAACACTTCCATCTAACTTTGACTCAATTGAATCCGTTTCGGTTAACACAGGCGCAGTAGACTATTCTATTAGTGGGAATGAAATGACGATCAATGTTTCTAACGGAAAAGTTTCAAGCAAGGAAAGCTTTTATAATCCTACTTTACATTCCAAAGAGGCTACTTCTGTTCAATACTCTGATACAAATTCCTTCCCCAATGCTGTTAATTACTCAGACGACAACGGCTATAGTGGAACATTAACACCTTTAAGTCCCGCCTATGTAGTGAGCGGAACTTATACCCCCGCATCAAGTAAAACAGTTACAGTCTCTCAAATAGTTTCAAATCCGGCTTATTTACCAGATAATCTTGAATATAACAAAAATAACTATAGCGGAACATTATCAAAAAACAATAATTATGTAGTAAACATTGACGGCGAATATATTCAGTATTATTCAGGGACTGTTTATTCAAAAGACATTGATACTAGAAAGTGGAGACAAGATTACTTAGGAGAAGTCTATAAGGGAGGCACAGATTACAAAAACTATAAATATAGCTATACCGTAACAATTACTTATAAGGCTGGTTCCTCAAGCTCAACTAATTGTTCCTACAAAGGAATCTCTCCTTCTTCAGTTACTACTACAAACTTTCGTCCTAAGTGCGTTACTCTAGATGATGGCTCAAGTAACCTTTATACTATGAAATATAATTTTTCAGTAACAGGTATTTCAGATGCTAGTGCAAAAGAAAAATAACTACAAGCGTAGTTATTTTTCTTTTTTATAAAACCGATCACCTGTATCAGGATTATAATATACTCTTGTTTTCCCTCCAGTTACAGGGTCAATATTTATTTCCTCTGTTGGTTGAAATCCATTAGGGACATTCATACCGTGATTACGGTTAAACCGCTTGTCATAGATAAAATATCCAAGTAGAACACAGATAATAACTATAATAGCGCTTAGGAGATAATATCCTATTATAAATTTCATCATAATTCTTCTATTACTACAGCAGTTCCATATGCAACAATTTCGCTCATATTTTTAGCGATTTCTCCGGAATCATATCTCATCATCACAATTGCATTTGCACCCATTTCATTGGCATTTTTAATCATACGGTCCAATGCTTGTTTTCTCGCATCTTCAAGCATAGCTGTGTATTGTTTGATTTCCCCGCCTACCAAGGATTTTAACCCTGCCATAATATCTCCACCAATTCCTCTACTCCTTACAATTAGACCATATACAGGTCCTTTTACTTCTAAAATTTTGTGACCTGCTACATTTTCTGTTGTTACTACTAGCATTTTAAATCTCCCCCATACTAATGTTTAATGTTATTATCTCTTAATTTCGTAGCAATTTGTGAGCAAATGTATAAAACTAATTATAAGTTTTATAAATCTTAAAAGGTTCTTTTATTTTATATAAACTCTTTGTACACGTTCAGAGATAAGGCAAGCTAGTTCATAATTAATGCTATCAGACCATCCTGCAGCCATTTCTAAAGAAACTTTCTCTTTACCCTGTTCTCCATAGATAACAACTTCATCTTCTAAACAATCTTCTTTTCCTAACTTAATCATTGCTTGATCCATACAGATTCTTCCGGCAAAGTATCTTCGTTCCCCATTGACCAAGACATAGGCATTTTGAGCATATCGTCTTAGAAGACCATCCGCATACCCAATAGGAATTATCCCTACTCTTTCATTCTCTTTGGCTTCATAGGTTGCTCCATACCCCACTTTCTCCCCCGCTTCTAACTCTTGAATATGGACAATTTTTGTTTTCAATTGCAAAATAGGTTCTGTTTTTACTTTTAATTGATTTTCTAATTTAGAGTCAGGAAGTAGTCCATAGCTTGAAATTCCTAAACGGATCACATCAAAAGGAACCTTCGATTCTCTATTTAACGCATAAGCACTGTTAGCTATATGTACAATGTATTTATCTTTATCAAGCTTAGAAATCATCTCCAGAAATCCATCTTCCTGCTGAGTGATTAATGAGTCACCAGGTTCATCTGCAGTAGCGAAATGGGTGAATACCCCTTCTATATGAGCCTCTTTTATTGCTTCTATTTCTTGTATAGTCTTTAGTATTTCTTCTTCGGTCTTAAATCCTAATCTGTTCATACCAGTATTAATTTTCAAATGAAAAATTACTGGTTTTTTAGTTAAACGATTCTTTTTAAAAATTTGCTCTTGCCATTTTTTCCATTGATTATATGAGTATAAAGCTACTCTTATGCCCTCGTTTGCTACATATGAAAAATACTCTGAATCAACATATCCTAAAACAAGTATTGGTTTTTTAATCCCCGCATCTCTTAGCATAGCAGCCTCTTCAATTAGAGCTACTCCAAAAGAGTCAACCACCTCTTCAGCTTCTACTGATAGCTGTACAATTCCGTGCCCGTAAGCATTAGCTTTTACAATGGCCATAACCTTCTTATTAACCGTTTCTTTTACTCTTAACAAGTTTTCTTTGTAGATATTTAAATTAATAATTGCTTTTGTTGCTCTATTAAAAACAGGTTTTGCAAGCTTAGAAGGTGTTAATAATTCTGAGTAACTGATTTTAAGGTTATTCATTAAAGACACCTAATTCCGTATTTTCTTCAACAGCTTCCATTGCTTCTTCAAATGTATCTTCAAATATATCCATTTCAGTTCGTTTCTTATGATCCAATACAATAATGCGAACGCCATTTACATACTGGTAGGCTTCAATTTTACGCCCACCAAACCAATTGTCTTTATAGATCTCTTTAATTTTCGTTGGATTGTGGGTAATATCTTCAACCATATCCTCCTTATCCATTACAACAATCCCTTTATCAGATAAAAATACATTGTCACCTTCAACGTTTTCTACTTTCAACCAACGTTTTAGACCACTTTGATTTTTTATTTCGTACCAGTAGATATCTGGTCTAGGATGATCCAATCTAATATCCACATCTTTTTCAATCCATTCAGTTCGGTACACTTTTTCTATACTAAACTTCTCATCATTTAAAGTTATATCTGTACCAGGTTTAAATGGTTGTTTCTTAAAATTGAATCGTTCACTAGGAGAAAAAGTTTTTTCGCTTTTCCATTTTTTAAATACTGTATTCTTATCAGGATCATTCTCATACCTGCTGCTATTCACCTCATTCTCATTAGCAAAACCAGCAAATTTATTATTCTTTACCTTTAAATGAACTTTACACTTCGCATCGCAATAACCACATTCTGCTTCAAAAACTTTCTCTTCTGAAAAGACATCTCCTGGGAATATCATTTTCTTCTTACCATCTTTAATTTCGTGCATTTGTTTATCTTCATTTTGACAAACAGGGCAGATAAAATCTGCATATAACAAAGTCATATAAAACTTCCTCCAGTTACATTTTATATAGTTTTTAATGGCTATTTGTTTCGCTAATTTTATTCTTAAACTTTTCGTTTTAAAAGAGCTCGATCATACTATTTCTCTTATGCTATTCTCTTATCTTTAATCACATTACAAAACACAGAAAACCGCTATCTAATTTAATGATATTTATTTAATTATCGCTCTTTATCGTATCTTTATGCTTTGTTTTCTACCGTATGTAGCACCTTTCTAAGGTTATTTATTCTTTTTTTATGTTTTACTAAGAACAATTTTAAAATATAACAATTGGTGACAAACAAATTTGATTAACTCTTCTCTTTTCAGAAAGCATCGTTATCTAACATAATGTCAAAGGGGAATGCACGAATTTAACAAAGATTAAACAGAATAATTTAATAGGAAGTGATTGTCATAATGAGTGAACATTTAATAGCCTTTTTTATGGGTATTATTGAAGGGTTAACTGAGTTTTTACCTGTATCTTCAACAGGTCATTTAATTTTAGCAGGACATTTATTTGGTTTTGAAGGAGAAAAAGCTAAAACATTTGAAGTAGTTATCCAATTAGGATCTATATTAGCTATTGCAGTTTTATATAGAAAAAAGCTATTCTCTCTTTTAAACCCTAAGACATTAACAGATAAAACAAATAAACGATTAAACTTAATTCACATCTTTCTCGGAGTTTTCCCTGCAGTTATTGTTGGACTTTTACTGCACGATTTTATTAAAGATGTTCTATTCTCGCCAAAAGCAGTATTAATTGGATTGGTTTTAGGAGCTTTATTATTAATTTATGCAGATAAAAAGAAAACGAATATTACGGCTAATACCTTAGATGAACTTTCTTACAAACAAGCTTTAACCATTGGTCTTTTTCAGTGTTTAGCTGTATGGCCAGGCTTCTCAAGAGCGGGTTCAACTATTTCTGGTGGATTACTATTCGGCGCTAATCAAAAAGTTGCTGCTGAATTTTCGTTTATCCTAGCTTTGCCTATTATGATTGGTGCTACTGGTCTAGACTTAATAAAAAGTTACAATCAATTAGCGGGTGGGGATATCCCAGTGTTTGTTATTGGATTCCTTACAGCATTTGTTGTAGCAATGATTGCGGTAGTTAGCTTCTTAAAACTCCTCGACAAATTAAAACTTTCTGTTTTTGGTTATTATCGTATTGCTCTAGCAGTTGTTTTTGCATTTATTATTTTATAAAAGTGAAACTAGTTATAAAAACAGCCCATTACTCTAATAAAAGTAATAGGCTGTTTTTTGCTTTAACGCGTATGTATGTTATGTATGTATTTATTTTATTTAAACGAACTTAATTTGGGATACAATTTCTTCTTTTTGATTTTGATTATCTAAGATTCCACCATAATTAATAGCAATCTTATAACCGTTTGGTAATTCTACCGTTGCAAAACGTGCACCGACATATGTAATTTTAGCCATTGTATCCTTTGCGTCTACATACTCTTTAATGTAAACAAAGTTATGTTTTTTAAATAGCGATTGTAGATCTGTAAAAACCGAACCTGTTAAAAGTTCTTTTCCTTCCGTAATTTCATTACCGATGTATTTTTCCTCTACAGTTGCCTTTGCTGTCAATACAGTCACCTCTTTTTTATTTTTACTTTATAATTTTAAAACACTAAAAACATAAAGTGTAAAAAAAAGAGAGGTAAATATAAATTAATTTTAAATTGTACATTTTTTGTTCTTCTGCGTTCCAAAATGCACTAATTATTTTAGTTAAAAACACTCTTAAAGAGCGTTTTTGTTGTATGTATACTTGTTTATATATTTGTTTTTAGGACACCCAGAATATCCTCTAATTTAATATATTTATTTGGCTTTGTGCCTTCTTTAAGTGCTCCGTCTTTATAGATCCAATCATATAAGAATATTCTCTTTATATCTATTGTGGCATTACTTTTATTAAGTCTACTCATATCTCTATAACCAAATAAAATTCTTTGTGTATTATCTTCTTCGCTTCTTATAATTAAATAATTCTCTTGTTTGTTGTCTTCTATAGAACGATATTTTACCTTTTGCTCAGGCGATACCTTAGCTACACTTTCTACAATCTCAACATCATTCGATAAAATTTTATTTATTAATCTCTCTATCTTTTCTTTATGTTTTTTCATCTTCCACTTTTCTAATAACATTTCAGCACACTTCCTTTTATAAATTCACTTCGAGAATTGTAACATAAAAAAATATCGCAATGAAAAAAATATCTTAAAATAATTAATCCTTATTTTCGTGATCTATCCAACTCAAGGAAAAATGACTAAAAAAGTGAATGTTAAACATATAACTATGGTAGTTGGAGGTTATTTATATATGATTGGACTCATTGTTGAAGGTAAAAGCGATGTAAAAAAGGTAAAAATGGTCTTAAAAGAAGAAGTTCATTTTGTTGTATTAAATGGAATTAACTTCAGAGAAGAACAAATTAACCAAATTAATAAAGCTATCGACACTTGCAATAGAGTGTATGTGTTAACTGATCCTGATGAAGCAGGTGACAAGGTTGCAGAACTAATAACAAAGAATTTCCCAAAGCTAGAAAGATTAAAAGTAGATCCTAATGAAGCAAAAGTTTTAAAAAAGAGAGGCTACAAATATGGAGTCGAATACTGCAGCAATAAATACTTGCGTACTCTTTTCTCTTCATATATAGAACTAACTTCTTTGATATCCTAGGTAATCCCTCCTCTCTTTCTTTATCTTCACAAAAATGTAACAAAAAATATAAAAGTCTCTAATTAGAGACTTTAAGAAAAATCAACCGCTTGCTTAAATATGAGACTAGCTAAAATTTTATAGCCCTCGTCATTCGGGTGAACCTCATCCGCCCAATAAACACCCTCTCTACTTAAACCGTAAGTGTCTACAATAATACTATTTAGGCATTTATATGTCTTATTCCAGTGTTTTATGAGCTGCCCAGCTACAGAATAATACTCGTAATTTTTCTCGCAAGGATTATAAAGGCCATTTGCAATTAATGCTACGTTAGGATTAATGGTGCGAATGGTTTCTTTTATGTAGAGCAAATTTTGCTTAAATGATTTTCTCGTTTCCCTAAATTCCTTTATTACTTTATTCGGACCGCCGCTTGTAAACAATTCTAACAAGTCGTTTCCCCCGATATTCAAAATAATTAAATCAGCACGAGAAATAGCATCTTTAGTTTCCTTTTCTTTTATTATGTCAACTAATCCTCCAGATGTTAAACCATCTACTCCTAGGTTTGTTAATTGTACCTTTTTCTCTGTTTTTTCTTCTATAAGCGAGATGAGAATAGTCCCAAAACCCCCATTAGATGAACCACACCCTCTAGCTACAGAATCACCTAATATGAGTACATTTTGAAGCTTGGGTATCTTCTCTATAAGGTTAAGTCGAATGGCGCTTATACGCCGCTTTCTTGCCGCTTCTTGATAAACACTATAACCGACTGCTCCGGCAACGATAGGTGTAAAGGCGACAAACATTTTTTTATAATCGCTTTTCATTGATTTATCCCCTCCTTATCATTATCATAATGAAAAAATTTCCCTAAACTAAAAATTTTGGGTATTTTATATTTAGGAAAAAATTTTTCACAAGTTATTTAGAATCATTTTGCCATAACCATATCGATATTTTCTTATAAGGTTAATCATCGGTTAATCCAGTCTTTAATAATATGACTTGTATAATAAGTGGTTATTTATAAATATGATTTTCACACTATAATTGTGAAAGAATTTTAGGAAAACAAACTGTTTAACGCTTTGTTTTTTTGTCTTTTTGATAAGAGGTGATTATTTTGTTGAAACAAGCGACATTAGGTCTTGCATCTGTAGCGTTACTATTGAGCGGCTGCGGGGGACCAAAAGACGAATACGCAAAAGGCGTTTCTTTATATGAAAAAGGTGATTACAAAAGTTTAGTCGAAGCCAAGAAATTCTTTAATAACTATACGGAAAAAAATCCCAATGATGGTAGCGTAGATAAATGGGTTGCTAAAGTAGATAATGCTTTAATTGCAAAGGCGAAGGAATTAGCTAATGAGGCATATGAAAAAAAAGATTTAAAAAATGCATTAAAGTATGCAGAAGTTGCAAAAGCAGGAGCACCTAATGATAAGGAAGTAAAAAAAGCTTATACCTTAGTAAAAACAGCTTACAACGAACAGGTTAAATTTGATAAGTTTGCTCGTTATTTAGAGGAATCGTACATTGAAACAAAAGGTATTGCTGAGGAATGGGATAACGCAGTTAAGCTAGCTGAGACTGGAAAAGCGAAGCCAATCTCTTTACTCCTTGCAGCAAGAAATATCTACCCTGAAGTTATTGCACTTCGTGAAAAAGTAAATGCCCAATCATTTACTTTAAATAGTGGAAGTGACACGGCCTTCCAAGAAGCAAACTCCTCATTATTTAGTTACGTGGTAGGTATGGAGAATAATTTTTCTCAAATTATGAGCTTCGAAACTTCTAATACAGTTTCGTCGTATGTAAGTCAATCGGATAGCCTATCACCTGATTCACTAAATAGTGCTTTCTTGCTTGTTCAAGACAAAATGGACAGTTATGTTAAAGAAAAAAATGAAAAAGGCGAAGCTAAAAGATACATAAAAAATACACTTCAATTAAATAAGGCATATGAAGAAAAGAAAGAAGCTGAAAAGAAAGCCTCTGAAGAAGCCACTCAATCTACTACTCAACAAACTGCTACAAATAAAACTGCATTAGCACCAGCAAAAAAAGCCGCTACCTCTACTACACAAACTCAATAATACTTCTTCTTTATAAGGAGCCTTATTAAATGAAAAAGCTTATGCTATTCCTTTTATGCACAATTGTTGCTTTGAGCGGTTGCTCTACTTTTAACGAAGAAGCTGCAAAAAAGACCATAGAACAAGAGATAAACAACTTTTATGATAATTTGCTTATGGAAGATATTGATGCGGTTATGAAACAAGTTTCTACAGACAGTGAACAGTATTACGAATTATATGATGAGTACCGCGATACCTTTCGAAAGTACAATTACGCTTATCAACTAAAAGAAATATCATATGATGAAGTTTCCAAAGATGTCATTGTAGCAAGTGTGTCTCTAACTGTATCTGGAGTAAATCGGGATCAAGAGTATGACAGCTATGATGTTGTGCAGACTTTCACCTTTAAGTCGGTTAGTGATAACAAGTGGAAAATAACTGCTATAGACAACAAATACGACTTTAAATAAGGGCATTGTTCCCTTATTTTTTTTGCTTCTTTTCTTTACATTGCCTATGAAAATTACTATAAGTCAACATTATGAGGAGGGGTTCTATGTTTAAACGTTTTATTACAACACTACTTCTAATGGCTTTTTTGCTTCCTCAACAGCCCGTTTTTGCAGAGGAAAATAATATTTACTACAACAAAGATTATCAATATACAATCACCTTCCCTAGTGACTGGTATATTTTTTCTACCGAAATGGAACAAAGTCTTTCTCCTGATGTTAGAGAGAACTCTCCAGCTATGTTTACAAAAGAAGATGGTTCGTCTCAAATGTACATAAGACACTTATCATCTAATAACAATAAATTTGCCTTATATACAAAACTTATTGATTACGTTGAAAAGACTCCTAAAGAAAAACAAAAATTAAATAAAGTATTGGATCCTATCTCAATTGAATTAGGAAGAACAATTAAAAGTTACAATATAGACGAACTAAACGAAACAGTTGAATTACAAATGATACAAACATCTTCTGCTTTTGGAGAGATACACACTACGATATTTTGGAAAGAATTTAAAGGAACTTTAATTGAACTTGAATTTTATCACTTTGAAAATAACGAAGAACTATTCCAAGAAGCTACTACTATTAATAACTCATTTACAATTTCCCCTAGTGCCCTTAGTTCAAATATAAAAGAGGGTAAAATGGATTTCTTAAACAATAAACTACTATCTAATGTAGACAAAGATGATACCTTTTTTACCAAAGTTATTGACGTTTTGGAAAAACCCGCTGTATGGATGTCAATCTTTGGTGCTATCTTGCTCTTAATCATTTGTAGGATTATTTACAAACTAATCTAATTTTGTTGGAGGATTTTAAATATGCCATTAGTAGAAAATGAATTGTCTTCTTTTATTGATGAATGTTTTAAAGAAGCACTAAAGTCTCAGAAAGAAAAAACCTCTTTAGCCGGTGAAGCTGTAAAAGTTGTGTTTTCAAATGTTAAAATTGTTGATCAAAAAGTTTCGTTAGAATGCGAAATAAAAGGTTACACAGGAGAAGTATACGATTATTATTCTTTTAGATTTGAATCTGTAGTATTTCCCTACTACTATTTAGAAGTTTTACGCTTAGCTTTAATCAGCTTCTGGTCAGGAAACCTTTTAACTAAGAAAGATAAAAAACGTTTCTTATTTATCTTAGAGTATGGAGAAACAAACAAATTTTACTTAAATAGATCTCTAAAGTATCTGTTCTACGTAAAGAGACTTGTTCGAGCTGCATAAAAGGGGTTTATCCCCCTTTTTTTATTGTGGAATAAGAAATTCTTCCTCCTCTTCCCTTTTTTCTGGTTATTTTTCCTTCTTATAATATGTATAAGTGAATTTTGAGAGGGGAATCTTAATGCATTTATCAATCGCTTATGAGGAAAACATTGTGAAAGAGTTAGTTCAAACTGACCGTCTTTTACAGTTTCGACTAAATCTTATTTTAACCAAAGAAAAGAAAAGCGAAAACGAAGCTTATATTTCAATCTTTAAAAATGAAATTATGAATGATGTGTTTCGTTTACAAAAATATATGACTTTATTACAAAAGAAAAGCTGATGAATGCACATCAGCTTTTTATATTTTCAGGAGAGAAAATTTTAAATAAGATTGTTTTTCTCTCGTATAATACTTGAGTTTCTAATAGTAATGGACGAAACCATTCTGGCATTAAGTGAATATCTGGATTTAATGATTGAAAAGTTGGTTTATTGGTGTCTTCGCTCATTTGAATAAACTTCCACTTTATTTCTTCACTAGGGTTATTTACAGGTATAGAGATTTCCGCAATCGCTTGATAAGGGTTTTCCTGTTCGAAAAATGTATAAATTATATGCGTTAAATCTCCCTCTCTTGCAGTTGAGTCATCACTCCTTTGCATAGTAACAGTCGGAGTCTTTTCATAAAAGTATGAAGAGTCCTCCAGAAAATGAAATAGTTCTTCTTGTACATATTGCATTTTCACCGCCCCCTTTGTTCTTTTATAACTATTTCTTTTAAAAAATCAATAATCCACTTAAAATTTTTCAGAATATTTAACTTTCAACTTAGAACAAAAAGGCAACAAAGAAAACTATGCTTTTATCCGCTTGTCTATTTTTTTTAATAAATCATAATAATATAATCTGTTTGACTATGTAAAGATGGAAGGTGTAAAACAATGATTCGTATAAAAGACTTTTCTTGGAATGGCGTAGATTACGAAGTTTATTTAACGGAGGATACAAAAAGAAAAGCTCAAGAAATAGGCTTGCACGAAGGTATATTCCTAGGAGCCACAGCAAGGCTTGTAAGCCGCATTGAAAAGCAACACAGTACTTACTATTATGCAGAACAAAATATCCTGTTTGACGTAGAAATTAAGCAACCTAACAAATTGTACTTCTTAGATATGAAACGTTTAAATATCTTTGAGAACAAATGGATTTCAAGTCTCAAGGATGCTATTAACGATATCCAAGAACCTGAGTTTTTCAGATCTTATCCTGATGGCAGAAAAGTTTATTTGAACAAATCCCTCCTTTTAGAACTTAAAAAGTTAAGCATCCCCCCTCATTTCATTTCCTTAGCAAACGTATTTGTTCCCGAAGGTCCTCATTCAATGTTCTATAACGATGTAGTAATTGATTTTGATTTTGTGAAGGAAAAAACAAACAAAGAAAAGAAATTTGAAGAACATTACTACATAACAAACATTACCAAGCCCGATTTTGTTAACTTTGGTTTAATGGTCTTGAAAAATTAAAATAAAAAGCACCAGCTGTGGAAACGCAGCACTGGTGCTTTTTACTTTTTATCTATTTAATTGCTTAAGTCTTTCCTTCTCTCTGTTTTCTGTAAAAGTTGAGTACTTAACAATGAATATGAATAGAGCTATAGCTGCAGCAAGCATAATATAAAGTGGCACTAACCCTTGAACAGGGCCACCTAGAAGAACAATTAATTCATTTACATTTCCAATTATAAATAAGTATAGAAAAGCCCCAATTAGAAACAAGAAAGTTATGTAGCATTTTGTTTTACGTGACATTTTTTCTATTTCTTTAAACTTATTATGAGCCATAATTTTAGCAAGATGGTCTACTAGAAACAGTATACAAACAAAAGATACTATCATAAAAAATATATTTTCCATTGGTCTCCTCCCTCTATTGCACAATTATGTATAAGTTAATTTTACCAAACATTTAACTAAATAATATGCACATTTAGTTAGTGTAAAACCTATTTCAGTATGAAGATACGTAATACCAGTTCTTATGTACTTTTTCTATTTCGTTGAAGTTTCCGTCGAAATCACTTTTTAAAGGTCTATTATCATTTGGGACATATACAAACCCTGAAAAATTATCTAGCATTCCTCGGTATGTAAAGAAAAGAATTGATTTAGTTTTTCCTTTTGTTTCTAAATCAACCTCTCCACCACCTTTAGACATTCCGCTATACTCTTTGGGTAACTGAACGAGTGATGGACTGTCCGGTACATTAGGCTTAATTATACCGTTTTCTATTTTAGCCGCAATTTCTTCTCTCTTATTTTGATGTATTTTAAAGTTTAGGTCTAAGTTGACTTGATCAAAGGGAAAGTAGATCCACAACGCAATGGCAATGAGCTGAATAGCAAGCGGCTGCCACTTTTTATTTTTAAAAAGATGAATCAATGTACATACAGTTATTGTAATAAAAAATGCATATACAACTAACCAAACAGGTAACATTAAAAATTCTGTTATTACATCAACCAAATCCCACTGAAACAATGACACCAGGATAACTAACAAACTACTAATTAACGATAAAATTAACAACTTACTACGTTTCACATATTTCCCTCTTCCTTAAATAAATAGTTCTTTTTTACACTTAATTATATCTCGAAATGTTTACAAAAAAATATATACTTCATACACAATTAGTTACGTTAGTGTTTATCAAAAGAACTCTTTGTATTTATTAATCTAAAAACATTCAAAAAAACACCATATTAGTGTAAAATTACACTAATATGGTGTTTTTTCTTTACGAAAGGAGCAAAAAATGAATAAAAAAATGATTTGGCTTCTCGTCCTAGGTGTTTTTGTTTTAATGGTTCCCGTTAGCTTTCTTTACGTGCTTAATAATGGAAACCCGTATACAAAATACATAAATAATCGTTACGTGCCAGCACATTTAAAAGAAAAAGGATATAACAAGAATGACTTTAAAGAGGCAAACTATGTAGAATTTAAGTATTTAATCAATAAAGATTTTTACCAGGGAGAATATATGGTTATCTTTAAGGATGAGCCTAATCTTACCTATTACTATGGAGTTACTAAAAAAGGTAAAGAAGTAAAACAATTTTGCGAAAAAGATATATTGTTAAAAGACGGTGTCACAGACTTATTAAAAGACAAGACTAAACATAGTGAAGAGCAGTGTATAAGCTCTCTTGAAAATAGAGGTAGATAAAATTAAACTTAATTTTTATATTAACAACCTCTTAACACAAAACACCCCTTCTTTTTCCTTATAATTACATTTTAACATATTATAAAGATTAAGATATGAATGAACACTATGTGCAAGGCTATATATCATAACTCAAATTATAGAAACCTAAAAAAGGAATCTACAACTGTTAATTCTCTTTTTTAGGTTTCTGCGTTTGTTAATAATTGGCACGTAAAATTATTTTACTGTAAACTGGAGACTATACCCTATAGGCTTAACAGTATTTACCTTATTAAAATACCCTAAATTTTTATTTGGGTAGGAGGAACTTATGATATCACTTAATAGAATTATAAAATTGCGGGATTTAGAAATTTTCCGAGTGTCCAAAAACGGACAAATCTTTTCTTATGTAGTAATTGAAGACACTAGAAATCCATTTACAGAAGAAGATAAAAAATTAGATCCATTATGTTATATGGATGAAGAAGACATTAATGAGATTTTAAATGTTTTTAGAATCTCATTAATCAATGATGAAAAGTTAAATGAAGAAGATTCAACCTATCTAAAATTGTTTTTTTCAGATTTTGTTAATAATACAAATTTAACAAACTTTATTATTAAGGAATATGTTCAAAAAGATTTGTATGATTATGATGTGAACATTGAATTTTTTAATAAAATTTTAGAGAATATAGGTTCAAGTTATATTATTAAAGAATTTGATGAAAGAAATTGGATTTATTTATCTCAAGACTAAAATACATAAATTAGTTAATAGTTGAGGAGCATTTAAATAAAAAAAAAGTTATTTCTTTATAGCTGGGTTATTTGCAATACTTTCTCTACTAGTAAATTTGATATGGGGAGATAAACCCTGGACAGGCTACTTTACCTTCACGTTGTTCTTGATATTATTAGTACTTTCTTTATAAATAAGAAAGTTAATAACAGTAAATAGAAAGGATTATCCATAAAATAGCTCTTTCTATATATATTATTTCTCAAGTTCTTCCCAACTTATTTTATTTATACTTCATTGTATTTACACATTCCCTTTTTTATTAAAATCCTTATTTCTTCATATGTAAGACGTTACAACAAGGAGACAGCCGAAAGAGCGTCTCCTTGTTTTGTCTTATACAGTAACTTCATTAAACATTTAGATAAACTTAACGTACAATTATGTTGAGGTGATTAAAATGGGCAATGATTATAAAAGATACTTTCACAAGAAATTTTCTTTAATATATCTTATTACACTGATGTTATTCATTATTATCGACATTATAGATTCGGGAAGAATTTCACTTTTTTCTTCTGAAGATAGTTGGAATTTTATCTTATATCAAATCATCTATTGTTTAATATTTATCGGATTTTTTAGCGCATTTATCACAAACTTATTATGGAAAAAGAAAAGGAAAAAGAGTAAATAATTAAGAATTTAAAATGACTAATACATACTTTAGTTAACATAATACCTCTCATCGGCCCTTTTCCAATTTAATGGGAATGTGTTATTGTTAAATTATAGATAAAACATTGGTTGTCCTGTTAAATTTGAAGATTGATTTGAGGTGTAATTTTGAGCCAACTTGCTATTTTAATTATTTGTACAATATGCCTAACCCTAGCGTTATTTGTAAAAAAGAAGAATTCTTAAAACTACAAATTTTTATGTATGCGATATACAAAGTTAGTTAACATAATCACCATTATCCGCACTGATTCAATTATATGGTAGAATAACCCTTTAAAGGATCAATAAAGAAATAGGAGTGTATTTTATTTGTTACATCTAGTAATACCACTTTTACTGTTAACCACTGTGTTCTACTTTTTTATCATACGAGCTAGAATAAAAAAAGTAGGTTTTAAACCTAAAGAACTTCTTTCCAGTTTATGTTTTTATGTCATATCTATTAATTGTATTTTACCAATGTGGCTAAATTATAACGGTACTATAAGTTGGATTGTTAATATGATGTTGCTATTACTTGCAGCTTATTTTACAAAGTATTTAAAACCAATTAAGAAGAACAATACCTAAGATATACAATTTGTAATTAACATAATGTGAATTATAGGAAAAAGACACAAAATAGTACCAGTTTCATAAAAAACTAACGCCTGTCCAAACTCTTTTCATTACTTTGCATACTATAATATTGAGCATCCTCCTGCTCTTCCAATAGATCGGTTCTTGTATTGCTATTAGCTTGAAAAAAACTACTGTGTGATGAACAGTAGTTTTTTCTGGTTTAAGCAACTGACTTTATATATCAGAAAGGTGTAAAAGGAAGGGAAATAAAAGGCGTTGATTTTGGAATGTAAATTATCCTGACTATATCATATGTGTCCATTCCCGATTAGGTAACTTGCCTATTACGGATAAAATTTTATTTCCTGAGCAAACTACACAAGACGCTGTAAAGCATCGATCATTAAATTAAGCATAATGTAACAGAAAAAACCTACCTCTTTTGACTGGGAAGAGATAGGTTTTTTCTGTTTTTAGTCTGTATTCGCTATATATATTTATTTAACTCCCGCTTTTTTCAAAGCATAAGCAACTTCTTTTGCAAATTCTATTGGGTTTTGAACTGATTCAAGATGTACATAGATAAGTCTTGGTTCTTCAAATAACCAGTGATTGTGTATAGCTGTGACTAGTATTTGTTCACTCTTTTTGATTTCCTGAAGAAAAGGGTTTACTTCTTCTTGTAAAAAAACAAGTTCTGCTAAATTCAAAGTTTTATCCTTTTTAGCAACAGGTTCGAAACTAAACTCTAAGTCGATTACCATATCTGAACTTGTAGGATGACCAAGAATGGTAGGCTTTAAGTTTTTTCTCTCCCTTGTTACTTTACATAAGTTCTTTTTTTGCTCAGCTTCACCTTTAAGAATGTTCGCCAATTCTT
>Ga0209795_10000213_pt1 | contig 51880 bp, 50 predicted proteins | sample AgamicOrMarz_FD_187166 | JGI IMG/M metagenome (GOLD analysis project Ga0209795, IMG submission 187166) | Agave microbial communities from Guanajuato, Mexico - Or.Ma.rz (SPAdes) (version 2) | ecosystem: Host-associated > Plants > Phyllosphere > Phylloplane/Leaf | place: Guanajuato, Mexico...
TGAGCGACGCGCGTCAAGTTACCGACGCCCTCTTTTCCATCGTCAAGCCCGAGTTCCTGTACGAGAGACCGATCCGTGAACGGCACCGGATTGTGTTCTATATCGGGCACCTCGAAGCTTTCGATCGTAATCTGTTCGACAAGCGCCTGTTCGATCTCCCCGCGTTCGATGAGCAACTCGATCAGCTTTTCGCATTCGGTATCGACCCGGTAGACGGCGGTTTTCCGACCGATCAGCCTGGCGACTGGCCTTCGCTCGATACCGTGCGGCAATACGGGTTGAACACCCGCCGACAGATCGACCGCGAACTGCAGGCGCTTACCGATTCCGCGCGAGTCGAGGCTTCCGGGCAATTGCTCAACGTGGCCATCGAGCATCGATTGATGCACGCCGAGACGCTTGCCTACATGCTTCACCAATTGCCGATCGAGCAGAAGGTGACGGATTTGCGCGAGCCTGTCGTGCACGGTCCGGGGCGCGTGAACAGCCTGTCGCCGATGGTCAGCGTGCCGGCCGGTCCGGCTGTGATCGGCATGCCGCGCGACAGCGGCCGCTTCGGCTGGGACAACGAGTTCGGTGAATTGCACGTGGACGTGCCTGCGTTCGAGATCGACCGCTATATGGTCACGAACGCCGCGTTTTGCGAGTTCATCGAAGCCGGCGGTTATCGCGAGCGGAAATGGTGGACGGAAGAAGACTGGGCCTGGAAGGAAGCCGAGCGCATACAGCATCCCGCGTGCTGGTCGCGACGCGAGGCGAGCGGCGAACGTGGTGAATGGATGCTGCGTACCATGTTTGACGAAGTACCGCTTCCACCCGACTGGCCGGCATACGTGAGCCACGCGGAAGCGAGCGCCTACGCGCGCTGGGCGGGGAAGGCGCTGCCGACAGAAGCGCAATGGCAGCGCGCGGCGCACGGTGCGCCGCATGCGGGCTCCGGCAACTTCGACTTTCGCAGTTGGGATCCGCGTCCGGTCGACGCTTATCCGGACAATGTCAGCGAGTTCGGCGTTGAAGGCCAGTACGGCAACGGCTGGGAGTGGACTTCCACTTTGTTCGACGGATTGCCGGGGTTCGAACCGTTTCCGTTCTATCTGGGTTATTCGGCCAACTTCTTCGACGGCAAGCATTACGTGCTGAAGGGCGGATCGGCGCGCACCGCACAGTGCATGTTACGACCGACATTCCGAAACTGGTTTCAACCACATTACCAGTACGTTTATGCGGGATTTCGGTGCGTGAGGTGATTGGCAAATAAAGCATAAAGCGATTGGTTTGGGCTGACTGCAGCGGCCCCGTCGACAACTGCATCAGTTCCCAACACAGCGTGAGGAAGTGCCATGCGCCGCCCTTTTTCCGCAGTTGTGACGTGTCTCGCCGCAGCAGCGACGCTCCTCGTCGATCCGGCTGCATCGCTAGCCTGCACTCGCGTCGTCTATCTCGGTGACAACGACGACGTTATCACCGCCCGGTCGATGGACTGGAAGCTCGACGTCGCCACTAACCTCTACATCCTGCCGCGTGGCATCGCCCGCACCGGTGAATCCGGTCCGAACTCTCTTAAATGGACGGCAAAATACGGTAGCGTCGTGGCTACCGGTTATGACGTCTCCACCACCGACGGCATGAACGAAAAGGGGCTAGCCGCTCAACTGCTCTGGCTCGTCGAGTCGCAATATCCTCCCTTCGACAAAAACTCGAAACCGGGACTCACTATCGCCGCATGGGCGCAGTACGTGCTGGACAACTTTGCGACCGTCTCGGAAGCCGTAGCTGCGCTTGAGAAAGAGCCGTTCACAATCGTCACCGACAACGTCCCCGGAGAACAGCGCCTCACCACACTGCACCTCGCCATGTCGGACGCGACTGGCGACAGCGCCATCGTCGAGTACATCGGCGGTAAGCAGATCATCCATCATGGTCGGCAGTATCAGGTGATGACCAACTCGCCGACCTTCGACGAGCAGCTTGCACTCAACGAATACTGGAAACAGATCGGAGGCACCGTCTGGCTGCCTGGCACCAATCGCTCTGCTGACCGGTTCGCGCGCGCCTCGTTCTACGTCAACGCGATCCCTAAGAGTGAAGACCCTGCCATTGCACTTGCCAGCGTTTTTAGCGTGATCCGTAACGCGTCGGTGCCGTTCGGGATCACTACCCCCGGCGAGCCCAATATATCGTCCACACGATGGCGCACCGTCGCGGATCACAAACGCATGCTTTACTTCTTCGAATCGGCCCTCACCCCGAGTACTTTCTGGGTCGATCTCAAGAAGGTCGACTTCTCCGCCGGCGCACCTGTCAAACGTCTCGACCTCGGCAAGGATCAGCGCAATACATTCGGCGGCGAAGTCTCCAAGGACTTTCAACGCGCACCCGCGTTTCCCTTCCTCGGCATCGACGCCAGCAAGTCCCGCTGAGGCGTCGCGTTACGGCGTCCATGATTGCCTACGCGCCTTGCTGTGACGTTCCCCCGCACTGTTGGTCAGCTTGGCCTCCGGCTCGAGATTTAAACGCACGGACTGACCGCCTCCGAAATCACAGGCGAAGCGACGGCTGACTGGAACGTCTGACAGGACGTAGCAGCACGAGCGCATGCGGCCCGGCTATTCAGCCGTCGCCCTGTAAGGCGAAAAACTCCCGATCACGCAGCGGCCGCAGTGCGGAGGCGATTGACGAGCTGGTTGTCCTTGCCTTCCACCAGCGGCGTCAGCGTGAAGTTAAATTCGATCTCCTTGTACGCATCGTCTTTCAACCCGAGCGCCGCGCCGCCGCTCTTCCCGATCACCGGCGGAATGAGGTCTTCACGCGTGGCGTAGGCGAAGTCGTTCCAGATGAGCGGATCGCCTTCGATGTTGATCTGCGTGGTGAGCTTGCGCAAGCCGTCGGCCTTCACGAAGAAGTGCACATGGGCGGGACGGTTGCCGTGTCGCGCCAGTACGTTGAGCAACTGTTGCGTCGCGCCTTGCGGCGGGCAGCCATAGCCCACGGGCATCAGCGTGCGGAACTCGTACGTGCCGTCGTCCTGTGTGCGGACAGCGCCGCGCAGATTGAACGGGCTTTGTGCGCCGGTCGGGTCGAAGTGCGAATAAAAGCCGTTCGAATTGGCATGCCAGCATTCCACGACGGCGCCCGCCACCGGCTTGCCGTCCGGGCCCCGCACGGTGCCGCGAATGACGAGCGGACCAGCATCCGCATCGGCGTCCTGATCGATTTTCGACACGCCGTCGCGCACCGGCGCGCCTTCCACATAGAGCGGACCTTCGATCGTACGCGGCGTGCCACCGTCGATTTCCGCCTGCCGGTCTGCAGCGTCCATGCGGATGTCGAGATACTTTTCCAGTCCCAGTCCCGCGGCGAGCAAAGCCGCCTCACCGTCCTGACCCAGCTTGTTCAGATAGTTCACACCTGCCCAGATTTCGTCGGGCGTGATGTCCAGATCGTCAATGGCCTTGAACAGATCGCTCAACAAGCGATGCGCGATCTGCTTGGTGCGTGCGTCGCCTTTGTCGCTGTCGAGATTGGCGGCGGCCTTGAGCAGGTCCTGCACTTCCTGGGTGGCGAATACCTTGACGTTCATGATTGCTGTCTCCGTGATTATGTGGGAATTCTTCGAAAGCTCGCACTTACGCGTCGCGGTCGCGAATAGAGGATGGGTGACGGCACAACGGTGTCACCGAAATTTTCATGTAGGGAAACAACGGCAGCGCGGTGAGGATGTCGTGCAGTTCCGCGTTGCTGTCGACGTCGAAGATGCTGTAGTTTGCGTACTCGCCCGCAAGGCGCCAGATATGACGCCACTTGCCGCTTCTCTGAAGCTCCTGCGAATACGCTTTTTCACGCGCTTTGATTTCGTCAGCGACATGCGTCGGCACGTCGTGCGGAAAGTTCACATCCATGCGTACATGGAAAAGCATGATCGGTCTCCTAACTTATTACCTGGTGACTGCAATGAGGCCGTCGCGTGTGAAGCGCTTGACCCGGGCTTCGTCGAGCGCTATACCGAGGCCCGGCCCGCTCGGCACCGTCAATTCGAAATCGCTGTAGTCGAGCGGCTGCGTCAGGATTTCCTCGGTGATCAGCAGCGGCCCGAAAAGCTCGGTGCCCCACTGCAGATTCGCAAAGCTTGCGAACAGATGTGCAGAAGCAACCGTGCTGAACGCGCCTTCGAGCATCGTCCCGCCATACAACTCGATGCCGGCCGCATCCGCGATTGCCGCCACGCGCTGTGCCGCGAACAGGCCGCCGCTCTGTTCGATCTTGATGGCGAACACATCGGCGCCGTGATGCTTCGCGATCTCGAACGCGCTTTCCGGACCTTGCAGAATCTCGTCGGCCATCAACGCAATGGGGAAACGCCGCATCAGGCGCCCGAGCGCGGCGGGCGACATGACCGGTTGCTCGACCAGTTCGCAGCCGGCATCGGCGAGCGCAGGAATGGCCCACGCCGCCTGCGTTTCGCTCCACGCCATGTTTACATCGACGCGCACCGCGCCGCGCTCGCCTAACTCGCGCTTGATCTGCGCAACGTGCGCAATATCGGTCTTCAGTTCTTTGGCGCCGATCTTCAGCTTGAACACCTTGTGCCTGCGCGCGTCGAGCATGCGCTCCGCTTCGGCGATGTCCCTGCTGGTATCCCCGGAGGCGAGCGTCCACGCGATCGGCAAACGTTCGCGCCTGCGCCCGCCGAGCAGTTCGCTCACCGGAACGTTCAGACGCTTGCCATGCGCATCGAGCAAGGCGGTTTCGAGCGCGCTCTTTGCAAACGAGTTCACCTTGACCAGCTTGCCGATGTACGCCATCAGCTGCTGCACGCGCGTCGCGTCCTTGCCGATCGCGGCGGGCGCGAGGTAAGTGTCGATGGACAGCTTCATCGACTCGGGACTTTCGGGCCCATAAGCCATGCCCGCGATAGTCGTGCCCTCGCCGATTCCGACTATGCCGTCGCTGCAGAACACTTTCACCAGCATCAGCGTTTGACCATGCATGGTCGCGACGGACAGTTTGTGAGGACGGATCGTCGGTAAATCGACGAGAGAGGTTTCGATGCGTTTGATCGTCGCTGTGGCCATGGGGGATCGTTTGGATAAATGCGGACGCGCGCTTTGCGCTCTTCACTCCAAGGTAAAGAACGCTGCAAGATCGGTCAAATAGATCAAATGTACGTTGCCGCATTCATCGCATTGATGACGTGCTCTTCCGTCACGCTACCGCGACGCGCTTTTGCAAGCGGCCAATTCCAGCGGCCAATTCCAGCCGCCACCCAGCAACGCAAGGCACGAACGCTACCTTCGACGTGGCTCGCCGATACGAAGGTTTTCACAGGGTGCTCATGCATGAGATTCATATCGTGCATTTTTGGCCGGAATTTGACCGTCTCGCAGATCCGCTCATATCGTTCGAGCATTGTCATGACGAAGTCGATCCAACGCGCCCCGCTGCCCTCCTCTCATGGATGCGGGAATTCTCACTTCATGTTTTCCCATCATCATGAATCCTGATGCAGTGAACCCCCACCTGAGTGCGCCGTCATCCACCACGCGGCCAGTGCCTCGCACGAGGACCGCCGCTCGGCGCGCAGTCACCACCGCCGTCCTTGGGCAGATCCTCGAGTGGTACGACTTTTTTCTCTATGGCACCGCTGCCGCGCTCGTCTTCGGCAAGCTGTTTTTCCCCGTCGGCAGTGATCCGCTGACAGGCACGATCGCCGCATTTGGCGGCTTCACCGTGGGCTTCATCGCGCGGCCCATCGGCGGCGTGCTCTGCGGACATATCGGCGATCGCTACGGCCGTAAAGTGGTGATGATGCTCACGCTGCTGACCATGGGCTCGGCAACCGCATTGATGGGCGTGCTGCCCACGTATCAGCAGATCGGCATTGCGGCACCTGTCATGCTCGTGCTCCTGCGCATCATGCAAGGGCTCGCCGCGGGCGGCGAATGGAGCGGCAGCATTCTGTTGATCCACGAAAACGCACCGCAGTCGAAGCGCGGCGCGCTCGCTGCGTGGAGCCCGTGCGGCGCGGCACTCGGCTTCGTGCTGTCGACCGGCGCATTCCTGCTCGTGCAGAACCTGTCGTCAACCGACTTCCAGAACTGGGGTTGGCGCCTGCCGTTCCTCGGCAGCACCGCGCTCGTCGTGCTCGGCCTGTGGATGCGCCGCTCCGTTGGCGAAAGCGCGGCATTCGCCGAAGTGAAGGCGACGCGTCACCAGAGCCGCATGCCCGTGATCGAAGTGCTGAAGCAATGCCCGCGTGAAGTGCTCACCGTGTTCGGACTGCGCTTCGGCGAAGGCGCGGCGTCGTACATCTTCTTCGCGTTCTCTCTCGCATACGGCCAGTTTGTCGGCATCAAGTCCGCGTGGATTCTCAGCGGGCTGACCATTTCGATGCTGCTCATGATTCCCGTCACGCTGTTCTTCGGCCACGTCACCGACAAAGTGGGACGCAAGCCCGTGTATCTCGCCGGCGCGATTGCCATCGTGCTTGTCGCGTGGCCGTACTTCGTGCTGCTCGGTTCGGGCGAATACTGGAAGGTCCTGGTTGCGCTGATCCTGGCGAACAGCATCACGCTTGGCATGCTCGAAGGCGCACAGCCTGCGTTCATCAGCGAAATGTTGCCAGTGCACCTGCGTTTCTCGGGCCTCGGCATTGGTCGCGAAGTGTCGTCGGTGCTCGGCGGCGGCCTTTCGCCGATGATCGCGACCGCATTGCTCGCGCACTATCGCAGCGCCCTGCCGGTTGCCCTCTATCTCGGCGCACTCGGCCTTGTCACCGTCATTGCCACTTTGCTGGCGCGCGAGACGTATCCGAAAGCGATGCGTATCGCCGCGCGCGAGCAGGCGGAATGACATCGTCACATCAATGACCAAGAGGTATCAAGCATGCAAACCCTTTCAAGCGATGCGATCGTCGATTCGCAGAACGATTACCCCAAGTACTCCGGACCGTTGACGCTCGACGCGCTGATAGAAGAAGTCGAGCGCCGCCGCGAGGAGTTCGACGCGATCTCGCACGTGCCGCGCGACATGGTCGGCAAAATGAAACGCGCCGGCATCTTCCGCGCAACCACGCCAAAGCGTTTCGGTGGCGACGCGCTGCCGCCTCCGCGTTTTCTCGAGATGCTCGAGCGTATCGCGATCGCCGACGGCTCCACAGCATGGGTTGCCGCATTCGGCTCGGCCAACACGTATCTGGCCGCGTTGCCGGTAGAAACTCAGGCACGCATCTACGCTTCCGGTCCCGACCAGGTGTTCGCGGGCGGCTTGTATCCGTTGCAAAAGGCCGAGCACGCGGCCGGCGGATACGTCGTGTCGGGCCAATGGCGCTTTGCGAGCGGTTGCAAAGGCGCGGACTGGATCGGAGTCGGCATCGGCGCAGCGCCTGCCGCCGCCGACGACAAGAACGCTGGCAAGCCCTTCACGGCCGTATTTCCGGCAAATGAAGTCGAGATCGTCGACAACTGGAACGTGGTCGGCATGCAAGGCACGGGTAGCCACGATCTGCGCCTGCAGAACAAATTCGTCGAGAAAGAGTGGACCTTCGTGCGTGGCGGCGTGGCGCTGATCGACGAACCGCTCTATCGCTACCCTGCTGTCGCGTATCAGGCGCAGGTGCACGCCGCGGTGAACATCGGTCTGGCTCGCGCCGCGCTCGACCTTCTGGCGAGCATGTCCGGCGTGACCAGGACCACTACGGGCGCACCGCGCCTTGCCGATCGTGCGTACTATCGCTCGGGCATCGCACTCGCGGAAGCACAGTTGCGCAGCGCACGGGCGTTCTTCTTCGAATCCGCGGAGGCGTCGTGGCGCACGGTGCTTGCGGGAGACCCGGTGCTGCCCGCCGAAGCGAACCTGCTCCGCCTGTCGGCCACGCATGCGGCCCACACGTGCGCCGACATCGTGATGCAGGCGTACAAGATGGCGGGCATCGGCGCGATCTATCGCGAGAATCGCATGCAACGCCTTGTGCGCGATTCGATCGTGGTCACGCAGCATGCGTTCCTTGGTGAAGGCACGTACGACGCGTCTGGCGCGGTATTCGTGGGCATTCCGCCCGTCACGCCTTACCCCTGATCGAGGCACGAAGACGATGCATGTCTGTCTTTTTCTGATCGGCGCGAGCGGCACCCACACGCCGCTCGATGCAAGTGCGCTGCAACGCGCCGCGTCACACGTGAGCGGTCTCACGAAGTTGATCGTGCACGAAGCGACACGCGGCCAGGTCGATCCGCGTATTGCGCCTTCGGACGACACTCCGTCGTGCGTTCTGCAATGGTATTTCGACGACCTGGCACCGCTCGAAGCTGCCTGTGCAAGCGACGGCGCCATCTGGCGTGCAATGCAGACGACTTCGATCGCGCAGTCGTTCAGTCAGCAGGTCATGGCTGTGCGCACGCTCAAGGATTCGGCGGAAAGTGTCATGGAGCGATGCACGTATCTTGTCGCGTACGAAGGTGTGGCTGAAGACTTCAACGCTTGGCTCATGCATTACCTGCAGAACCATCCTCCACTGATGCTGCAGTTGCCCGCGTTGCGCGAGCTCGAGGTTTACACGCGCATAGACTGCACGAGCGGCCTGCCTTTTCCGAAGTCGGATGCGATGCAGCGCAACAAGGTAGTCTTCGACGATACGGACGCGCTCATGGCCGCCCTCGCTTCGTCCGTACGCGATGCGATGCGCCGCGACTTCCACGCGTTGCCGCCGTTCTCCGGCACAACCCCGCATTTTGCAATGCGCAGCATGTACGGTAATCTCGCACATCAGCATCAGTGAGCGGGCGATCGCGACGCGGCTTTAACGCGCGCTTCGCCCTCGTTCTAGAGCGAAGCGCATGAACAAGCCGCATCCCGGCATTGCCGACCTGAATCTGCTGCGAGTGTTCCTCGCCATCTGGGACCTGCGCAGCCTTACCGCCGCGGGCGACAGGCTCGGCCTCACGCAGCCCGCCGTCAGCCACGCGCTGCGCCGATTGCGCAATCTGTTCGAAGACCCGCTGTTTTTGCGCACGCCGAGCGGCATGGTGCCGACCGACGCGGCGTATCGACTCTATCCACCGCTCGCGCAGGCGCTCGGCATCATCAATGAAGCGGTGCAGCAGCTGGCGCGGTTCGATCCCGCCACGGCGCAGCGCGTGTTCCGCGTGTCCATGTCCGACATGTCGGAGTTCTACTTCCTTCCACCGCTCGCGGCCATGCTGGATCGCGAAGCGCGCGGCATTCGCATCGAGGTGGCGAACTTACCGGTCGAATCGGTCAGCGCCGCCATGCGCGCGGGCGAGATCGATCTCGCGCTCGGCTATGTGCCGGGCCTCGACGCGGGCTGCGCAAGCCAGACGCTCTTTCTCGACGAGCACGTGTGCGTGGTGCGCGCGGGTCATCCGCTGCGCAAGGCGAGGCCGACCCGCGAAGACCTCGCCGCGTTGCGCTACGTCTATGCGAGCACGAACGCCACGGGTCATCGCATGGTCGAGCAGTGGCTCGATGAACTGAACCTCAAGCGCGACGTGGTGCTGCGATTGCCGCATTTCGTCGTCGCGCCCGAGATCGTAATGAACACAGACCTCGCGGTGGTCTTCCCGAAGAGCATTGCGCGGCGCTTCAATCGCGGCAAGGCTTTTCGCGTGCTGCCGTTGCCTTTCTCGCTGCCGCCCATCGAAATCAAGGTCCACTCTCACACGCAATTCGCGTCCGACGCAGGCATTGCGTGGTTGCGCGGGGCCATCTTCGCGATGTTTCATCAGCCCGAAGTTTGATGGACCCGGCAGGCCCGCATATTTGCCACGCTGATACCTGCCGTTCTTTTCGGTCTATTTGACGCAGCTATCCGGCGAATCGACACTGTGTGATATGCGAAGCCTTCTGGAAGGCGCGCCTCACCATCACCCAGGCAAGCAGACATGTCCACGATTCAATCTTCGCCGGCGGCCGAACGTAATGCGGCAATGCCGGATCGCGCACTCAAACGTATTGTCGTGGCGTCAGTCGCGGGTAATGCAATGGAGTGGTATGACTTCTTCGTCTACGGCACCGCTGCGGCGCTCGTGTTCGGGCAACTTTTCTTCCCTGCGAACGCGGACCCGCTGATCGGCACGCTCGGCGCCTTCGCGGCCTTCGCCATGGGCTTCGTCGCGCGACCGCTCGGCGGCATTGTCTTCGGGCATATCGGCGACCGCTACGGACGCCGCGCCTCGCTCGTGTGGACGCTGCTCATCATGGGCTTCGCGACCTTCGGTATCGGTCTGTTGCCGACCTACGATCACGTCGGGCTTTGGGCGCCGGCCGCGCTCGTCGCGCTGCGTCTCCTGCAGGGCATCGCCTCGGGCGGCGAATGGGGCGGCGGTGTGCTGATGATCAGTGAAAGCGCCCCGCCCGAGAAGCGTGGCTACTACGCGGCGTGGAGCCAGCTTGGCGTGGGCGGCGGTTTCGTGCTGTCGTCTGCGGCTTTTCTCGGCGTGCAAGCTTTGCCGCACGATCAATTCGTGTCATGGGGATGGCGTCTGCCGTTTCTTGCCAGCATTCTGATCTTTGCGCTCGGCGTGTATATCCGTCACAACCTGCCGGAAAGCCGCGACTTCGAAAACGCCGACAAGGCAGGCAAGACAGCGCACATGCCGGTGGTGGAAGTCATCAAGCGCCATCCGAAAGAGATCCTCATGGCGATGGGTCTGCGCGTGGCCGAAAACGGCGGCGCCTACATCTTCCTCGCGTTCTCGCTCGTGTACGGCAAGTATGCAGGCATTCCCAGTTCGACCATGCTTACCGGCGTCATGCTCGCCATGGTGGTCGAGATGGTGGCCATGCTGTTGTGGGGCAAGCTCTCCGACCGCATCGGCCGAAAGCCGGTGTATATGATCGGGGCGATTTCGCTCGTGGCAATGGCGTTCCCGTTCTTCTGGCTGCTCAATACGCATTCCACGCCGCTCATCTGGCTCGCGCTCGTGCTTGGCACCGCGGTCTGCCACGGTGCGATGATCGGCACGCTGCCGGCGCTGGTCGGCGAACTGTTCAGCACGGAAGTGCGCTACTCGGGCGTGGCGCTCGGGCATGAAGTCGCGTCCATCTTCGCCGGCGGCTTGTCGCCGCTCATCGCCACCGCCTTGCTGGCGCACTATCATGCGTATTGGCCTGTGGCGGTGTTCCTGATCGTCCTCGGTCTCATCACAGTCGTTACGTTGCGCTTCACGCACGAGACTCGCCAGCGGTAACGTCACCACTCCCTCTTCGAAAGCACTCGCGCGGCCCTGGCCGCGCGAGTGCTTTTTTCGTCTGTGTCTGTCATATGTGGGCTTCCGACTGCTGCTTGTAAAATCAGTTTGACCGATGCACATCACGCTTTTTTATATATTTTTCTTATTCGCTATGCGGCGTTAATCTGAAAGCGTCATCCCTCCCAAAGTCATCGGAAAGCATCATGCAAGCCCCTCTGCTCAAAGTCCGAGTCGACGCCGTCCGCGAAGAAGCGCACGGCGTGCGCTCGTTCAGCATCTCCCGCCTCGACGGCCTGCCATTCGATTGTTATGAGCCCGGCGCGCATATCGACGTGACGAGTCCATCCGGCATCACGCGCCAATACTCTCTTTGCGGCGATCCGGAATGTCTGCAATCGCAAATCTTTGCGGTGAAAAAGGAGGACCATTCGCGCGGCGGCTCACGCTCGCTGCATGAAGAAGTGCACGTCGGGACGCAATTGTCGGTGAGCGCGCCGCGCAATCTGTTCCGCCTGCATGAAGGCGCGGACGAGCATGTGTTAATTGGCGCCGGCATCGGCATTACGCCGCTTCTGTCGATGGCATACCGGCTGTCAGCACGCAAGGCGCGCTTCACGCTGCACTACTTCGCGCGCAGCGAAAGCCACGCGGCTTTCATGCCGCTCTTCACTCAGGCTCCTTTCGATGCACACGTCAAGCTGCACTTCGGCGTGGAGCGCGATGCGCTGCCCCATGCACTCGACGCCTGTCTGCGCGACGCACGTGACAACGCACATGTCTACACCTGCGGTCCGGCACCGTTCATGGACCTCGTCGTCGAAACGGCGCAGAAGCGGCTGCGCGCTGAATCGATTCACCTCGAGCGCTTCAAGGCCGACGCCGCGCCTGCGGATGAAGCGTCGCTCGACAGCTTCGATGTGCAGATCGCGAGTACCGGTGACACAGTTCACGTCGATGCGAAAACGTCGATTGTCGATGCCCTTGCGTCGATCGGCATTGAAGTCGACACGTCATGCGGCGAAGGCGTGTGCGGCACCTGCATGGTCGACGTGGTGAGCGGAGAGCCAGAGCATCGTGACCATTGCCTGAGCAAGTCGGAACGCGCGAGCAATAGCGTGATCTGTTGCTGCGTATCTCGCTCGCGCTCCCCGGTGCTTGTGCTGGACCTATAGTTCTCAGGACTTCGTGAAGTCCGCGAGGATCTTGGAGATCAGCTCGCGCATCCACGCAATGCCTTCGTCCTCGTGAAAGTGCTCGTGCCAATGCATGGTCACCGCGGCCTTCGGCAACGGAACCGGCAGCGAATAAATACGGAACGCATTGCCGCGATTCAGGATATGCGCGAGCCGCTCAGGCAGCGTCGCAAGTAGATCGGTCACGGCGAGCACACCGGGCACGGCGACGAAATGCGGCAGCGCGAGCGAGATATTGCGCCCCACGCCTTGTGCCCGCAACGCGTCATCCAGTTCATGATGACTGTGTTCCAACGAGCGCACCTGCACGTGCGACGCCGCGAGAAACCGCTCCAGTTTCAGCGTATTGCCCGCAGGCAGATCGCGGCGCTTGCGCGTCATGCATACGTACGACTCTTCGAACAGCAGGCTATGACGCGTGCGCGGCAACAATGAAGGCAGATTGCCGATGGCGAAATCCAGCCGGCTCGCGCGCAACGCTTCCTCTATTTCCTCCACCGGCAACGGCTCGACCAGCAGCTTCACGCGCGGCGCGGCCTTCTCCAACGCTGCGCAGAGCGCCGGCAAATACGCCATTTCACCCGCGTCGGACAACGAAAGCCGAAAAGTGCGGGTGCTCGTGGCCGGATCGAAACGCTCCGCATAACGCAGCGCCTGTCGCACAGTGTCGAGTGCACGGCCCACGATTTCCGCGAGTTCCAGCGCGACGGGCGTCGGTTGCATGCCGGCGCGCGTGCGGATGAACAGCGTGTCGTCGAACAGCGTGCGCAACCGGCCAAGCGAATAGCTGACGGCGGGCTGGGACAGCGCAAGCCGCTCGCCGGCTCGCGTCAGGCTGCGCTCTTCCACGATGGCCTGAAAAACGCGCAACAGGTTGAGATCGACATGGTCGATGGATGTCATGGGAAGTCTCGCGTTACATCGGCCACACTTATCCGTGGACCTGTTTTTAATCGATTTGACGCATGATCCACGCAAAGCGAGACTGATGTCAACGAGAGGAAGCGCCGATGCGGTAGCGCGCTTCTCATGTGAGCCCATCAACTACTCCCCCACGACCACGATGAGTACGCCGACCTATCAAACCATCGACACGAGCGCGCTCGCGAAGCGCGCGGAGTCCGATCGCATTGCGCCCTCGCTCTACTACGATCCGCAGCTTTTCGAGGAAGAACTGCAACGCATCTTCTACAGGACGTGGGTGTGGGTTGCGCACGACAGCGAGTTGCCCAAGCCGGGCGACTTCGTGACCACGACGATTGGCCGTCAACCGGTTATCGTCGTTCGTGACAAAACGGGTGCGGTGAATGTGCTGCAGAATCGCTGCCGTCATCGCGGCGCGACCGTGTGCGAAGAGCATAAGGGCAATGCGAAGGGCTTCACGTGTCCGTATCACAGCTGGTCATATGCGCTCGACGGCACGCTGCGCGCGCTGCCATATGGCGACGGCTACGAAGGCGTGTGCGAAAAAGGCGATCTGCCGCTCAAGAAGCTGCGGGTGGGCGTGTATCAAGGTTTGATATTCGCGAGCTTCAACGAACAGATCGAATCGCTGGAAGATTTTCTCGGCGGCGCGAAGCCGTGGATCGACCTGTTCATGAAGCAGGGCGCCGGCTATCCGATCAAGGCCAACGGCGAGCACAAGTTCAAATTCAAGGGCAACTGGAAGATTCAGCTCGAGAACACGACCGACCTTTATCACTTCCCGGTCGTGCACAAGTCGTGGATGAAATCCATCGACGATGAAACGGCCGCTGTCATCACGAGCTTCATGACGAGCGAAGACGCCTTTTGCCGTTCGCTCGGCAATGGCCACAGCCTCGCTGTGCTGGTGCCGGAAATCGTCGACCTGGACCGTGACGACGGTGCGCCGCTGCCCGATCGTTTCAACGAACTCGCCGCGCAACTCTCCCAAAAGCACACACCTGAGGAAGTGCGGCGCATCGTGCGTTCGCTGATGGGTGTCGGCTTCAATCTGAACCTGTTTCCTAACCTCGCGCTGTCGATGGCGTTCTTCCGCGTGCTGCGCCCCATTTCGGCCGAAGAGACGGAGATTCGTCACGTCGCGCTCGCCATGGACGGCGGCCCCGACGAAGCGAACCGCGTGCGCCTGCGCATTCACGAACACTTTCAGGGCCCGTTCGGCTTCGGTAGCCCTGACGACGCCGAAGCCTGGGAACGCGTGCAGCGCGGCTCATATGCCGGCCCTGACGTACCGATCCTCGTCAACCGCGGTCTGAACCGGGAAACGGCCGCACCGAACGGTGAGAAGACCGCTCACGCAACCGACGAAACAGGCATGCGCGAAGCCTACAGGCAATGGCGCGCAATGATGGAGCAAGCATGATGGACGACCGCAACGCACTTTTCTCCGACCAGACCTTCGCTTGCGCGATCGAATTCATCTGGCGCGAAGCCGAGCTTCTGGACCGGCGTGACTACCGCGCATGGCTCGAACTGTGGGACCCCAAGGGCATCTACGTGGTGCCGATCGACCCCGACACGACCGACTACGCCGCAACACTGAACTACGCGTTCGACGATCAGCACATGCGCGAACTGCGCGTGCAGCGCATGACGTCGGGCTATTCGGCATCTGCATCCGATGCGGCCCGCACGGTGCGCACCGTGTCGCGCTTCACGCGGTCTTCGGATAGCGCGGACCTCGTCGAAGTGAAGTCGTCGCAGATCATCATTGCGTACAAGCGCGGCGTGTCGACGATCTTCGCCGCCGACCTGACGCACAAGATCGGCATGACAGACGGCGAACCGCGGCTCGTCGAGAAAGTTATCCGCCTGATCAATTCGACCGAAGCACTGAACGCCATCGGCTTCCTGCTTTGAATGCCAATCGCGCATCGGTGCCTGCATCGTGAAGTCACCGCGCCGATGCGTATTCCTGTTCCGACCATGCCGACACTCGAAGTCTATTTGCCTCAGGGTCATTCCGACGAGCGCAAGGCGTCGCTCATTCAAGGCCTCACGCAGGCGACCGTCGACGCGATCGGTGCGCCCGCCGAGTCCGTACGCATTCTGCTGTCCGAGTTGCCGGTCTCGCACATCGGGTTGGGCGGAAAACTGACGCCCGCTGCGTTGCCGGTCATCATCGCAATTCTGATTGCAGGCCGCACGGAAGCGCAAAAAGAAGCGCTGATTGCGCACCTGTCGGAGACCAGCGCGTCCGTGCTGAATGTGCCCTTGCAGTCCACGCGCGTCATGATCAAAGACATTCCCAGCACCGATTTCGGCCTAGGCGGCAAGACCGCTCGCTCGTTGGGCCGATAAGTCATAGCCAGAACCGTACGCGGCGATCCGTAAGCCGGACATGCGGTTCGGCACATAAGGAAACCACATCATGACTGATATCAGACACTTGCCGCTGCGGGTGCTTTTCTGCTGCGGTGTCACGCAGAATTTCTTCGACTTGCCGCGTGAGCAGACAGGCGAAGTGTGGCAGGCCTACGGCAAGATGCTCAACGCCGTCGAAGCAATGGAAGGCGTACGAGTGCTGGGTGTGATGGATGACGACCGGCTCGTCGTCGGCAACGCCGAAGGCGCTCCCTGGACCTTCTATCTCATGGCCGACGTCGCGGACTTCGACACCGCCGTTGCGGTCTGCAATCTGTATCGCACGACGCCTGTCGGCGAATACAACCTTTGGCGCTACGGCAAGATCGAAGCGCGCGTCGGCCGCGCGCTGACGGTCCCGCCCGCCGTTACCAACGAGGCGTGAAACCATGACGGACAAGATCATTGAGAGCCTGCAGACACGCCTGCGCGCGCTGGAAGCGCAGAATGCCGTGCGCAAAACCATCGCGCGATACATGGCGCTTTGCGATGTGCCTGCACGCGCACTCGAAGGTGAGTCGCTTGCGGCGCTCTTTAGCGATGTGGCCGTGTGGGAAGGTATCGGTCCGCAGTATGCGGACAAGTTCGGCCGCTTGCAGGGGCCGAGCGCCATCGTCACGATGTTGCAACGCTATCTGCCGCCCACGCCGCACTTCGCGACGAACGTCCACTTCCTGACGAGCGAGCATATCGAAGTGCAGGGCGATACGGCGAAGGGCCGCTGGATCATGCTGCAGGCGTCCGGCTATGTCCATGCAAAAGCCGAACTCATTGCGGCGCGGCTCGAAGTGGATTTCACGCCGTCGCCGCACAACGAAGACATCTGGCTGATCCGTCATTTTCGTACCGAGCGCCTTTTGGACACGCCCTGGCAGATGAACCCCGCGCACGGAGTGCATGCATGAGCGCCTTCCTGCAGAGACTCGATCTCGCGTCGCACGCCGCAGCCGATGCGCCCACCATTGCGATCAAGGACAGCATCGACGTAGCGGGCTATCCGACGACCGCGGCCAGCCGGGCTCTCGCCGATGCACCGCCCGCGCCGCGCCATGCACAAGTCGTCCAGCGCCTGCTGGACGCCGGCTGGCGCATTACGGGCAAGACGAATATGCACGAACTCGCGTTCGGCATGACAGGCATTAACGACTTCACTGGCACGCCTCTCAACCCGCAAGATCATGCTCGTATTCCCGGCGGTTCGTCGAGCGGATCCGCATCGGCGGTGGGATTGCGCCTCGTCGATGCCGCGCTCGGCACCGATACCGGCGGCTCCGTGCGCTGCCCTGCTGCATGCTGCGGTGTGATCGGTCTGAAGCCGACCTTCGGGCGCGTCTCGCGCGAAGGCGTCGCGCCGCACCAGACGTCGCTCGATTGCGTCGGCCCGTTTGCGCGGGACATGAACACGGTCATCGACGTGATGCTCGCAATCGATCCGTCATTTCATGGCGGCCGGGCACGTCGCGAGGCGACGGGGCTGCGCGTCGCGCTGCCCGACGTCGAAGCAGACGGCGAAATCCGTCATGCCGTCGCTGCTGCCGTCGCGCACAGCGAACTTGCGTCGCGCACGGTGCAACTCGAATACATGCGAGATGCCTTCACCGCCGGTCTGGCCGTCATCAACGCCGAGACATGGCGTGCGTTCGGCCATCTGGTCGGCAGCGGGATGCTTGGGCTGGACATTCTCGCGCGCCTCAACGCCGCCGCGAACACGCCGGCCTCCGAGCTCGACGCAGCCGAGCGCATTCGCCGCCGCTTCACCGATGAGGTCGACAGCGTGCTGGAAGACGCGGACATTCTGATCCTTCCGACCATGCCATCACTGCCCATTACGCTCAAGGCCGCACGCACCGGCACGTCGGTGATCGCAATGTCGTCGCTCATTCGGCCTTTCAATCTGAGCGCGCATCCGGCGCTTACGTTACCGGTTCCGATCGAAGGAGCGTCGCTGAAAGCCGGACTCCAGATCGTCGGTCGCAAAGGCGATGACGAGACGGTTTGCGCGGTCGCCGCACACATCGAAGCGACGCTCGCTTCCAACGCATAAAGAAGGATTGGAAGTCATGTCAAAGAGAGTCGTACTCGTGACAGGTGCCGCGCGCGGATTGGGCGAAGCGCTAACGCGCCGCTTCCACCAGGCGGGCTACAACGTCGCCCTAGGCGATATCGCTGTCGATGCCGCAGAGGCACTCGCGCGCGAGCTAAGCAGCGACGGATCAGGCGCCTTCGCCGTGAAGCTCGATGTGACGAAAAAGGCGGACTTCGAGGCCGCGCGCGATGCCATCCTCGACCGCTGGGGTGCGGTCGACGTGCTCGTGAACAACGCGGGCGCGTCCAAAGTCGTACCGGTAATGGAAATCACCGCCGAGCAATTCGACGACGCAATACGCGTCAACCTTCGCAGCGTTCTGTTCGGCTGCCAGGTGTTCGGCCAGCACTTCGCGACGCAAGGCGCGGGGCGCATCGTGAACATCGCATCTCTCGCGGGACAGAACGGCGGCTCTGCGACCGGCGCGCACTATGCCGCCGCCAAAGGCGGCGCTCTTACGCTGACCAAAGTCTTTGCGCGCGACCTCTCCGCACACGGTGTCACCGTCAACGCGATCTCGCCGGGCCCGCTTGATCTGCCCATCGTGCACGAAAGCGTGCCGGCAGAGACGCTGGACAACATCATTGCGCGCATTCCGGCGGGACGCCTCGGTTCCGCGAGTTACATCGCGGATGTCGCCGTGCTGCTGGCTTCCGCCGACGCCTGCTTCGCCAACGGCGCGTGCTGGGATATCAATGGCGGACTCTTCATGCGCTGAGCGCCAACTGACACGGTATGCTCGTACAGGCACGTTTTCATCGAATCCAACCTTGCTGGATAGCATCAAGCCGGAGTCACACACATCATGTCCGCACAGCCCACTCCCGTTCAGTCACAGATCGATCCGCTGCGTCAGCAGTTCCGGCAAGCGATGGCGCATCTGGGTGCAGCCGTCAATGTCATCACCACGGCAGGCGCACACGGCCGATGCGGCATTACCGCCAGCGCGGTCTGCTCCGTGACCGATACGCCGCCCACACTGCTCGTCTGTCTGAACCGCTCGAGCGCAATGCATGCGGTATTCGACGGTAATCGCCATGTATGCATCAACGTGCTGCCAGCAAATCTGGAAGATATGGCGCGACACTTCGCGGGCATGACAGGTTTGTCGATGGAAGAGCGCTTCCAGCTGCCGGAGTGGTATGAAGGACTCAACGGCGTGCCCGTGTTGCGCGGCGCGCTCGCGAGCTTGCAGGGAAGAATTGTCGAAGCGAAGGATGTCGGCTCGCATGCGGTGCTGTTCGTGGAGACGACTGAGATCGGAGTGCGCAGCGACGGTGACAGCCTGATCTATTTCGACCGCAACTTTCACCGCGTGCCGCGCGCGTGGAAGGGCGCGACCGGTCGCTGAACGGACCTTGCGCCAGCTGCGCTTTGTCATGCGGGCAGCGAGACGCTTACTGCGTCACCAGGGCCAACAGTCGCCGATCGACTGCCGGTTGACGAGCCCAAGCGGTCCGTCGAAACCCCGTACTTTCGAAGGCCGCTTGCATCCTGAACCATCGGAAGGACTCACGCGGAGATGCAGTTCCTTTCCCCGGTCTCGATGCCGGATAGACTTGAGCAAACTTGCGGATGATCGTGCTTCGTCGAGGTATTGCCGTGCCGACCGGACGCTTGCCCGACCTCCCGGCATCGCTCGCGGCCGCCGCTCAAAGCTGGGCACGAACGCGGTGGATTCGCGAAGTCTGTATCAACTTTAAAAAGGCTTGCAGGATTGGGGAGTTGTCCCCACGACGATAAAGACAGGACACTCAATTTCCCCGCAACTGTGTCGATCTGAGCGGGCGGTACACAACGCCCGGCAGCCGAAGATTGACTGCCGATTCCGTGGTCACGCAAATGCCGAAACGGCTCGCAACCAATGCGATGCACGTCACCACGTCCTCGACTTCCTGCTCAACACGCAGTTGCACATTCTCGGCGCGAAACGCAGCGGCCACTTCCTGCGCGAGGCCATGCACAGGCGCGTTCGGATAAAGAATCATTCGCTCGTTGTCGAGATCCCGCAGCGTCACCGACTTCTTCGCGCACAGCCGATGTCCTTCGTACAGCGCAACCAGAAACGGTTCTCTTAGAACCCAATCAACCGCGATATCGGGTTCGTCGGGCACGAGACGATTGAAACCGATCGTGATGCGCCGCTCACGCAGCGCACTAATCTGCTCAGCCTTGGACATATTGTGCAAGCCGATCTTGACCTCTGGCCGTTCGGTATGAAACGCGGCGAGCAGCCGGGGAATGACGTTCAGAATCCCCGAACTGAAAATGCCGACGTCGAGCCGTCCCAGGTAGCCCTGGCCAGCTAATTGAGTCTGTTCCTGCGCACGCCGCGCAAGAGCCAGGATGTTGGGCACCTCTTCCATTAACGCGCGCCCCGCCTCGGTCAGCTCGGCGCCCTTCGTGGTTCGGACGAACAGTTGCGTACCTAGTTCCTGTTCGAGTGCACGGATGTTACGTGTGAGCGGCGGTTGCGCCATGTGCAGACGTTCCGCCGCCCGTCCGAAGTTCGCCTCCTCTGCCAGCGCCATGAAATAGCGCATCTGCTTCAGGTCCATGTTTCCTCCACGTACTGCGCAGGCTCCGATACCCATTCGGTATCAATATGGGTCCAAACGGTATTGGACCGTCATGGCTTGCATCGTACATCATGAGCTCGCTCATATCACGTCAGGAAACGAGTCATGCCAATCATCCACATCTCGCTCGTCGAGGGCCGCGACGCCCAAGCCGTCAAAGCGTGCCTTAAGGCAATCGCCCGCACCGTGCACGAAACCCTCGGCGTGCCCCTGGACAGCATTCGAGTCTTTGCAAACGAGGTGCCCTCGACACACTGGGCAATAGGCGAGCGTACCAAGGACGAACTCGGCACCCCCGCTCTGGAGAACGGCAAATGACGCCCCTCCTTATCGAGGAAGCCGCTGCTGCGCTTGCAACTGCTCAGCGCAGCGGCAAATACCTCGCACCGTTGCGCGAAACGTACGATCAACTGAGTATCGACGACGCGTACGCGATCCAGCGAGTGAACACCGAGCGTCGACTGGCCGAAGGCCGCCGCGTCGTCGGATGCAAAATCGGCCTCACATCGGTCGCCGTGCAGAGGCAGCTCGGTGTGGACCAGCCCGACTTCGGCATGCTCTTCGACGATATAGGGTATGGCGATGGAGAGCCGATTCCATCATCGATACTCACGCAGCCCAAGGTCGAATCCGAAGTCGCATTTGTCATCGGACGTGACATGACAATGGACAACCCCACTCAGGTCGACGTGCTCAACGCTATCGAGTACGCGCTGCCTGCGCTGGAGATTGTCGGCAGCCGGATCGCGGACTGGAATATTCGCATCACCGACACGATTGCGGATAACGCGTCCTCGTCGGCGTACGTGCTCGGCACCATCCCACGCAAATTGTCTGAATTCGACCTGCGCTTGTGCGGCATGGTGATGGAGCGCCGCGGCGAGCCGGTATCGGTCGGCGCAGGTGCCGCCTGTCTGGGAAATCCCGTCAATGCGGTTGTCTGGCTGGCCCGGACGATGGCATCGCTAGGCCAACCCTTGAAAGCCGGAGACCTGGTGCTGTCAGGCGCCCTCGGACCCATGGTCTCCGTCGTCCCCGGGGACGTGTTCGAAACTCGCATCCACGGACTAGGATCTGTGCGCGCCGTGTTCGAACCGCTATCAAAAAACCAGGTGCGCTCATGAGCAACATTGCAGAACTCGCCAAGCTGCTCGACGATGCGGCACTAAACGCAACGGAGGTCACGCGGTTCGATCGCGAGGGCCGTCTGTCACTTGATGAGGCATACCGTATTCAAGCCGAATCGATCCGCCGTCGACTCGACCGCGGTGAACGCCGCGTCGGTGTGAAGATGGGTTTTACCAGCCGGGCCAAGATGGTCCAGATGGGTCTGTCCGATGTGATCTGGGGACGACTGACCGATGCAATGCAGATCGAGGAAGGGACAGCGATTGATCTTTCGCGCTTCATTCATGCCCGCTGCGAACCGGAGATCGCTTTCATACTGAAGCGGCCGCTCGAAGGGAATGTCACGGGACCTCAAGCCCTCGCGGCGGTGGAAGCGATCGCTCCGGCAATCGAGATCATCGATTCGCGCTACAAGGATTTCAAGTTCTCGCTGCCAGAAGTGATTGCCGACAACGCGTCCTCTAGCGGTTTTGTTATCGGCGCCTGGTGCGATCCGAAGATCGACTTTTCTAACCTCGGGCTGACAGTGAGCATCGACGGGCGGGTCGTCCAGGTAGGATCCACCGCAGCGCTGCTGGGTCATCCTTTACGTTCGCTCGTAGCCGCCGCCCGTTTATCAGCGGAGGCTGGCGAGCCCCTCCAGGCCGGATGGGTTGTCATGGCGGGCGGTGCTACGCCGGCGGAGTGGATCAAGCTAGGGCAGTACACGTCGGTCGATATGGAGCAGCTCGGCAGTGTTGGATTTCACGTCGCGGCGTGACCCCAAATCTCGGAGTGGATATGAACGAAAAGGTAAAAGTTGCGATCATCGGTCCCGGCAACATCGGGACCGACCTGATGATAAAGGTGATGCGCAACAGCCAGCACCTCGAAATGGCTGCGATGGTGGGTGTAGACCCGAAATCGGATGGGCTCGCACGCGCTGAACGGATGGGCGTGGCGACGACAGCGGAGGGGATCGACGGACTGTGAAACTCGACGTGTTCAAGAACATCGATATCGTTTTCGACGCCACGTCGGCCAGTGCGCACAAGCATCACAACGATGTGCTGCAAAAGCACGGCGTGCAGGTTATCGATCTGACACCGGCTGCGGTTGGCCCATATGTGATTCCGGCGATCAATCTCGAGGCCGAAAATGCGTCCAACATGAACATGGTCACGTGCGGCGGTCAGGCGACGATTCCGATTGTTGCAGCCGTGTCGCGTGTCGCGAAGGTCCACTACGCGGAAATCGTCGCCTCTATCTCGAGCAGATCTGCGGGGCCGGGCACGCGGGCAAACATCGACGAATTCACTGAGACCACCCGTAGCGCAATCGAGACGCTGGGTGGGGCAACTCGCGGCAAGGCAATCATCGTGCTCAATCCAGCGGAGCCGCCATTGATCATGCGCGATACGGTGTTTGTATTGTCCGATCTGGTAGATGTGAACGCGGTTGAGGACAGCGTCGCACAGATGATTGCCAGCGTGCAGGCTTATGTTCCCGGTTATCGCCTGAAACAGAAGATTCAGTTCGACATCGTCTCGCCGGAAAAGCCGCTGAACGTGCCGGGTTTCGGTGCAAAGCACGGGTTGAAGACGTCGGTATTCCTTGAAGTAGAAGGCGCCGCCCATTACCTGCCCTCGTACGCGGGCAATCTCGACATCATGACGTCGGCCGCGCTCGCGTGCGGCGACATGATGGCGCGCCGACGCCTCGCCGCCGGCGTGGTCCGTGGCCAGAAGGAGCCTATTCAATGACATCGCGCGACAAGAAACTCTATATCTCCGACGTAACGTTGCGTGATGGCAGCCACGCAGTCCGTCATCAATACAGCATTGCCAACGTCCGGGCAATCGCGAGGGCGCTTGATGAGGCCGGCGTCGACAGCATTGAGGTCGCGCACGGCGATGGCATCGAAGGGTCGAGTTTCAACTATGGTTTTGGTGCGCACAGTGATGTCGAATGGATTGCTGCAGCGGCGGAGAGCGTCAAAACCGCGAAGATAGCGACGCTGCTGATTCCCGGCATTGGCACCATCCATGATCTTCGCAACGCATACGATGCAGGCGCACGCGTCGTGCGCATCGCCACGCACTGCACCGAAGCCGACGTGTCCCGCCAACATCTCGAATTTGCTCGCGAACTCGGCATGGATTCCGTCGGATTCCTGATGATGAGTCACATGACCACGCCGCAGAAACTTGCGATGCAGGCGAAGCTGATGGAGCGCTACGGCGCGACCTGCGTCTATGTCGTGGATTCGGGCGGCGCACTTGGCATGGCGGACATCCGGGACCGTTTCCGCGCTTTCAAGGACATATTGAACCCAGAGACCCAGACCGGTATGCACGCACACCATAACCTGAGCCTTGGCGTCGCGAACTCGCTGGCTGCCGTCGAAGAAGGTTGCGATCGCATCGACGCGAGTCTTGCCGGGATGGGTGCAGGCGCAGGAAATGCACCGCTTGAAGTGTTCATCGCCGCAGCGCAACGTCAGGGCTGGAATCACGGCTGCGACCTGTACCGCCTGATGGACGCGGCAGACGATCTGGTGCGTCCGTTGCAGGATCGTCCAGTGCGCGTTGACCGGGAGACGCTGGCGCTCGGCTATGCCGGCGTGTACTCCAGCTTTCTACGGCACGCCGAACTTGCTGCAAGCAAGTATGGTTTAAAGACAGTCGATATCCTCGTGGAACTCGGCCGGCGCAAGATGGTTGGCGGACAGGAAGACATGATCGTCGACGTGGCTCTGGATCTTTTGAGCCACGGCGCACACGAGCGTGATAGAAGCGCATTACATCGTGCATAGATATCGGGCCGTAGCAACAGCGCTTGCGACCGGATTATTCGGTCCAATGCCTGCTACGCGCAGATGCTGCAATTGACCGGCGACGAGCCAACGACGATATGTACGAGTTTACAGCCCCTTTTCAAGACCCGTCCGGTTCACCGATTCGTGAGCTGTTCAAGTATCTTGCCGAACCCGGGATGATTTCATTCGCAGGCGGTTATCCAGCTAGCGACCTTTTTGACGTCGACGGTTTGAGATCTGCCCAAGAACGCGCTTACCGGAATTCGAACCGCTGTCTGCAGTACGGACCGACGGACGGACTGCCTGAGCTAAAGAGTGAGCTGGTAAATCTGATGGCCCGTCGCGGCGTAACCTGTGGTCCGGGCGAACTGCTCGTGACGACGGGTTCCCAGCAAGGACTGGATTTACTGTTGCGCGTTCTCGTCGCACCAGGCGATGTCGTACTCACCGAACAACCAGCTTATCCCGCGACGTTGCAGGCTCTGAAGCTTCAACATGCCCGAATCGTTACGGCGCAAGTAGATGGCCATGGCCTCGATGTAGACAACCTCGCTGCGCTTCTTGAATCGGGAGCAGTGCCGCGGCCGAAGCTGCTGTACACGGTGCCGACTTTCGCGAACCCGACCGGCGCAACCATCACGCGGGAACGACGCATCGCGTTGCTCAAGCTCGCTGTCAAGTACCGGTTCGTTATCGTTGAAGACGACCCATACGGCGATCTGCGTTTTTCGGGAGACACCGTCCCATCAATTCTAGCGTTGACGGCGGAAGTCGAGGGTTCGCGCGACTGGGTGGTTCATTTTGCAAGCCTCTCAAAGATTGTCGCGCCGGGGCTGAGAGTGGGCTGGTCAATTGCGCCGGCTGAAATCACACGACGTTGCGTCATCGCGAAGCAGACAGTGGACCTATGTAGCGCTCCATGGACCCAGGCGATCGCGGCGGAATATCTGGCGGACGGCGCTTTGGAGCGCCATCTGCCGCGCATCACCACGATGTATCGACGCAAGTGTGACGCGCTGTGCAACGAACTGCGCTGCAACTGGACGATGCCATTCAGTTTCATCAACCCGAAGGCGGGATGTTCGTGTGGGCGCGAATCGAAGGGATCGATTCATCAGAACTCCTCTGGCACGCAATCGAAAACAAGGTCATCTTCGTCCCAGGTAAGGCGTTCTTCGCCGATAAGCTGGACGTAGCATCACTGCGTCTTTCATTCGCTGCCCCCGGCGTTGAGGAGATTCAGGAAGGCGCAAGGCGGCTGAAGCGTGCGTATGAAGCAGCACTCGCAGCGGGCACATCATCGGTCCAATCCTCCGGGTCGTAAAAGAACGGCCGAAGAAGGTTTGATGCGGTGAAGCGGATCTCCGCCCACACGTCGTCGCTCGTTAACATCCGGCCCATCTCGGCCCGCTAGCACAAAAAAACAAGGTGTAAACACGTTTCACCAATAATCCAGATCAACTGTGGAGGTAGACATGCAGGATTACTCATTAAAAAAGAGCCTCAAGCAACGACACATCACGATGATCGCGCTAGGCGGCGTCATCGGCGCAGGCCTGTTCGTCGGCTCCGGCTCCATTATTGCAACCGCCGGCCCCGCGGCGATTCTGTCGTACCTGATCGGGGGCGTGATGGTGACGCTGGTCATGTTCATGCTCGGCGAAATGGCGTCCCGCAATCCTGACAGCGGCTCGTTCTCCACGTATGCGAACAGCTATCTCGGCGAATGGGCCGGCTTCGCGGTCGGCTGGCTTTACTGGTTCAAGTCGATGATTACGATCACCGTGGAGGCGATCCTGCTCGGCGCGATCCTCCACGACTTCCTGCCATGGCTACCGGTCCCGGCTGGCGCGCTGTTCATGCTGATCGCGCTGATGGCGACCAACGCGTATTCGGTGCGCGCGTTCGGCGAAGCCGAATACTGGCTGTCGTTCGCGAAGGTCGCAACGATCATCGTGTTCATGGTGCTTGGCGCGTCGATCCTGTTCGGCCTCCAGCCGGGCATCCCCGCGCCGGGGTTCGTGAACCTGACTGACCACGGCGGCTTCATGCCCAACGGCATTTCGCCTGTGATCTCCGGCGTGATGGTCGTGATCTTCTCGCTTGGCGGCAGCGAAATCGCGGCAGTGGCCGCAGGTGAATCCGAGAACCCGGGCAAGAACGTGGTCCGCGCCATCAAGAGCGTGATCTTACGCGTGATGGTGTTCTACGTCGGCTCGGTGTCGATCCTGATCCTGTGTATGCCTTGGACCGACAAGGCCAATCTGAAATCGCCGTATGTCTCGCTGTTCAGCATGGCGGGCTTCACCGGCGCGGCCGTTGCGATGAAGATCGTACTCTTCGTGTCGTTCATGTCGGTGATGAACTCGTTCCTGTTCTCCAATTCGCGCATGCTGTTCTCGCTGAGCCAGCGCGGCCATGCGCCCGCGATGTTCGGCCGCACTAACGCGAAAGGCGTGCCGATGAACGCGCTCGTGCTGTGCCTTGCGGTTTGCGTGTCGATCCTCGGCATTCACTTCCTAAGCGGCGGCGACCTGTTCCTGATGCTCGCGAAGAGTAGCGGCGCGTTCGTTATGGTCGTGTGGATCTTCATTATCGTCGCGCACTTCGCGATGCGCCGCCAGACGAAGCACGAGCAACGCGACCCGGCTGAGTTCCGTGCGTGGTTTTATCCAGTGTCGAACTGGATCGCGCTGCTTGCGCTGGTCGCCGTACTCGGGTCGCAGGCATTCAACCCGGAATCGCGCTTCCAGTTCTGGTTCGCGGTATCGACGGCGCTCGCGATCGTCGCGTCGTACTACGTGCGGCGCAGGCATCCGTCGTTCGGGCAGACGTCCGGCGCGAAGGTGCGCTGACATTGCGGCTCCGGGGCGGGCATTCAGCCGAATAGAACGACCTCGTGCGCCATGCCGTTCATGAGCAGGTGTGCGACGGTCGCTCGGACGACCGCAAACGAATGTTTCCCGATGTCTTCAAGTGGGCCGACATGCGCCCAAAGCAGCCTCTCTCAACGAGTTGACCCTGCCATGCGGATTCAGTCCGCGAAATTCCACGAGCAAAAGGCCGCAGCGTAAGACACTGCGTTTCCTGGACTTTAATAGCGCCGATACGATATTTGACCTCATTCGTGCCGAACTCTACTCAGCGCTTTCTTTGCAAACTCCTCATTCCAAAGGACGAAAAACGTCATCGAACTTCGAGAGATCGGGCATCTTCATAAGCGGCTGCTGATCGAGCGTGGCGATATACGCTCTCCAGTCCGACATGATGCGGTCCCGCTCGGCGTCCGGGCAATATGGAACGTGGTAACCCACAAACGGCTCGACGACATCGAATCCTACATATCCAAGGGTGCCTTGAAAGAAGTGACGCATCATTCCGCGCACGAGCTCGCCGTGCAAAGCGCGTGGACCGAACATATGATCGCGGCCGCCCAGTGTAATCGCAGTCACCGCCCTCTTTCCAACCATGCTGCCGCGCTCATAGATTCGCTTTCCGCCATAAAATGCACCGGATAGGAAAACCCGGTCGATCCAGCCTTTCAGTATGGCGGGCGTCGAGAACCAGTAGACAGGAAAAACGAATACCACTGTATCAGCCGCGAGAACCCGGTCCACTTCTCGCACGATCTCGGCATTCAACGTGCCCTGTTTCAGTCCGTGGCGCTGTTCCAGCGAGTAGACCAGGTAGTCGGGATCCGATCGCGACTCGAAGTCGTCCGCTGAAGCGACCGGATTGAAACGTTGTGCATAGAGGTCAGATAGCGTCACCGAGCAAGACCGGTCTTCGAACTCTTCGATAGCCGCGTGAGCCAAGGCCGTGCAGAAAGATTTCGGCTCCGGGTGAGCATGGACGATCAGGACATTATTCATTCTACCTCTCCAGATTGCCTACCCGAATAGCGAACATGATTGGCCGCTTCTGGAATCAGAACGTTCAGCGCCTCGAGTTCGAACGACGCTGCCTGTTTTGCGCTCCGATGCGCACCGTCATCAATCAGTCGCCGTATTTGCCGCATGACGTGAGGCTGTTTGTCCGCGATTTCTGCGGCGTATGCCTGCGCCAGGACGTCGACCTGGGAAGAGTCCGCCAGCCGCGATATGAATCCTGCTGAAAGTGCTTCCTCGGCACCGATCACTCTTGCGGACATAAGCCAGTCGCGCGCACGAAGATCTCCCACCCGTCGCGCAAGCAGTGCGCTGGCGCCAGCCTCGGGAACGATACCCAGTCGTGCGAAGGGAAAACAGAATGTCGCCGAATGGGATGCGACGACGTAGTCGGCACTCAGAAGCAAGGTCGCGCCAAACCCTACCGCAGCACCGCGCACGGCCGCGGTGAACGGCTTATCGAGCCCGAGAAGCGCCGTTATACACCGTATGATCGCGCCATTTTCGGGCTGAGGCCAAAGCGTCGCGAAAGCTCCGATATCATGCCCAGCACAAAAACAGTCGGACGTTCCTTTAATCAGCACGGAGGCAACACGGTCGTCGGACCGGGCCTGGACGAATGCGTCGGCCAGCGTGCTGAACATTGACTCGTCCAACGCATTGCGCTTCTCAGGTCGGTTCAAGCTAATGGACATGACACCGTCGAGCCACTGCACGGAAACATGCTGGTTCATTCGTTTCCTCCTCCTGGTTTATTCATGCGGACGCCCGCCATTGATGCGCAGGAGCCGACAAAGCGGCCAACAACGTATCCCGCTTTGCCATCGCTTCATCAATCGCTCTTTCTTTGACATGCCCGTAACCGCGAATCGAGTCGGGAAGCTTTGCCAATTCGATGCACACGTCCGGCTTATCGGCGAGATGCGTTAGCGCGGTTCTAATCCACAAGCGGTACTCACGGACCAGCGCGCGCTCCCGTCTCCTTTCCGCGGTGTGGCCGAACGGGTCGAATGGTGTTCCCCGCAAGATCTTCAGTCGTGCCAGCAATGGAAAAACGTGGCCGAGCCAAGGCCCAAACTCTTTCTTGATGAGTTCGCCCTTCTCGTTCTTGCGCGATAGCAACGGCGGAGCAAGGTAGTAGCGAATCTTGAAATCTCCCTCGAACTGGTTTTCAAGCGATTTTTTGAATCCGGGCAACGAGTACAACCGTGCTACCTCATACTCGTCTTTATAGGCCATCAGCTTATACAGGCCCTCGGCAACAGCCAAGAGAAAGGCCTCTCGCTTGCCGTGCGATCCGACTTGCGCCGTAATCTCACTGACAAAGGTCTCATACTCGCGCGCATAGCGTTCGCTTTGATAAGCGGCGAGCAGCGACACTCTCGACTGGATCAGTTCGTCCAGCACGACCTTTTTCTTCTGGCGCCAGACAATCACCGATTCGACTTCCTGACCGGCGGCAAAGCGGGCAGGATTGACCGCGAGCCAGCGTCCGATCTGGAATGCCAGCTTGTTCTTCTTGACGGCCTGACCGTTGAGTTCGATCGCGCGCTCTATCGACTCGCGAGCCAATGGGATCAAGCCCTGCTGCCACACGAAACCCAGCATGATCGCGTTGGAAAATACTGTGTCTCCCAAATGTCGTCTGGCAATATCCTGCGCGTCGACCCAGTCGACGAAGTCGTCACCGCACACTGACTCCACATACGATTTCAGTTCCGCCTCAGGCAATTGCCAATCGCGGTTGGCGACAAACGCTGAGGTGGGGGAAGTCTGTCCATTGATAACGACGCGCGTTTTGCCTTTTCTTATTCTCGAGAGCGTGTCGGGCGCCGCCGTCACGACAAGATCGCAGCCAATGATGAGATCCGCTGAGCCCGATGGAATTCGCGACGCGTACATGCGCTCCCGCTTCGATGCTAGTCGCACGTGACTCCACACCGCGCCACCTTTCTGAGCCAGGCCTGCCATGTCGAGAACGGTACATCCATGTCCTTCCAGGTGCGCCGCCATACCGAGCAGATTACCGATCGTCACGACGCCTGTTCCGCCGACACCGTTGATCAAAATGTCCACGGTGTTGGTCATTGCCGGTGAAGCGGGATACGGTAGTTCAGGCCAGTCTGCCATCATGGCTTCAGGCGATTTCTTCGTTTGGCTCGATCGAAGCTTACCGCCCTCGACTGAGACGAAACTCGGGCAGAAACCTTGCACGCATGAGAAGTCTTTATTGCAGCTCGACTGATTGATCTGGCGTTTTCGCCCCAACGGCGTGTCGAGCGGCTCGACCGAGAGGCAATTGCTTTGGACAGAGCAATCACTGCAGCCTTCGCAAACTTCGCTATTGATCGCCACGCGCTTCGCCGGATCGGGATAAGTGCCTTTCTTCCGGCGACGCCTTTTCTCGCTAGCGCAGGTTTGATCGTAGACGAGCACTGACACCCCTTCGTAATCACGAAGGTTGCGCTGCACGGCGTCGAGTTCTGCACGGTCGTGAACGGTGGTCCCCGCCGCGAAAGTAACCCCTTGTATGCGATATTTTTCGATATCGTCGCTGACCACGGCAATTCGTCGCACGCCCTCTGCGGCAACCTGGCGCGTGATGCCGTCGACGGTTAATTCGCCATCGACTGGCTGACCGCCAGTCATCGCAGCGGCGTCGTTATAGAGTATCTTGAAGGTCATCGATACATGCGCCGCGACCGCCTGACGAATTGCGAGCGAACCCGAATGGAAGTAAGTTCCGTCGCCAATGTTCGCGAAGATATGTTTGCGCGTAGAGAACTGCGCCTGGGCGACCCAAGGAACACCTTCACCACCCATATGCGTATAAGACTCGGTACGACGATCCATCGAGCTCGCCATATAGTGGCAGCCGATACCAGCCGTTGCGCGCGATCCCTCTGGGACGCGAGTAGAAGTATTGTGCGGACAACCGGAACAGAAAAAAGGTTTTCTGATCGCGCCCGCGACAGCCTGTACCCGTCCAACGGCCTCGATCGCAGCTAAGCGCGCCTCGATCTCCCGCTTCCTCGTTTCAGTCCAGCCCGCTTGCGCTCGCAACCTGGCGACGATCGCGCTGGCAACTTCCACGGGCGTCAACTCATAGTCGCTTCTCAACAGGCAGGCTTCGCCAGAGCGATTCCATTCGCCACCACTCGCTCCACTGCCCTTACCGGAGACGCGAACCAGCGGAAGCCCATTCAATGCATCGGAATAGAGCTCGTCCTTGATTTGCTGTTCGATGATCGGACGCTTTTCCTCGACGACAAGAAGTTCATCGAGGCCTGCCGCGAAGTCCCGGAGAATCGTCGGCTCCAGAGGCCACACCATGCCGATTTTTAGCACAGCTAGGCCATTTCTCTCGATATCGTCGTCACTGAATCCCAGTAACCTGAGCGCCTCCATGACGTCGTTGTATGCCTTGCCGGCGCACACGATCCCCAGCTTCGATTTCGGCCCTTTGATCCGAATGGAGTTGAGACGATTCGTCCGGCAAAACGCCAACGCCGCAGGCAGCCTTTTACGTACAATTCGAGGCTCCTGTTCGGCCCATACATCGGGCGATCGGATGTGAAGATCATCGTCGGCGGCAAATTCTTTGTCGGGCAACCGAATGTCGATGCGATGAGGATCGACGTCGGCAACGGCGGACGTTTCGATCACGTCGGACACACATTTCAATCCGACCCACAGTCCAGAATATCGCCCCATTGCGATGCCGAGCACACCAAAGTCGAGATAGTCCTGCACACTCGCCGGATAGAGAACCGGAATGAACGCGGCAATCAACGCCTGTTCGCTCTGATGTCCAAAAGTGGATGACTTGGCAGTGTGATCGTCCGCTGCCGCAACCAGCACACCGCCAAGAGCCGATGTGCCGGCACCGTTGCCATGCTTCAAGGCGTCGCCGCTGCGATCTACGCCCGGCCCTTTGCCGTACCACATCGAAAAGACACCGTCGACCGTGGACTCCTGCGGAAAGAGCGCTAGTTGCTGGGTGCCCCACACCGCGGTCGCCGCGAGATCTTCGTTGATAGCGGGAAGGAACTTGATCTGATGCTGCTTGAGCACAGCTTCGGCTGACCAGAGTGCGGTGTCGAAACCCGCCAACGGCGAGCCGCGATAGCCGGAAACGAATCCGGCAGTATTCAGTCCGGCGTCATTGTCGCGAATGCGCTGATTGATCATCACGCGAATGAGCGCATGCGAGCCGCTCATGTACGCGTAGCCCCGCTCCTTTCGATACTTGTCATCGAGGCTGACCTCAGAAGTTGGCGCTGTCTCGACTTCGATCACCGGATTGTTCACTGCCGTCTCCTTCCGTATTTTTTCATCGACCGAAGTCGAGCCGGGTTCGAGTATAGGACTCGACTTTCTTCAGGAAAACAGCACCGCATGTCTACGGCGGTCGGAAAGCGCTAAACGGTCTTCAACACCTGCTACTCAAAACTAATCGCTTTAAGCTGGAAGTGATCTGTAGCTCCGTACGGAAGTAAAAAGTGCTCGGCGGCCGGCGAGAATCGATTCATTTTCGAATGCCATTCGTTTTTTCGCTCATGGCAGATATGGTCGGTCCTCTTCATGCGAGAGGACACATTGCCAAAGCGGTAATAGGAACTTCGGAACGGCGCTCCACCAGATACCGTTAATCGAATTGGTCGAGAGACAGCATAGCTGCGGGTGCGCCGCCGAACAGCTTATGGATATTCATCGATTGGACCGACAAGCCGCATCGCGCGTAAAACGGTGGCACATAATTGAGCCGATCTCGTCGCAAACTTAACTGAGCGATATGCTGCACGCGCTACAGGCGTTTATGCCGGAAGGAGCGAAATGGACTCGGCCGGAAGGCGGAATGTTCGTCTGGCTACAACTGCCGAGTGGCATGGATAGCAGCAGGCTTCTGCAGGACGCATTGGACAGTCATGTCGCATTTGTGCCAGGCGGCACGCGCACGAAGTTACTCGACAGGGCTCGGCCCGCGCTCGAGATAGGTAGACAACGCAATGTAGCTTCGTGTGCCGGTGAAACCCTCGATAGAGTGAATCCGCTCCAATAGATCCTCGAGCGTCTGCGTATCCCGCGTACGGACCTTTAGCAGCATGGCACTATCGCCCGTCACGGTGTGGATCTCTTCAACATCGGGGAGTTCTTTCAACTTGAGGAGATGGCGCGTGACGAGATAACTCGGCGTGTCGACGTGCACGAAGGCAAGCAATGGCCTGCCCAGCTTAGAGCCGTCGAGCGAACAAGCTGTCTTCTTGATGACGCCTTCGCGCTTAAGTCGTTTGACACGCTCATGCACCGCCGGCGCGGACAGATACAGCAGGGCTCCCAAGTCGGCGTAGCTTCGGGTGGAATCGTCTGCGAGCAGGTTGAGCAGTTTGCGATCCGTTGCATCGAGTTTTGCCGGTGCGGAGGTGATCTGCCGCATACCCAGCCCTTCTGCAGCCTCTCGCGCCGTAGCTTCCTTACCTGTGGCCATCTTGATCTCACACGGATTGTCGGTGTCTGGTCGCTCAAGCATAGACCATTACCTGAATGCCATACAAGGAAATATGGTTTTCCTCTAAGCAGATCAAGCTCACTCGATGAATCGGCTCGACTTTATCAAGCAACTCACTGGAGCGCCGCATAGTGCGGGCTGGATTGGGAGCACGGTGAAAGGACAATCCGACAAAGTACCGCCGCGTATGTCTTCGGTAAGCTGAAGTACTGGACGGACCTCGCCGTCCCGCGGACAAAAGCGACCATGCATGCAGTTATTTCGCACCCCTTGGCATCACGCGCTAAGACGGCCACCCGGAGGCGTGAATTTCGCTGCATTGGCCTTAACCGCGCATGACGATCTCTCTGCACGACCGGCGCGATTGCAGCGAGCTTTACGCGGCTTCTGCCAACTCTGGCCAGGCTGCGGTTTCGGCTACATGCTCGCGCAGATGTCGCCGCGCGACGTCCTCAAACTGTTCGTGCCACCGCGCAACGTCGCCCTCATCGTGGACGTCTTCCAGTTCTTGCAGAAGCGCGATAACGCGTGGTTCGTAAGCGTTGACGCCCGACATTGCCAACGCGCGAAGCAATGGACCACCCTCGCCCGCCTGGTAATATCCAATACCGAACTCTTCCAATGCGGGCGAGTAGTGCTCGTCGTGAATCAGCGCGCCGATCGCGCAGCGGCGGCCATCGCGCCCACGCAGCCGACAACTACCGCTGTCGTCTTCCGACACTGCCATTTGCGCGAGAAGATGCGAGCGAACCGTCGTGAAGATCTGCTGGAGACTTGTCATGAAACTGCTCCGCATCTTCACGCAGCGCGCTGCAAGCTATTCGCCGACAGTCCGAATCCGCGCGCGATAGAGCGCAGCCGCTCGTCCCATTCCCAGATGCCGAAGACGTCATGAACGTTCTGCAGACAGCTCAACAATTCGACGGTCTGTGGCGAATAGATATTGAGGCGTGCGCGCAACAGTGCGCGCTTCAGTGCAGCGACCCCTGCGTCCATGTAGGTGGGAATCTGCAGCGCGTCGGCGAGGACATAGCGAACCGGCACTCCTTCCATCGACGTGCGGTAATCAATCGGACGGATCATTGCGCCGATCGGGCATCCGCCGCAACGGCCGCGGTACGCGCCGCCGCCCTGCGGAAGCAGCGCGGCGTTGCCTTGGTTCATAAGATGCGCCACGCTCGAATCGAAGATCTGTTGATGAGTAAGAAATCCCGCTGCCACGGTTTGCTCCGACGAATTAAACATATACACACTATCGTCCGCTGACGCGTTACCTTGTATCCAGAAAAACCCTGTTTTTACCTAAATGGAACAAAAGGACGCGTAATTTGTACCGAAAAAAGTGCGACGTGAGCGTTCGCTGATCCATGTTCGACGTCGCTGGCAGTGTGCCGTTAAGATGAGAGCGCGAGTGCATGAATTGGCGCGGTCCCCAAGCGCGGCAACCACTGCATCGGTAACCCTCAACAAGATCCAAACTCAGCACCAAGCGGCCGGGCAATAGACAGCAATATTTTCGCTATGGAAAACCGGCAAGTTGCCTATCAACATCGATTTCGCTTTTTCTCCCGTTGTCAATACCTCGTGCAAGAAAGCGTGCTCGCTTACAAGGCGCTCGTGCGCTCGCTCCCGTCTTTCAACGTAATTCACTGTGCGCTCTACAAATCCGATGTACGTATCAGGACTACTTAGGAGAGTGCGGATCGCATGTTTTTCCGAACTTCCAGCACCATGCAAGGAGTCGCGCGGTCGGCTTGCCATCAAAGTGGTCCGCTACTATTGTCCCTTAGTCCGCACGTGGACATGTCACGACATGCCTTTAGCATAATTGCGGCTCGGCTCATACCTTGCTCGTGCAAACGTGTATAAATATTTCAGATCGCCTGTGTTTTACTCTGCCACGCGAGCGACACTCGCATGGAGTTATTGAAGATGACCACAAGTCAAGATCCGCAAGTCGAAAGCGATATCGCCGTACAACTCGCAGCCGAGCGCTCTACCAACGCCCGGCTACTCAAACTCATTAACGCCCACTCGAAGATCGCGGCGACCAAGCTGAATCTGGATACCTTCTTTTCCGTAGTGACCGACGCGCTGCTCGATCTGGTGCCCGCGGCCCACGCATCGGTAGTGGAATGGGTCGACGGCGACGACATGGTGTACCGCGCATGCAGCGGGTCGATAGCGCGGCACGTCGGTTTGCGCCTGAAGCGTGAGGGAAGTCTCTCGGGTCTGTGCTCTGTCGAGAACAAGCTGCTCTATTGCCGTAACACTTCTAACGACCCTCGCGTCGACAGGCAGGCGTGCGAGCGAGTGGGAGCCGCTTCGATGATCGTCGCGCCGCTTGCCTACCACGCGGAAGTGGCAGGCGTCGTCAAGCTGATGGCCGACACGCACGATGCGTTCTCTGCCGAAGACATTCAAACTCTCGAGCGGATCACTTCGCTCGTCGCGTCCGGTATGGCGCATCAGCGCGTATTTGCCGAGAACCAGACGCTGATCGAAGAAAACGCGATCACCATCGCAAAGCTGCGTACCGAAATCGGTTTGCGCGAAGCCGCGGACAAGAGACTCGCCTCCTCCCTGCGCCGCCGCAGACTCGTGCTCGACACTACACACGACGCTTTCATTTGTACGGACTCGAACGGCATCATCATCGACTGGAACGATGCGGCGAACCGCACGTTCGGCTATTCACGCGACGACGTGATCGGCCAGCCCATGCTGTCACTGCTTTTCCCCGAGCGCTGCAAGGCCGAGTACGCTCAGTTGGACATCTTCGAGTTCGATCGGAAGCAGCCCGGACACAGTCCGCGCACGGAACTGACTGCCGCGCGAAGCGACGGCAGCGAATTCCCGGCAGAACTTTCCGTGGCCGCCGTGCAATATGACGGCAGTAAAGAACTCGCGTACTTCGTGCGTGACATCACCGAGCGCTTTAACGCGCGCGATCTCGACAAGCGCTTTCGCGTGCTTGTCGATGCGATCAGCGATTACGCTATCACGTTGCTCGACGCCGACGGGTTCATCACCACCTGGAGTGCCGGGTCTGTCCATGTAATGGGCTACCATGCCGATGAAGTAATCGGCAAGCCACACTCGCTTTTCTACACGCCCGAAGACGTGTCAGTGGGCCGGCCGCAGAAAGACCTCGACCAGGCCGCGCGCGAGGGCCGCAGCGAAATGGAAGAGTGGCGTGTGCGCAAGAACGGCACGAACTTTTGGGCCAACACCATCGTCACGGCGCTGCGCGATCCCAACGGCGCGCTGCAAGGCTTTGCGAAGATCACGCGCGACATGTCGCGGCGGCGGCGCATGGAAGAACTCGAAGCATCCAGCCAGCGTATGAGCCAGTTCCTCGGCCTGCTGGGGCATGAATTGCGTAATCCTCTCGCTCCACTGCGCAACGCCGTTAGCATGCTGCAACTCAAATCGACGGGCCACGAAGCATTTCTGCCAGAACACGAGCTTATAGACCGTCAGCTGTCGCACCTCACCCGTCTGGTCGACGATCTGCTCGACGCCGGGCGCGTGACACTCGGCCGCGTGCACATCACGCCTACGCCGTGCGCGTTGGAGGCAGTCGTTCAGCTCAGCATAGAAGGCAGTGCGCCGCTTCTGGCAGCGCGCAACCAGACATTGAACGTGTCGATGCCCGAAGAGCCGATGCGCGTGAACGGTGACCTCACGCGTCTGGTGCAGGTCGTGCAGAACCTGCTGAACAACGCATCGAAGTTCAGTCCCATTGGTGCATCAATCGACTTGACGGTATTTGGATCAGCACGGCTGCTCGCCATTCGTATTGACGACCCCGGCCGCGGCATCGAGCCCGATGCGATCGATGCGATGTTCAATCTGTTCGTGCAGGAAACGCCGACCGAAGAACAGGCCGATAAAAGCGGCCTTGGCATTGGACTCACGCTCGCGCGTGCAATCGTGGATCTGCACGGCGGGCATATCGACGCGCGTAGTGCAGGACGCGGCAAAGGCAGTTCGTTCACAGTATGGCTGCCGGGGTACGAAAGCGAGGTTGCCGACGAAGAGACACGCGAGAATCCGCCCGTCGCACCGCCGCAAGCAAACCTGCGCGTGCTCGTTGTCGACGACAACAACGACTCTGCGGACAGCATGGCCGCGCTCGTAGAAGTGCTCGGCCATGAATCGCGCGCAGTGTACGACGGCGCCGCTGCCGTCGAGCTCGCGAAACAGTGGCAGCCGGCGCTTGTCCTTCTCGATCTTTCGATGCCGAAGATCACCGGCTTCGATGCGTTGCCGCAGATCCGCGCAGCCCTGCAGGAGCCCGGCGCGGTGATCGCGGCAATGACAGGACTCGGCACCAGCGAAGACCGCGCGCGGACCGCGGCAGCAGGCTTCGATTTGCATCTGACCAAACCGGTCGGTCTCGACGATCTGGAAGATGTGCTGCGTCTTGCAGGCAAGAGTTCTGTGACCTGAGCGCGCGATGTGTGTCGGCTCGCACGGCGCTCAGGTCATTTTGTACCCACCAACCCACACGACATTAACTCCTGCTCGAAAACAGGTCTGCCACAACGGAGCGCAACCAGCGATTGCCCGCCTCGTGATGGTACTTCGCATGCCAATGCTGCCGGACCGCGAATTTATCGACCTGGAACGGACAGGAGTGAACTGCAATGTCGTTCACTCTTGCCAATGTCTCGCCGATGTTTCGCGGCAACGTGGCGATCAGATCGGTCGACTTGATGATCGAGCCGAGCCCGAGCATGCCCGGAAGCTCGAGTACAACATCGCGTTCTATGTTCTCGCGCAACAGCGCCTGCTCGAGCAATTGCGCGCCCGTCCCGGCGGCAATGGTCACGTGCCCCTCGCGACAGTACTGCTTGATGCTGAGCCTGGTGCGCACACGTGGATGGTCAGGATTGGCAAGACAGACCCAATCCTGCATATAGAGCTGTTGCTGATACATGCCGCTGCCGAGCCACGGTATATGCCCGATCGCCAGATCGGCTTCGCCGGATTCGAGCGCGCGCTCCGTGTTTCCATCGATTCTGGCGGCTTCCAGCCGGATACCCGGCGCGTGGGCGCGCACGTGTGCCAGCATCCTGGGAAGCAGCGTGATGTGACTTGCATCCGTCATGCAGATGCGGAACCGGCGCTTTGCCGTATTCGGATCGAACGATATCTCCCACGCCGAAAACCGGCGAAGCGACTCAAGGATCTGCCTGCACGGTCCGATCAGCGCATCCGCCTGCGGCGTCGGCGTCATCCCGCCTGGTGTACGGACGAACAGCGGGTCCTGCAGGTGTTCCCGTAGACGCCCCAGCCAGATGCTGACCGTGGGCTGACTCTGCCCAAGCTGCTCGGCAGCGCGTGTGACGCTCCGCACGTCGTACAGCAGGTCGAAGAGCTGCAGTAGCTTGAGATCAGGTAGCTCGGGGCTATTCATGGCGATATTGTCGAAAGTAATGTCGCCATTGTATTCATTGAATTATGCTTAAGCGCGCACTCCTGTATCTTGCACCCCGCGCCTCGCCCGGCGCATCAGCTATCAGGCGGCAGCCGACACTGCCGCCCGCAGTCCGAGCGAGTAGCTGTCTATACCAAAGCCGCAAATCTGTCCCTTCACGATTTCGGCGAACACCGAATGGTGGCGAAAGGCTTCGCGGGCGTGAATGTTCGACATATGAATCTCGACGATGGGTACGGTCAGGATGGCGAGCGCATCCCGAATGCCATAGCTGTAGTGCGTCCATGCACCGGCATTGATCAGCACGCCATCGACTTTATCGACGAAAGCCTGATGGATCCGCGCGCACATGTCCCCTTCGCTGTTGGTCTGGTAGCTCTCCACCGTCACGCCAAGCTCCGTGGCCAGCGCCTGAAGTTGAGCATCGATGTCGGCGAGCGTGGCAGTTCCGTATTGAACCGGATCGCGCTTGCCGAACATGTTGTGATTAATGCCGTGCAGCATGAGGAAAGTTTTCATGAGTTATCCATACGATGTTTAGACTGGCGTCGTTTCAACAACGGCGCCGGTTTTCGCTGCCATCACGACCGCTTCGGTAATGCGCAGATTTTGCAGGCCGTCGCGCGCGGTAACGATGGGTTTCGCCTCGCCTCGCACGACTTGCCCGAAGTGTTCCATCTGATACTTGAGAGGATCGTCGCGCATCACGGCCTCCATGCCGACATCGAACGGCTTCCACCAGGATCGATCCTCAGCTTTCCCGTAGGTCTTGAGGCGCATGGTCGGAATCGACAATGATCCAAACGTGCCGGCGATCACATAACAGTCTTCGTCAGCGTAGGACGCGTAGGCCTTGTTTTCTTGCGAGGTCTGTTCCCAACTGCGCGCGCTGGCGGCCGTATCCGATAACAGGAACGTGCCCAGTGCGCCGCTCGCGAAACGTAGATTGACGGCGACGGTATCCTCGACTGCATAGCCGCGCGTCACGTTTGACGAAAACGCCTGGACCGCCACGATGTCGCCGCATAGCATCCGCAGGTTGTGGATGTCGTGAATCATGTTGAGCAGAATCGGGCCTGCGCCCGGTTCCTTGCGCCATGGCGCGTCCTCGAAATACTGATCGGGCTTGAAGAACATTGCGCTGCCCATAACCGCGACTATCGAGCCGAGCCTGCCTTCGTCGATGATCGCCTTTGCGCGCGCCATGATCGGACTGTGCGCGCGGTGATGACCGATCAGCACGCTTGCGCCATAGCGGTCGGCATCGGCAACGAGTGCTTCTGCCTCGTCCACCGTAGACGCTATAGGCTTCTCCAGCAGCATCGGCACACCTGCCTGCATGCTCAAGCGCGCGTGTTCCAGGTGAAGCGTGTTCGGCGTTGCAAGAACCACACCGTCGGGACGATCTTGTCTGAAGAGTTCACCGAGCGAGCGGTAATGCGGCACATGTGCTTTCGCGGCAATGTCGGCCGCCGCGTCCGACGGATCGACCACCGCCGACAGGACGCAAGTCGCGTTTTCCCGGACGACACGAATATGCTCGAGACCGATATAGCCGGCACCCGCTACGGCGATACGCGTTTTCTTCATATCACTCTCCGTGTCTTCCGAGCCGGCGTGAATCGCCCACATCGAGATCAGATTGAACACGATAGCGAACGCGACGATCGGTTATAAGCCACAGCCTACTCGCGATAACGAAATTCCGTCATATGTCTCGCTTTGCACGCGGCGTTTTCTCGTCGCGTCAATCCAGCGGAACGGTCAGTTGGTCGATAATCGCGTGCGTGCGCGGACGCACGCCTCGCCACCATGCGAACGCTTCGGCGGCCTGTTCGACCAGCATGCCGACGCCATCCGCGACACCTTGCACGCCAGCGTGACGCGCTAGCCGCAGGAACGGCGTGAGACCCTTTCCGTACGCGAGTTCATACGCCGTGCCGCTTGCGCTGAAGACGCTCGGCGGAACAGGCGGCCGTTGCCCGGTCAGGCTCGCGGACGTCGCGTTGACGACAAGGTCGAACTGTCCCATCGATTCAAGCTCCGCATAGCCGCACGCGACGAGTGTTGCGCCCGCCGCAACCTGTTCGACGAGCGCCTTCGCCTTGTCCACGTGCCGGTTAGCAATGACGAGTCGTGCAGGCCGCGCCGCGATGAACGGCAGCAACGCGCCGCGCACCGCTCCGCCCGCGCCCAGGACCAGCACGCGCTTGCCCGCCATCGGCTGATGCAGGTTGATTTCAATGTCGCGCACGAGTCCGACGCCGTCGAAGTTCTCGGCCACGATGCGCCCGTTCTCGAACTTCATCGCGTTGACGGCCCCCGCGAGCGCAGCCCTTTCGCTGCGCTCGTCGGCCATGGCGAATGCCTGTAGCTTGAACGGCGCAGTGACGTTCATGCCCTTGCCGCCCGCAGCGATGAAAGTTCTCACCGTATCGTCGAAGGCATTGGCCGGTTCCAGCGGCCCTTCGATGGCGTCATACGTCATGTCCTGTCCGGTCTCTTCTGCGAAAAGACCGTGGATCAGCGGCGATTTCGTATGTCCGATCGGATTGCCGATTACCGCGTATCGATCGCTCATTGCGCACCCGGCTTCGAGAAGAGCACGCCATCGGTCTGCATCGCGTCGATCTCTGCCGCGCTGAAGCCCAGCGATTGAGCCACTTCCTCGTTGTGCTGCCCGAGATCGGGGCCGACTTCGCGTATCGACGTATCGCAGTCGGAGAAGCGGAACGGCAGGTTCGGCAGACGCAGTTTTCCGAAGCGCGGATGGTCCTGCTCGATCACCATGCCACGGGCGACGATCTGCGGATCGGCGACAACTTCATCGATGCGCTGAACCTTCGCGCTCGGCACATCGACGCTGTCGAGCAAGGCCAGCACTTCCGCGACAGGCCGCGCAGCTACCCACGGTTGAACGACTGCGAGAATGGCCTCGCGATTCGCATTCCGTCCGTTCAGACTATGGAAGCGCTCGTCGTTGCCGAAGCCGACCGGACCGCCGTGTTGCTCGACGAGTGTGGCGAAGCGCTTCCACGAATCGTCCACTTGCGCCGCGATGACGAGATCGCCGTCGGCCGCGCGAAACACGCCGTACAACGTCGATGTCGGCATGTCGTGACCCGTTTGCTCCGGCACCACGCCTTGCATCGTGTAGCACTGCACCGCATATTCATGCATCGAAAAGAGCGCGTCATACAGCGCCATGTCGATGTGCTGGCCGCGTCCGCTCTTCACCCGTCCGAGCAGTGCGGCGTTGATAGCCGCGACCGCATGAATGCCGGTGTACATGTCGCCGAGCGAAATGCGCATGAGCGGCGGCGGCTCCCCGGGGTTGCCGATCATCTGCATGATGCCGCTCTTCGCTTCCGCAATCAGGCCGAAGCCCGCGCGATGCGCGTCCGGTCCGGTATGTCCATACGCGGAAATCGAGCAGTAGACGAGACCCGGATTGCGCTCGGACAACGCGGCGTATCCGAGCCCGAGCTTGTCCAGCGCGCCCGGCCGGTAGTTCTCGATGAATACGTCGGCGGAATCGCACAGACGCTGCATGAACGCCTTGCCGCGCGGATCTTTCATGTTGACGCTCACGCCGCGCTTGCCCATGTTGAGCTGCAGGAAGTAGGCGCTTTGCTGGTCGTCGAGGACGGTCGCGTGCTGACGGCCTGCGTCGCCGCTGCCAGGACGCTCGACCTTGATGACTTCCGCGCCGAGCGCCGCAAGGCATCGGCCGACATAGGGACCGGCGAGAAAGTGGCTGTAGTCGACAACGCGGATACCTTCGAGTGGACGCGCCTGCATCATTTCGCTCCCGGACGGCGCGGGATCATCAGACGATGTTCGCCGCGTTGAACGACTTCGCCGTTCTGGTTGATCAATTCCGACGGCAACACGACGATGCCCCAGTCCGGACGGCTCTTGCTCGCGCGCATCGAGCCGACGCGGAACTTCACATGCAGTACGTCGTTAGCCTTGATCGGCAGCAAAAAGTCCCACGTCCAGCCGAGCGACATGCCAGGCAGAAAGCGATAGTCACTTTGCGTTTTCAGGCCATCGGCAATCGACAATCCGAAGAGACCATGCGCGACGATCGAACCGAAATGGCTCGCATTGGCGTATTCCTCGTCGACATGTACCGGCGTGTGATCGCCTGTGAGATCGGCGTAGGCGAGGATGCGTTCTTTCGTGACGGTATAGCTGGGGCTCACGCACTCGTCGCCTTCCCGCGCATCGTCCCAGTATTTTTCGGTGATGGTAGTGGTGCTCATGCTCACGCCTCCGCGCGTGGGTTGATCGCCAGCGCCTGCGCGACGCACGTAGCAGGTTTAGCCTGAATGAGTTCGACAGCGAGGCCGTCGGGCAGACGCAGCCAGTTGCGGCCCTGCGGCATTTCTGTGACGCCGAACGCTTGCGCGGCGGCAAGCGCGGCTTCGAGGTCTTCGCACATGACGCCGAGATGCGCGAGCCGACCCTCGGGGCCCTCATGCTGTGGCGCGCTGATGAACTGCAGGCCGCCCAGCGTCCAGTACTGACGCGGCTCTTCGCGCGTGCCGTCGACTTCTCGCATCGTCATGCCGAGCACATTTTCGAAGAAGCCGATGTGCCAGTGAATGTCCTTCACCCAGATGGCGACATGTTCCAGATAGGCTCTCGTCGCGCTCATGCTGCGGCCCCTTGTTTCTGGCGGTCCGTCATCGCTCGTTCGATGCCCTTGATGCAGGCGACGAGCGTCGAGTTCACCGGAGTCGGCACGTCGAGGCGCTCGCCCCAGCGCACGACCGCGCCGTTGATAAAGTCGATTTCGGTGATGGAAGACTTTTCGAGGCTTTGCAGCATCGATGTCTTGAATGCGGGCGGAAGACCTTCGGCGGCCATGTTCCAGGCGTCTTCGGCATTCGTGATGGAAAGCGTGATGCCGGCGGCCCGGGCCGCTGCCATTGCTTCTTCGACGGCTGCGAGCGACGTCGCTTTCAGAACAGGTTCATCGTAGAGCTGGCCATAGGTGAGCTGCGTGATGCCCGTGATCGCGCCCGTCGCGACGTTGATGAGCAGCTTGTCCCACATCGTGCCGAGAATGTTGTCGCTGACCGTGGTCGTCAGACCGGCGGCGTTGAACGCATCCGCGATTTCTTGCGCACGGCCCGTGATGCGGCCGTCGAGTTCTCCGATGATCGTGAGTTTGCCCGTCACGCCGGCCTGGATATGGCCAGGCCCTCGCAGGACGCCGCCGACATACGTCTTGCCGGCGAGCACGCGCTCGCGTCCGACGATCTCGCTCAACACGTCTTCGTGGCCGAGACCGTTCTGCAACGACAGCACGACCGTTTCCGGACCGACAAGATCGAGCGCGCCGCGCATCGCCTGGTCGGTGTGAAAGGACTTGACCAGCACGATAACGAGGTCGACGGGGCCGACTTCTGCCGGATTCATCGTCGCCCGGACCTTGACCTGGCGCGTGCCGCGCTCGTCGTCGACTTGCAGACCGTCGCGGGACATGGCTTCGACGTGCGCGGCGGACCGGTCGACGAGCCACGTCTCATGGCCGCCTTCGGTCAGCGCGGAGCCGATTGCGCAACCCAGCGCTCCGGCCCCCAAAAATGCGATCTTCATATGCGTCTCCTTGAACGCAAACGAAGATACGGCTCCGCGTACATGCTGGCAATGCAATGGCTTTAATAGCCGCATTGCGTACGGCAATAATGGGGCGGGTCCTCAGGCGACGTTATGGCACGGAAATGCAGACGCCGATCGCCCCGGCAGCCTGCATTCCGCCATTGGGGTCCAGACGCGCTGAGGTAAAGCGTCAGCCCGGCAACAACCCGGCCTGCCTATAACTATCCATGAGCGTGTCAAACAGCGCGATGTCCGCACGACCACGCGCCATGAGCTGCGCACCGGCGACTGCGGCATAGATGGCGCAGGCGCGTTGGCGGGCCCGCTGTGCGTCGACGATCTTCGCCTCTCGAAGATTTTTTTCCAGCCATGCGACATTCACGTCTGCAAAGGCCTGTACCTCTTTTTTCACTCCTTCGGGGAGATCGTCATACTCTGCGGCCATGAAGCTGCTCAGGCACATGCGGTTGTCGCTCTCGAGCGACTTGCGAAACGTCTCCGGATATCGACGCAGGCTAACAAGCGGATCCGCCGACTCGGTCGCAAGCGCTTCCAGGACCGCCGCGGAATCTTCCCAGTAACGCCTGGCCACCGCCGCAGCGAGGTCTGCCTTGCTTGCGAAGTGATGGTAGATGCTTGCAGCCTTGATCCCCACGTCCTGCGCAAGGTCGCGAATGTTCAGTCCGCCGTACCCGTGGGCCTGCGCCATTCTTGTAGCCGCGACGACGATTCTGTCGCTCGAACTTCCAGCGGCCTGATTTTTCATGGCAAGTCTCCGCAAAAAACTGTTGACTGCGCGGATTGTAGCGCCTAAAGTCAAACCTAACAAACGTTAGGTATAACGACTCGAGGCCGACTAGCCGTCGGCTTTTTTAACGCGGCGCAAGCCTATCGAACGTTAGGTAGGACGCTGTCTATATCATCGAATCAGCCACTGATAGAGGAAGTTATGAGCTCGGAAATCTTTTTTCAGGATGCAACGCGACTGGCAGAACTGATCCGCAAGCGCGAAATCTCCCCGGTTGAAGTCATGCAGGCGCACCTTCACCGGATTGAAGCGATCGATCCCAAGGTCAACGCCATTGTTACGGTCGCAGACGATGCAATGAAAGCCGCGCAAGCCGCCGAAGCGGCTGTGCTCGCCGGACAGACGCTCGGGCCGCTTCACGGTGTGCCCTTCACTGCCAAAGACTCGATCGACACAGCCGGTGTGCCGACGCAGCGCGGCTCGCCTATTTTCAAAGGGCGCGTGCCTGACGCCGACGCAGTGAGCGTTGCGCGGCTGAAAAAGGCAGGCGGCATTCTCCTCGCAAAAACCAATCTGCCCGAATTCTCTTATTGGATTGAGAGCGACAACCTGCTTAGCGGTCGGTCCAATAATCCGTGGGACCTTGACCGGACCCCCGGTGGGTCAAGCGGCGGCGAATCGGCGGCCATTGCAGCAGGTATGTCGCCGTTGGGACTCGGCACTGATCTCGCCATCTCGGTGCGTGGGCCGGCCGCGCAGACCGGCATCGTCTCGCTCAAGGCAACCCACGGGCGAGTACCAATGACCGGCATCTGGCCGCGGGCACCGCGCCGCTTCTGGCATGTAGGTCCCATGGCGCGTAGCATCCGCGACCTTGCACTCGCCTTCTCGCAGTTGGCGGGCCCCGACGGGCAGGACGCTTTTGCGAGCAGCACCGTGCAATTCGATGCGGGCGTCGTGCGTTCGCATGATCGACCGTTGAGAGTGGGCTGGATGGTTGGGCCGGGCTTCGGACCGGTCGATCCCGAAGTCGCCGCGACTGTGCAGTCGGCGGCGGAAGCGCTCAGGAGCGTGGGCTGCATCGTCGAGCCCGTCAGTATTCCCGCGCTGGAACGTGACTTCGCTCTGGATGTGTTCAACCGCCTGCACGTTATGGAGATGAAGCCCGCGTTCGCGGAAGCCACGGCGGGCCACGCTCAGGACGAACTGTACAAGATGGCGAGAACAATGCTCGCGTTGCCTGACACGTCCATGAAGGACTATATCGACGCCGAACAGGCCGCCGAGCGTCTGCGGGACGGCTACGCCGAATACTTCACGAGATACGACGCGTTGATTACCCACGTCCTGCCGATCCCTGCCCACAAACATGGCGTCGACACATTCACGATCAACGGTGAAACCGTCGACGCCAGGTATCTGCAGGGCGCAACGGTTCCGCTCAACGTGACCGGTTTGCCTGGCATTTCGATGCGATTCGGCACGAGCAAGGACGCACTGCCTATCAACGTGCAGATCGTTGGCAGCTGGCAGGCGGAGTCCACCATCCTCCATATCGCGTCATTGCTCGAATCCGTGAGCCCTGTGCGCGATCAGCATCCGAAGATCTGATGCGGTTGGCCGTTTGGTTCGGTCTCGTTGCGCCGGACTCGTCCGCGAGTCTGGCGCACACGGGCGCCTTAACCGCGGCGACGGTCGAGCGAACATCTCAGCGGCGCTTAACGTTGCGTTCCCGGCTGGAAAGCCTCACGGTTAGCAATGACGTAATCGCGGACGGAAATCGGCTTTCGGCCCGTTATCTGCTCGACCAGATCGTTAGTGCCGGCGAACTCGCCCGCCTGATAGCCGCGATACACCGACGTAATGTGCTGAATGAAATACGGCGGCAACCCGAACTGGTTGAGACGCGCCTCGAACGATTCGACGCTCTCTGCTTCATAACGCATTGGGCGATCGAGCGCATCGCCGACTAGTTTCGCCATTTGATCGTGATCCAGTTCCTCCGCGCCGAACAACGGATATGTCTTGCCCGCGTGAGACTCAGGGTTCAGCAGGATGCGAGCAATCACACGACCCTGATCGGCGGCGGCGATCGGTGCGTGACGGCCGCTACCGGCGGGAACGCGCAGCACGTTATGGTTCGCGATCTCCGAGCGCTGAAATCCGTAACTCAGCCATTCCATGAAGAGTGTCGGCCGCAGATGAGTAACGGGAATACCGGACCAATCGAATATGCGCTCGCCATACCAGTGCGCAAGCGATGCATGGCTCCTTGCGTCGGCGCTCGCGGAAATCTGCGACATATTGACGATCGAGCGAACCCCAGCAAGTTTCGCGGCGTGAGCAAAATAGGCAGTCGCATCGACGAGTTGCGGTTGCATGATGGGGTACACGAAATAGGCACCTGTCACGTCGCGTAGCGCTGCCTGAACCGCATGACTGTCGAGCAGATCGCCCACAACAACTTCAACGTCGCTCGTGCGTAACGATGCGGCGCGCTCGTCGTCGCGATGGACCAGTGCGCGCACGTGTGCGCCGCTCGACAAAAGCTCCTCGATAGCGGCACCGCCCGTTGCACCGGTAGCGCCCGTAATCAGATAAACATCATGCTTCATCTCATACTCCAGATTGGAATGTGAACACGTGCGCGACGCGCTTCGCTCGGCGTCCAGGCGGCTCTCAGCCTGCCGTCTCACGCAGAGGTGCAGGCGGAACCACGACCTTGACGAGGCCTGTCTTGACGTCGTAAACCAGTCCCGACACGATCAGGTTATCGGGAAGGTTGCTGTTCGCGCGCAGTGCGGCGACATCGAGCGCCACCGCCTCGTATGGCTCCGTGACAGCGAGCTTATCGAGCGCGTCCGTCTCGACATCGAGATGCTTCGCGAGCAAGGCGGGCGCGTGCTTGTAGCAGCCGATAATTCCGCAATCGGTGTGTTGCAGCAGGACGAGATTGCGCGCACCGTCCGGGCGTCCTGCAGCTTTCGCGACGACGCTCAGCACTGCAAGCGTTTCAAGCAACGGTTTGTTCACCCGGCCACCGACATTGCGAATGACGGCCGCCTCACCCTGCTTCAAGCCCAGCACATTCGCGGGATCGACGCGAGGGTCGACACAGCCGACCACCACCGTTCCCGTCGACGGCATCATCTTCAGATCGGGCGCAAACGTGGTGTTTGCGAAGTCGGCGTTGCGCTCCAGCATGACATCGTTGAAGTCCATTTTGCTTACTCCTGCGTTGATGGCTCGAAGTGGCCAGGTTGACTCTCAAGCGTCTCGCGCATCGCACTCGGGCGATGCGCATTCGACGACGGTATTGCGCGATTGCACACGCGGTTCACGCGATCTCTTCCAGGTCGCTCGCTGGCTCTTCTCCCGCTGCACGCACCGAGCGCTCGACGACATGCAACTTCGGTGTGCGATCGATTACGAGCCCAAGCACGTCGGGACGGCTGTAATGACCGCGCGAGTCCATCATCCGTTTGCGCTTGTCGATCTGCCAGAAATCCAGATCGGCGATGATCTCGCCCTCTCCTTCACGCAGCGGCGCGCCACCCATGTACTCGCCCTCAGGTGAAACGATGGCGGTGAAACAGCCGCTCGAGATCGGGCCGATCTGGGTTGTATTGGTATCGTGCAGAATCTGCTGTTGCTGTTCGGGCGTCAGCCAGGCGGTCGCATTGACCACAAAGGCTCCCGCCTCCAGCGCGTGCTGGCGGATGTTCACGGAGATCTGCTCTGAAAAAAGATCGCCGGCGAACGAACCCGGATACATCGCCGAATGGATTTGCTCTCCGTCGGCCATCAGCGCATAACGCGCGAGCGGGTTGTAGTGCTCCCAGCACGCCAGCTGACCGACCCGGCCCACAGCGGTATCGACTGCACGCAGGCCTGAGCCGTCGCCCATTCCCCATACCATTCGCTCGTGGTAGGTCGGCGAGAGCTTGCGACGCCGCTGCACGAGCGTGCCGTCGGCGTCGAACAATAGTTGCGTGTTGTAGATCGTGCCGCCGTCGCGTTCGTTGACGCCAATCGATACGACCATTCCGGCCTGGCGCGCCGCTTCGCCTATTGCGCGAGTCGTATCCGACGGAACGGTCACCGCCTGTTCGAGCAGCTTGTAATGCTCGGCGCCCATTGCAAAAGGCGATTCGATGAACGAGAAGTACGGATAATAGGGAACGACGGTTTCGGGAAACGTCGCGAACTGGACGCCCTGCTTGCCGAGTTCGAGAATCTTTTTGACGACTTTGTCGACGGTGCCTTCCCGGCTATACAGGACAGGCGCGATCTGGACTGCTGCGGCGCGGACGATTTTCGACATGATGATGTTCCTTTGGCTAGCTGCGATGCGATTAAGAGAAGTGCTTGAACCTTAACGTCGCGAGCCATTACGATCCATGTCGTTGTTGCCACCATTCAAGACATTCGTGGCCCGACCGCAGTAAGCTGGCTATCTGGATTCGCAAGTCCGCCATCGGGGAACTCGATCCAGACGGCGTTCGTTCACACCACGTTCATACTGCGTACGGCGGAATCAGATATGCACCGGATTGGCTTTGTAGTGCCAAGAAGATTTCAGATGTTGAGCCTCGCGGCTCTTACGGTGTTCGAGATCGCGAACATGCCGCCGAGAGGCCCGTGCTATGAAGTCCATCTGCTGTCCGAACACGGTGGTCCGGTTGTATCTTCGGGCGGTATGACGTTGGAAACCGAAGCGTTCGGCGATCCGGCATTCGACACGGTCATCGTGGGCTCTATTACTGAAATGAAAATGCCCGCTGCCGATGCTCCCGTGGTTGCGTTCGTGAAAGAGGCAGCGAGAGCATCGAGACGAGTAGCTTCGATCTGCAGTGGCGCATTTGTCCTCGGCGAGGCCGGACTTCTGGATGGCAGACGCGCAACCATGCATTGGGCACACGCGTCCGAATTCAGGGCGCGCTTCCCGAATGTCCGCACGGAAGAAGACCGGATATTTGTCAACGACGGTCCACTGTGGACTTCGGCGGGAATGACGGCGGGGATCGACCTCGCCCTAGCTTTGCTCGACAACGACCTCGGCCCGGACGCCGCAAAAATGGTTGCCAGACTTCTCGTCATGAATCAGCGACGATTGGGTGGCCAGATGCAGCATTCAGCACTGCTCGACATGACGCCGAAATCCGATCGGATCGAACTGGTCCTCGCGCATATTCGCCGCAACCTGCGCAATCCACTCACCATCGAGGAGCTTGCGAATGTCGCAAACCTCAGCCCGCGCCAGTTCAGCCGCGCCTTCGCCACCGAGACCGGTCAGTCGCCCGCCAAAGCTGTCGAACAGTTGCGCCTCGAAGCAGCCAGATTCATGATCGAGCAAGGCCGCCACACCATTAACGTAGTGGCTCAGGAAACGGGTTTCGCGGACCGCGAACGTATGCGCCGAGCGTTCGTCCGGACGTATGGTGTACCCGCAGATATTCTGCGCAGGAGCGCCCGGCGCGAACCGGCCACTGACAATTGAAGGCGCTTTATGGCGGGGGCATGGTTGTCGCGTGCCGAATGCCGAATGCCGACTTCCGGTCGAACGTTGATTCGCTCCGCCATTAGCGATACCTTTACATCTGTCCTGGTCGTCGAGTGCTGGTCAACGAGGGAGGATCGTTTCGTGAAAAGCGCGTGGGCTTTCTCATGCATCGTCGCCATGAGCGCGATCCTCGGCGGATGCGGCAAGGGCGGTTCGCAAAACGTCACTGAGGCATCGGGCGCATCCGCGAGCCAATCACCGGCTCAGCCAGCGCAGGGCGCGAGCGGTACACTCACCGCATCAGGCGCGCAAGCGACGGGCGCACTGGGCACCGTCACCAAGGCGCAGTTGCCGGGGGAAGCAGCCGAGACACTGCGGCTAATCGCAGTGGGCGGTCCCTTCCCTTTTGCGGACGACGGCGTGCTGTTTCGTAACAGCGCGCTTTTGCTGCCCAAGCATCCGCGCGGTTACTACCACACATACACGGTTCGCACCCCGGGCTCGACTGATCGCGGGCAGCGCCGGATCGTATGCGGTGGACCGCGCAAGCAGACCAGCGACTGCTATTACACCGACGATTACTACGCCAGTTTCAAGCGCATTGCAGGTTAACGAGCGGCGCTGATCCGTTAAATGTCGATCCCGCTCACACGTCCGGATTGCTTTTTATAAAGCCGGTGAACGCGCTATACGACGGAGTGATGGGCGTCCCGTCGAGCATGATGCCGTACGTATCGTTTCCGCTATCGAGCACATACAACATGACCGACTGGATGCTGTGAGTCTTTCTCGCGGAATAGAACTCGCTCAACTGGCTCGTGATGTAATTTGCCCGA
>Ga0209795_10000215_pt1 | contig 51533 bp, 49 predicted proteins | sample AgamicOrMarz_FD_187166 | JGI IMG/M metagenome (GOLD analysis project Ga0209795, IMG submission 187166) | Agave microbial communities from Guanajuato, Mexico - Or.Ma.rz (SPAdes) (version 2) | ecosystem: Host-associated > Plants > Phyllosphere > Phylloplane/Leaf | place: Guanajuato, Mexico...
TGGTTCCGGATGCGTCTAAACGCAATCAGGGCTCAGCACAAAACAATCGATAATCAGGCCCAGGATTACGACATGGCAGTAACTTTTTCGGACGTATGCGCCGTGGTGCCGGCCGCGGGTTTTGGCCGGCGCATGCAGACAGAATGTCCCAAGCAGTATCTCTCAATTGGCGATAAAACGATCCTTGAGCACGCCGTGGCGGCGCTGCTGGCGCACCCGCGTGTAACCCACGTCGTTATCGCAATCAGCCCGGGCGATGTGCGTTTTGCACAGCTGCCGCTGGCAAATCATCCACAGATTACGGTTGTTGATGGCGGTGCCGAACGCGCCAATTCCGTGCTGGCTGGCATTCAGGCCGCCAGAAACGCGCAGTGGGTGCTGGTGCATGACGCCGCACGCCCGTGCCTGCACCCGGACGACCTGGCGCGCCTGCTGGCGCTTAGCGAAACCAGCCGCGTCGGTGGCATTCTGGCCGCCCCGGTGCGCGACACCATGAAGCGCGCCGAACCGGGCAAGCTGGCTATCGCCCATACCGTTGAACGCGTCGATTTATGGCACGCGTTAACGCCGCAGTTTTTCCCCCGTGAATTACTCCATGACTGCCTGACGCGGGCGCTCAAAGAAGGTGCGACCATTACGGACGAAGCCTCTGCGCTGGAGTATTGCGGTTTCCACCCTGAGCTTATCGAAGGCCGCGCTGATAATATCAAAGTCACGCGCCCGGAAGATTTACGGCTCGCGGAATTTTATCTTACCCGTTCGACCCCTCAGGAGAAGGCATAATGCGAATTGGACACGGTTTTGATGTACACGCCTTTGGCGGAGAAGGCCCAATTATCATTGGCGGCGTACGCATTCCTTATGAAAAAGGTCTGCTGGCGCACTCTGATGGCGACGTCGCGCTCCATGCCCTGACGGACGCGCTGCTCGGTGCCGCTGCGCTTGGCGATATCGGCAAACTGTTCCCGGACACCGATCCGGCATTTAAAGGGGCGGACAGCCGCGAGCTGCTGCGCGAAGCCTGGCGTCGCATCCAGGCCAGGGGGTATACCCTCGGCAACGTTGACGTAACCATTATCGCCCAGGCCCCTAAAATGCTGCCGCATATTCCACAGATGCGCGTGTTTATCGCCGAAGATCTCGGCTGCCACATGGATGATGTCAACGTCAAAGCGACCACCACCGAGAAGCTCGGCTTTACTGGTCGCGGCGAAGGTATTGCCTGTGAAGCGGTGGCGCTGCTGGTGAAGGCGGCAAAATGACCGACTTCGATAACCTGACCTGGCTGCACGGAAAACCCGAGGGTCACGGCCTGCTGAAAGCCAGTCCGGAAGATTTTGTGGTGGTGGAAGACCTCGGTTTTGAGCCGGACGGCGAGGGCGAGCATATTCTGGTTCGCATCCTGAAAAACGGCTGCAATACCCGTTTCGTCGCCGATGCGCTGGCAAAATACCTGAAAATTCACGCCCGTGAAGTGAGCTTCGCCGGGCAGAAAGACAAACACGCCGTTACTGAACAGTGGATCTGCGCCCGCGTGCCGGGCAATGCCATGCCCGATTTAAGCCAATTTGAGCTTGAAGGCTGTAAAGTGCTGGAGTACGCCCGCCACAAGCGCAAGCTGCGGCTGGGCGCGCTGAAAGGCAATGCGTTCACGGTGATTTTACGCGAAGTTACAAACCGCGATGACGTGGAAAAACGGCTGAACGCCATCCGCGAGCAGGGCGTGCCGAACTACTTTGGCGCGCAGCGCTTTGGCATTGGCGGCAGCAACCTGCAGGGCGCACTGCGCTGGGCGCAAAGCGATGCGCCGGTACGCGACAGGAATAAACGCAGTTTTTGGTTGTCTGCGGCCCGCAGTGCGTTGTTTAATCAGATGGTGAGCGAGCGGTTGAAAAAACCGGACGCGAATCAAGTTGTTGTCGGCGATGCGCTACAATTAGCGGGGCGCGGGAGCTGGTTTGTGGCAACGGCTGAAGAGCTGGCCGATGTCCAGGCGCGCGTGGACGCCAAAACGCTGATGATTACCGCAGCCTTGCCCGGCAAGGGCGACTGGGGAACGCAGGAGGGCGCGCTGGCCGCAGAACAGGCTGCCGTCGCGGATGCGCCGGAATTACAATCCTTGCTGGTGCGGGAGAAGGTCGAGGCAGCACGCCGTGCGATGCTGCTCTATCCGCAACAGCTGAGCTGGAACTGGTGGGATGACGTAACCGTTGAGTTGCGCTTCTGGCTGCCGGCAGGCAGTTTTGCCACCAGTGTTGTCAGGGAACTTATCAACACGTCGGGTGATTATGCGAATATTGCTGAGTAACGATGACGGGATCCATGCGCCAGGTATTCAGACGCTGGCGAAGCACCTCCGCGAATTTGCGGATGTGCAGGTCGTGGCTCCCGATCGTAACCGCAGTGGCGCGTCTAACTCTTTAACGCTGGAATCGTCGCTTCGGACGTTTACCTTTGATAACGGCGATATTGCCGTGCAGATGGGCACGCCGACCGACTGCGTCTTTCTGGGGGTGAACGCGCTGATGCGCCCACGTCCGGATATCGTGGTATCGGGTATCAATGCCGGGCCTAATCTCGGCGATGACGTTATCTACTCCGGTACCGTCGCGGCGGCAATGGAAGGGCGTCACCTGGGGTTCCCGGCGCTGGCGGTGTCGCTGAATGGCTATACCCATTACGACACGGCGGCGGCGGTGACCTGCTCCATTCTTCGCGCACTTGGCCGCGAACCGCTGCGCACCGGGCGCATCCTCAACATCAATGTCCCTGATTTGCCTCTCGACGAGATCAAAGGCATCCGCGTGACGCGCTGCGGCAGCCGTCATCCGGCCGATAAGGTGATCCCGCAGGAAGATCCGCGCGGGAACACGCTGTACTGGATTGGACCGCCTGGCGACAAGTGCGACGCGGGACCCGATACCGACTTCGCGGCCGTTGATGAAGGGTATGTTTCCGTTACTCCTTTGCACGTAGATTTAACCGCTTACAGCGCGCATGATGTGGTATCGGACTGGCTGGATCGGGTCGGAGTGAACGCGCAATGGTAAGCAAACGTGTACAAACTCTTCTGGAACAGTTACGCGCTCAGGGGATCGCGGACGAGCATGTGCTTGAGGCGCTTGCTCAGGTTCCCCGTGAGAAGTTTGTCGACGAGGCGTTTGAACATAAAGCCTGGGAAAACGTGGCGTTGCCAATCGGACAAGGCCAGACGATTTCACAGCCCTACATGGTGGCCCGCATGACGGAACTTCTGGAGTTGACGCCAGAATCACGCGTGCTGGAGATTGGCACCGGGTCGGGATATCAAACGGCCATTCTGGCGCACCTTGTGCACCATGTTTGCTCCGTTGAGCGCATTAAAGGGTTGCAGTGGCAGGCGCGTCGTCGCCTGAAACAACTTGATTTACATAATGTTTCGACACGACACGGTGATGGCTGGCAGGGTTGGAAGGCTCGCGCCCCGTTCGACGCCATTATCGTTACGGCAGCACCGCCTGAAATTCCCGCCGCGCTTCTGTCGCAGCTGGATGAAGGCGGCATTCTTGTCTTGCCCGTCGGGGACGAACATCAGCTTTTAAAGCGCGTTCGTCGACGCGGCGGCGAGTTTATTATCGATACCGTGGAAGCCGTGCGCTTCGTGCCTCTTGTGAAAGGGGAGCTGGCCTGAGACTCGGAAATTTCCAGGTTTATTAAGGCAAATACAGCGTATGGTGTGGCGCGAAAGGTTCGTGCCGTCACGGTTATTTTTCGTCACTAAAAGTCATTACATTCCTGGGGGATAAATGAGCGCGGGAAGCCCTAAATTCACCATCAGCCGTGTTGCGGCATTATCACTGGTTTCGCTCTGGCTGGCGGGCTGTTCAAATTCAAATAATCCACCTGCACCTGTTTCCTCCGTGGGCGGCAGCAGCGGCTCGGGCAACACGTCCAGCGGAATGTTGATCACGCCACCGCCTAAGATGGGCAACACGGCGGCGCAGCAAACACCACAAATTCAGCCGGTTCAGACGCCTGTTACGCAGCCAACGCAGATTCAGCCAGTACAACAGCCTGTGCAGACCGAAAATGGCCGCATAGTGTATAACCGCCAGTATGGGAACATTCCGAAAGGAAGCTATACCGGCGGCAGCACCTACACCGTGAAGCGCGGTGATACGTTGTTCTATATTGCCTGGATCACCGGGAACGATTTCCGCGATCTGGCACAGCGCAATAACGTCCAGGCCCCGTATGGACTGGAAGTCGGCCAAACACTGCAGGTCGGCAATGCAACCGGCAAACCGTTAACGCCGGGTAATACCGTTTCTGCTGCAGACGTAACGGCGCAAAATAACAGTGTTAAACCTGCACAAAAAACCAGCACGGTAGTTGCTTCGCAACCGGTAATTACGTATTCTGAGGACTCAGGTGATCAGAGTGCTAACAAAATGTTGCCGAATAATAAAGGTACTGCGACGGTTGTCACAGCACCGGTAACGGCACCTGTGGTTAGCTCTACCGAACCGACTGCCAGCAGTATGACGTCCAGTTCGCCTATCTCAGCATGGCGCTGGCCGACTGATGGCAAGATTATCGAGAACTTTGCCACCTCAGAGGGGGGTAACAAAGGGATCGATATCGCAGGAAGTAAGGGACAGGCTATCATCGCGACCGCAGACGGACGCGTTGTGTATGCCGGTAACGCGCTGCGCGGTTACGGTAATCTTATTATCATAAAACATAACGATGATTATCTGAGTGCCTACGCCCATAACGACACTATGCTGGTCCGGGAACAACAAGAAGTTAAGGCGGGGCAAAAAATCGCTACCATGGGTAGCACCGGAACCAGTTCTACACGCTTGCATTTTGAAATTCGTTACAAGGGGAAATCCGTAAACCCGCTGCAGTATTTGCCGCAGCGATAAATTGACGAGGCATGCAAGCCAGGGTGTCTCGTCCAGGGATCACGGGTAGGAGCCACCTTATGAGTCAGAATACGCTGAAAGTTCATGATTTAAATGAAGATGCGGAATTTGATGAGAACGGAGCAGAGGCTTTTGACGAAAAAGCCTTAGTAGAAGAGGAACCCAGTGATAACGATTTAGCTGAAGAAGAGCTGTTATCGCAGGGTGCCACACAGCGTGTGCTGGACGCGACTCAGCTTTACCTTGGGGAGATTGGTTATTCCCCTCTGTTAACGGCCGAAGAAGAAGTCTATTTCGCACGTCGTGCTTTGCGTGGTGATGTTGCCTCGCGCCGTCGCATGATTGAAAGTAACTTGCGTCTGGTCGTGAAAATTGCTCGCCGTTACGGCAATCGTGGTCTGGCTTTGCTTGACCTGATTGAAGAGGGCAACTTAGGTCTCATCCGCGCAGTTGAGAAGTTTGACCCGGAACGCGGGTTCCGTTTCTCAACCTACGCTACCTGGTGGATTCGTCAGACCATCGAACGGGCTATTATGAACCAAACCCGTACGATTCGACTGCCGATCCACATCGTCAAAGAGTTGAACGTCTATCTGCGTACTGCGCGCGAGTTGTCCCATAAACTGGACCACGAGCCGAGCGCTGAAGAGATTGCCGAACAACTGGATAAACCGGTTGATGACGTAAGCCGTATGCTGCGTCTCAACGAGCGCATTACCTCCGTTGACACCCCGCTGGGTGGCGACTCCGAGAAAGCGCTGCTGGACATCCTGGCCGATGAAAAAGACAACGGCCCGGAAGACACCACGCAGGACGATGACATGAAACAGAGCATCGTCAAATGGCTGTTCGAACTGAACGCCAAACAGCGTGAAGTGCTGGCACGTCGTTTCGGTTTACTGGGGTATGAAGCTGCAACACTGGAAGACGTCGGCCGCGAAATTGGCCTGACCCGTGAACGTGTTCGTCAGATTCAGGTAGAAGGTCTGCGTCGCCTGCGTGAAATCCTGCAGGGGCAAGGTCTGAATATCGAAGCGCTGTTCCGCGAATAAGCACCCTTTCGTCAAAAAAGGCCCGTCGTGAGACGGGCCTTTTTCTTTTGCGCTACGCCTGTGCGGTTTCGTGCAGCAGCCGCCAGCTCACCGTATTTCCTTCCTGATTAAGCACCGCGGTTGACCCGCGCACGTTGACGGGGCAATCCGGACGGGTTTGCGTCTCCCGGTAGTGCAGCACCGCGCCACCGTCCCACTGCTCAACCGTGGTGAGCCTGTCGATCCTTATTTTCAGGCCGGGGCGGCTACCGCGCTGGTTTTCCAGGAAGCTGACCAGTGCCGCATGATCCAGATAAGTGCCACCCGGGGGAATCATCATAAAGTCCGGGCGAAAGCGGGCGAGCAGGGCGTTAATGTCGCCTTCACCCTCTCCCAGCCACTGTTCGAGCGCAACGTGAAGATCGATAATTTCGGTTTCGTAGGGGGTCATACGTTCTCCTGTTGAAGTTGCCTCAGCACCTTCGCATTGTTAAGACGAATAACGGCCAGCAGGGGCAGTAACGTTACGCCTGCGGCAAAAAGAAAGATACCGTGCCACGCCGTAAGTGGCGGCAGGTAGCGCTGCGCCAGGCTAAGCAGCGCGGCTAACACCAGCGCCCCCAGAAAAAAGCTCAGCTGACGATTAAGGTTCCACAGCGCACTGGCGTCCGGCATCGCATCATGCGGGATTGTCAAAAACGCGCTGCTTTGCGCCGTGCTGCTGCACAGGCTACCGCCCGCGCCCATCAGGGTAAACGCCAGCACCGGCAGCGTGAACGGGGTATCTGGGCCGATACCGATAAGAAGCCCCATCCCGATAGCCTGCAAAAGACAGCCGAGCACGATGAGCGGCCGTGGGCCGGTATGGTTGAAGTAGCGCCCCGTTGCCGTGATGGCCACAAAAGAGGCCAGTGACCAGGGAAGCATCAGCGCCCCGGTTTCGGCAGGCGTCAGCCTGGCGATGCTTTGCAGGTAAAACATGCCCATCACGTTCACGCCGATGAACGTGCCGGGAACGCACAGGTAGACCAGCATGGAGAAGCGCAGCAGCGGATCCTTCAGCAGCGGGAGGTGAAGCAGCCGCCTTGTCAGGGTCTGCTGCGGCTTCTCGTTGCGAAGCCACAGCCCGGCCAGGACAAATGCGAGTGCGGCAACGGGCAGGGTAGCGAAAAAAATCCATCGCCAGCCGAGCGTCTGAACCAGCACGCCGCCCAGCGCGGGCGAGCATGCCGGTGCCAGCAGGGCTACCAGCATGACCGCCGAGGAGAGCCTGGCACGTTCGTGCGGCTTAAACTGCTGCCACGCCAGCGCCTGCCCAACCGGTATCAGCAATCCGCCGCCAAGCCCCTGAATTACGCGCCAGGCGATCAGGCTGTCGAGCGTCGACGCCAGGCCCGCGGCGGCAGATGCGGCGCTAAACACAAAAAGCGAAAGCAGGATCAGGCGTTTGGGCCCCAGCAGGCGCGCCAGCATTGCGCTGAACGGGATGACCAGCGTCAGCCCGGCAATGTAGCCATTACTGACCCACGCAAGCGCGGAGGGTGAGGCGTGTAGTGCCTGGCCCATCGCCGGAAAGGCCACGCTGGCGATGAACATGTTAATCAGGTCGAGAAAAAAGCCGAGCAGAAACACAACGGCGACCCTGGTGCGATACGTCATGGGAACTCCTCCAGTGAGGGCGTATCGTAGCGGTCAGTGCGGCGCAGATAAACGCGACAAAGCGCGATATACTGTCAAAAAAATTTTGACAGTGAAAAGGCTCAGCATGTTGAATTTGCAGCGCACGGCGATGTTTGTGGCGGTGGTCGAGAGCGGAAGCTTCACTGCTGCCGCTGACGCCCTGGGGCTAACGAAAGCGGTTGTCAGTTTTAATATTCGCCAGCTTGAAGATGAGCTGGGCGTCACGCTGCTGCTGCGTTCCACCCGTCGTCTGCGCCTGACCGAAGCCGGGGAGCTGTTCTATCAGCGAAGCCTGGCGCTGCTTAAAAATGCGGAGAGTCTCGCGGATGATGTGCGCGCCAACCATGCCGGGCTGACGGGGGAACTGCGCATTACCAGCACCCCGGAATATGGGGCGAAAGTGGTAGTGCCCCTGCTGGCCGAATTTAGCCTCCTGCACCCGGAGCTGCGCGTGCGGCTGGTGTCGTCCTCGCTGCACAGGGATCTTATTTCAGAACGTTTTGATGTCGCCATCCGGCTCGGGACGCTAGCAGATTCGCGCTATCACGCCGCGCTGATTTCGCACTTTGCCATCCTGCCCGTGGCGTCGCCGGCGTGGCTGCACGCCCATCCCGTGGATTCGCCAGAGGCGCTGGCGCAGGCCGAATGGATCATTCATGAACGTCTCGCTTCACCGCTGCGCTGGCAGTTGCGTAAAGCGGACGGTGAAACTGTTGTGCTGGAGATAAAAAAAGCCCCGCGCTTATACGCCGACAGCGCGCAGGCGCTGATGGCCTTTGCCCTGGCCGGCAGCGGTGTGGCGCTGTTACCCGCGTGGCTGGTACAAAACGCGCTCGATACCGGGCAACTGGTCCCGGTGTTGCCGGAATACACTTTTGCGCAGCAGGGCATCTATGCTGTCTATCCTGATGCCCAGCATGTTTCGGCGAAGGTGCGCACGTTTATTGATTTTATGCGCGCCCGGGTGAACTAGTTGTGCATCATTTTTTTGATGAGCGCCGAGAACTGCTCCCGTTCTTCCCTGCTGAGGCGGCCTAAAAACGCCTCATCCACATCATTCCCGACGGGCTGACAGCGCGCGAGCAGCGCCTCGCCTTCCGGCGTTAAAAAGACAAAGCGGCGACGCTTGTCGGCAGGATCGTGCTCGCGTTTTACCAGACCCCGGGACTCCATGCGGCTCAGCATCTCCGCCAGCGTCGCTTTGGTGCTCACGGCCACTTCGGTTAAGGCCACCTGCTCAATCCCCGGATGCTCGGCAATCGAACGCAACACCGCATACTGTGGCTTGGTCAGTTCCGGGAGGGCATGCTGCCACTGGGCGGTATGCTGCTGAAAAAGCTGACGTAACAGGTGAAACGCCTCTTGTCTTAGGTCCATGAACACTCCGACGAAAAAATTCTCCCCCTATGATAGCCCCGTTTGTCCGGGATTTTAACGCGTCATTTTTTAGCAATTAATGTGATCGTGTGCGAACGATCTTGTCAGAAAGCCAATCCGGGAGTAGCGTAAGCATTATGTTCGTATGCGAACAAATGATTGAGAGGTGATAAATGAGACTGATTGTTGGGATGACGGGGGCAACGGGTGCTCCACTGGGCGTGGCGCTGCTCAAGGCGCTGCGTGAGATGCCGGACGTAGAGACGCATCTGGTGATGTCGAAGTGGGCGAAAACGACGATAGAACTGGAAACCCCCTATACCGCGCAGGACGTCGCCGCACTGGCAGACGTCGTGCACAGCCCGGCGGATCAAGCCGCCACCATCTCCTCAGGCTCGTTTCGTACCGACGGCATGATCGTCATCCCGTGCAGCATGAAAACGCTGGCCGGGATCCGCGCGGGCTACGCCGAAGGGCTGGTCGGACGCGCGGCAGACGTGGTGCTGAAAGAGGGGCGCAAGCTGGTGCTGGTCCCGCGCGAGACGCCGCTCAGCACTATCCACCTTGAGAACATGCTCGCGCTTTCCCGCATGGGCGTCGCAATGGTCCCGCCCATGCCGGCGTATTACAACCACCCGCAGACCGCTGATGACATCACCCAGCATATTGTGACCCGCGTGCTTGACCAGTTTGGTCTGGAGCACAAAAAGGCCCGCCGCTGGAACGGTCTGCAGGAGGCGAAACACGTTTCACAGGAGAATAAAAATGGCATTTGATGATTTGAGAAGCTTCCTGCAGGCGCTCGATGAGCAAGGGCAACTGCTGAAAATAGAGGAAGAGGTTAACGCCGAACCGGATCTGGCGGCGGCCGCCAACGCCACCGGGCGCATCGGGGACGGCGCGCCCGCGCTGTGGTTCGATAACATTCGTGGCTTTACCGATGCCCGCGTGGCGATGAACACCATCGGCTCGTGGCAGAACCACGCCATTTCGCTGGGGCTTCCCCCCAATACGCCGGTGAAAAAGCAGATCGACGAATTTATCCGTCGCTGGGATAACTTCCCGGTTGCACCGGAGCGCCGCGCCAGTCCGCCCTGGGCCGAGAACACGGTGGACGGAGAAGACATTAACCTGTTCGATATTCTGCCGCTGTTTCGTCTGAACGACGGCGACGGGGGATTCTACCTGGATAAAGCCTGCGTGGTGTCACGCGATCCCCTCGACCCGGACCACTTCGGCAAACAGAACGTCGGCATTTATCGCATGGAAGTGAAGGGCAAGCGCAAGCTGGGGCTGCAGCCAGTGCCGATGCACGATATCGCGCTGCATCTGCATAAGGCGGAGGAGCGCGGCGAAGATCTGCCGATTGCGATCACCCTCGGCAACGATCCGATTATCACCCTGATGGGCGCCACGCCGCTGAAGTACGATCAGTCCGAGTACGAAATGGCGGGCGCCCTGCGCGAAAGCCCGTACCCGATCGCCACCGCATCGCTGACCGGCTTTGACGTGCCGTGGGGCTCTGAAGTGATCCTCGAGGGGGTTATTGAAGGCCGCAAGCGCGAAATCGAAGGACCGTTCGGGGAGTTCACCGGACACTACTCCGGTGGCCGCAACATGACGGTAGTGCGCATTGATAAAGTCTCTTACCGCACCAAACCGATTTTCGAATCTCTTTACCTCGGCATGCCGTGGACAGAGATTGACTATCTGATGGGCCCGGCGACCTGCGTGCCGCTCTATCAGCAACTCAAGGCGGAGTTCCCGGAAGTGCAGGCGGTGAACGCCATGTACACCCACGGCCTGCTGGCGATTATCTCTACCAAAAAACGCTACGGCGGTTTTGCCCGCGCGGTCGGATTACGCGCCATGACCACGCCGCACGGCCTCGGCTATGTGAAGATGGTCATTATGGTCGATGAAGACGTCGATCCGTTTAACCTGCCGCAGGTGATGTGGGCGCTGTCATCCAAGGTCAATCCGGCGGGCGATCTGGTGCAACTGCCGAATATGTCGGTGCTTGAACTCGACCCTGGCTCCAGCCCGGCGGGGATCACCGACAAGCTGATTATTGATGCCACCACCCCCGTCGCGCCGGATAACCGCGGCCACTATAGCCAGCCGGTACGGGATCTGCCTGAAACCAAAGCCTGGGCTGAAAAACTGACCGCGATGCTGGCCGCGCGCCAATAAGGAGGAAATGATGATTTGTCCACGTTGTGCCGATGAGCATATCGAAGTGATGGCGACATCGCCGGTGAAAGATGTCTGGACCGTTTACCAGTGCCAGCACTGCCTGTATACCTGGCGCGATACCGAACCCCTGCGCCGCACAAGTCGCGAGCATTATCCCGAAGCGTTCCGTATGACGCAGAAGGATATTGACGACGCGCCGCAGGTGCCGACGATCCCGCCGTTGTTGTAAAAATAAGCCCGGTGGCGTAACCGCTTACCGGGCTTGTAGGTTTTGTAGGCCGGGTAAGGCGAAGCCGCCACCCGGCAATAAAAACCGAGAACTAAACCAGATTCTTCAACCGATAAATCCACTCCAGCGCCTGGCGTGGCGTCAGGGAATCCGGATCGAGGTTCTCCAGCGCTTCAACAGCCGGAGAGGTCTCTTCCGCAGGCACCAGCAGAGACATCTGCGTGCCATCAATCTGCGTTGCCGCAGCATTCGGTGACAGGCTTTCCAGCTCACGCAGCTTCTGACGCGCGCGCTTAATCACCTCTTTTGGCACACCCGCCAGCGCCGCAACCGCCAGACCGTAGCTCTTGCTTGCTGCGCCATCCTGCACTGAGTGCATAAAGGCGATGGTGTCCCCGTGCTCCAGCGCATCAAGGTGGACGTTGGCTACGCCTTCCATCTTTTCCGGCAACTGCGTCAGCTCGAAGTAGTGGGTGGCAAACAGCGTCATCGCCTTGATTTTATTCGCCAGACTTTCGGCACACGCCCACGCCAGCGACAGTCCGTCATAGGTGGAGGTTCCGCGCCCAACTTCATCCATCAGCACCAGGCTATGTTCCGTCGCGTTATGCAGAATGTTGGCGGTTTCGGTCATCTCCACCATGAAGGTTGAACGACCGCTTGCCAGATCGTCCGCCGCGCCCACGCGGGTAAAGATGCGGTCTATTGGGCCAATCTCGACGTGCTGCGCCGGGACATAGCTGCCAATGTAGGCGAGCAGCGCAATCAGTGCCGTCTGGCGCATATAGGTGCTTTTACCGCCCATGTTCGGACCGGTAATGATCAGCATTCTTCTCTGCGGCGACAGGTTCAGCGGGTTAGCGATGAACGGTTCGTTCAGCACCTGCTCCACCACCGGGTGGCGGCCTTCGGTAATACGAATGCCCGGTTTGTCGATGAAGGTCGGGCAGGTGTAGTTCAGCGTTTCCGCACGCTCTGCCAGGTTAACCAGCACATCCAGCTCTGCCAGCGCGCCCGCGCTGAGCTGCAGGTCGCCGAGATGCGGAATGAGCATGTCGAACAGTTCGTCATACAGCTGCTTTTCCAGCGCCAGCGCTTTGCCTTTCGAGGTGAGAACTTTATCTTCGTACTCTTTCAGCTCAGGAATAATGTAGCGCTCGGCGTTTTTCAGCGTCTGACGACGTACGTAGTGGATAGGGGCCAGGTGGCTCTGCCCACGGCTGATCTGAATGAAGTAGCCGTGTACCGCGTTATAGCCGACTTTCAGGGTATCAAGGCCCAGGCGTTCGCGCTCGCGGATCTCCAGCTTGTCGAGATAGTCCGTTGCACCGTCAGCCAGCGCGCGCCATTCGTCCAGCTCCTCGTTGTAGCCCGGCGCAATGACCCCGCCGTCGCGCACCAGAACCGGCGGCGCATCGATAATGGCGCGCTCAAGCAGCTCGCGCAGCTCGGTAAATTCGCCCATCGTTTCACGGAGTTTCTGAACGGGTGCACTGTCAATGTCGCTTAACTGAGCACGCAGTTCTGGTAACTGCTGGAAAGCATGACGCATACGCGCAAGATCGCGGGGGCGGGCGGTACGCAATGCCAGACGGGCAAGGATACGCTCAAGATCGCCCACCTGGCGCAGGACAGGCTGCAGCTCGGTGTAGCGATCCTGCAACGCGGCGATCGTCTGCTGGCGGCAGACAAGCGTAGGGGTATCGCGAATGGGCATATGCAGCCAGCGTTTCAACATACGGCTGCCCATCGGCGTCACCGTATTGTCCAGCACCGAGGCGAGGGTGTTCTCGACGCCGCCCGCCAGGTTCTGGGTGATCTCAAGGTTACGGCGCGTTGCCGCGTCCATGATGATACTGTCCTGCTGGCGTTCCATCGTAATCGAACGGATGTGCGGCAGGGCGGTACGCTGGGTGTCTTTGACGTACTGCAGCAGACAGCCTGCGGCGCACAGGCCGCGCGGTGCATTCTCAACGCCAAAGCCAGTCAGATCGCGGGTGCCAAACTGCAGATTCAGCTGCTGGCGCGCGGTATCAATTTCGAATTCCCACAGCGGGCGGCGGCGTAAGCCGCGACGACCTTCAATCAGCGAGGTCTCTGCAAAGTCTTCGGCGTACAGCAACTCCGCAGGATTTGTGCGCTGCAGCTCGGCCGCCATGGTTTCACGGTCGGCGGGCTCGCTCAGGCGGAAACGACCGGAACTGATGTCCAGCGTCGCGTAGCCAAACCCTTTGCCGTCCTGCCACAGGGCCGCCAGCAGGTTATCCTGGCGCTCCTGGAGCAGGGCTTCGTCACTGATGGTGCCCGGCGTGACGATGCGCACGACCTTGCGCTCAACCGGGCCTTTCGAGGTGGCCGGATCGCCAATTTGCTCGCAGATCGCGACGGATTCACCCTGGTTCACCAGCTTCGCAAGGTAGTTTTCCACGGCATGGTGCGGGATACCCGCCATCGGAATCGGCTCGCCTGCCGATGCGCCACGTTTGGTCAGCGAAATGTCGAGCAACTGCGATGCACGTTTGGCATCGTCATAAAACAGCTCGTAGAAATCGCCCATACGGTAAAACAGCAGGATTTCCGGATGCTGCGCTTTCAGCTTCAGATACTGCTGCATCATCGGCGTATGTGCGTCGAAATTGTCGATTGTGCTCATGGAGTTATGATATCCATTTCTTTGATAATAATGGTCTTTACGCGGCTCGTTGGCCGTAGGTTTCCTCTATTGTCGCATGAAAAAATGGCGCGGCGCAGAAAAAAGTCGCGACTTTACGAGGCGCCTTCCTGCATCAGTTCGATGATGATTTTCCCGTGCGCCACGCCCACCCGAACCTGCGAATGGGTGGTAAATCCGGCTTTTTCCAGCCAGTCGCCTTTAAGGCTGAGGGCGGCATGGACGCTATAGCGCGTCGGGATTTTGGTTCGGCGATCCTCGTGGCGCTTTCTGAAATAGCCCACTTTTAAATGGCGATAGGGTTGGGTGATGACGATCTCTGGCATACGGCCTCCGAAAAAGTTGGGCAACGGGCGTTCTCATTGCCTGTATAAAATACCAGTGTTTGACCCGTCTGGCCGCTTTAATACTGGAAGGCGTCTTCAGAAAATAAAATGCAACGACTGAAAACCGACGCGCAAAGAGGTATTATGGATGCACTTTATATGAGGTCATTGTCCATGTCCGGTAAACGTATCGCACGAGAGAAAGAGACGATCGCCAAAATGATCGCGTTGTTTGAGAAGCAGTGCCCGCAGGCTTCTCAGGAAGAGGGGCACTACCAGGCGCTCAGGGCGTATGCCGACAAGCGTCTGGACAAGTGTGTTTTTGGTGAAGACAAGCCCGCCTGTAAACAGTGCCCGGTACACTGCTACCAGCCTGCAAAGCGTGAAGAGATGAAGCAGATAATGCGCTGGGCCGGCCCGCGCATGTTATGGCGTCACCCCCTCCTGACCGTTCGTCATCTGATTGATGATCGTCGTCCGGTGCCGGAATTACCGGAAAAGTATCGCCCGAAAAAGTGAGTCGTTCAGCGTCTTAGCGGACGGCAAATCACGTTCAGGGCCAGTGCGCTGCATAACGGGAAGAGGGCCAGCAGTAGCCAGGGATAAATTGCCTGGGAGGAGGGCACCAGCGCGCGATCCAGCAGACTGCCAAACAACAAATTTCCCGCAAGTACCGCAATGCCTCCGGCAGTGGAGAGTGCGCCGTAGTGCGCCCCCAACGTGGACTCCTCAGCAAACCGCGGAATGAGATCTTTAGCCGAGGGTACCAGCAGCATCTGTCCCAGCGTCAGCAGCGTTACCAATGAGACTGACGGCAGTAGCCGCCACCAGCCCTCCGGCGGTTCAGTCGCCGCAAACATCGCCACGCTCGCAAAGGCGGCAGACAGCAGCAAAAAGCCTACCGGCAGGATCCTCACCGCGCCCACGCGGCGGGCGAAGCGTGCCAGCGGCAGCTGTAGAGTAATGATCAACACGGAGGCGAGCATAAAAAGCGGGCCGAGATCTTTCTCGTTACCGCCAGACCGCTGGATCTCCACCGGCAGCGCCAGATAAAGCTGGTTGTAACTTAACAGCCACGAGCTATAGGCAATGATAAAGGCGACGAAACGAGGCTGGCGGAACGTTGTCCACCAGGGCTGTATTTTCAGCGTTTGTGAACGGTGGTCAGAAGCAGGGAGGCAGAAGTAGAGCACCACTAACGCAACAATAAACACCCCGGCACCTGCCAGCGCCACCTGGCGGAAGCCAAGCCCCGTCAGCAGGGCACCAGCAACCGGGCCCAGTACCGCGCCGAGTTCCCCGCAGACAGCAAACAGCGCAAACCACTCCGCCCGGCTTCGTTTCCCTTTCGCCTCACTGTGCGTGCCCGCTTTTGCCAGCAACGCCTCAATCGAAGGGGAGAATAATGCGCCGCCGATGCCCGTCAGGCAGGCACCCAGAATGATTGGCCACAGAGTGCCCCCGAAGGCCAGCAGCAGATAACCCGAAACACGCACAATACAGCCGCTCAGGATGACCATTTTCGCGCCAAACCGGTCTGAGAGTGCGCCCCCAACGATAAACATCCCCTGCTGTGAGAAGGTGCGCAGACCCAGAATCAGCCCGATAAGCCCGCCGGAAAGCAGCATATCGTCGCGCAGAAATATCGCAAGGAACGGAACAACGGCGTAAAAGCCGATGTTAAAAACAAACTGGCTACCCAGTAAAACGGGCGGCCAGAGCGTGGTGGCAGGGCGAAGGGGCATCGTGGTTTACTCGCCCCTACAGGATAAAGTGAATGTGCTTTTTGCCATGGAACGGCGATATCTCAATTTTGGTTTTGACTCTGAAGACATCCCAGAGCAACGACTCGGATAAAATGTCCTGCGGGGTTCCCGTCGCCACAATTTGCCCTTTCTGCATCACAATCAGCGAGTCACAGAACATCGAGGCGTGGTTGAGATCGTGGATGGCGACAATACTGGTCACGGGTAATTCGCTGATTAAATGCATCAGCTGTATCTGATGATGAATGTCCAGATGGTTGGTGGGTTCATCCAGCAGGATTTCCGTTGGGGTCTGGGCCAGCGCGCGGGCGATGTGAACGCGCTGACGCTCTCCGCCGGACAGGCTCAGCCAGCCCTGGTCGCTTTTGTCCAGCATATCCACACGTTGCAGGGCCGCGGTGACGGTGTCGTCATCCTGCTTGCTCCAGTTAGAAAAAGGGGAGTGGTGCGGAATACGCCCGAGTTTTACCACGTCGCGCACGCGCATGTTGGCGTCGGTCATCCCGTGCTGCTCAACGAATGCGACCCGGCGGGCGAGCTGCTTTTTGGCGATGCGGGAAATGTCCTGTCCGTCCAGGGTCACGCTGCCCGCATCCGGGCGACGCAGTCCCGCCAGAATACGCAACAGAGACGACTTTCCGCAGCCGTTTGGGCCCAGCAGCCCAACGGTTTCCCCCCGGGAAACCTTCAGTGACACGTCATTGACGATAACTTTTTTGCCGACCTTCCAGGTGATATTTTCAGCGCAGATACTCATCACTTATTCCTTGATCGGTAGATAATCACGGCAAAGAAAGGCACACCGACCAGCGCGGTCACTACGCCGACGGGCAGGCTTTGCGGCGCAATCAGCATGCGCGAGGCAATGTCTGCCAGCACCATCAGGATCGCCCCGGCCAGCGCGCTGGCAATCAGCAGGGTGCGATGCAGCGGCCCGAACAGGAAACGCATGACGTGCGGAACCACCAGCCCCACAAAGCCGATAGAGCCCGCCATGCTGACGATCGTCGCGGTGATCAGTGCGGTCGTGATAAATAACGCCAGGCGCACCCAGGGAACGGCAATACCCAGCGACGCGGCTGCGTCGTCACCGAACGTAAAGGCATCCAGCGCCCGGGAATAGTAAAGGCAAACGGCTAACCCTGTCAGGACGACAACCAGCACCAGCTGGAATTCAGGCCAGCGTACGCCGCTGAAACTGCCCAGCAGCCAGAACATCACATCACGCGCCTGCTGTGCGCTGGCAGACGTGCTGATGGTGTAGGCGGTAATGGCGTTGAACAGCTGAGAGGCTGCCACGCCTGCAAGAATGGTGCGTTCATTGCCGCCGCGCGCGCCGTTCGTCAGAAAGGCGACAAATGCAAACGCGGCGAATGCTCCCGCGAAGGCACCCGCTGAGAGCGAAACGGCCCCGGTCCCCACTCCCAGCACCACGACGGAAACCGCACCCGTTGACGCGCCGGCAGAGACGCCCAGCACGTAGGGCTCCGCCAGGGCGTTCTTCAGCAGGCTCTGCAATACGGCACCGCAAATGGCTAACCCCGCACCACAGCAGGCTGCGACCAGCGCACGGCTCAGGCGGAAGTCCCAGATTACGCTCTCATAGATGCGATTGAGCGGAACCTCGGTGAGCCCCATTCTGTTGCTGATGGCGTAAAATACGTTATTAAGCGGGATGGACAGCTCACCGACGCTGACGCCGAGGGCGATCACCAGAAACAACACTACAACGGCAAGCAGAGCAGACGTGGTCAGGAACAGGCCCTGGCGGGCCTGAAGTACAGCGGCTGTCATCAGTTCAGCCCCAGTTTTCTGAGCTGCTCACCCACCTGTTCAGCACCGTAAATCGTACGGATCGTCGGGTTCATCGCCTGGCCGTCCATCACCACGATATGGCCTTTTTTGACGGCATCCAGCTGGCTGACGGCAGGATCGGTTTTCAGGAACTTGATTTTTTCTTCCGCGTTATCCAGCGCCCAGCGGTTGCGATCCAGGCTGGAAACCACAATCACATCCGGATTAGCGGCAATAATGCTTTCCCAGCCCACGGTGGGCCATTCGGTTTCGGAGGTGATGGCGTTGTGCCCGCCCAGCACGTTAGCAATAAAACCGGACGCGCTGTTTTTACCGCCGACATAGGCATCAGCCGAAGGAGAGGAGCTTGAGAACCAGAAAACAAAGGAGAGGTCTTTTTTGTTTTTACCAAACTCCTGGCGCAGGTCAGCTTCACGTTTTTTGAAATCGGCAATCACCGCCTGACCGCGATCTTCCACGTTAAAGATTTTGGCGAAATCCTCAATCTCTTTATAAAGATAGGTCATGTCCCACAGCTTCTGGCGGCTGCCGTACATATCACCTGCGGCTTTTTTGGTGGCGCACATGCCCGGTGACACGTAGCTGTTCACACCGACCGTGGCCAAATCTTCACGTTTCGCCACCTTACTTTCAGGCCCGAGTAACAGGGGAAGCTGCGCAGGCACAAAATCAGGGTTTTGCGAAAGGATGGATTCAAGGGTCGGGATTTCTACCGTCAGGGTTTTGATTTTTGCGTTCTGTTCAGCCAGTTGCGGCAACACTTTGGTTGGCCAGAAGGCGCTGGCCTTCACCTTATCTTCCAGGCCGAGCAGGAGCAAAATTTCGACGGTATTCTGTCCCAGGGCCACCACGCGTTCCGGCGCTTTGGTGAAGGTCTCTTTATAACCACAGTTTTCAATGGTCAGAGGATATGTGGTTGCCAGAGCAGAACTGACCGACGCAAACGCCAGGCCCAACGCGCAGATGACCTTTTTCATTAAACGCTACCCTTCATTAATATTATTTTTTGATGCAAATGAAACTCATTATTAAGGCGGAATTTTATACAGAGGAAAGGATTTTGTGTCAATGAGGGACAATTGCGCAGGGTGACGAAAGGCGGTGTCAGAGTAACACCGCCGGAGTGCGGACTTACATCAGGTTCTCTTTATCAATCCCGAGGCGCTTCATGCGCGACAGCAGGGTGGTGCGTTTTAACCCTAAACGCTGGGCTGCACCTTTCGGCCCGGCGACCACACCGTTGGTCTCTTTCAGCACGCGCAGAATAAGGTGGTATTCATCTTCTCCCTCTTTCGCCATCTCGGCTGCGCTCACGGTCGTTTCAGGCAGAGAAACCTCCGGCAGGGAGAGTTGCAGCACGTTGCCGCGCGTCAGCAGCACCGCACGCTCAATGACGTTTTCCAGTTCGCGGACGTTACCCGGCCACTCCATTGCCGAGAGCGTGCGGAGCGTCTCTGCCGGAATGCTGTCGATGTTGCGCCCCATCCGCCGCGCAATTTTGGCGGTAAAGGCTTTCACCAGCAGAGGGATATCTTCCGGGCGTTCGCGCAGCGGGGGCAGGCAGATCGGGAAGACGTTCAGGCGATAATAGAGATCGCTTCTGAATTCGCGGTCGGCGACCATTTTTTTAAGATCCCGGTTGGTGGCGGCAATCAGCCGCACGTCCGTCTGGATAAGCTTGTTGCTGCCGAGGCGCTCAAACTCCTGCTCCTGCAACACACGCAGCAGCTTAGGCTGCAGCTCCAGCGGCATATCGCCCACTTCGTCGAGGAACAGCGAGCTTTTATCTGCCAGCTCGAACCGGCCCAGCCGCTGGCTGCTGGCCCCGGTAAAGGCGCCGCGCTCATGACCGAAGAGGTCACTTTCCAGCAGACCCGCAGGCATGGCGGCGCAGTTCATCTTCACCATCCGGCGGCTGTTGCGGTTGCTTAAGTTGTGGATCGCCCGGGCGATCAGCTCTTTCCCGGTACCGGTCTCGCCCAGAATCAGCACCGTGCTGTCGCTCTGCGCCACCATCTCAACCTGCTTGAGGATGCTGTACATCGCATCACTGCGGCCAATGATTTCGCCAAACTCGCTGTCCACGTTATTGAGCTGCTCGGTCAGGGCGAGGTTCTCATCCACCAGCCGCTCCTTCAGACGGTGGATCTCCTGATAGGCGAGGGCGTTATCCAGGGCAATGGAGATACGTTCGGCAATCTGGCGCAGCAGCTTGAGGTTGGCAGTGGTAAATACGCCCTCATCGCACTGCGCCAGCTTCAGCACGCCAAGCATGGTATTGCCCGACATCAACGGCAGCAGACATAGCGTCTGGATTTTATTGCCCCAGGTGTTAAACAGCATCCGCTCGTAGGGGGCCAGCACGTCACGCTCGTGCAGGTTGAGCAGCAGGATCTCTTTACTTTTGAACACCCGCTCGGACAGGGTGCCCGCTTCGTCCACTTCGCTCTGCTCGTGCGCCGGGTTGGCCTCATCCAGATAGTGCGTGGAGTAAATGTTGAGTTTTCCCTTACGATTGCCCCGAAGCGCAATGCTGATGGCGTCGATTTTGAAGTAATGATGGATCTCTTTTGAGACCTCGCTGACCAGCTCGTCCATGTCCAGGCGCGACAGCACGGCGTTGGTGATCGCCACCAGAATACGGAAGTTGTCGCGCTCGCGGCTCAGCAGATCGTAATCCACATTATTGTTGACGCGACTCTGGACCTGCTCCGCCACCACGCCGACAATCTGGGTAAAGGTGTGCAGACGCTCATATTCCGCCTCGCTCCACGGCTGGTCGGTAGTGCGCAGAAACTCGCAGCCGCCAAAAATATGGCCTTCCACCGCCAGAGGGAGCATGCAGTAATGGCCGAAAGGCTGATAGATATTGCTATCCGCCAGCATCGGCCAGGCCTGGCGGAACTCTTCAGCGCTGCAGTGCAGGATTTCAGGACGGGAAAGAATACGCCGCACCGGGCCGTGGGCGAGGTAAGTTTCATCCTCATATTCAAAGACTTTGCCGTTATCACGCGTTGAGTAGTAGCTCGCCCGCTGGGTCCCGCTGTGCCAGAGCACGATAGCGGCGCTGTCCGCCAGCGCTGATTGCCTGACCAGCCGCATCAGGGTATCGCTCAGCGAGCCTAAATCGGGCTGCTGTAAAAGAGTGCGTGTGATGTCAAACAGGCCCTGCTGTCCAAGATCGCTCATCGGTGTATACGGCATTATTGCTTTCCAATAGAAACTGGCAAAAAAGAGAACGTCAGCGCTGACCGCTTATGGCGCGGTTCTAGCAAATTCGGGGTAACGGTTCGGCGTGCGGCAGATCCAGCGTGCGCTTCACGCCGTAAAGCCCGGTCAAACGCACCCCTTTGCGTTCGACCACTTCACCAATAATGGCGGCCTCTTTCCCTAACGGATGGGCGCGCAGCTCTGCCAGTACCGCGTCGGCAGCCTGGCGTTCAACGCCAATCGCCAGCTTGCCTTCATTGGCAAAGTTTAGCGGATCGAGCCCCAGCAGCTCGCAAAGCCCGCGCACGGCAGGCTTAACGGGCAGGCTGCGCTCGTTCAGTTCAATTCCACAGCCGCAGCGTGCGGCGAACTCGTGCATCACAGCATTAACGCCGCCCCGGGTGGCGTCGCGCAGGGCTTTCACCCCAGGTATTGTGCGAAGCGTCTGGATAAGGGGCGTCAGCACCGCGCAGTCGCTGCGAAGCTCACCGTCCAGCCCCAGACCTTCGCGCAGGTTAAGGATAGTCGCCCCGTGGCAGCCCAGCGTGCCGGTGACTAACAGCACGTCGCCCACGGCAAGCTGCTGTGCGCCCCAGTGAATATCCGCCGGGATCGCCCCCATTCCTGCCGTATTGATGAACAGTTTATCCGCCGCGCCGCGCTGCACGACCTTGGTATCGCCGGTGACGATAGCGATCCCCGCCTCGCGCGCGGTCTGCGCCATGCTGGCGACAACCGTTTTGAGCGTCTCCATCGGCAGCCCCTCTTCGAGGATAAACCCGCAGGAGAGGTAGCGTGGCACCGCGCCGCTGACGGCCACATCATTGGCGGTACCGCAGACAGCCAGCTTGCCGATATCTCCGCCGGGGAAGAACAGCGGATCGATGACATAGCTGTCGGTGGAGAACGCCAGCCTGTCGCCCTGGGCGGTAAGCGTGGAGAGCGCAATGCGCGCCTGATCCTCCTGCTCGGCCAGCCAGGGGTTGTTAAAGGCGTCCATAAACAGCTGATTGATGAGCTGCTGCATCGCCTGTCCGCCGCTGCCGTGCGCCATTTCGACGGTGTTCATGCTTCACTCTCCTGATTGCGATACTGATACCACGCGGCGCAGGCCCCTTCGGAGGAGACCATCAGCGCACCGAATGCGGTTTGCGGGTTACAGGTGCTGCCAAATAACGGGCACTGATGAGGTTTGCATTTGCCGGTGAGCACCTCGCCACAGCGGGCGTCAGGATCGTCGCACACCTGCTGTGGCTGCGGGCGGAAATGCGCCTCGGCATCGAAGGAACGATACGGCGGCGTCAGGTGTACGCCGGATTCGGCAATCAGCCCCAGCCCGCGCCATTCGCTGTTGCCTTCCACTCTGAACACCTCGCGAATGGCCTGCTGCGCATGCACATTCCCCTCGTCCGGCACCACGCGGCGATACTGATTTTCGACGACGCTCAGAGCCGCTATTTTCTGCTCAACCAGCATGGTCACGCCTTGTAGTAGATCAAGTGGTTCGAAACCAGCTACCACTAATGGGCGATGGTACTCCCCGGCGATAAAACCATACGCCTCAGTACCGATCACCATGCTGACATGGCCCGGCGCGAGAAAAGCATCAATACCGTTGTCCGGCTCTTCAAGCAGGCTGCGAAGGGTGGGAATGAGCGTGATGTGCTGACAGAAAACGTAAAAATTGCCGATGTTGCGGGCTTTCGCCTGCTGGAGTGTGATGGCCGTTGCGGGCATAGTGGTTTCAAAACCCAGCCCAAAAAAGACCACTTTTCGCGTCGGATTGTCGGCCGCCAGCTTCAGTGCATCCATCGGTGAGTAAACGATGCGGATATCCGCGCCTCGCGCCCTGGCCTGCAGCAGCGAGCCATTTTTGCCCGGCACGCGCATCGCATCGCCGAAGGTGCAGAAGATCACCTCCGGATGGCGGGCAATCTCAAGGCAGCTGTCGATACGCCCCATCGGCAACACGCACACCGGGCAGCCGGGGCCGTGAATGAATTCGATGTTTTTCGGCAGCAGCTGGTCAAGGCCAAACTTAAAGATAGCGTGGGTGTGTCCACCGCAGACTTCCATGATGCGTAACGGTTTTTCGGCGGTGTACTCAAGTAATAATGCGCGGGATTGCAGATGGTCAATCAGCTGCATCACCTGTTCAGGGGCACGGTATTCATCAACGTAGCGCATAGATTACCGTTCCTCGCCGTACAGCAGTGCGCCCACATCCGGCTCCACGTCAAACATGTTTTGCAGCGCGTCGAGCGTATCCCGGGCCTCCGCTTCGTTAATCACGCTCATCGCAAAGCCAACGTGAACCAGCACCCACTGACCAAGCCGTGATGCGCCGGTGTCATCGGTGCCGCCCACCAGCGTCAGGTCGACATCGCGCAGAATACCGCACACGTCCACTTTGGCCTGATTGCCGTCAATGGCGTGAATTTGTCCGGGTACGCCTATGCACATCGTTCACGCTCCAGCCAGTTCAGCCAGTGTTCCATGCCCTCGCCGCGCGTGGCGGAGACCAGCAGGATCTCAATATCCGGATTCACTTCCCGGGCACAGGCCAGGCATTTCTCCACGTCGAAGTTGAGGTAAGGCAGTAAATCCACTTTGTTCAGCAGCATCAGCGAGGCGGCGGCAAACATATGCGGATATTTCAGCGGTTTGTCCTCCCCTTCGGTGACGGAGAGCACGGCCACCTTATGCCGCTCGCCCAGGTCGAAGCTCGCCGGGCAGACCAGGTTTCCGACGTTCTCGATAAACAGAATGCCGTTATCCGCCAGCGGCAGACGCGGCGCGGCGTCGGCAATCATCTGCGCATCGAGGTGGCAGCCTTTACCGGTATTAACCTGAATGGCGGGCGTGCCGGTTTCACGAATGCGCGCCGCGTCATTCACCGTCTGCTGATCGCCCTCTATTACCGCACAGGAGACGCGCGCATTCAGGCGTTTGAGGGTTTCGGTAAGCAGCGTGGTTTTGCCGGAGCCGGGGCTGGAGACCAGATTCAGCACCAGCTGGTTACGCGCATCAAAGCGGGCGCGGTTGCGGGCTGCGAGCTGGTTATTTTTGTCGAGCACGTTGATCTCCACCTCCAGCATCTGGCGCTGGCTGATGCCCGGAGCGTGAGTGCCGGCTGCGCCGTGTCCGTAGTGCAAATCGCCCTCAACGGACCGTTTCGGCGTGAAGGTGACCCCGGTGAATGCCGCCGCCGGGCGCGGCGCAGGGGAAAAGGGGACTGAGCGAAACGCGGAGTGGGGACGGTGTTCATCCCCTTCAATATACAGGTTGCCTTCAGCGCAACCGCAGGTACTGCACATACGTTACTCCTTCTCAATTTCGAGGCGTTGGATCTGCATGCCGTCATCCGCCACGATGCGCAGCCCCGCACACTGGCAGAGCGGGCAGCGCTGAACCTTTGATGACAGCAGGGTGACGTACTGCTGGCACTGCTCGCACCAGCACTCCGCCTGCTGCTCCTCAATGTGAAGTTCGCAGCCTTCCGCCAGCGTGCCGCGACACACCAGCTCAAAGCAGAAGGTGAGGGCACTGGTTTCGACGCAGGAAAATGCGCCGACTTTCAGCCAGACGCCCGTCACGCGTTTGGCGTGGTTGTGTACTGCCTGCTGTTCGATAAGTTCCAGAGCCCGCTGGCAGAGGGTGATTTCGTGCATGACGCCTCCTCAATGAATTGACCCTGTAATGCAATAACAGTGCCAGCTTGATTTCCCTTAAGGGGTGACGATGTCAACGCTGTCGAAATGACACGTCGACACCGACGATGTGACAGGGCTGTCCAGATTAAAGCCTATGTAAATCAATACATTAAAAACTGGCATGGAATCTGCTTAATAGCCGAAATCTTCACTAACCGGATGCGTTTTATGACTATTTGGGAAATCAGCGAAAAAGCCGATTACATCGCACGGCGTCATCAGCAGCTGCAGGAGCAATGGCACCAGTACTGCAACTCTCTGATTCAGGGCATTACCCTGTCGAAAGCCCGTCTTCACCACGCCATGAGCTGTGCGGCGCAGGGGGATATGCGCTTTGTCCTCTTCGGCCATTTCACGATTTTCGTCACCCTGGCGAACACCTTTAATAGCCACACCATTGAGTATTACGTCGAAACAAAAGCGGGTGAAAAACAACGGATTGCACAGGCGCAGATGATGTCCGACGGCATGATCGATGGTCACGTCTCCAACCGCGATCGCCAGCAGGTGCTGGAGCACTATCTGGAAAAAATCGAGCCGGTATACAACGGCCTGTACGCAGCGGTTGAACATGACCTGCCGGTCAACCTGAAACAGCTGGTGGCGGCAACGACGTCAACGCACGTTGCCTGATCCCCGAGTGTCGAGAAGTGTCGAGAAGACATCTTTTCGTCAAAAATGACCATCACCAGAGGATTGCCCGGTGAACCGTTTTGTAATTGCTGACTCGACGGTCTGTATTGGCTGTCGAACCTGTGAAGCGGCGTGTTCGGAAACGCACCGCCTGCACGGGCTGCAGTCCATGCCGCGCCTGCGCGTCATGCGTAATGAAAAAGAGTCTGCCCCGCAGCTCTGCCACCACTGTGAAGATGCCCCGTGCGCGGGCGTCTGCCCGGTCAACGCCATTACCCGCATTGAGGGGGCCGTGCAGCTGAACGAAAGCCTGTGCGTGAGCTGCAAGCTGTGCGGCATCGCCTGCCCGTTCGGCGCGATTGAGTTTTCCGGCAGCCGCCCGCTGCATATCCCGGCGAATGCCAACTCGCCCAAAGCGCCGCCTGCGCCTCCCGCGCCGGCACGCGTAAGCACGCTGCTGGACTGGGTGCCCGGCGTGCGCGCCGTCGCGGTGAAGTGCGACCTGTGCAGCTTTGATGAGCAAGGTCCGGCATGCGTACGCACCTGCCCGACCAACGCGCTGATTCTGGTCAACATCCGCGACATCGCCCGCACCAGCAGGCGTAAACGCGAGCTGACCATCAACACCGACGTGGGCGATCTTTCTCTGCTGCAGGCATTTAACGAGGGGGCACAATGAACGCCGTGACGATGATGAACACCGGCGTAGCGGTCTTTGCTGCTGCTGCCATACTGGCGACGATCTTCTCCTTCTCTACAGCGTTCAGCGGCTGGATTGCCGGTATCGGCGGGGCCGTTGGCAGCGTGCTGACGCTGGGCGCGGGCGGCGTGGTGCTGCTTGGCGGCGGGCGCGTTCACACGGTGATGCCGTTTGTCCATCACGCGGTGCAGGTCACGCCGTTGAACGCGATCTGGCTTATCACGTTCGGTCTGTGCGGGCTGTTTATCAGCGTGTTTAATATTGACTGGCACCGCCATCCGAACGCCAGCGCCAACGGGCTGCTGGTGAATCTGCTGATGGCGACGGCGGTCTGTGCGGTTACCGCCAGTAACCTTGCGGCGCTGGTGATGATGGCGGAAATCATGGCCCTGTGCGGCGTGTTCCTGACGGGCTGCACCGCCTCCGGCAAGCTGTGGTTCGCGCTGGGCCGCCTCGGTACGCTGCTGCTGGCGCTGGCCTGCTGGCTGGTGTGGCAGCGTTTCGGCACGCTGGACTTCGCTGCGCTCGACGGCCAGACGTTGGGCCATGACGTCTGGCTGCTGGGCGTGGTGGGCTTTGGTCTGCTGGCGGGCATTATCCCGCTGCACGGCTGGGTGCCGCAGGCGCATGCCAACGCCTCTGCGCCCGCCGCCGCGCTGTTCTCGACGGTGGTGATGAAGGTTGGCCTGTTCGGCATTCTGACGCTGACGCTGACGAGCGGCCAACCGCCGCTGTGGTGGGGCGTGGTGCTGCTGTTAGCCGGGATGATCACTGCGTTCGTCGGCGGGCTTTACGCGCTGATGGAGCACAACATTCAGCGTCTGCTGGCGTACCACACCCTGGAAAACATCGGCATTATCCTGCTCGGCCTTGGCGCGGGCGTCACCGGGCTGGCGCTCAGCCAACCGGCGCTGATTGCCGCCGGGTTTATCGGCGGGCTCTACCATCTTATCAACCACAGCCTGTTTAAAAGCACCCTGTTCCTCGGGGCGGGCAGCGTCTGGTTCAGCACCGGCCATCGCGATATCGAAAAGCTCGGTGGGATCGGTAAAAAAATGCCGGTCATTTCGCTCGCCATGCTGGTGGGGCTGATGGCGATGGCCGCGCTGCCGCCGCTGAACGGATTTGCCGGAGAGTGGGTGATTTATCAGTCCTTCTTCGCGCTCGGTCAGAGCGAGGCGTTTATCGCACGGTTGCTGGGGCCGCTGCTGGCCGTTGGGCTGGCGATCACCGGCGCGCTGGCGGTGATGTGTATGGCGAAAGTCTACGGCGTTACCTTCCTCGGCGCGCCGCGCACGCGTGAAGCGGAAACCGCCCGCGCTGCGCCCGTGCTGATGACGATAAGCGTCGTTGCCCTCGCGCTGTGCTGTATTGCGGGCGGGGTCGCTGCCCCGTGGCTGATCCCGCTTCTGGGAAGCGTTATTCCGCTGCCGCTTGCGACGGCGCACACCGGGGTTTCCCAACCGATGATCGCGCTGCTGCTGATTGCCTCTCCGCTGCTGCCGTTTGTGCTGATGCTGTTCTTCAGGCGTGACCGCCTTGGTTCCCGTGCGCGCGGCGCAGCCTGGGCCTGCGGCTATGAGCATGAGCAGTCGATGGTGATCACCGCGCATGGTTTTGCCATGCCGGTGAAAGAGAACTTTTCCGCCGTGCTGAAGCTGCGCCACTGGCTAAACCCGGCAGGACGAGTGCCCGGCTGGCAGAGCGCCGCCGCGCCCGCGCTGTTCCGCCGACTGGCGGTTATCGAGCTGGCGGTGCTGGTAGTGATTGTGATTTCACGAGGAGCCTGACATGAGTCTGTTTCTGGCAATACTTCAGGCGCTGGTGTTATTCGCCGTCGCGCCTTTGCTCTCCGGCATAAGCCGCGTGGCGCGCGCCCGGATGCACAACCGTCGCGGGCCTGGCGTGCTGCAGGAGTACCGCGATCTGTTCAAACTGCTTGCGCGTCAAAGCGTGGCCCCGGACGCCGCAGGCTGGGTGTTCCGCCTGACGCCCTTTGTGATGGTGGGCGTGATGCTGACCATCGCGACCGCGCTGCCGGTGGTGACCGTGGGGTCGCCGTTGCCGGCGCTGGGCGATCTGATCACCCTGATCTACCTCTTTGCCATCGCGCGCTTTTTCTTCGCGATTGCGGGCCTCGACACCGGTAGCCCGTTTACCGGTATCGGTGCCAGCCGTGAAGCCATGCTCGGCGTACTGGTCGAGCCGATCCTGCTGCTCGGGCTGTGGGTCGCCGCACAGGTCGCCGGCTCAACCCACATCAGCTTTATCACCGATACCGTTTATCACTGGCCGGTTGCCCGCACCATTCCGCTGGTCCTGGCGCTCTGCGCCTGCGCGTTCGCCACCTTTATTGAGATGGGCAAACTGCCTTTTGACCTCGCGGAAGCGGAGCAGGAGCTGCAGGAGGGGCCGCTCACCGAATACAGCGGCTACGGCTTTGCGGTACTGAAGTGGGGCATCAGCCTTAAGCAACTGGTGGTGCTGCAGATGTTCGTTGGCGTCTTCTTCCCGTGGGGGCAGATGACGCATTTCACCGCTGGCGGCCTGGTGCTGGCCGTGGTGATTGCGGCGTTCAAACTGCTGGTTGGCGTGCTGGTGATTGCCCTGTTTGAAAACAGCATGGCGCGCCTGCGCTTTGCGGCGACATCGCGTATCACGTGGGCCGGTTTTGGTTTTGCATTTTTAGCTTTCGTCTCCTTGCTGGTGGCGTGATTTAAGAGAGTATTTATGTCTGAAGAAAAGAAAGGTCAGCAGTATCTCGCCGCGTTGCATCAGGCTTTTCCCGGCGTGGTGCTGGAGGAGTCCTGGCAGACCAAAGACCAGATTACCGTCACCGTGAAGGTGAATTATCTGCCGGAAGTGGTGGAGTTTCTCTATTACCAGCAGGGCGGCTGGCTCTCGGTACTGTTCGGTAACGACGAGCGCCAGCTGTGCGGCAACTACGCGGTGTACTACGTGATGTCGATGGAGCAGGGGGAGAAGTGCTGGCTCACCGTGCGCGTCGAGGTTGATCCGAACAAGCCGGAGTACCCGTCGGTCACGCCGCGCGTGCCCGCCGCGGTCTGGGGCGAGCGCGAAGTGCGTGATATGTACGGTCTGGTGGCGGTGGGGCTGCCTGACGAGCGCCGTCTGGTGCTGCCGGACGACTGGCCGGACGAACTCTATCCGCTGCGCAAAGACAGCATGGACTACCGCCAGCGCCCCGCGCCGACCACTGACAGCGAGACCTACGAGTTTATCAACGAGCTGGGCAGTAAAAAGAACAACGTGGTGCCGATCGGCCCTCTGCACGTGACCTCTGACGAACCCGGCCATTTCCGCCTGTTCGTTGACGGCGAGAACATTATCGACGCCGACTACCGCCTGTTCTACGTCCATCGCGGCATGGAAAAACTGGCGGAAACCCGCATGGGCTACAACGAAGTGACGTTCCTCTCCGACCGCGTGTGCGGCATCTGCGGCTTCGCCCACAGCACCGCCTACACCACCTCGGTGGAGAACGGGATGGGGATCGTGGTGCCGGAGCGCGCGCAGATGATCCGCGCCATCCTGCTGGAGGTGGAGCGTCTGCACTCGCACCTGCTGAACCTTGGCCTGGCCTGCCACTTTGTCGGTTTCGACTCCGGGTTTATGCAGTTCTTCCGCGTGCGTGAAACGTCGATGAAGATGGCAGAAATTCTCACCGGGGCACGTAAAACCTACGGCCTGAACCTGATCGGCGGGATCCGCCGTGACCTGCTGAAAGATGACATGATCCAGACTCGGCAACTGGCACAGCAGATGCGTCGCGACGTGCAGGAGCTTGTGGATATGCTGCTCAGCACGCCAAACATCGAGCAGCGCACCGTTGGCATTGGCCGTCTTGATCCGCAAATTGCCCGTGACTTCAGCAACGTCGGCCCGATGGTGCGCGCCAGCGGCCACGCCCGCGACACCCGCGCCGACCACCCGTTTGTTGGCTATGGCCTGCTGCCGATGGAGGTGCACAGCGAGCAGGGCTGCGACGTTATCTCCCGTCTCAAAGTGCGTATCAACGAGGTATTTACCGCGCTGAACATGATCGACTTCGGTCTCGATAACCTGCCGGGCGGCCCGCTGATGGTGGAAGGCTTCACCTATATTCCAAACCGCTTTGCCCTCGGCTTTGCCGAAGCCCCGCGCGGGGACGATATCCACTGGAGCATGACCGGCGACAACCAGAAGCTATACCGCTGGCGCTGCCGTGCGGCGACCTACGCCAACTGGCCAACCCTGCGCTACATGCTGCGCGGGAATACGGTCTCCGACGCGCCGCTGATCATTGGCAGCCTCGATCCGTGCTACTCCTGCACCGACCGCATGACCGTGGTGGACGTGCGCAAGAAGAAAAGCCAGGTGGTGCCGTACAAAGAGCTTGAGCGCTACAGCATCGAGCGTAAGAACTCGCCGCTGAAATAAGGATTCGCCATGTTTACCTTTATCAAAAAAGTGATCAAAACCGGCACGCAGACCAGCCGCTATCCGCTGGAGCCGCTGCCGGTCGACAAAAATTTTCGCGGCAAGCCGGAGCATAACCCGCAGCAGTGCATCGGCTGCGCGGCCTGCGTCAATGCCTGCCCGTCGAATGCGCTGACGGTAGAAACCGACCTGAAAAGCGGCGAGCTGGCCTGGCAGTTTAACCTGGGACGCTGCATCTTCTGCGGCCGCTGCGAGGAGGTCTGCCCGACGGCGGCCATTCGTCTTTCCCAGGAGTACGAACTGGCGGTGTGGAAAAAAGAGGACTTCCTGCAGCAGTCGCGCTTTGCGCTGTGCAACTGCCGCGTCTGCAAGCGTCCGTTTGCCGTACAAAAAGAGATCGACTACGCCATTGCGTTGCTGAAACACAATGGCGATGTCCGCGCGGAACACCACCGCGAAGGCTTTGAAACCTGCCCGGAATGTAAGCGTCAGAAATGCCTGCTGCCGTCTGACCGCATCGATTTAACCCGTCACATGAGAGAGGCCAGCTGATGGAAAATTTACTCGGCCCGCGCGACGACAACGGCATTCCGGTGCCGATGACGGTGGACGAATCCATCGCCAGCATGAAGGCGTCGCTGCTGAAAAAAATCAAACGTTCGGCCTACGTCTACCGCGTGGACTGCGGCGGCTGCAACGGCTGCGAGATTGAGATCTTCGCCACGCTGTCGCCGCTGTTTGACGCTGAACGCTTCGGGATCAAAGTGGTGCCGTCTCCGCGCCATGCGGACATCCTGCTGTTTACCGGGGCCGTCACCCGCGCAATGCGATCCCCTGCGCTGCGCGCCTGGCAGTCCGCGCCGGATCCCAAAATCTGCATCTCCTACGGGGCCTGCGGCAACAGCGGCGGCATCTTCCACGACCTGTACTGCGTCTGGGGCGGGACCGATAAAATCGTACCGGTGGATGTCTATATTCCAGGCTGCCCGCCGACGCCTGCCGCCACGCTGTACGGCTTTGCGATGGCGCTTGGCCTGCTGGAGCAGAAAATCCACGCCCGCGAACCCGGCGAGCGTGATAGCCAGCCTGCTACCATTTTGCATCCGGATATGGTGCAGCCGCTGCGCGTGAAGGTTGACCGCACCGCGCGCAGGCTGGCGGGGTATCGCTATGGCCGCCAGATTGCCGATGACTATCTGCGTCTGCTGGGGCAGGGCGACCATCAGGTTGCGCGCTGGCTGGAGGCGGAAAACGATCCACGTCTTAATGAGATCGTGGCGAACCTGAACCAGATCGTTGATGAGGCGCGTATCCGATGAGTGAAACGGTGGTGTTCAGCCAGCTGAGCCGTAAGTTTATTGATGAGAACGACGCCACGCCGGATGCGGCGCAGCAGGTGGTCTATTACAGCCTGGCGATTGGGCACCACCTTGGCGTCATCGACTGCCTGGAGGCAGCGCTGAGCTGCCCGTGGGCGGAGTATCTGGCGTGGATAGGTACGCTGGAGGAGGGCAGCGCGGCGCGGCGTAAAATGGAGGGGGTGCCGAAGTACGGCGAGATCGTCATCGACGCCAACCACATTGCGATGCTCGCCAACGCCTTTGACGCCGCGCTGCGCCAGCAAACCCCGGCGCAGCAGGCATGGAGCAAAACGCTGCTTAGCATGCTGCACGACATTCATCAGGAGAGCGCCATCTACCTGATGGTAAGGAGATTACGTGACTGACGTTTTACTGTGTGTGGGCAACAGCATGATGGGCGACGACGGTGCCGGCCCGCTGCTGGCAGAGATGTGTGCCGCAAACCCGCAGGGCAACTGGGTGGTGATTGATGGCGGCAGCGCCCCGGAAAACGACGTGGTTGCCATTCGCGAACTGCGCCCTGAAAAGTTGTTAATCGTCGATGCTACCGATATGGGGCTTAACCCCGGCGAGATCCGCCTGATTGACCCGGACGACATCGCCGGGATGTTTATGATGACCACCCACAATATGCCGCTGAACTATCTGGTCGATCAGATTAAAGACGACGTGGGCGAGGTGCTGTTTTTGGGTATTCAGCCGGACATCGTTGGGTTTTATTACCCGATGACGCCACCGGTGAAAGCGGCGGTGGAGGATGTTTACTCCCGCCTTGCGGAGTGGGTGGGGGATGGGGGTTTTGCTCCACTCTGAGCAGTGCCGGGTGACGGCTTCGCCTTACCCGGCCTACAAAACCCATCTCCCTCTCCCTGTGGGAGAGGGCCGGGGTGAGGGCAACAGGCTACGCCAGATCCCCCCCGTTGCTCGCAATCACCTTCTTATACCACCCGAACGATTTCTTGCGCGTCCGCTCCAGCGTGCCGTTACCGGCATCATCGCGATCCACGTAGACAAACCCGTAGCGCTTGCTCATCTCGCCCGTCGAGGCGGCCACCAGGTCGATACAGCCCCAGGTGGTGTATCCCATCAGCGGCACGCCGTCCTCGATCGCGTCGCCCATCGCGCGGATGTGCTCGCGCAGGTAGCTGATGCGGTAGTCGTCGTTGATCTCGCCGTTGGCGTCGATTTCGTCCTTCGCGCCGAGGCCGTTTTCCACCAGGAACAGCGGCTTCTGATAGCGGTCGTACATCATGTTCATGGTGATGCGCAGGCCCAGCGGGTCAATCCCCCAACCCCACTCGCTCACCTCAATGTGCGGGTTACGTAACGACTTCACGATGTTCGCCGCATTGGTATTGTTCGCGTTCATGTCCGCCGACGCACAGCGAGAGGCGTAATAGCTGAACGAGACAAAATCAACGGTGTTTGTCAGCAGTTCGTCGTCGCCGGGGTCTTTAACAATCACCACCCCTTTCTCGCGGAACACCCGGGCAGAGTAGGCCGGATAGCGGCCGCGCGCCTGCACGTCGATAAAGAACAGGTTCTCGCGATCTTTCTCCAGCGCCATCCACACGTCTTCCGGCTTGCAGGAGTAAGGGTAGAAATTACCGCCCGCCAGCATACAGCCGACCTGGTTTTCAGGGTTAACCTCGTGGGCGATTTTGGTCGCCAGCGCGCTCGCCACCAGCTCGTGATGCGCGGCCTGGTATTTCACCTGGTCCTCGTTCTCACCCTCCTCGAACACCAGCCCCGCGCCGGAGAACGGGCTGTGTAGCATGATGTTGATTTCGTTGAAGGTCAGCCAGTATTTCACCAGGCCGTTAAACGCTTCGAAGCAGGTCCGCGCGTAGCGGGCGAAGAAATCGACCATCCTGCGGTTGCGCCACGAGCCGTATTCGGTGACCAGATGCATCGGCACGTCGAAGTGGCACAGGGTCACCAGCGGCTCGATGTTGTACTTTTTGCACTCCTCGAATACCGCGCGGTAGAAGGCGATGCCCTCCTGGTTCGGCAGCGGCTCGTCACCGTTCGGATAGAGGCGGCTCCAGGCAATCGAGGTGCGGAACACCGTGAAGCCCATCTCTGCCATCAGGGCGATGTCCTCTTTATAGCGGTGGTAAAAATCAATCGCCTCGTGGCTCGGGTAAAACTCGTCGTCCCGCAATGAAAAACGTTTTTCCTTCCCGAGTTTCACCGCCAGACGGTTCGCACCGTGGGGGATCATATCGACCGTGGTCAGCCCTTTGCCGCCCTCGCGGTACGCGCCTTCACTCTGGTTGGCGGCAAGCGCGCCGCCCCATAAAAATCCTTGTGGAAAAACCGACATTTCTACCTCGCTATACAATTATGCTCGTGCTGCGTTGGCCTGAACCGGGGCGGCTTGCAGGGCGCGTGCCTTTTCGGCGTCGTCTTCAACCGGGATATCTTCAAAACCTAATATCAAGGTCAGAACAAACGACAGCACTACCGCCAGCCCCATCACGCCGAATACCCAGACGATGGTCATCGGGTTCGCCGGGTCGAAGAACTGGACGCTGGTAAACAGCCCCGGCGCAGCCATCGAGTGGCTGGCAAGGCCTGCCACACCGGCCACCGCGCCGCAGATAAAGCCGCTGATCAGGCTCGCAATCAGCGGACGCTTCAGCCGCACCGCTACGCCGTACAGGGCCGGCTCAGAGATCCCCGCCATGATGGCAGAGGCCGCGGCCGCCAGCGCCGTCTGGCGCAGCTCCGGGTTTTTAGTTTTCCACGCCACTGCCAGCGACGAGCCGCCAAGCGACAGGTTGGCGCCGATTTCTGAGGGCATCACCATCCCTTCTTTGCCCGTTTCGGCAATGGTCTGGATGATGGTTGGCGTAAACACGCGGTGCATACCGGTCATCACCAGCAGCGGCCACAGCGCGCCCATGATGGCGACCGACAGCCACCCCAGATAGCCGTGAATGGTGTACACCAGCGCGGAGATGGCACTGCCGATCCAGATCCCCAGTGGCCCAATCAGCACAATGGCGAGCGGGGCGGCAATCAGCACGATCAGCATCGGCTTCAGGAAGTTTTTTGTCACCGCCGGCGTGATGCGATCCACCCAGCGTTCGATATACGACAGGCACCAGGTCATGACCAGCGCCGGGATCACGGTGTAGGTATATTTCACCGCCGTGACCGGAATTAAGGCGAATTCTACATGCTCGCCCTGCGCCGCTTTCGCCATTAGCTCGATAAAGCTCGGGTGTACCAGCACGCCCGCAATAGCGATGGCGAGCGACATATTGGTTTTGAATTTCACCGCCGCCGAAGCCGCAACCATCAGCGGCAGGAAGAAGAACGCCCCGTCGCCGATGACGGTCAGGATGGTCAGGGTCGGGGCGCCTTTCTCCAGCACGCCGGTCATCTCAAGGATCATCGCCAGCAGCTTGACCATCGAGCCGCCGATGATCGCCGGGATCAGCGGCGACATGGTGCCGATCAGCGCATCAAGGATCCCTGCGCCTATCCGCCGCAAGGTCATTTTTTGCGGACCTTCCGGCACGGCAGGCTGGAGGTCGGTGGGTAACAGGCTGACCACTTCGCGGTAGGCCTGAGAAACGGTGTTGCCAATAATCACCTGGCACTGGTTATCGCTGCGCACCACGCCGAGCACGCCGCTGATGCTTTTCAGACGCGCGGCGTCGGTAAGGCTTTCGTCTTTCAGAACAAAGCGCAGACGCGTCATGCAGTGGGTGACGGCGACGATGTTATCTTTACCGCCGAGCGCGCTGATCACGTCGTTTGCCAGCGCGGCATAGTTTTTGGCCATCGGATGTGTTCCTGTTATCGTTGTGAGTCGTGTAGGAAACCGGTTTCACATAATCATCATGAGTTTTTCCTGATGAAACAAGATCGCTTTTTGTCCATTTTTTCGTTTCGTGACGACGATCACCCGGCGCGGAAAAAAGCGTGATGCTGCCGCTGCGACAATTTTTATGCGGTGCAGTACACTGCGAACCATCAGATTGAGAGGGAAGAACACGATGACCACGATGCTGGAAGTGGCGAAACGGGCAGGCGTTTCGAAAGCGACGGTTTCCAGGGTGCTGTCGGGCAATGGCTACGTCAGCCAGGAGACCAAAGACCGGGTGTTTCAGGCCATCGACGAAAGCGGCTATCGCCCGAATTTGCTGGCGCGCAACCTGGCGACCAGGCGCACCCAGACGCTGGGGCTGGTGGTGACCAACACCCTGTATCACGGCGTCTACTTTAGCGAACTGCTGTTCCACGCCGCGCGCATGACCGAAGAGAAAGGGCGGCAGCTGATCCTGGCGGACGGCAAGCACAGCGCCGAAGAGGAGCGCGAGGCGATCCAGTATCTGCTGGATATGCGCTGCGACGCGGTGATTATCTATCCGCGTTTTCTCAGCGTGGAGGAGATGGACGAGATCGTTGAGAAATGCGAGCAGCCGATTATGGTGCTGAACCGCCGTCTGCGCAAAAACAGCAGCCACAGTGTCTGGTCCGATCATAAATCCTCTTCTCAGGAGGCGGTGTCGCAGCTGATTGCGAAAGGGCACCGGGAGATTGCGTTTATCACCGGCTCGCTGGATTCCCCGACCGGGGTTGAGCGTCTGTCAGGTTACAAAGCCGCGCTGGCGCAGCACGGCATTGCCCTGCGCGAAGAACTGATAGCAGAAGGGAAGTGGACCCCGGCAAGCGGTTCGGCGGCCGTCGCCGGGCTGTTATCCCGCGGCGAGCGTTTTACGGCGCTGGTGGCGAGCAATGACGATATGGCGATAGGTGCCCTGAAACAGCTTCATGACAGCGGAATCGCCGCGCCGGAGGCGGTGTCGGTGATTGGGTTCGACGATGTTGCCATTGCGCCATACACCGTGCCGTCGCTCTCCAGCGTGCGTATTCCGGTGACGGAGATGATCAAAGAGACCATCAGTCGCTTAATCTTCATGCTGGATGGCGGTGAGTTCACCTCTCAGCAAACCTTCTCCGGCGAGCTGATCCTGCGCGACTCCGTCACTGACGGTCCGCATCGCTGACGTCGACAGCCGTCATCGTCAGAAGTGACGATGACGGTGCCGCTTTCGTTTTTCAATTATAGTTAAATCAACAGGTTAATAATTGGCACGGTTTGTGAATAGCTTCGCGCATGAATGATATGCTGGAGTAGTAGATGAACCGTTTTATGATGGCCGATGCCAGTAAGTGCATTGGTTGCCGAACCTGTGAAGTCGCCTGCGTGGTATCCCACCAGGCGGATCAGGATTGTGCCTCCCTGACCCCGGAATCTTTCCTGCCGCGCATTCACGTTATCAAAGGCGTGGATATCTCTACGGCGGCGATCTGCCGCCAGTGCGAAGACGCGCCGTGCGCCAACGTCTGTCCTAACGGGGCAATCAAACGCGAAAAAGGATTTGTACACGTGATGCAGGAGCGCTGCATCGGCTGCAAAACCTGCGTGGTGGCCTGTCCGTATGGCGCGATGGAGGTGGTCGTTCGTCCGGTGGTGCGCAACAGCGGCGCGGGGCTGAGCGTGCGAGCGGAGAAGGCCGAAGCCAATAAATGCGACCTCTGCTACCACCGCGAAGCCGGCCCGGCCTGCATGGAAGCCTGTCCGACGCACGCGCTGGTCTGCGTGGATCGCGACAAACTCGAACAGATGAGCGCGGAAAAACGCCGTCGGGCAGCGTTCGACACGTCGTCATCTCTGCTGTTTTAAGCCGCGATGAGCAGTAACGGTGTGCAGCTGCGCATACGCGGCAGGGTGCAGGGCGTCGGTTTTCGTCCCTTCGTCTGGCAGCTGGCGAACCAGCTACAGCTGAGGGGCGATGTCTGCAATGACGCACAGGGCGTGCTGGTGCGCCTCGCGGGTGACGGGGGGGCCTTTACCGCGAGGCTGCATCAGGACTGCCCACCCCTGGCACGCATTGACCACGTTGATACGCAGCCCTTTACCTGGACGCGCGTGCCGGACGATTTTTCCATTCGCCACAGCGCGGGCGGGACCATGGACACCCAGATTGTTCCGGATGCCGCCACCTGCCCGGCGTGTCTGGCCGAAATGCGCGACCCTGCCGGGCGCCGCTACCGCTATCCCTTTATCAACTGCACCCACTGTGGCCCGCGTTTCACCATTATCCGCGCGATGCCGTATGACCGTCCGGCCACGGCAATGGCGCACTTCCCGCTGTGCACGCCCTGTGAAACGGAGTACCGCGACCCCGCCGACCGGCGTTTTCATGCCCAGCCGGTGGCGTGCCCCGACTGTGGCCCCTGGCTGGAATGGCGCGCGGGTGATAAAACCGCCGTGCGTGAAGCGGCCCTGAGCGCCGCGGTTGAGATGCTGAAAAACGGCGGCATCGTCGCCATCAAAGGGCTGGGCGGTTTTCACCTTGCCTGCGATGCCCGCCATCCGCAGGCGATAGCCACACTGCGTTTGCGCAAGCGTCGTCCGGCGAAGCCGCTGGCGGTGATGCTCCCGCAGGCGGATGGCCTGCCGGATTCAATCCAAACGCTGCTGCACTCTCCTGCTGCGCCCATCGTGTTAGTGCCGGCATCGTGGCTTCCTGACCTGCCCGACGGGATTGCTCCCGGTCTTTCGACGATTGGCGTCATGCTCCCGGCGAACCCGCTGCAGCATCTGCTGATGATGGACTGCCAGCGTCCGCTGGTGATGACCTCCGGCAACCTCAGCGGCAGGCCGCCAGCGATGACCAACCAGCAGGCGCTGGACGAGCTGGGTGACATCGCGGACGGGTTCCTGCTGCACAACCGCGACATCCTCCAGCGGATGGATGACTCCGTGCTGGATCAGGACGGCGTGATGCTGCGCCGCGCGCGCGGTTTTGTGCCGGATGCCATCACGTTACCCGCAGGGTTTTGCGATATCCCCGCCATGCTGTGCACCGGCGCGGAGCTGAAAAACACGTTTTGTCTGGTGCGCGGCAGCCAGGCGGTTGTGAGCCAGCACTTTGGCGATCTCAGCGAGGAGGGCGTGGAGGCGCAGTGGCGCGCGTCGCTTGACGTGATGCAGCGGATCTACGCCTTCCAGGCGGAACGCGTGGTCTGTGATGCACATCCGGGGTACCACGCCCACGTGTGGGCCAAAGAGCAGGCGTTGCCGCTCGAGACGGTGCTGCACCACCACGCGCACGCGGCGGCCTGCATGGCCGAGCACGGCTGGCCGCTGGACGGCGGGGATGTGATTGCCCTGACGCTGGACGGCATTGGCATGGGCGAAAACGGCGCGCTGTGGGGCGGTGAATGCCTGCGGGTGAACTATCTCGAATGCGAACATCTGGGCGGACTGCCCGCCGTGGCGCTGCCGGGCGGGGATCTGGCTGCCGTCCAGCCGTGGCGCAATTTGCTTGCACACTGCCTGGCTTTTGTTCCGGCGTGGCAACGCTATCCGGAAACGCAGGCCGTGCAGCGGCAAAACTGGCCGCTGCTTTCTGCCGCCATTGCGCGCGGGATCAACGCGCCGCGGGCCTCATCCTGTGGACGGCTGTTCGACGCGGTGGCCTGCGCGCTGGGCATTGCCGCTGAAAACCAGCGCTACGAAGGGGAAGCCGCCTGCGGGCTGGAAGCGCTGGCGTCGCAGTGTGCGGGTGTGGCGCATCCGGTTACCCTGTCGGTGGAAAACCTCTCTCTCTTCTGGCAGCAGTGGCTCAACTGGCAGGCAGAACCCTGCGAGCGGGCATGGGCCTTCCATGACGCCCTGGCAAAAGGGCTGGCAGAACTTGCCGTGCGCCATGCCCGGCGTCTGTCGCTTTCAACGGTGTGCTGCAGCGGCGGCGTGTTCCATAACCGTCTGCTGCGCGCGCGGCTTAGTCATTACCTTGCCGACTACCACCTTCTTTTTCCTCGTCAGCTGCCCGCAGGTGATGGGGCTATCTCCTTCGGGCAGGCGGTTGTCGCCGCCGCCCGGTCATGTTCACAAAGGACTCAAAATGTTACGACTCTTACGCAATGAACCTCGCGCGGCGTTCCTGCTGCTGGCTCTGGTAATGGCAAATCTGCTTGCCTGGGGATGGGCATGGTCAACCTTCAGCGCCAGCCCGGCACTGATGGCCGCAAGCCTGCTGGCCTGGTGCTACGGACTGCGACACGCGGTGGATGCCGACCATATTGCGGCTATCGATACCGTCACGCGTAAGATGATGCAGCAGGGCAAACGCCCGTCCGGCGTGGGGGCGTGGTTTTCGCTGGGGCACTCTACCATCGTGGTGCTGGCGTCCATTGCAATCGCGGCAACCGCCACGGCCTTCCAGAAAAACATGGCCTGGTTCCACGAGACGGGCGGGATGATTGGCACCGCCGTGTCGGCCACGTTCCTGCTGGCAATGGCACTGGTGAATATGGTGATTTTACGCGGCGTCTGGCGCAGTTTTCAGGCGCTGAAAAAAGGGCGTTCGGCCAGCGGCGATCTTGCGCTGCCAGCGCAGGGCGGGGTGATGAACTGGCTGTTTGGCGCGACGTTCCGCCTGGTCAACAAAAGCTGGCAGATGTACCTGGTCGGCTTCCTGTTCGGACTGGGTTTTGACACCGCCACCGAGATTGGCGTGCTGGGCATCTCCGCGGCCAGCGCCTCAAAGGGGATGTCGGTGTGGGCGATCATGATCTTCCCGGCACTGTTCGCCAGCGGCATGGCGCTGATCGACACGCTTGATAATCTGTTAATGGTGGGCGCTTACGGCTGGGCGTTTAATAAACCGCAGCGCAAGCTCTACTACAACATGACCATCACCGGGACATCCGTGATAGTGGCGCTGTTCATCGGTGGGCTGGAAGCGCTGGGCCTGCTGATGGATAAATTCGCACTCAGCGGCGGCGTGTGGGAACTCATTGGCGCGGTCAACGACAACCTCGGCAACGCCGGATTTGTCGTCGTTGGGCTGTTTGTCGCCTGCTGGCTGATCTCGATGGTTAACTACCGCTGGCGCGGCTACGATGCGCTGGTCGTCCGCTCCTGAACCTGCGACGGAGGCTCGCCTGGGTAACCTCGGGCCAGCCTCCGGCTGTTAAAAATAACAGCTTTACGAAAAGGGTGATGCCCGGGAAATAAAAAATAATGCATGACAAATGAATTTAAATTATATTTTTACGGCGAATTATTATTTAAATATACCATACATTCTTAAATGAGATATTCCGCATTTTACACCATTAAAAAGGGTGCCATGGCCTTTGCCACTTACCCTGGTGGCAGGTTACAGCAGGATATGCAGCCGCGCAGTGCGGGCTTCCGGGCTAAGATAAAATCAGTAAAATAAAACGGGTCGGTGTTTTTTAGTGATTTCGTATTTCAGTATTGATGGAATAAATAATAAAAGGACTGATAGCGGTGATTTATCTGATTTGTATTTATTTTATGAATAGATTGCGTAAAAAAAAGCCCCAGGACATCGGGGCTGCGGATAATAAAATCCCAAGGTTAAGTAAGCGTGGTAAAAGGCTAAGGGTTAAGCGGGCAGCGATTTCAGCAGAGCGAAAGCCTCCTTCATCCGATCTTCACTGACCACGAAGGCGCGCAGATTGCCCTCATCGTCAGCACCGCGTGCCACCATCCCCTGAGACTCAAGGGTGATATGCCAGTTAAGATCCCGGCGCTGGGTTTCACCGGCAAGGTGCAGCGGCAGCTCGGGTGTTTTCACCTTCACCAGCATCGCGGGTAATTTCAGGGGCGCACTGCCCCCAAGCAGATTTTTCGCCAGATACATCGCGCTAAGCTGTATCGGCTGCAGGAACGGCAGAACCTGGCCGTTGATCTCCGCGCAGTCGCCCAGCGCATAGATGTCGGGCTGCGTGGTGCGCAGGTAGCTGTCTACCTTCACGCCGCGGTGGGTCTCGGCTCCGGCACGGTGAGCCAGCGCCGTTTCCGGACGCAGCCCGGTCGCAGCGATAACGACGTCTACCTCTACGCTGCGATTGCCGTCGAGCGTGGCGCGCACGCCGCCCTCGGTTTTGGTCAGACTGTGCAGCTGCGATTTCAGCAGCAGGTGCACGCCCATATCGGTCAGACGATGCTGTAAGCGACTGCTTACTTCCGCAGGCATCAGCGCCGACAGGATGCTCGCCGCGTGGTCCACTAAGGTGACGGCTTTACCCGCCCGGCAGAAGTCCATCGCCAGCTCGGTGCCAATCAGGCCGCCGCCAACAATCATCACGCGCTGCGCATCGCGAAGCCTCGTTTCGCTGGCCTGGTACTCCTGCTGGCTGTTCAGGGTTAGCATCAGCTCGCGGCCTTCAACCGGTGGAACAAAGGCAGAAGCGCCGGTAGCAAGCACTAACTTATCGTACTGCCAGCTCTGGTCTTTCGCTTTCACGACGTGGGCGGCAGCGTCGATATCGGTTACCCAGGTGTAGGGAAACAGGCGCAGGTTAAACTGTTCCGCGAACTCCCCCGCCGACTGGCGGGTGAGGTCTTCGGCACGCTGATTCTGGCTAATGACGTGGCTTAAATCAGGCTTGTTGTACTCGTCCATGCTGTCGGCGGCGATCACCGTCAACGGCACGCTGGCATCCTGTTTACGAATGTTTTTCACCAGCTGGCGGGCGGCAAAGCCCGAGCCGATGATGACGATCCCGTTGCTCATTTTGCCTCCGTAGCCAGTTCGTCAAAGACGTCTTTACCAAGGGAACATTCCGGGCAGAGGAAGTTGTCCGGTACGTCACTCCACGGCGTGCCCGGGGCGACATCCTGCAGTGGCTCGCCCAGTTCCGGGTCGTAAATCCACTGGCAGACGCTGCACTGCATGCGCGGGCCGAGATCGGCAGAAGCGGCGGCACAGCTGCTGGCGGGCTGTGGTTCGGCCGGTTTTGCTACGGCTTCAGGCAGTGGAGCGAGCGCCCACTGACGTGCGATATCGCGACCGTGCTGGCGGCAGATTTCCAGTGCGTCGATGTCCGGGCGCCATTTGGCCTTGAGGCTCATGGACATTTCAAAACCGGCATCCTGCAGGCGGGTTGAGAGACGGTCAACCGCGCCGCCGCTCCAGCCGTGGGAGCCAAAGGCGCTGGCGCGTTTATTGCGGAAGCGCAGGCCGGTCATCTCTTCTACCAGACCCGCAATTTTTGGCATCATCACGTTGTTCATGGTGGAGGTGCCCACCAGCACGCCTTTGGAGCGGAAGGTATTGGTCAGAATCTCGTTTTTATCGCTGCGGGCGACGTTGAAGATTTTCACCGCTACGTTCGGGTCAACTTCGTTGATACCCTGCGCGATTGCATCCGCCATCATGCGGGTGTTGTTGGACATGGTGTCGTAGAAGATAGTGATGCGATCTTCCTGATAATCTGCCGCCCATTTCAGATACAGCTCGACAATCTGGGTTGGATTTTCACGCCATACCACGCCGTGAGAGGTGGCAATCATATCCACCGGCAGGTTAAAGCCGAGGATCTCAGTGATTTTTGGCGTTACAAGACGGCTGAACGGCGTAAGGATGTTGGCGTAGTAGCGCTGGCACTGCTCGAACAGCTCGGTCTGATCCACTTCGTCGTTGAACAGACGCTCATCGCAGTAGTGCTGGCCGAAGGCGTCGTTACTGAACAGCACCGCGTCGCCGGTCATGTAGGTCATCATGCTGTCAGGCCAGTGCAGCATAGGCGTTTCCACGAAGATCAGCTGTTTGCCGTTACCGATATCCAGGGAGTCACCTGTTTTCACGGTGTGGAAATTCCACTCCGGATGGTGATGATGGCCGTTAATGGAGTCAATCGCGTTGGTGGTGCAGTAGATTGGCGTATTCGGGATATGGGACATCAACTCGGTCAGCGCGCCGGCGTGATCTTCTTCCGCATGGTTAATAATGATGTAGTCGATGTCATTCAGGTCGATTTCGCTGCGCAGGTTCTGCACGAACTCACGGCTGAATTTGTGATCGACGGTATCAATCAGGACGTTTTTGCCTTCACGAATGAGATAGCTGTTGTAGCTGCTGCCGCGCAGCGTTTTGTATTCAGTTCCGTGGAAATCACGAACTTCCCAGTCACGTTGGCCAACCCAATGAATGTTATTTTTAACCAGAATAGACATAGCAACCTCAGTTTAATGCGACGTTTTTAAATAAGATGGTTTAGCTATATCAAGTTGCGTGCCAACTTTTTAACTTATTGATTGTATATGGTTTTATTTTTTATCCTCCCTAATGGGTAGTCATAATGACTATGATAAATACTGTCAATATGACAATATGTATTGTCAAAATGACAGCGAGGTCAACATGAGCTTTTCTGTAGATGTACTGGCGAAGATTGCCATTGAACTGCAAACCGGGATTGGGCATCAGGACCGTTTTCAGCGGCTGATTTCCACGCTGCGCCACGTGCTGGAGTGCGATGCATCGGCGCTGCTGCGCTACGAGGGGCGGCAGTTTATCCCCCTGGCGATCGACGGGCTGGCGCAGGACGTGCTGGGGCGTCGCTTTACCCTTGAAGGCCACCCGCGCCTGGAAACTATCGCCAGGGCGGGGGACGTGGTGCGCTTTCCGGCAGACAGCGATCTGCCCGATCCCTATGACGGGTTGATCCCCGGCCAGGAGAGCCTGAAGGTGCACGCCTGCATTGGCCTGCCGCTGTTTGCCGGGCAAAACCTCATCGGCGCGCTCACGCTTGACGGCATGTCGCCGGATCAGTTCGACACGTTCAGCGACGAGGAGCTGCGGCTGATTGCCGCGCTGGCCGCTGGCGCGCTCAACAATGCGCTGCTGATTGAGCAACTGGAGAGCCAGAACATTCTTCCCGGCAGCCCGGCAGCGTTTGAGCAGGTGGCTCACACCGAGATGATCGGCCTGTCGCCGGGCATGGCGCAGCTTAAAAAAGAGATCGACATTGTGGCGGCCTCCGATTTGAACGTGCTGATTTTTGGTGAAACCGGCACCGGGAAGGAGCTGGTGGCGAAGTCGATTCACGAGGCCTCGCCGCGTGCGGTTAACCCGCTGGTCTACCTTAACTGCGCGGCGCTGCCGGAGAGCGTGGCGGAAAGCGAGCTGTTTGGTCACGTCAAAGGGGCGTTTACCGGGGCCATCAGCAACCGCAGCGGCAAGTTTGAAATGGCGGATAACGGCACGCTGTTCCTCGACGAAATTGGTGAGCTGTCGCTGTCGCTGCAGGCGAAGCTGCTGCGCGTGCTGCAGTATGGCGATATCCAGCGCGTCGGGGACGATCGCAGCCTGCGCGTCGACGTGCGCGTGCTGGCCGCTACTAACCGCGATCTGCGTGAAGCCGTGCTGGCCGGACAGTTCCGTGCCGACCTGTTTCACCGACTGAGCGTTTTCCCGCTCTCCGTGCCGCCGCTGCGCGAGCGTGGTGAAGATGTGGTGCTGTTGGCGGGCTATTTCTGCGAGCAGTGTCGTCTGAAGATGGGGCTTTCCCGCGTGGTGTTAAGCCCGGGCGCGCGCAGCCATCTGCTGAGCTACGACTGGCCGGGAAACGTGCGCGAGCTGGAACATGCCATTCACCGTGCGGTGGTGCTGGCGCGGGCCACGCGGTCAGGGGATGAGGTGGTGATCCACGCCCGTCATTTTGCCCTGCATGATGAAGCCGTTCAGACCGTGACGCAGGTTGTCCCGGAGATTGCTACCCAGAATCTGCGTGAGGCGACGGAGGCGTTTCAGCGACAGACCATCGCCCGTGCGCTGGAGCAGAATAATCGCAGCTGGGCCGCGTGCGCGCGTGCGCTGGAGACGGACGTCGCCAACCTGCACCGGCTGGCGAAGCGTCTTGGGCTTAAATAATACCGGCCTGATAGAAATCCTGCAGGTTGATGGCCCCGCACAGTCTGCCGCTGTCATCCACCACCGGTGCGGCGGTAATTTTACGCTTCATCAGCACCTCTTTAGCCTCAATGGCGCGGCTTTCGGCGTTGAGCGTTAAGCCGCCTGTGGTCATGGCGTCTGACACCTGCGATTCCAGCTTACCGCCGCCAACCAGCCAGCGGCGCAGGTCGCCGTCGGTAAAGACGCCTTTGACGAAGCCGCCGTCATCACACACGGCAACCAGCCCCAGCCCGGTACGGCTCAGCTCCAGCATTGCGTCCATCACGCTGGTATCAAGCGTGACCTGCGGCGTGGCCTCGTCGGTGCGCATCAGGTGGTGTACTTTATTGAGCAGACGCGCGCCCAGCGCCCCCGCCGGATGCGAGCGGGCAAAATCTTCTTCGTTAAACCCGCGCGCCTGCATCACCGCCATGGCCAGCGCATCGCCCATCATCAGCGTATTGACGGTGCTGGAGGTGGGGGCGAGGTGCATCGGGCAGGCTTCGCGTTCAACAGAGATATCCAGCGTGGCTTTGGCTGCCAGCGCCAGCGGCGAGCGGGGTTTGCCGGTCATCGCCAGCAGCGCTACCGATTTTTCCTGCAGGCGAGGGATGATGAGATCCAGCTCTTTGGCTGAACCGGAGTAGGAGATGAACAGCATCACGTCGCGGCTTTCAATCATCCCCAGATCGCCATGCAGCGCTTCAGCCGGATGGACGAAAAAGGCGGGCGTGCCGGTGCTGGCAAGCGTTGCGGCAATCTTTTTGCCGATATGGCCGGATTTACCAATCCCCGCCACAATCACTTTTCCTTCACACTGAATAAGGGTGTTGGCCGCGCGGACAAAATCCTCGCCCAGACGTTCCGGCAGGCGGCTTGCTTCCTGCAACTCCAGCAGCAGGGTCTGGCGGCCTGCGTTTAACAGAAAATCACTCATCACTCTCTCCGGTTTCGATCGTTTCCATTCCCTTCGCGGCGGAAGGAGGGCGCTATAGTAATCCATTCTCCTTTCGGCGATCGTGGTCAATGTCGAAAGATTTTGCTTACGGCCACAGAACCGCTTCCTTGAGGAGTTGGGGATGCTTTACCATACTGGGTTCTTATCGAACTCGTTAAATGGATGTCCCATGTTCAAGCGTCGTTATGCAGCGCTGTTGCCTGCACTTATTTTGCTGTCCGCCTGTAGTAGCAAACCAAAGACCGAAGCTGTTCAGCAGACGGCTGGCGCGCCGTCCGGGGGCTTCTTGCTGGAGCCGCAGCACAATATGATGCAGATGGGTGGCGATTTTGCGAACAACCCGGCTGCGGAAGCCTTTATCGACAAAATGGTGAGCAAGCACGGCTTTGACCGCCAGCAGCTGCACGAGATTTTGTCTCAGGCGAAACGTCTGGACTACGTGCTGCGTCTGATGGACAGGCAGGCCCCGACGGCACAGGTTCCAACCGGGCCGAACGGTGCGTGGCTGCGCTACCGCAAACAGTTTATTACCCCGGACAACGTGCAAAACGGCGTGGCGTTCTGGAACCAGTATGAAGATGCGCTCAACCGCGCGTGGCAGGTTTACGGCGTTCCGCCTGAAATCATCGTCGGGATTATCGGCGTGGAAACTCGCTGGGGCCGCGTGATGGGCAAAACCCGCATCCTCGACGCGCTGGCAACGCTCTCCTTTAACTACCCGCGCCGCGCCGAATACTTCTCGTCCGAACTGGAAACCTTCCTGCTGATGGCGCGTAACGAGCAGGACGATCCGCTGGATCTGAAAGGCTCGTTTGCCGGTGCGATGGGCTACGGCCAGTTTATGCCGTCTTCCTATAAGCAATATGCCGTCGATTTCAACGGAGATGGTCACATCAACCTGTGGGATCCGGTAGATGCTATCGGCAGCGTGGCAAACTACTTCAAAGCGCACGGCTGGACGCCGGGCGGCCAGGTGGCGGTGCAGGCCAACGGCCAGGCGTTTGGCCTGGAAAATGGCTTCAAAACCCAGTACAGCCCTGCGCAGCTGATGGCGGCAGGCTTAACGCCGACCCAGCCGCTGGGTGACGCCCAGCAGGTGAGCCTGCTGCGCCTGGATGTCGGTACGGGTTATCAGTACTGGTACGGTCTGCCTAACTTCTACACCATCACCCGCTATAACCACAGCACGCATTATGCGATGGCCGTGTGGCAGCTGGGGCTGGCGGTATCCCAGGCGCGCGTGCCGGCGGCGTCACCGTTTAGCCAGTAAGTTACCTTATTCCCCCTCTCCCGTTGGGAGAGGGGAGCCGTGCGCCTCGTTCTTCTTAGAAACATTTCGCCACACTCCCTTTACCCTTCCTTCATTTACATCATTGTCATCTTTTATTATTGTTATGTTATAACATTTAAAGTGGTGTAAAGATGTCGACTTCCTTTTTATCGCTCTCCGCTCAGGCGCGGCTTCTGCTGGCCCTGGTGCTGATGATCTTTCTCGGTCTCGCCGTGCGCTGGGCGGTGGCGCTGCCATGATCGTGATGAACGAACTTATTGCGGGCTATGACCGCCAGCCCGTCACGCGGGCGTTATCGGGGGCTATTGAGCGCGGCAGCCTGACTGCCATCGTCGGTGCGAACGGCTGCGGGAAATCCACGCTGCTCAAAACGCTCGCGGGTTTTCTTCCGCCGGTAAGCGGCAGCTTTCACTGGCAGGGAAAACGCCCGGTGATTGGCTGGCTGGCGCAGCGGCATGCGCTGGAGGCGCAATTTCCGCTGACCGTGCAGGATGTGGTGGGGATGGGCTGCTGGCCACGCGTCTCACTTTTTTCCGGGTTTAGTCGTGACGCGCGTCTGCGAATTGCGGGGGCGCTTGAGCGAGTGGGGCTGGCGTCAATGGCGCTGTCGACCATCGATGCGCTCTCCGGCGGCCAGTTTCAGCGCATGCTATTTGCGCGCGTGTTAGTGCAGCAGGCACCGCTGGTGATGCTCGATGAACCTTTTACCGGTGTCGATGAAGCGACCAGTAACGTCCTGATGGAGATCATGCTGGAGATGTACATGCAGGGGCAGACGCTGCTGGCGGTGTTACACGACAGTGAGCGCGTGTCGCGGCACTTCCCACAAACGTTGCGGCTGGATCACGATATTCCCTGCTGGACCACGGAACGGGTGAGGGTGGCATGATCTGGCACATCTTCTTTCAGCCCTTTATCGAATACGGCTTTATGCGCCGCGCGCTGGTAGTCTGCCTGGCGCTCTCCGTCAGCACGACGGCGCTGGGCGTCTTTTTGCAGCTGCGTCAGATGAGCCTGATGGGCGATGCGCTCTCCCATGCCATTTAGCCCGGCGTGGCGGTGGGGTATCTGCTTAGCGGAATGTCGCTGCTGGCGATGAGCGTGGGCGGTTTCGTGGCGGGCATTACCGTCGCGCTGGTGGCGGGCGTGGTCAGCCGCCGCACGCCGCTCAAAGAGGACGCTAGCTTCGCCGGGTTCTACCTCGGATCGCTTGCCCTCGGCGTGACCCTGGTCTCGCTGCGCGGATCGAACGTAGACCTGCTGCATCTTCTCTTCGGTTCTATTCTCGCGGTAGACAACGACGCCGCGCTGTTCGTCGCGGGCGTGTGTATGGTCACCCTTATTACGCTGGCGATTTTCTATCGTGGGCTGGTTACCGAGGCGTTTGATACCGCGTGGCTGCAGGTGAATGTCCGCTGGCTGCCCGGCCTGCTGCACGGCCTGTTTCTCGCCCTGCTGGTGCTCAACCTGGTGGCCGGTTTTCAGGTGCTCGGCACGCTGATGGCCGTTGGGCTGATGATGCTCCCGGCGGTTGCGGCGCGCTGCTGGGCCCGCACGCTACCGGGGCTGCTGGCAGTGGCGGGTATCAGCGGTATTGGTTGTGCGTGGCTGGGATTAAGCCTCTCCTGGGCCGCAAGCTTACCTGCCGGGCCGTCCATTGTGCTGACCGCCAGCGCGCTGTTTTTTATCTCGATTTTATTGGGTTCGCGCAGCAGGCTGGCTGGCAGCCTGCGTGCGCTTTTTCAACGCAAGGGGAAATGATGAAACGTACAGGGTTAGCTATTGCGCTCGCGCTAGGAATGATGTCGCCGGGGTTAATGGCGAAAACGCTTAATGTGGTGACCAGCTTTTCCATCCTGGGTGATATTACGCAGGAAGTGGGGGGTGAACATGTGAAGGTGACTACGCTGGTGGGGCCGGATGGCGATCCGCACACCTTTGAACCGTCGCCGAAAGACAGTGCGGCGTTAAGCAAGGCAGATGTAGTGGTGGTTAACGGATTAGGGCTTGAGGGCTGGCTTGACCGTCTGGTGAAAGCCTCCGGCTTTAAAGGCCAGCTGGTGGTGGCCTCGGCGGGGGTGAAAACGCACACGCTGGAAGAAGACGGCAAAACCGTGACCGATCCCCATGCCTGGAACAGCGCGGCGAACGGGGCGCTGTATGCGCAAAATATACTGTCGGCGCTGGTGAAAGCTGACCCGGACGATAAAGCCGCGCTGGAGGCTACCGGGAAGCCGTACATCGCCCAACTGACCCAACTGGACGGCTGGGCCAAAACGCGCTTTAGCCAGATCCCGCAGGCAAAACGCAACGTACTGACCAGCCATGACGCTTTCGGCTATTTCAGCCGCGCCTACGGTGTCACCTTTATGGCGCCGCAGGGGCTGTCGTCTGAGAGCGAAGCCAGCGCGGCGCAGGTGGCTGAGATCATCAACCAGATTAAAGCCGACGGCGTTAAAACCTGGTTTATGGAAAACCAGCTCGACCCGCGTCTGGTGAAGCAAATTGCCAGCGCAACAGGAGCCGAGCCTGGCGGTGAACTCTACCCGGAAGCCTTGTCGGCAAAAGGCGGCGTGGCGGATACCTACGTCAGGGCGTTCCGCCACAACGTGAATACCCTCGCCGACAGCATGAAGTAATGTTCTTTCAAGCCGATGCGCCCGCGTCGGCTTTTTTCTGAAGCTCCCTCGTAAAACCTGAAGCGCATCCCCATATTTAACGAGAAAGTGCTATCTTGTGCTGCACGTTTTTCCGAAGCCTGGAGCGAAAATGACTGACCATGAATTGATGCAGCTTAGCGAAGTGGTAGGGCTGGCGTTGAAGCAGCGCGGGGCGACCATCACCACCGCCGAGTCCTGTACCGGTGGCTGGGTAGCCAAAGTGATTACCGACATTGCGGGCAGTTCCGCCTGGTTTGAACGCGGCTTTGTGACCTACAGTAATGAAGCTAAAGCCCAGATGATCGGCGTACGTGAAGCGACGCTTGAACAGCATGGCGCGGTCAGCGAACCGGTGGTCATTGAGATGGCGATTGGTGCCCTGAAAGAGGCGCGCGCAGACTATGCGATTTCGATTAGCGGCATCGCCGGGCCGGATGGCGGCAGCGACGTGAAGCCTGTTGGCACCGTGTGGTTTGGTTTCGCAACCTCGAAAGGCGAGGGGATAACGCGCCGGGAATGCTTCAGCGGCGATCGCGAAAGCGTGCGTCGTCAGGCGACGGAATATGCGTTAAAAACGCTCTGGCAACATTTTCTACAAAATACTTGATACTGTATGACTATACAGTATAATTGCACCAACAGAACAGAAATCCACGGTGAAGCGCAGTTGCTTCTCCCGGCATGACAGGAGTAATAATGGCTATCGACGAAAACAAACAGAAAGCGTTGGCGGCAGCACTGGGCCAGATCGAAAAGCAATTCGGTAAAGGCTCCATCATGCGCCTGGGTGAAGACCGTTCCATGGATGTGGAAACTATCTCCAC